>ENA-OQCL01000405-OQCL01000405.1-human-gut-metagenome-genome-assembly--contig:-NODE-405-length-21171-cov-5.821897_pt1 | contig 21171 bp, 14 predicted proteins | sample MGYA00242502_ERZ504586 | MGnify/ENA primary metagenome ERZ504586 (study PRJEB26092, sample SAMD00036316) | human gut metagenome | host: Homo sapiens | study: EMG produced TPA metagenomics assembly of... | reverse complement strand
GCGTGACTGACGGTGATGTCGGTCAGGCCGGCTTTCTTGAATTTCTTCTGCAAGACGGCGGCTCCCATGGCACTGGAACCCATACCGGCATCGCAGGCGAAGACGACGTTGGTGATGCACTTCAAATCGGCCTGGGCCGGAGCGGCGGCTGCCGGAGCCGTGCCTTTCGATTCAGCCTTCATGTCCTGCATCTTCTGCTGGGCTTCTTCCAGGGATTCGCTGGATTTGGCAGCGGACATCTTGATGATCGGCGAGGCGATGATGAAGGAGACGGCAGCAGCAATGACGATGCTCAGGATGACTGAGAGGGTCGAACCCTTCGGTGCCATGGCCAGATAGGAAATGAGGCTGCCGGGCCGGCGGACCCGAAAGACCGAGGTCGAAAATCATGTTGTAGAACAGGGCTGCGACACTGCCGCTGATGGTTGCCAGCAGGAGAGCCGGGTTCATGAGGATGTAGGGGAAGGAAATTTCGTGGATACCGCCGAGAAGGTGGATGATCAGGGCGCCGGGAGCGGACTGACGGGTCATGGTGTCTTTCGAGAAGAGCCAGTAAGCCAGGAGAACGCCTGTGCCGGGGCCGGGATTGGTTTCAATCATATAGAAGATGGACTTGCCCGTTTCGGCGACTTGTTCGGCGCCGAGGGGAGTGAAGATGCCGTGGTTGATGGCGTTGTTCAAGAAGAGGACTTTAGCCGGTTCTACGAAGACACCGATGAGCGGGAAGATACCGGCCTGGAGCAGGATCTGGACGCCGGCCGTCAGGAAGGACAAGATGATGCCCATGACCGGGCCGATGAGGTAGAAGCCGAGGATGGCCATGACCATGCCCAGGATGCCGACGGAGAAGTTGTTGATGAGCATTTCGAAGCCCGGCTTGATGCGGCCGTCGACAGCGGCGTCAAATTTCTTGATGACCAGGCCGGCCAGGGGCCCCATGACCATGGCACCCATGAACATGGTGTAGGTCGTGCCGCAGATGACGCCGACTGTGGCAATGGCACCCATGATGGCGCCGCGCAGGCCGCCGACGATTTTGCCGCCCTGGAAGGCGATGAGCAGGGGCAGGACGTAGGTCAGGAAAGGTCCGACCATTTTTGCCAGCTGTTCGTTAGGCAGCCAGCCGCTGGGGATGAATAAGGCCGTAATCAGGCCCCAGGCGATGAAGGCGCCGATGTTTGGCATGACCATACCGCTGAGGAAACGGCCGAAGGATTGGACTTTTGCTTTCATGATGATTCCTCCTAAAATCTTTGGAATGAATACGTGGGACACGAGCAGTACCTGACACTCCGGATTGCACTGCGCTGCTCTCTTGATGGCTACAGTATAACTTGTGTACATATCAAAAGCAATTAAAAGTAATTTAACTTTGTCCTTTTGGAAGATGACAGGACTTGGGAAATGAGGTTTTTACAGGCTTTATCCCTACTGGCAATAACACGGTTTGTGGTATAATGAAGATGAAAATCATGAAAGAAGGTGTTGACATGGGGGCAAAGCCGTGATCATCGATCACGAACCGCTAATGGCGGCGCAGTTGAAGAAGCTGTTACAGCGTGGGGATCCGTCTATCGAGGTAAATCAATATGTTATGAAGGAGAACAAGCCATGGCTTGTCTGGCGGCTCATCAGCCGGATATCGTCTTTCTGACGCTGGAAATGCCGCGGGTCAGCGGCATGACCATTGCCAGACAGATTGAAGCGGCCAAAGGCCCTCATCCAGCCGTCGTCTTCGTCACGGGCAAGCGCGATTTTATTTCCCAAGCGCTGCGGCTCAATGTCCTCGATTATCTGGTCAAACCGGTTACAGAGGAGGAAGTGCGGCGGGTCGTCGAGAAATTCCGCGCTGTCTATATAAAAAAGAAGCTCCTTTGCAGGAAGGAGCTTCCGAACAGCTGTTGACAGCAGCCGACCCAGTTATGCCCGGCGTTTTTCCGTCGATGAAGGCGACAATGATCAAACTCATTTCGACGGAAGATATCCGCCTGGTCTATGCAGAGAAACGAAAAGTTTTTCTCGTTACCTTGTCGGGCAAGACGTATCCCAGCCATCTTAGTCTGGTCCAGTTTGAAAAGCGTCTGCCTGAAGAGGTGTTCTTTCGCTGTCACCGCAATTATATCGTCAACATCGATGAGGTTCAGCAAATCGAACCGTGGTTCAATCATCAATACGTCCTCATCGTCAAAGGAATGGAAGACCAGCCCGTGCCCATCGGCCGGTCGTATGTCAAGAAACTCCGGCAGTACGTCGACTTATAGACTCAGGGCAGACTCGAAATAGGTCTTGAGGATCCGCTGCAGGTGGCAGCGGATTTTTTTCTGGGTCGTGCCCGAGGATGGCCTGGTAAAAAGCGTCATCGCTGACTAGGGAACTGCTGATGAAAACCCCAGAACGTCCGTATGGACCTGGCGATATTCGTCTTCGGGCATGATGAGCAGCAGGACAGTGGCAATGCCTTTGAAATAGTCGTCCTCAAAGGCTGGGCCGTCGGGGACGCACGTATAGAATAAGGATTGACGGATGGTTTGGGTACGGCAATGAAGCAAAGCAAAGCCCTGGTCTGGGAAAATCTGGCTGTTCAAGCATTCGCGGCGGATGATGGCGTCGAATAAGAGGGCCGTATCCTCTTCGCCTTTCGTTGCGGCTGCGGCCAGCGTATGGACGACTTGGGCAAAGGTAGACGAGGCGGGGACGGTGAATTGCTGATAGTGACGCAGAAGACCGGCCATTTCCCGGGCCAGGAGATGTGTCCGGTCCAGGGCGGATAAAAAGTTTCTCCTGAAGGCGTGACCAGGTCCGGCGCTTTGCGGATGTGGGAATATGTATCAATTTTACCCAGAATATGTTGAAGTTCCGAACCCGTGATAAGGGGGGATGTACGCAGGACGTCGGCTCCAGGAATCTGCAGGGGCAGGGTGCTGATGAAGAAATCTGTCTCTTGCAACACCGATTCTGTCAAGCCGTCCTTGCCATATGTATGGAGCTCGACATAGCTGGGCAGTTTGTTTTGAAGACGGGTCATCATCAGGCGGGCCAGGCCGAAACCGCTGGCGCAGACGATGCCGATGATGACTTTGCGGGTAAAGACTTTCTTGCCTTTGAGGCGCTCCAGGGCTGCGCCGAAATGGATAGTCAAATAGCCTATTTCTTCTTCGGAAACCGTTGTATCCAAGGCCTCTGCCAAGATGGTGGCAGCGCGGCGGGATTTTTGGAAAACCGAGGCATATTCCTGTCTGATATCGTCCAGCAGGGGATTGATGATATTCAGATGGTGTTTCAAGCGCACGATAGTCGGCTGTAAATGGACGAACAGGCCGCGGATGAATTCATCATCACAGCGCAAATCATAGGCATACTGCGGGTCGAAGGCTTCAATCATCTTATCGATGATGACGAGAAGGGCTGGTTCGTCCAGTCCGTCCGGACCCTGCCATGGACTGCCGTTATAGCGGATTTTGGCGCCCTTGATGTGCAGGAGCAGATAGGATATTTCGATGGATGGCATGGGCAGCTGAAATTCCTCTTCCATGCCTTTCAAGATGCGTCGTGCCAAGGTACTGTCTTCATCATCCGGGATGGCTGGCGGGACAGCAGGTTCTTCCTGCAATTGTCCGCTGGCCACGCGTTCGATGGCGATGGCAATATGGATGACCAGACCGATTTTGGCGGCATCTGTGAAGTGGGCGATTTTTTCTTCGTGAAGTTTCTGGAGAACCGTATAGACTCGCTGAATCGTATGGCTGTTGAGCAATTTATAGATGCCTTTATCCGTCACATTCATGACGGCCTTGGTCAAGGCTTCCTGGCCATCATGGAGGTCTTTGAAATCTTCGGCAGACGTCGTTTCGCTGATGAAGCGGCGCATGGCTTCGCGGTAGTCTTTTTCACTGCCCGTAAGGACGACGCCGTAGCCTTGCTTCTTCAAAACGGATAAATTATTTTTTTGCAGCCATGGGGCCAGTGCTTCCAGGTCTGAAGCAGCTGTGGCTTCACTGACACCGAGGAGCTGGCTGTAATAGAAGAGTTTCTTCGGTGTCCGGTCGCGCAGGATTTCAAAGAGCAAGTAACGGCGGCGATTCTGCTTATCGGTAAAGTCCATAGCCGATGCCGTTTGCAGGGAAGCGGCCAGTCGTTCTTTTTCTTTCTCAGGCCCGATGAGCATGAGGCCGGCCTTTTTCTTGCGCTGTAATTGCAGGCCATAAGAAGCCAGTGCGCCTGTTGTCCCGTCGAGTTCACGCTGGACCGTCCGCTTGCTGATACCCAGGTCATCGGCCAGGGTTTGCTCCGATACAAAGTCCGTTTCCGATAGCAGGCGCTGTAAAATCTGTTGCATACGAGGTGTAAAATCCATGCTATCACCTCCGTCATCCATGGTATTCCTGTATGTCTTTGCTTTACAGTATAGCTCAGGCTGTGGAAGGCTGCAATTTAAAGTATTTTAATTTTGTCGTCATAAAAAGTGACAGCATTTTTAGAATGCATCGATTGCAGGATGAGGGAGAAAAAATGCCTCAATTGTTATAGAATAATGACAGGCCATATGATATAATTTTAAGTAAAGCCTTGTAAAGAATCAGAAACAATCGTGTAAATTTTGATAAAGGCTTATTCCTATCTTTTATTTAAGGAGATCGATGACTATGGCATTTCACTTAAAGCCCAAGGAAGAAAAGTTTTTTTCCCTATTGGACCAACATGCGACATTGAGCTATGAAGCGGCTGAGTTACTGAGCCAGGCTATTAACGGTGAAGTCGCGAAAGAAACGGCATTAGAAAAAATCGACGCTCTGGCCGACCAGGCCGATGCGCTGGTCATGGAAACGATGAAGCGCCTCCAGAAGACCTTCATTACGCCTATGGACCGTGAAGATATCCAGCAGCTGATCGATCAGCTCGATGCAGCTGTCGACAACATCAGTGAAATCATGGATAAAATGTGTATGTACCAAGTCGGCGAAGCTACGGATGGCGCTAAGCAGATGGCGACCATTACGGCGAAAGCCATGAAAGAGATCCGCAAATCCATCGGCTACATGAAGGACCTCAAGAAGAATTACCTCAAAGTCGAAGCGCGGAGCAAGAAAGTCTTAAAATTGGAACAGGACTGCGATGATTTGTACCATGAAGAAATGGCGAACTTGTTCAAGAACTGCAAGGACCCTATTGAAATCATCAAGTGGAAGGAAATCCTCCAGTCTGTCGAAGACGTCACCGATGATTGTGAAGATTTAGTCGTTACGTTCAGAAGGGTTGTATTGAAGTATGCCTGAGCATTGGTTAATTTGGGCCATCGTTTTGTTGGCCGTTCTCTTTGATTATATTAATGGCTTCCACGATACGGCCAATGCCATCGCGACGAGCGTATCGACGCGGGCCATTACACCGCGCCACGCCATCATGATGGCAGCGTGCCTCAATTTCGCCGGGGCCATGATCAGCACCGGCGTCGCTAAGACCATTGGCGGCGACCTGGTCCTCAATCCGGCTGAAATCAGCTTGGAAGTCATCGTAGCCGCCCTCATCGGCTCGATTATCTGGAATGTCCTTACCTGGTATTACCGCATACCGAGCAGTTCGTCCCATTCCCTGATCGGTGGTGTCATCGGCGCCGTCTGCATCAGCGTCGGACCGGCAGCCCTCGATATGGGCGGTATCGGCAAAATCATCTTGTCTCTGATCCTGTCGCCTGTCGTCGCCTTGGCTACCGGGTATTTCGTCATGATCGGTATCCTCTGGATTGTCCGCAAGTACTCGCCGCTGGCCCTGAACCGGCAGTTCCGCAAGATGCAGCTCTTGTCGGCCAGCCTGATGGCTTTTTCTCACGGTTCCAATGATGCCCAGAAGGCCATGGGGATCATTGCCCTGGCTCTCTTGTCCGGCGGTTATATTGAAACTATGGAAATCCCGATTTGGGTCAAGATGGCCTGCGCTACGTCCATGGCTTTAGGGACTTCGGCCGGCGGCTGGCGTATCATCTCTACGATGGGGACGAAGATCTTCAAGATGGAATCGATCAATGGCTTTGCGGCGGATTTGAACTCGTCCATCGTCATCTTTACGGCCACCTTCCTTCATCTGCCGGTCAGTACGACCCACGTCGTATCGGGCTCCATCATGGGTATCGGTTCAGCTGAACGCGTCCGCGCCGTCCATTGGGGTGTCGCCCGCAGCATGCTCGTCGCCTGGGTCGTCACCATTCCTATCAGCGCGGTCATGTCAGCTATCATTTTCAAAATTATCGATTTTCTTTAAGACTATCTTGGTAACTAACCCCTTAAAAGGTCCTGTCATCGTGCGGCAGGACCTTTTTTGCATCCGTCAGTAGAATGAAAGAGGGCGGCATGCTAAAGAAAGTATATTATTAATATACTTTAGGACATTGAAGATACAGAATTGAAACTATACTTTTTTTGTCTTTTATTGTATAATACAAGATATAGACAACAAGGGGGTAGAAATATGAGATTGAATCAGGCTACGGACTATGCCTTCCGCATGGTCCTCTATTTGGCGTCTCTCCCGGAAGGTACGAAGATTACCGGCGCGGCGCTGGCAGAAAAACAGAATATACCAGAACGTTTTTTATTGAAAATCATGCGCAGCCTCACCAAGGCTGGCATCATGAAGTCCTATCGCGGTGTCGAAGGCGGTTTTGCCTTACAGCGGGCGCCCAAGGACATCACTCTTTTTGATGTCATCGACGCCGTCGAAGGGCAGACAGAATTACAGCGCTGTCTCCACGACATCGGCTCGTGCAGCCGCGGCTGCAGCGGCATGTGTTCTATTTATGCCGCCTTTGCCGACATCCAGCGCGACCTGGCAGCCCGTTTGAAGTCCATCGACTTTGAAACCCTGGCCAAACAGGAAGCCAATCTCCGCATGGTCCACGAAGCAGAAGCGCAGCTGACGGCCAAAAAAGAAGTGGCCGAAAAGTGAGCTTGTAGTACGTAGTTTGTAGTTTGTAGAAGGGGGTTTTAAATTTAAAACCCTCCGCTAGCCACTAGCTACTAGCCACTAAAAAGGGCTTGTCACCGACGACAAGCCCTTTTTTTTAATGCCCAAAATATTGTAAAATAGGGATACCTATTTAATTTTTATTCTCTTTGTGTGGAGTGAAGCCCTATGTACCTACCCTTTCAAGGTTTCATCAGCAGCTTCCGGCTGTTGGATATATTGGATATTCTGCTTGTTGCTTTTGTACTCTATAAATTATTCATCCTCATCCGCAATACGCGGGCTGTCGCCTTGATCAAGGGACTGCTGGTCTTGGGCGTAGTCACTGTCGTCAGTAAGATTTTGGACCTGCACGTCATCAACTGGATGCTGCAGCAGGGGATGACGGTCATCCTCGTCGCCTTGCCTGTCGTCTTCCAGCCAGAGTTGAGGCGGGCCCTGGAACAGATTGGCCGGGGCCGTTTCTTCCGATCCGGCCAGGTCATCAGTATGGAAGAACTGGAACGGCTCATCGACGAAATCGTCGCTATCAGTGAATCCTTATCGAAGACCCATACAGGGGCGCTCATCGTCTTTGAACGCGAAGTCGGCCTCAACGATTATATCGACACGGGCATTGCCATCGACGGCCTGGTGTCGCGGGAACTGCTGGGAAATATATTCATCCCCAATACCCCGCTCCATGACGGGGCCGTCATCATCCGCGAGAACCGCATCATGGCTGCCGGCTGTCTGCTGCCGCTGACGTCGGACCGGTCCTTGTCGACGGAACTGGGGACGCGCCACCGGGCGGCCATCGGCATCAGCGAACTGGCCGATGCCGTCGTCGTCGTCGTCAGCGAAGAAACGGGTTCCATTTCCTATACCTATGGCGGTCATATTTATCGCCACCTCGATGGCAATGCTTTGCGCAATGTCCTGAAGACATTCCTGAACCGGACGCCTCAGGGCTTGGCCAATAATTTTTAAATGGAGGCCTTAGCTTATGAACAAGCTTGATAAAAAATGGCAGCTCAAGATCGTCTGCCTTCTCTTGGCTATCGTCTTATGGTTCGTCATCATCAATGAACAGAACCCGCTCAGTGAAGGCAGTTATACCGTGCCGATTACCGTAGAGAACCTCGATTCCCAATACATTACGTCTAATGTACCCAAGACGGTCTATGTCCGCTTGTCGGGCCCGCGCAATACGATCATCAACGTCGGCCCGTCGGATATCAAGGCCTATATCGATTTGTCCAATGTCCAGGAAGGGGAAGTGGAAGTACCGGTCCACGTCGAAATACCCGGTGGGACGGAGCTGAAGAAACAGAGCATGACGTCGACGAAAATCACTGTCGATGTCTATACGGTCAAAGAATTTAAATTGACGCCGCATGTCGTCGGCAAGTTGGACGATAAGGATTTCATCAGCGATCTGAAAATCGTACCGGAAAAAGTCGTCGTCAGCGGGGCGCGCCGCCTCATTCAGCAAGTCAACCAGGCTGTCGTCGATATCCCTGTCAATCAGCGCAATGGCGACTTTGCGATTATGGCGCCGATTCACTTGTACCAGGCCGATGGGACGCCGGTAGAAGGGCTGGAAATGACTCCCTGGCAGAGCAATGTCAAAGTGACCATAGCCCACAATGCGATTACCAAGACCGTTCCCTTGAACTTGAACGTCCAGGGGGAAACGGCGTGGAAGACCGTTTCCGTCCAGCCGACGGCTGTCGTCGTCAAAGGGGAAGCGGATACGCTGAAGAATATCGATACCATCGACTTGTCCGATATCGATATCGAGAATATGACGGAAGAAAAGACGTGGAAAGTCCTCATTCCGCCGATAGATGGCGTCGTCATGGACCCTGATGAAGTCGACGCTACACTGAGTATCAAGAAAGAAGAGTAGGAAGGGAGATTATTGTGCTTAGAGTATTGAATATCCGCACGGCTGTCCCTATGCAGAAGCCTTTGGCAGCTTTAGTGGCTAAAAAGCTTCGATGCAGCCGCAGCGATATTTCCGGCCTTACCATTGTCCGCCGGTCCATTGATGCCCGGCGGAAGCCGCGGATTTATTTCGTCTTCACTGTCGACGTTTCTTTTGCCGACGAAGACCGGGTGTGGAAACGCTGCCGGGATAATAAGGATGTCCGTCGTCTGACCGAGACGCCAGCGCCGGAAATCCATTCCGGTACACAGCCGATGGCGCACCGGCCTATCGTCATCGGGACCGGCCCATCCGGCCTGGCAGCTGCCTTGGCCCTGGCGGAACACGGCTACGCGCCTATCGTCTTTGAACGGGGTTGCGATGTCGATACCCGGACGAAAGATGTAGAAACTTTTTGGCGTGGCGGTCCTTTCAAGGCCTCGTCGAATGTCCAGTTCGGCGAAGGTGGGGCCGGGACCTTTTCGGATGGCAAATTGACGACCCGCGTCAATCATCCGCTGCTGCGGCGCATCTTGCAGACTTTTGTCGATGCCGGCGCACCGGAGGATATCCTGTATGCCTATAATCCCCATGTCGGGACCGATGTCCTGCGCCGCGTAGTCAAGAATATGCGTCATACCATCGAAGCCCGGGGCGGGGAAGTCCATTTTTCCAGCTGCGTCACGGCCATCCATCGCGACGATGAAGGCCGCATTACTTCTGTGACCGTCAATGACCGCGATGAATATCCGGCCGAGCTGGTCGTCATGGGTATCGGCCATAGTGCCCGCGATACGTATTACATGCTCCACGACCAGGGCGTTACCCTGGAAAAGAAGCCCTTTGCCGTCGGCGTGCGTATCGAACATTCCCAGGATGTCATCGACCGGGCCCAGTATGGCTGCCCGGCAGCAGATCTCGGCCTGGAACCGGCGGACTACGCCTTGGTCTACCACAGTCCGGAAGGGCGGTCGTGCTATTCTTTCTGCATGTGTCCCGGTGGCGTCGTCGTCGGGGCGGCTTCGGAAGAAGGGCGGGTCGTCACCAACGGCATGAGCCTGTACCGGCGCGACAGCGGTATCGCCAACAGTGCTGTCGTCGTCAATGTCACGGCTGATGACATGGGCGGGGATAGTCCCCTGGCAGGTATCGAGTTCCAGCGCCGATATGAAGAACTGGCGTATAAAGCGGGCGGCAGCTGTTATTATGCGCCGGCTCAGACCGTCGGCTCTTTCTTGAAACGGCCTGGGGCACCTCAGGAAGGACCAGTTCATTCCTATCGTCCCGGCGTGACCTGGACGGACCTGCATGACGTCCTGCCCGGCTTCGTCACGACGACCCTGGAACAGGCCCTGCCTTATTTCGGACGGCGGATCCATGGTTTTGACGATGATGCCGTAGTCATGACCGGCGTCGAAACCCGGACCAGTGCGCCTGTACGCATCGTCCGCGGCGAAGACCGCATGGCCCTGGGGGCGGCTGGCCTCTATCCCATTGGCGAAGGGGCCGGGTATGCCGGTGGCATTATGAGTGCTTTTTTGGATGGCCTGGAAACGGCGATTGAAATCATCCGTAAATATCAACCTTTGGAGGTAAAGTAAATGGCTAGATTGTTTGGAACTGATGGAGTACGAGGTATTGCCAATGATTCATTGACACCGGAATTGGCATATCATTTGGGCAGAGCAGCTGCCTACATTTTTGGGCAGAACAAAGAACACCCGACCTTTCTCATCGGCCGGGATACCCGCCGTTCCGGCACCATGCTGGCAGATATCCTGGCCGCCGGTATCGCTTCAGCCGGTGGGGACTGCTACATGGTAGGCGTCATTCCGACTCCGGCCATTGCCTACCTGACGCGGACCCATCATATGGACGCAGGCGTCATGATTTCGGCCTCGCATAATCCTTTTGAATACAACGGCATCAAGTTCTTCGATGGCTTTGGCTATAAATTGCCGGACGAAACGGAAGACAAAATCGAAGAATGTATGCTCAAAGATGAACGGGCTGCTCTCCAGAGCCGTCCGACCGGTGCGGCTATCGGCACGATTTCGGCGTGGACCGACTTGCAGCAGGAATATGCTGATTTCATCTGCAAATCGACAGATATCGACTTGTCGGGCTTGAAAGTCGTCCATGACGGGGCCAATGGCTCGGCGTCGGTATTGGGACCGGAAATCCTCAAGCGCCTCGGTGCAGAAGTCATTGCTATCCATCATGAACCGAATGGCGTCAACATCAATGAAAAATGCGGGTCCACCCATTTGGAAAGCTTGAAGGAAACGGTTCTCAAATACGGGGCTGATGTTGGCATTGCCAATGACGGTGACGCTGACCGCTGCCTGGCTGTCGACGAAAAGGGCCAGGAAATGGATGGCGACCAGATCATGCTCCTCTGCGCCATGAAACTGAAAGCCGAAGGCCGGCTCAAACAGGATACCGTCGTCGGTACGGTCATGAGCAATATCGGTTTCCATAAAGCGTTGAAAGAAATGGGCTGCAAGACGGAAATTACGGCTGTCGGCGACCGCTATGTCCTGGAAAAGATGCGCAAAGACGGCTATTCCCTGGGTGGCGAACAGTCGGGCCATATCATCTTCCTCGACTACAATACGACCGGTGACGGTCTGCTCACGGCGGTCCAGCTGCTGAGCATCATGAAACAGCAGAATAAGCCGCTGTCGGAATTGGCCGGGCTCATGACGCGCTACCCGCAGATTTTGAAAAATGTTCGCGTTCAGACGAAATCCGGCTGGGAAGACAATAACCTCATCATGGCGGCCATTTCGGCTGGCGAAGAAGAATTGGGCGATGAAGGCCGCATCCTTGTCCGTCCGTCCGGGACAGAACCCCTCATCCGTGTCATGGCGGAAGGACCAGATCTGGACCAGCTCGAACGCATCGTCGATGACATCGCCGTCGTCGTCGAACACGAAATGGGGCCTTCCAAATAGGTATTGACAAAACCTTGCAAATATATTAAAGTGTGGGAATGGAGTTCAGCGAACTTCATTCCTGCTTTTTTTGCAGGCGTCTGGAAATCCTTGACGATATAATGGATAGCGCTAGTGCCTGGTCCGCCAGGCAGACGAGGTAGAGAAGTATCGAACAGTCAGCGGATGTCTCTCGGCAACTTCAGCCGTTATATGACGGAAAAACACGGCGGTAACGTCGTCGACAAGTTCGTCATGGGAAGGAACATTTTCATATCAGGAGGATATAACTATGTGTGGTATTGTAGGTTACATCGGAGACAGAGAAGCAGCAGATTTTTTGATGGATGGTCTGGCAAAGCTGGAATACCGCGGTTATGATTCGGCCGGTATCGCCGTCTATCATGATGGCGCCATTGCTGTCCGCAAAAAGGCAGGCCGTCTGGTCAACCTGGCTGAAGCCGTAAAGGCTCATCCTGTCGTCGGCACGGTCGGCATCGGCCATACCCGTTGGGCAACTCATGGCGGTCCGTCGGATGTCAACGCCCATCCCCATACGGATGAAAAAGGCGATTTCGCCATCGTCCACAACGGCATCATCGAAAACTACATGGAATTGAAGGAAGAACTCCTCAAGAAAGGGTATCACTTCAAGTCGGAAACGGATACGGAAGTCGTCGCCCACTTGTGCGCCGACATGTACGACGGGGATTTCACCAGCACGGTCCGCAAAGTCCTGAGCCGTCTGCGCGGTTCTTATTCGTTGGTCTTCATGTGCAAATTTGAACCGGATAAGATCATTTGCAGCAAGAAGGATAATCCTCTCATCGTCGGTCTCGGCCAGGGCGAAAACTACATCGCCTCGGATATCCCGGCCATCCTCAGCTATACCCGCAAGACGTATATCATGAATGATGGGGAAATCGCCATCGTCATGAAAGATAATGTCTGGGTCACGGACCTCGAAGGCAAACCCATTTCCAAGAAAGTCTTTGAAGTCAACTGGGATGCCGAAGCGGCTGAAAAAGGCGGCTTCGAACACTTCATGCTCAAGGAAATCTATGAACAGCCGAAGGCCATCAAAGATACCATGAGCTGCCGCATCACGAAAGACGGCAAACATGTCCACTTCGAAGAACTGAACTGGACGCCGGAAGATGTCAACTCTATCGGCAAGATCCTGATCACGGCTTGCGGTACGGCCTACCATGCCGGGCTCCTGGCCAAGTACTTCATTGAAAAACTGGCCCGCATCCCTGTCGAAGTCGATATCGCTTCGGAATACCGTTATCGCGATCCTTTGACGGACAGCAAGACCCTTTGCATCGTCGTCAGCCAGTCTGGTGAAACCATCGACACCTTGGCAGCCCTGAAGGAAGCCAAACGCCGTGGCGCCCGTTCCCTGGCCATTACCAACGTCGTCGGCTCGTCCATTTCCCGTGAAGCCGACCAGGTCGCTTATACCTGGGCTGGCCCGGAAATCGCCGTCGCTTCGACCAAAGCCTATACGACACAGCTGGTCACGCTCCTGCTCCTGTCTCTGTACATGGGCCGCTTGAACGGGAACTTGTCGGTTGAACGGGAAGAAAAGATTTTAGCCGATTTGACGAAACTGCCGGATCAGTGCCAGGGTGTTTTCGACCAGGTCGATACGATCAAAGGCCTCTGCGATGCCTTCAAGAATAAAGAAGACGTCTTCTTCATCGGCCGTTCCATGGACTACGGCCTGGCTATGGAAGGGGCCTTGAAACTGAAGGAAATCTCCTATATTCATGCAGAATCCTATGCCGGCGGTGAATTGAAACACGGCACCTTGTCGCTGATCGAAGCCGGTGTCCCGGTCATCGCTTTGGCTACGCAGGTAGAAGTCGAAGAAAAGATGATCAGCAACATCAAGGAAGTCAAAGCCCGTGATGCCTATGTCGTCGGCGTCGTCCAGGAAGGCGATACGGAAGTCGGCAAGACTGTCGATGCCTTGATCAAGGTCCCGGCATCGGACGATTTCGTCATTCCCATCCTGGCCATCATCCCCTTGCAGCTGCTGGCCTACTACATCGCCGTCAGCCGCGGCAACGACGTAGATAAACCGCGTAACCTGGCCAAAAGCGTTACTGTAGAATAATCGTTAGTTTGAGGTTTGATGTATGATATTTGAGGTGATGGCCTTTAAATTTGTCCCATCTACATCAAACATCAAACTTTCAACTTCAAACTAAAAAAGCGCTGTCTTCATGCGACAGCGCTTTTTTTTGTCCCCTTTATTCTCCGTTCGGCAGGGGAATCGTCCCTTTCGTCCGGGAAAAGGCGCGGCCTTCTTCTTTTTGCCGTATACTATACTCAACGAAATGACAGTGATGATTGCAGATAGATGTGAGGTGTTGTCTTATGTCACGCTTTATCAATAACCTGAAACGCCGCGTTGCCAAAGAGCAGAAGAAGATTGTCCTGCCGGAATCGGAAAGCCGCCGCGTCCTGCAGGCTGCCGAACGGGTCCAGGCCGAAGGTTTCGCCCGGCCTATCCTCATCGGCCGGCCCCAGAGTATCGTCGAAGTAGCGTCAGAATATCAAATCGATATGGATGGTATCGAAATCATCGATCCCGAAACATATCCCATGATGGATAAATTCTGTGAATATTATGCTAAGCGGCGGGCCAAGAAGGGCATGACTCTTGAAGAAGCACGGAAAGTCTTGTCGGAAAATTATATTTTCTTTGCTGCCTGTCTCGTCGCCTTCGATATTGCCGACGGCATGGTCGCCGGGGCTGTCGCTACATCGTCGGAAGTCATCCGGGCGGCCCTGCAGGTCATCGGGCCCCACCCCGGCTTGTCGACGGTCAGCAGTTCCTTTATCATGATTACGGATAAACCGCAATTCGGCGATGATGGCATCTTCGTCGTCGGGGACTGCAGTGTCGTCATCGAACCGACGCCGCAGCAGTTGGCCGATATCGCCGTCAGCTGTGTCGAACGGGCCCGCCGGACGGCGCAGATGCTCGATCCGAAAGTAGCCCTCTTGTCGTATTCGACCATGGGAAGCGGTGCCGGCGAAGAAGTCGACCGCGTCCGCGAGGCCGTCCGCCTGCTGCGGGACCGCAACGTCGATTTCGAATTTGATGGGGAAATGCAGGCCGACGCTGCCCTGGTGCCTCGTATTGCCCGGCAGAAAGCACCGGGATCGACGGTAGCCGGGCAGGCCAATGTCCTCGTTTTCCCGAATCTTGTTTCCGGCAATATCTGCTATAAAGTCTTGGAACATCTGGCCGGAGCGACGGCGCTGGGCCCGCTCCTCCAGGGCCTGGCCAAGCCGGTCATGGATTTATCCCGGGGCTGTACGCCTGAAGATATTACCGACGTCATCGCCATTTGCTGCAGCGATGCCATCTATATGCAGGCCGAAAAGAAACGCGATATCGCCTTTACCAGCCGCTTTGAAAAGCTCGACCGCCGCGTCGCCGTCGAAAACCGCAATATTTCCATCCAGTTCGATCCGGAAAAGTGCAAGAACTGTACCCTTTGCCGTCGGCGCTGTGCCGATGTCATGTCCATGACGGGCTATTATTCTCTGGAAAGTACGGGTGACGTGCCGATTTGCGTCCACTGCGGCCAATGTTCCCTGACGTGCATGTTCGGTGCGACGACGACTGTATCCCAGCGCGATGCCATCCAAAAGGCCATCGATGACCCGAAGAAAATCGTCATCTTCCAGACGGCACCGGCTGTCCGCGTCGCTCTTGGCGATGAATTTGGCCTGCCCTTCGGCTCCGTCGTCCAGGGCAAGATGATTGCCGCCCTGCGGGCTCTCGGCGGGGATTACGTCTTCGATACGAACTTCGGCGCTGACCTGACCATCATGGAAGAAGCATCGGAACTCCTGTACCGCATGCACAATAAGAAAGAACTCCTGCCGCAGTTCACCAGCTGCTGCCCGTCGTGGGTTGAATTTACGGAAATCTTTTTCCCTGAACTGATTCCTCACTTGTCGACGGCCAAGAGCCCGATCAGCATGCTCAGTCCTATGATCAAGACCTATTTTGCCAAACGTATGAAGATCGATCCGGCCGACATCGTGACGGTCTGCGTCACGCCGTGTACGTCGAAGAAAGCCGAAATTGCCCGGCCGGAACGGAATGCTGCCGGCCGCTATTGGAAGAAGCCGGAAATCCGCGATACGGACTACTGCATTACGACTCGTGAATTGGCGAAATGGATCAAAGACGCCCAAATCGACTTCAACAGCCTGAAGGATTCGGATTATGACCCCATCTTTGGCCAGTCTTCCGGCGGCGGTACGATTTTTTGGCAACAGCGGCGGCGTCATGGAAGCGGCTTTGCGGACCCTGGTCTATTTGCAGACGGGCAAACCGGCTGACGAAGAATTTCTGCACTTTGAAGAAGTCCGTGGCCTGGAAGGCGTCAAAGAGGCGGCACTGACCCTGGATAACGATATCATCCGCGTCGTCGCCATCAGCGGTCTGGCCAATGCCCGGCGCTTCATCAACCTCATGGAAGAAAAACATTCGTGGAAGAAATACGCTTTCATCGAAGTCATGGCCTGCCCGGGCGGCTGCATCGGCGGCGGTGGCCAGCCGCGGACGAAACTGCCTCAGGAAATCCCGGCCAAACGCGCCCGCATCGAATCGCTCTATGGACTGGATGCGCTGAAACAGATACGTGCCAGCTGGGAAAACCCGGAAATCCAGACACTGTATACCAAATTCCTGGGTGAACCCCTCAGCGACCTCTCCGAATCCCTCCTGCATACGCAGTATATCAATAAGCATTATATGCTGGGGAAAGAAGACAAAGTACAACCAGGGGTGAGCCATTAATGCCACGTGGTTCGTGGCTCGTGGCTCGTGACTCGTGACTAACAACTAACAACTAGCCACTAACCACTTAAAAGGGCTTGTCGTCGTGCGACAAGCCCTTTTTACTTGCTTCCTTTTCCGTATGTCCCTATAATAGGAAGTAACATACATGATGCGGAAGGGAATCGATATGAGCCGGTATATTACGTCTTTGAAACAGCAGGCGGCTAGGAAGCCGCAAAAAATTGTTTTGCCTGAAAGTGATGATGTCCGTATTTTACAGGCTGCTGACCGGGTATTGGCCGAGCACCTGGCCGTCCCTGTCCTCTTGGGGAAGGAACGTGATATCCAGGAACTGGCTTCACGGTATCAGCTCGATTTGGATGGGGCTGAAGTGATTTATCCTAAAAAATATCGGATGCTGGAAGATTTGGCGCAAACCTATGCGGATAAACGGAAAGCCGCTGGAATGACTTTGGAAGAGAGCCGCCGTTTCCTCTTGAACCATCCACTGTACTTCGGCGCCGCCTTGGTAGCTGCCGGAGAAGCGGCTGGCATGGTAGCCGGCATGGAAACGCCGGCATCGGAAGTGCTGCGGGCAGCCTTGCAGCTCATTGGGACGCGGGATGGCATCGATACGGTCAGCAGTTCCTTCATCGTTGTGACGGATATGATGCAGTTTGGCAATGACGGCGTCTTTGTCGTCGGCGATGGCGATGTAATCCCTGATCCAGATGAATACCAGTTGGCAGATATTGCCTGCAACTGTGTAGACCGGGCGCGCCGGACGCTGCATATTGCGTCTCCCAAAGTAGCCCTGTTGTCTTACTCGACCATGGGCAGTGAGCGCGGTGCCGGAGCCGATAAAGTGCGCCGGGCCGTACAGATTTTGAGCGACCGCAATGTCGATTTTCTATACGATGGGGAAATGGAAGCCGACGTGGCCCTGGTGCCGGCCTATGCTGCCGATTGGGCGCCCCGCTCACCGGTGGCAGGCCAAGCCGATGTCCTCGTCTTTCCCGACCTCAATACGGGTAATATTTGCTGTAAAATGTTGGAACACGTCGCAGGAGCCAAAGTCCTGGGTCCGCTCTTGCAGGGCCTGGCTAAACCCGTCATGGACTTATCGCGGGCGTCGACAGTAGATACCATCGTCGACACCATCGTCATCTGTTGCTGTGATGCATAAAGACGCAGGCCGCCTCGGAATCAGATGCGTCGTACCGCCGCGACAGACTCAAACTGACAACGACGCTTCGGGAAACCCTCAGCGCGTAGCGGGCCGCCTTCACAGGACGGCCCCTACGGATGCCGTTACACCGCGGCATCTCAAACTGACAACATTGCCTCGAGTAACCCTCGGCTCGTAAAAAAATGCCCCGACCAGGGCCATCGTAGGGGCCGACCCGGCTAGGGCGGCCCGCTGTGATATTTGATCATGGCCTATTCGGAATGATGGTGAGCTTTTACGAGCCACGAGCCACGAACCACGGCTTTTTCCTCGGAATCAGATGCGGCGTACCGCCGCGACAGACTCAAACTGACAACGACGCTTCGGGGAGCCCTCAGCGCGTAGCGGGCCGCCTTTACAGGACGGCCCCTACGGAATCGCAGCCAGCGATGTTACGGATTGACGATGAACGACGAACACATCGCCGCAGGCGATGATTCGCGGCCGGCGTCAAGAATTTGAAAAAATCCTTGACATATTCTTTACACAGTAGTATACTAAATGAGCTGTCGGGGCAAGGCCCTGACGCCGCAGGAACTTTATCCTGCAAAGGTCTGTTTTATGCAGACCGGGGTGATTTGAGTTTTTAAAAAAGTTCAAATTAATCCTTGACAAGCTCTTCCGAGTTTGTTAAAATAAATAAGTCGTCGCCACCCGGTGATGACAACGATGACCTTTGAAAACTGAACAATGAACTGAATGAACGCCAGAGTGCGAGGTTCTATTTCAATAGAACGTCAAACAATGAGTAATACCAATCAATAAACAAGAGCCAAACAGCTCTTCCATATATCATGGAGAGTTTGATCCTGGCTCAGGACGAACGCTGGCGGCGTGCTTAACACATGCAAGTCGAACGAGAAGAGATGAGAAGCTTGCTTCTTATCAATTCGAGTGGCAAACGGGTGAGTAACGCGTAAGCAACCTGCCCTTCAGATGGGGACAACAGCTGGAAACGGCTGCTAATACCGAATACGTTCTTTTTGTCGCATGGCAGAGAGAAGAAAGGGAGGCTCTTCGGAGCTTTCGCTGAAGGAGGGGCTTGCGTCTGATTAGCTAGTTGGAGGGGTAACGGCCCACCAAGGCGACGATCAGTAGCCGGTCTGAGAGGATGAACGGCCACATTGGGACTGAGACACGGCCCAGACTCCTACGGGAGGCAGCAGTGGGGAATCTTCCGCAATGGACGAAAGTCTGACGGAGCAACGCCGCGTGAACGATGACGGCCTTCGGGTTGTAAAGTTCTGTTATACGGGACGAATGGCGTAGCGGTCAATACCCGTTACGAGTGACGGTACCGTAAGAGAAAGCCACGGCTAACTACGTGCCAGCAGCCGCGGTAATACGTAGGTGGCAAGCGTTGTCCGGAATTATTGGGCGTAAAGGGCGCGCAGGCGGCGTCGTAAGTCGGTCTTAAAAGTGCGGGGCTTAACCCCGTGAGGGGACCGAAACTGCGATGCTAGAGTATCGGAGAGGAAAGCGGAATTCCTAGTGTAGCGGTGAAATGCGTAGATATTAGGAGGAACACCAGTGGCGAAAGCGGCTTTCTGGACGACAACTGACGCTGAGGCGCGAAAGCCAGGGGAGCAAACGGGATTAGATACCCCGGTAGTCCTGGCCGTAAACGATGGATACTAGGTGTAGGAGGTATCGACCCCTTCTGTGCCGGAGTTAACGCAATAAGTATCCCGCCTGGGGAGTACGGCCGCAAGGCTGAAACTCAAAGGAATTGACGGGGGCCCGCACAAGCGGTGGAGTATGTGGTTTAATTCGACGCAACGCGAAGAACCTTACCAAGCCTTGACATTGATTGCTATGGGTAGAGATATCCTGTTCCTCTTCGGAGGACAAGAAAACAGGTGGTGCACGGCTGTCGTCAGCTCGTGTCGTGAGATGTTGGGTTAAGTCCCGCAACGAGCGCAACCCCTATCTTCTGTTACCAGCGGTTCGGCCGGGGACTCAGGAGAGACTGCCGCAGACAATGCGGAGGAAGGCGGGGATGACGTCAAGTCATCATGCCCCTTATGGCTTGGGCTACACACGTACTACAATGGCTCTTAATAGAGGGAAGCGAAGGAGCGATCCGGAGCAAACCCCAAAAACAGAGTCCCAGTTCGGATTGCAGGCTGCAACTCGCCTGCATGAAGCAGGAATCGCTAGTAATCGCAGGTCAGCATACTGCGGTGAATACGTTCCCGGGCCTTGTACACACCGCCCGTCACACCACGAAAGTCATTCACACCCGAAGCCGGTGAGGTAACCTTTTGGAGCCAGCCGTCGAAGGTGGGGGCGATGATTGGGGTGAAGTCGTAACAAGGTAGCCGTATCGGAAGGTGCGGCTGGATCACCTCCTTTCTAGGGAAAACCTAAGAAGTCGGCACTTTGGCAATTCATTCATTGTTCAGTTTTGAGAGGCCATCCTCTCAATCGTACCTTGACAACTGCATAAAAATGTTAGAAAATACCTCTTTTTAAAAAGAGATCTTAACGAACCTTGAATTCTTGTTTATAGAAATTAGTCAAGTAAGTAAGGGCGTACGGCGGATGCCTTGGCCATATCAGCCGAAGAAGGACGCGATAAGCTGCGATAAGCTGCGGTGAGGTGCAAGTAACCTTTGACCCGCAGGTCTCCGAATGGGGAAACCCGGCAGCAGTAGTGCTGTCATCCTCTATGAGGAAGGGCACCCGGTGAACTGAAACATCTAAGTAGCCGGAGGAAAAGGAATCAACAGAGATACCCCTAGTAGCGGCGAGCGAACGGGGCAGAGCCCAAACCGGAATGGGAAACCAATCCGGGGTTGTGGACTGCTATCAAATGCATGAGTGAAGCAGAATGAGCTGGGAAGCTCAGCCAGAGAGAGTGAGAGCCTCGTAGGCGTAAGCAAATGCATGGAGCAGGATCCAGAGTACCACGAGACACGTGAAACCTTGTGGGAAGCAGGGGGGACCACCCTCCAAGGCGAAACACTGATATGGACCGATAGCGCATAGTACCGTGAGGGAAAGGTGAAAAGAACCCCGGGAGGGGAATGAAAGAGAACCTGAAACCGTATGTCTACAAGCAGTCGGAGCACTTTATACGTGCGACGGCGTGCCTATTGAAGAATGAACCGGCGAGTTACTTCGTCCAGCGAGGTTAAGCAGGAAATGCGGAGCCGCAGCGAAAGCGAGTCTGAATAGGGCGAAAAGTTGGAAGGAGTAGACCCGAAACCACAGTGATCTACCCATGTCCAGGTTGAAGCACAGGTAAAAATGTGTGGAGGACCGAACCAGTGAGCGTTGAAAAGCTTTTGGATGAGATGGTGGTAGGGTGAAATGCCAATCGAAC
>ENA-OQCL01000404-OQCL01000404.1-human-gut-metagenome-genome-assembly--contig:-NODE-404-length-21172-cov-3.080589_pt1 | contig 21172 bp, 26 predicted proteins | sample MGYA00242502_ERZ504586 | MGnify/ENA primary metagenome ERZ504586 (study PRJEB26092, sample SAMD00036316) | human gut metagenome | host: Homo sapiens | study: EMG produced TPA metagenomics assembly of... | reverse complement strand
CCCAGCGCGACAAGCGCGTTGCTGACCGTGAAGCGTCCGGGAATTCCGACGCGCACCTGCGCCGTCTCTTCCCCCTCCCGCACCAGCATTGAGATATGGTCGGAGGCCAGCTCAATTTCTTCGCCGCAAAGCATCGCATTTTTGTCCCGACGGTATGAACGCCGCATGTTGCTTCTGCGATCATTTGTTCCGCCGCCGGATCATCCGCGTTGAACACGCCCTGCTCACAGGCGCGGAACAGCTTTGCCTTTGCTTTGCGGTATTCCTCCATGGTCTTATGGAAGTCCAGATGATCCTCCGTCAGATTGGTAAACGCCCCGACCTGAAAGCGAATTCCCTCCACCCGGTGCAGTGCCAGCGCGTGGGAGGATACCTCCATCACCACATGCGTGCATCCGGCATCGCGCATCCGCGCCAAAGTCCCTGCAGGGCAAAGCTTTCCGGCGTGGTGCGCTCCGTCTCGAGTTCTTCGCTGCCGATCATGTTCCGGATGGTCCCGATAAGGCCCACCTTTGCACCGCAGCAGGCTTCAAGCATTTCCTTCACAAGGCAGGTGACAGAGGTCTTGCCGTTGGTACCGGTCACGCCGATCATCTGCATGGCGTCCGCCGGGTGCCCGTACCAGTTTCCGGAAGATGAACGGGACAAAGGGTCGCGTACTACCAAAGTATGCGGCCCCTTTTCCTACTTAGCACAAAGGCGTGCAGTACCTGTCACAGGGCTGCACGCCTTTTTGTTTTGGATGGAAGAGGGTAAACGTGAAAACGGAAAGAGAGGGTCACACAATGAAAAAGCGTACTAGAGTTTTAGCACTTACCGTGGCAGCCGCCATGTCCGCAAGTCTGTTGGCAGGCTGCGGCTCCAGCGCCCAGCAGGGCGAAGCGGCCGCTTCCAGTGAGGCCCCGGCCAGCACCACTGCCGCAGCGGATGGCGAGGACAATATCATTCGTGTGGGCGTTGTCTGCTCCATGACCGGCGGCTCCGCCATTTACGGCGAGGGCGCACAGAACGCCATTGCTATGGCCGTCGAGGAGATCAACGCTGGGGACTCCGGCTATAAGATCGAGATCGTCAACGGCGGCAAGGTCGCAGACGATGCCAAGGATGCCAAGCAGGCCATGAACGCTTACAACAAGGTCATGGCGGACTCTCCGGAGGCCATCGTCGGCAGTTTCTTCTCCTCAGTCACACTGCCCATGGCAGAGCAGGCCTCCAAGGACGGCATGCTGCTGCTGGCGACCGGCGCAACCAACGCCGACGTTACCTTAAAGGGCGACACGATCTTCCGCAACTGCTTCATCGACCCGTATCAGGGCAGGATGGCAGCGCTTTTCGCCAAGGACAAGGGCTTTACCAAGGCTGCAGTCATCTACGCCAAGGACGATGACTACTCCAACGGTCTGAAGGATGCCTTTATTGAAAACTGCGAGGCCAACGGCATCGAGGTCGCCTACACCGGCGAGTGCATGACCACCGACACCGATTACTCCTCGCAGGCAGCGCAGGCCGTGGCCAGCGGTGCAGAGCTTTTGTATTATCCCTGCTTCCTTGACACCGTTCCGCTGCTGGTCGGTGCAGCCCGCAATGCAGGCTTTACCGGTGCCATCATGGGCGGCGACGGCTGGGACGGCTCCGATACGACCGGCCTTGCCGCACAATTTGAGGATTGCTACTTCACGAACCACTACTCCAGCGAGGACACCGCCCCGGCTGTCCAGAACTTCGTGCAGAAGTACACCGAAAAGTACGGCACCGAGAGCCTGAACGCCTGCGCCGCCCTGTATTATGACGCTATGTACATGCTGGTGCAGGCAGCCGAGAATGCAGGCGGCACCGATACGGCCAGCCTTGTCAAGGGCATGACCGGCATGAGCTTCACCGGCGTCGACGGCGACATCACGCTGGACGAGAACGGCGACGCGATCAAGAGCATTGCTGTCAACACCTATGTGGACGGCGCGGTCAAGTGGACGGAAACGCTCGGCTCTGACGGCAAGGTCGTTTCCAAGGCTGAATAAAAAGTAAAGGCAATACCGCATAATTCTAAGTGCCGATACGGCGAGCGAGGTGCGGCAGATGCTAAGCCAAAAGCGCAGATAATACTTTGTGTATTATCGAGCATTTTGGCAACGCAGATGCCGTACCGCAGCCGCCGGAGCGGTGCTTAAGCCGTCAGGCGGGAATTGTGCGGTGTTGCCTAAAGTCCAAAGACAGATGGGAGATGTACACGGTGGTGCTGCAACCCGCAAGGAACGCCTGCCGTGTACATTCCTTTTTTTGAAACACCGTAGGAAAGGGGAATGGACCACAAATGAGCTTCTCATTGTTTTTCCAAAGCCTGATCAATGGATTGAATCAGGGCGCGATCTACGCACTGATCGCCCTTGGCTACACAATGGTCTATGGCATCATCCGCATGATCAACTTCGCGCATGGTGATTTTATCATGATCGGCGCATACACGCTGTTCTACACGATCCCGCTGATGGTCAACGCCGGTATGCCGGCCTGGCTGGCGGTCATTATCGCCATAGCGGTCTGTGCCGTGGTCGGCGTGCTGGTTGAGATCCTCGCCTACCGCCCGGTGCGCAAGGCAGGTTCCATGTCCGCGCTGATCACGGCGCTGGCGATGAGCATCTTCCTTGAAAACCTCGCGATGGTGCTCTTTGGCGCAAAGCCCCACAACGTGCAGGCCATCTTTAGCCTGCCCACCATCACGGTCGGCAGCGTGGCGCTGCCGTTGAACGTGCTGCTGACGATCGCCATTGGGTTGGGCATCATGATCGCGCTGCAGCTGTTCGTCAAGAAAACCAAGCTCGGCAAAGCGATGCGCGCCGTGCCGCAGGATAAGGATGCGTCAACTTTGGTAGGCATCAATGTCAACAAAATTATCACCACGACCTTTGCCATCGGCTCCGGGCTGGCTGCTGTGGCCGCGCTGATGTACTGCGCCACCTATCCACGCGTCACGAACGACATGGGCTCGATGATGGGCATGAAGGCCTTCATCGCAGCCGTCCTCGGCGGCATCGGCATCATCCCCGGCGCGATGCTGGGCGGTATCCTCATCGGGTTGATTGAAATTTTTGTCAAGCTGTTTGCCCCCGGCTGGTACGAGGCCGTGACCTACGGCACGCTGATCGTCATTCTGCTGGTGAAGCCTTCCGGCATTTTGGGCAAGAATGTCGGCGAAAAAGTGTAAGGGAGCGTGAACGAGATGACGAAACGACGGCTGGCCTCCTACGGGCTGAACTTAGTGGGCGTTGCGCTGCTGTATGCGCTGTTCACGCTGGCTTTTGCCTGTAACGCCTTCGGCAAAAGCACGACCTATATTCAAGGCATCTGCACGACTGCCTGCTACACGATCATCATGGTCACTTCGCTGAATCTGGTCGTGGGCTTCATGGGCGAGTTTTCGATGGGGCACGCGGGCTTTGTCTCGGTGGGCGCGTATGTCTCGGCCATTGTGTCCGGCGCGCTGGCCGGGCACGGGCTTTCGGATCTGGCGCTGCTGCTCGTCACCATTCTGGCGGGCGGGCTGGCCGCAGGGCTGATGGGCGTGGCGGTCGGCATCCCGGCGCTTCGTCTGCGTGGCGACTACCTTGCCATCGTTACGATGGCCTTTTCTGAGATCATCCGCGTCTGCTTCTGCAACTTTTCCTTCACCGGCGGCGGCAAGACGATGAGCGGCATCCTCAAGCTTTCCACCTTTGACCGCGCATTCTGGATCATGGTCGTCTGTGTGACGATCATGTTCCTGTTTGTGCGCAGCCGCTTCGGCCGCACGGTGCAGGCCATCCGCGAGGATTACATCGCGGCGGCGGCCTCCGGCATCAACGTGACCTATTACAAGGTGCTGACCTTTGCCATCTCGGCGTTCTTCGCGGGCATCGGCGGCGGCGTCTACGCCCACTATATGACGGCGATGATCCCCACGAACTTCAACTTCAACTATTCGGCCGAGCTGCTGAGCGAGGTCATCATCGGCGGCACCGGCTCGCTGACCGGCTCCATCATCGGCGCGGCGTTTTTGTCCAGCCTGCCGGAGCTGATGCGCGATTTCTCCACCTACCGTATGCTGGCCTACTCGGTCGTGCTGGTGCTCGTTATGCTGTTCCGGCCGGGCGGCATCTTCGGCCGGTGGGAGTTCAGCCTGACCCGCCTGCTGGAGGGTAGGAAACCCAAGGCCAAGGCCGCGAAAGGAGCGTGAACCCGTTATGGCAGCACCTGTATTGAAGGCTCAGCATCTCGGCATCCAGTTCGGCGGCCTGAAGGCCGTGGACGACTTCAACATGGAGATCGGCGAGTCGGAGCTGGTCGGGCTCATCGGCCCCAACGGCGCGGGCAAGACGACGGTCTTTAACCTCATCACCGGCGTTTACAAGCCCACCGAGGGCTCCTTCTACCTCTGCGGTGAGCGGATGAACGGCAAAAAAACGCACCAGATCGTGCAGGCGGGCATCGCCCGGACGTTCCAGAACATCCGCCTTTTCAAAAAGATGACAGTCATCGAGAACGTCAAGACCGCCATGCAGTCCCACACGACCTACGGTATGGCGGACGCCATCTTCCGCACAAAGAAATACTGGCAGCAGGAGGCGGAGATCACCGCCCGCGCCAAGGAGCTGCTGAAAGTCGTCCACCTCTCCGGCAAGGAGGACTTGGAGGCCGACAACCTGCCCTACGGTGAGCAGCGCCGATTGGAGATCGCCCGCGCGCTGGCCACTGACATGAAGCTGCTGCTCCTCGACGAACCGGCGGCCGGCATGAACCCCACCGAGACCGAGGAGCTGCTGGAGATCATCAACTACATCCGCAACGAATTTAAAGTGTCCGTCCTGCTCATCGAGCACGATATGAGCCTTGTCATGAAGATCTGCGAGCGCATTCAGGTGCTGGATTTCGGCACCACGATCGCCTCCGGCACGCCGGAGCAGATCGCGAACGACCCGCACGTCATCGAGGCGTATCTGGGCAAGGACGAACCGGAGGAGGCCGCCCATGCTTGAGATCAAAGACCTGCACGTCAACTATGGCGCTGTCCACGCGCTGAACGGCGTGTCCATGACGGTGAAGGACGGCGAGATCGTCTCCCTCATCGGCGCAAACGGCGCGGGCAAAACCACGACGCTGCGCACAATTACCGGGCTGGAAAAAGCGGCCAGTGGTTCTATCGTCTTTGACGGCCACGACCTGCGCAAGACCGAGCCGAGCAAGATCATCACCCTGAAGCTGGCGCACGTGCCGGAAGGGCGGCACATCTTCCCCCAGATGACCGTCGAGGAAAACCTTGAGATGGGCGCCTTCACCGACCCCACCGATATGGCAAAGACGATGGCCGACGTCTACGAGCGCTTCCCACGCTTGAAGGAGCGCAAGCACCAGCTGGCGGGCACGCTCTCCGGCGGCGAGCAGCAGATGCTGGCCGTGGGGCGCGCGCTGATGGGAAAGCCCAAGATGATCTTGATGGATGAACCGTCGATGGGACTTTCGCCGCTGCTTGTCAAGGAGATCTTCGCTATCATCAAGGAGGTCAACAAGCAGGGCATCACGATTTTGCTGGTTGAGCAGAACGCCAAGATGGCGCTGGCGATCTCTGACCGCGCTTACGTGCTGGAAACCGGCAATATCACCCTGTCGGGCGACGCACAGGAGCTGCTGAACGACACCCGCGTCAAAAAAGGCCTATCTGGGGCAGTAAGGAGGGAACACCATGTATCCAAACTATCCCTATTTCGCCGTGGCGATCACCCGCACCTGCGGGTCGGGCGGCGGCAGCTACATCGGCAAAAAGCTCGCCAAGGATTTTGACATCGACCTGTACGACCGCAAGCTGCTGCGCTTGGCAGCCGAGGACAGCGGCATCAACGAGAAGATCTTCGCTGCCGCCGACGAGAACACCAAGAAAACACTGCTCTACCGCGTGTCGCAGCACGTCTACGACGGCAGCTTCATCCCGCCGGAGAGCGGCAACTTCATCAGCGACCAGAACCTGTTCAACTATCAGGCCAAAGTCCTGCGGGAGCTGCTGGACGCGGAAAGCTACGTCTGCGTTGGCCGCGCGGCGGACTTCGTGTTAAAAGATAAGCCCAACGTGCTGACCGTTTACATCGACGCCCCCTACGAGGATCGCATCGAGCGGGAGATGAAGCGGCAGGGCATCGGCCGCAATCAGGCCATCCGGTACATCGACAAGCTCGACCATTACCGCGAGAGCTATTACAAGTACCACACCGGCCGCCAGTGGAAGCGGGTCGAAAATTACGACCTCTGCCTTGACAGTGCCGCCATCGGGCTGGACAACTGCGTGGAGGTTATCAAGAAGGTCATTGAGCTGAGGTTTGGGGTGAAGGCGGCCAAGTAATACCTTTGTGGCTGCCGGGAAGCGGCGCGGAGCGGTCAAGACCGCTCCCTACAAAACGACCACGAACAATATTTTGTAGGGAGGGGTCTTGACCCCTCCGAAAACATACAGCAGGGGAGGAAAGACTTATGGAAGCACTAGCCTATTATGATGGTAAAATCGGCACGCCGGAGGAACTGATGGTTCCCTTCAATGATCGGGTGCATTTCTTCGGTGACGGCGTCTACGACGCAACGGTCGGCGCGAACGGCAAGGTGTATCTGCTGCAGGATCACCTCGACCGCTTCTACACCAGCGCCAAGGCGCTGGACATCCATATCCCGATGCTGAAGGACGAGCTCGGCAAGCTGCTGACCGATCTGCTTGCCAAGGTGGACGGTACAACGCATTTTGTCTACTGGCAGGTCACCCGCGGCGTCGAGCCCCGCAACCACGTCTACGCCGAGGATCTGCCCGGCAAGCTGTGGGTGTCCATCCGCCAGAACCACCTCAACGACCCCAACGTGCCCATCAAGCTGGACACCGCCGAGGACACCCGCTTCTATCACTGCAACATCAAGACGCTGAACCTGCTGCCCAGCGTCGTGGCCGCCCAGCACGCCAAGCGCATCGGCGTGCAGGAGACCGTATTCCACCGCGGCGACATCGTGACCGAGTGCGCACACTCCAACGTCTCGATTTTGAAGGATGGCGTATTTTATTCGCATCCCAACGATGAATTTATCCTGCGCGGCATCGCCAAGACCCACATGATCCAGGCCTGCTACCGGCTGGGCATCACGGTCATGGAGAAGTGCTTTACGCTGGACGATCTGAAGAACGCCGATGAGATCATCGTGACCTCGTCCTCGAACTTCTGCCTGCACGCCTGCGAGGTGGACGGCAAACCCGCAGGCGGCAAAGACCCGGAAACGCTCAAGGCTATTCAGGACGAGGTGCTGCGCGAATACTGCGCCTACACCGGCAAAACGACCGTCGTCGACTAAAAACAAGGGGGGCGTAACCATGACCCGCGATGAACTGGAAAAACGCAACGTGGGCGAAAACCTTGATGCGCTGATGAATCTTGACCCGCGCGGCTACGGCGTCTGCCGCATTTTATACGCGGGCAGCCGCGCCTTTACCGGCGAGCCGCTGACGATGCACGCCGCGCAGGTGCTGTGTGATTCGATCAAAGAGAACGATCTTGTGTACATTCTGGTCGGCTTTGTGCTGCTGCCCCACAAGGTGCCGGAGATGGACGGCACGGTCAGCGCTATGCTACTGGCGCGGGCGCTGGTGATGGCGTTCAATGCAAAGCCTATCATCGTCTGCCCGGCTGACAGTGTGCAGGCCATCGAGAAATGCGCCGCTGTCGTGGGGCTGCATATCTACGAGGATCTGGACACCGTGCAGGAGCTGCCCTTAAGCATGGGCGTCGTCGCCTTCACGAAGGACAAGGCCGCCGCCCCGGCGCAGGCCGAAGCGCTGGCCGCCCGCAAGCCTGCCGCCGTCATCTCGGTGGAGGCCAGCGGCGCGAACGCGCTGGGCGTTTACCACAACGCCGTCGGCAAGGATGTGACCGAGATGCAGGCCAAGAGCGAGCGCTCTGGAACCTGCTGCGCGCGCAGGGCGTGCCGAATATCGCCATCGGCGATCTGGGCAACGAGATCGGCATGGGGACGATTGCGCCCCATATCCGCAAATATGTGCCGTTTACCGATGCGGGGGAATGTAAATGCGGCTGCTGCGGCGGTATCCTGAGCGCAACGGCGGCGGATAACATCATCACGGCCACATGCTCCGACTGGGGCTGCTACGGCCTGATGGCGGCGCTGGCGTACCTGAAAAAGAATATGGAAATCCTGCACCATGAGGAGATGGAATCCGAGGTCATGCGTGTGGCCGCACGCAACGGCTTTATTGATATGACAGGCTCGCTGCTGCCGGGCATTGACGGGTTCAGCACGCGGATGAATGTCGGCATCGTCAGCCTGATGCGCCAGTGTACAGCCTATGCCGTACGCTACTCCCACAATTCCGACCATTGGTTCGGCCCGGTGCTGGCAAAGCACTTTTTTGACGAAAACTGACGAGGGAGGTGCAGCCATGCTGCCGTTTACTGTCTGCCCGGTGGGAGACACCGGTCTGCTGGTGAGCTTTGAACAGCGCATTTCACAATCCATCGGTGCTGCGGTAGCGGCGCTGAACACCCGCGTGACTGCCGCAGCGATCCCCGGCGTGGTGGAAACCGTACCTGCCTTTGCCTCTCTGCTGATTTTCTATGATCCTCTGGTGACTGAGTACGATGCCGTGGCAGCCGCCGTGCAAAAGCTGGCGCAGGCACCGGACAGCGATACCGCAGCAGAGGAAGGGCGGCTCGTTGAGATTCCGGTCTGCTATGGCGGGACCTTCGGCCCCGACCTTCCGTTTGTGGCAGAGCATGCAGGCTTAACGGAAAAAGAGGTCATGGAGCTGCACGCCGGGCGGGAGTACCGTATTTATATGCTGGGCTTTCTGCCGGGCTTTCCATATCTGGGTGGGCTGGATGAGCGGCTCTTTACCCCGCGTCTGGCCTCGCCGCGCACTGCGATCCCGGCAGGCTCTGTCGGCATCGGCGGTGAGCAGACCGGCGTTTACCCAATCGCCAGCCCGGGCGGCTGGCAGCTGATCGGCCGCACGCCGCTGAAATTATTTGATCCGGCGGCGGGGGCGCTGCCCTACGCGGCGGGGGATCGCATCCGGTTCTGCCCCATTACGCAGGATGAATTTGACGCAATAGCACAAAAGGAGGGAACGGTATGAGCATCACCGTGCTGGAGCCGGGCCCTCTGACGACCGTGCAGGACGCAGGGCGCACCGGCTACGCAGCGCAAGGGTATCGGAGCTGCGGCGCAGCCGACAGCTACGCCTACCGGCTGGGCAATGCACTCGTGGGCAATCCGGCGGGCGCGGCGGTGCTGGAATGTACATTGCGCGGCGTGACCCTCCGCTTTGAGACAGACACTGTTTTTGCATTGACAGGCGCGGAAGGGCCTGCAGCACTGGACGGTGCGCCCGCTGCCTACTATGCGCCGCTGCTGGCACAGGCCGGCAGTGTGCTGCGTATGGGCACAGCTGCTTCCGGGTTGCGCAGCTATCTGGCCGTGGGCGGCGGTATCGCAACACCGCCGGTGCTGGGTAGCCGCTCCACCGACCTGAAATGCCGTATCGGCGGCCTTGCGGGCCGCAAGCTGGCAAAGGATGATTTTTTGCCGACAAGGCCGTGCGACACACGGGCCCTGTGGAAGAAGATCACAGCCAGAAGCTTAAATCGCCCGATCCATGACGGCCTTGCCTGCCATGGTACACATCCTGTGCGGGCGGAGGGTGCTAAAAACCTGCCGCTGCTGCGCGCAGTGGCGGGACCGCAGCAGGCTTCATTTACCGACAAGGCACTGCACGACTTTACCCACAGCAGCTATATGCTTACGCCGGACTGTGACCGCATGGCCTGCAGACTGGCGGGACCGATCATCGAAACAGTCCGCGGCTCGGATATTCTGTCTGACGGCATTGCGGCCGGCTCGGTGCAGGTCAGCACAAACGGACAGCCTATTGTGATGATGGCAGATCACCAGACGACCGGCGGCTATGCAAAGATCGCCACTGTGATTTCTGCGGATCTGCCGATGCTTGCACAGCTTCGGCCGGGACAGAGCGTCTGCTTCACCTTTGTAACGCCGCAGCAGGCCGTGCAGGCTGCGCGCCGTCAGGCAGAGCTGCTGCAGGCGGTTGCTGCGCGGCTGGACTGAAAAAGGGGGATTTCGTATGAAGTATTCTACCGCCGTCCCGGCTGCGGTGCGGGCATTGATCCGAGAGGGTGAACTGACCGGCCCCACGACCGGCTACTGTGACGGCTATGCGCAGGGCAACCTTGTTGTACTGCCTAAGGCGCTGGCATGGGATTTCCTTTTGTTCTGCCAGCGCAACCCCAAGGCCTGCCCGCTGTTGGAGGTCGCCAGCGCCGGGGCGCGCAGCTTTTCCGGTTGCGCCGGGCAGCGATATCGCCCGCGATATTCCGCTCTACCGCATCTACAAAAACGGTGTACTGGCAGAGGAAACGACCGATGTTGTGCGCTATTTTGAAGAACGGAAGGATCTTGTCAGCTTCCTGATCGGGTGCAGCTTTTCCTTTGAGGCTGCGCTGCTGGAGGCCGACATTCCGGTGCGCCAGATTGAGGAGGGCGTCAATGTGCCGATGTACAACACAAATATCCCCTGCGAGTCTGCAGGGGGATTCAGCGGCACGATGGTGGTCAGCATGCGGCCCATTCCCTATGCAAAGATTCCGGCGGCGGTTGCCATTACGGCCGGGATGCCCCGCGTTCACGGTGCGCCGGTACAGATCGGCGCACCGGAGGCCATCGGTATTACAGACCTTGCACGCCCCGATTACGGTGACGCCGTGACGATCTATCCCGGTGAGATGCCGGTATTCTGGCCCTGCGGTGTCACACCGCAGGCGGTGGTCATGCACTCAAAGCCGGAATTTTGCATTACCCACGCGCCGGGGCATATGTTCCTGACCGACATCAAAAACACGGCGCTGAAATATTAAAAGGAGGCCTTCGTATGCCGTCCATTGATTTGAACTGTGATTTGGGGGAGAGCTTCGGCGCCTATACGATCGGCATGGATGCCGAGGTATTGCCCTTTGTAAGCTCTGCCAACATTGCCTGCGGTTTTCATGCGGGTGATCCGTCCGTCATGCAAAAAAGTGTGCTGCTCTGTAAAAAATACGGCGTGCAGGTAGGTGCGCATCCGGGCCTGCCAGATCTGCAGGGGTTTGGACGCCGCAAAATGGAAATCTCTCCTGCGGAGGCTGAGGCGGATGTCATCTACCAGATCGGTGCGCTGAAGGCCTTCTGCGACGCGGCCGGGGTGCCGCTGCACCATGTCAAGCCACACGGCGCGCTTTATAATATGGCGGCCAAGGATCCGGAGTTGGCGGCAGCCATCTGCCGCGCAGTCAAGGCGGCCGCTCCCGAGGCCATACTGCTGGCGCTTTCGGGCAGTGAGATGATCAAGGCTGCGCAGACACTGGGGCTGCGCGTCTGCAGTGAGGTGTTTGCCGACCGGGGTTATCAGCCCGACGGCACCCTTGTGCCGCGCGGAAAGCCCGGTGCAATGATTGAAAATGAGGAGGAGGCCATTGCGCGGGTGCTGCAGATGGCAAAGCAGGGGACGGTATGTGCCGTAGACGGCAGTGCTGTTGCTCTGCAGGCAGATTCTGTCTGCGTCCACGGGGACGGGCCGAAGGCACTGGCCTTTGTGCGGAAGATATCTGCCGCGCTGCCTGCTGCCGGTGTAGAAATCAAGGCACAATAAAATAGACGGTTTTATCATGCTCTGCTGTTGAACGCTTGTGTTCAGCAGCAGAACTTTTTCTTTTGCCAAAACAGATTCTTTACGGAGGCTTTACCGCGTCTATCCTGTTTCTGCGGGGGTACAGGTGTATTTTTATAACTGTGATTACACCATAGGAGCAGGGGCAAGGTCAGTGGGTCAGCAGTTCAAAGTGATTTCGATTCGTGATCAAAAGGCCCTCCTTTTGCAGCTTTGACAGCTCAACTGACATGGCAGCGCGCTCCACACAGAGGAAATCCGCCAGCTGCTGCCGGTCAAAGGGAATGTCAAAGGAAAGTGCTCCCTGCCGAAGCGACTCGGCAGAAAGATAGGAGAGCAGCTTTTCCCGGGTGGTTCGCTTGCTGATATGCGTAACCTTATCATTGAAGAGCAGTATCTTGTTTGCAAGGACGCTGACGAGATTGCGGATAAGCTTTTGGTGATGGTCGCAGGCGGTGGGGCAGGCGGTGAGCAGCCGCTTGATATTGAGCAAAAGAATTTCACAATCCTCCTCCGCCACAACGCTGATGTTCAGAATAGCGCCCGGAGTGGCAGCGTAAGGCTCGCCAAAAAAAGTCCCCGGCGCTGCACTTGGATAAGATGTTGCGGTGCCCCCAGAGATCCTCTTGTATCACAAGGGTGGTACCGGACAGCACAAGGCCCATGACCTCGGTGGAATCCCCGGCGCGGAAAATATAAGCCCCGCGCTGGCGGGCAATTTCGACTGCCTGTACACAGTGCAGAATGGACAAAATCTCATCCTCATTTAAACCGGTAAAGAAAGGACAGCTCCGCAGGATGGAAAGATGATTTTGCATAAAAGAAATCTCCTTGTTTGAAATCAAACATACAGGTTTGCTTTATTATACTATAATAGGGTTGCAAAAGCAAAACGATGTAAACCGGGAGGTAAGAATATGATCCGCAAAATCATCCATATTGACGAGGACAAGTGCAACGGCTGCGGTCTGTGTGCAACTGCGTGCCATGAGGGCGCGATTGACATCATTGACGGCAAGGCAAAGCTGGTGCGGGAAAATTTCTGCGATGGCTTTGGTGATTGTCTGCCCGGCTGCCCTACGGGAGCCATCACCTTTGAAGAACGAGAGGCACCTGCATATGATGAGGCGGCCGTGCAGGAAAGCAAGAAGAAAAAGGAATTACAGGAAAAGATGAAGCACCTGCATGAGGGCGGCTGCCCCGGCTCCCGGATGCGTATGCTGGAGCAGCCGGGGGAGGCTGGCAGCAATATCGCAGAGCCGATGCGGCAGGCTCCCCAGCTCAGGAATTGGCCGGTGCAGATCAAGCTGGCCCCCATCAACGCGCCATACTTCAACAAGGCAAAGCTTTTGATTGCGGCGGACTGTACTGCCTACGCATACGCGAATTTTCATCAGGAATTTATGCGCGGCAAGGTTACTTTGGTCGGCTGCCCGAAGCTTGACGCTGTGGATTACAGCGAGAAGCTGACCGAAATCATCCGCAGCAACGAAATTCAGGAGGTGACCATCGTTCGGATGGAGGTGCCCTGCTGCGGCGGTTTGGAGATGGCAGCGAAAAAAGGCACTGCAGGCAAGCGGAAAGTTTATCCCGTGGCAGGTCGTGACGATCTCTATTGACGGAAAGATACTGGATTGAACTCTGCTTGTTCTGCGGAGCCAGACAATAGGGGACTGCTGCAAGGAAAGAGGGGCCGCCTGAGCGGCCCCTCTTTCGGAGGATATATCTCCCTCTTCATATAAAAACCTTATTACGCCTCGGTTTCAGCGCTGGCTGGCATTTGCGGCTGTGCGCTTTTGATAAATTCAAGATACAGGCTGTACAGCACTGCACAAACAGGCACACTGAACAGCATTCCCAAGACGCCGAACGCTTCACCGCCCAGCGTGACGGCCATCAGCACCAGCAAACCCGGCAGACCAACGGATTTGCCTACCACCTTGGGGTAAATCAGATTGCCCTCGACCTGCTGCAAAATTCAGCAGGAACACTACAAACCACACCGCTTTGAGAGGGTCGGCCAGCAGAATCAAAAACGCACCAAGACCGCCGCCGATCCACGCGCCGAACACCGGAATCAGCGCCGTAGCGCCGACAAAGGCAGAAACTGCCCCGGCATACGGGATGCCCAAAATCAGCATACCCAAAAAGCACAGAATACCGATGATAACAGCCTCGGTAAGCTGACCGGTCACAAAATGGGTAAAGGTCTGTCTGGTCAGCGATACAATGTGCAGTACCCGCTGCGCACTTTTTTGCGGCAGCACTGTCACAGCAAGGGTTTTCAGGTGCGCGGAAACGACCTCCTTTTTTGGCAAGCAGATACAAAGCAAACACCAGCGCCAGCAGCACATTTACAAGGCTGGAAAAAACCGAGGTTGCCGCCCCCAGAGTCACGGTGATGATACCGCTGCCCTCATCGTGGAGCAACGCCGTGATTTTATCCATCAACAGATCGGTATCCATCGCATATTCCGGTAAAATGACTCCGTATTTTTGCAGCAAACTGCACCGTTCCTGCCCACCAATGCCCCAGTTTTTCGGCGTAGCTTGGAAGATTGCGCGCAAATTCATAGACAGATTCCTGCAAGCTCGGCAGCATCATAAACACTACGGCAAACAAAATGCCCAGCACCAACAGCGTGCTCAGGGTCAGGCATACCGGGCGCGTCAGCTTGTCGGGCGCTTTTTTGCAGATGCGCTGCCAAGTGCGCTCTAACGGGCAGAGCAAAATGTTGATGACAAAGGCAATGGCGCCACCCATAAGAAACGGTGAAAACACTGCCAGCACCCGGCCCAAAAACTGCAGTACAGCCTGCAGATTTATCAGCGCCCACGCAAATACTATCGTCAGCAGCAGCGCACGGAATATATAGCGGGCAGTTTCTTTATCCAGAATAACACTGGGGCGGGACGCGGGGGGATTTGGCCTGTCCGTTGAAGGGGTGTTTTTTGGTCATGGGTTCCTCCATAAGTAGAAAGTTTATACATCTATTATAAGCATAGCAAAGCCGGACAGGTCAAGAAATTGCGGCAAAATTCATAAGCTGTTTACAAAACCGGCTGCTGCTTGAGGAAAGCAAACGCCCGGGGTAAATAAGCCGAAAACGGCTTGTTTACTCCGGGCGTTATCTTTAAGGGGGAGTAGGGGAGAGAACCCCCCCGTTGATCTGGTATTATTCCGGCAGGCGGCCGTACAGCTCTGTCAAATCGTGCAGCTTGACGGCCAGACGGTCATTAAAAGCGCCGCGCTTGGCACGCCAGCACCAGTTGCCGCCTAAGGTCGAGGGGGTGTTCATGCGGGCTTCATGGCCCAGACCGAGAAGGTCCTGCGCCTGCACGATGCTCAGCTCGGCAGCGCTGGCCCAGATACCGCGCATCATGCCCCAGTGGTAGCCTCCTGCTTGGTCAGGTTGAGGTAACGCACCGCGCGGGCCACATCTTCAGGAGCGGCCGTAGCCATCCAGCCGTTGACCGGCTCGTTGTCATGGGTGCCAACATAGGCAATGCTGTTCACCGGGTAGCCGTGGGGGCGGTAATCGCCGCCATCGCGGCTGTCAAAGCCGAATTCCAGCACCTTCATGCCGGGGTAACCGCATTTGCGCAGCAGGGCATTGACATCATCGGTCAAAAAGCCCAGATCCTCGGCAATGATGCGGGGCTCACCGAGCTTTTTCTTGATAGCGGCAAACAGTGCATAGCCGGGGCCGGTGCGCCAGCGTCCGCCCTCCGCCGTTTTGTTGCCGTAGGGGATAGCATAGTACCCCGCAAATCCGCGGAAGTGATCGATGCGCACCACATCATAGATGCTGCACATGTGGCGGATGCGACGAACCCACCAAGCATAGCCGTTCTGCGCCATAGCGTCCCAGTCGTAGAGCGGATTGCCCCACAGCTGCCCTGTGGCGGAGAACCCGTCCGGCGGGCAGCCTGCCACCTCGGTAGGGTTGAGATCGGCATCAAGCTGGAAATCCTGCGGGCTGCTCCAGACATCGACACTGTCAAGCGCGATATAGATGGGCAGATCCCCGATGATCTGGATATGCTTGTCGTTGGCGTATTCCTTCAGCGCCTGCCACTGGGTGCAGAACAGGTACTGCACAGCCTGCCAAAAGGCAATGTCCTTGGCATAGGTCCTGCGGGCAGCCTTCAGGGCGTCCGGCTCGCGCTTACGCAGGGGATGCTCCCATTCCTGCCAGCAGGCACCGCCGTGTGCGTCCTTCAACGCCATGAACAGTGCGTAGTCCGGCAGCCAGAAGCGGTTTTTCCTGACGAAATCCCGGTAATCGGCCGGGGGTGCCGCCAGCAGGCGCTCACAGGCGGTGCGCAGTACGGCGTAGCGCTTCTCATACAAGGCACCGTAGTTGATCTGCTCCGGTGTGCATTGCCAGTCGATGTGCTTGTACTCTTTCGGCTTCAGCAGACCCTGCGCCGCAAGGGTGTCAAGGTCAATAAAATAGGGGTTACCTGCGTAGGTGGAGAAGGATTGGTAGGGGCTGTCGCCGTAGCTTGTCGGGCAGACGGGTAAGATCTGCCAGTATGCCTGCCCCGCTTGGGATAAAAAGTCTACGAATTGCCGTGCCTGCTGCCCCATGGTACCAATACCGTAAGGGGAGGGCAGGCTGGAAATGGGCATTAAAATGCCGCTTGCTCTCATCCGGAAAACCTCTTTTTCTTACGGGGAGAGTTTCGTTACGCTCTCTCCCTCGATGAGTTCAAAAGGAACCACCTCATGCACGGCGGTGCCGGGTTCCTTGATTTTGTGCAGCAGAATTTTGGCGCTGCGCAGGGCCAGCTGCTCTTTATTCTGGCGGATGGTCGTCAGGCGGGGAACGCTGTACTGTCCGAGAGCGATGCCGTCATAGCCCGTAACGGAGATATCCTGCGGGACGCGCAGACCGTGATCCTGCAAGGCGCGTATGGCACCCAGAGCCATAATGTCCGACATGGCAAACACAGCGGTAATATCCGGGGCAGTCTCCAACAGATGCTCCATCGCTTTGTAGCCGTCTGCAAGGGAAAAGCGCGCATGGGCATACTGCTTATCCGTGGAGAACGGCAGTCCCAGACGCAGCATGGCCCCCTGCACACCGGCCAGACGCGATAAGCTGGGCCTTGACAGGTTGGGATAGCCGCCGATCACGCCAATGCGCCGATGCCCGTGATCGTACAGATACTCGATCATACGGTCGGCCGCTGCCATATCATCAACCGTCACGCTGGACAGATTGGAGATCTGCAGGCTGGCGGCGCTGTTGGTCAGCAGCACACAGGGGTGCGCAGGCTTTCCAGCTCGGTCGTAAAATACTCAAGGTTGGAGCCCAGAAACATAATGCCGTAGGGCTTGCGCTCGGCGCAGATACGCCTGGCCTGCGCGACCTCGTTGGCTTCCTCGTCGATATAGTAGACAGTGGGTACATAACCGCGGTTGGCGATCTCGCTTTGCAGTTGCTCCAGAATACCTGCGAACAGCATATTCTGGATGCCCTTTACGATCAGGACAATGCCGTCATTTGCCTGCTGCTTTAAGTGCTTGGCGTTGGCGTTGGGCTCGTAATTGTGGCGGTTGACTACCTCCATTATGCGCCGGCGGGTATCCTCGCTGATGCCGGGGGCGTTGTTCAGCGCCCGCGACACTGTGCCGACCGCGAAGCCGGATTCTCGTGCAATGTCTTTGATCGTCATGGTGAGGCCTTCTTTCGGTTGAAATCAACCCTTGACTGCACCGGCCACCACGCCGTCAATGATATACTTCTGGCAGACGAGGTAGAGCACGATGACCGGAAGAACTGTGATCATGATGCAGGCCATCATGGGGGCCATTTCTACCTTGCCGTAGCTGCCGCGGAAATACTGGATCGCCATGGGAATGGTGCGGAAGGTTTTGATATCCAGCACCAGCGTGGGCAGCAGGTAGTCGTTCCACACCCACATGGTTTCAAGAATAGCGGTGGAGATCATCGTGGGCTTGAGGATCGGGCAGACCACCTGGAAGAAGATCTGCAGGGGATTGCAGCCGTCAATCATGGCGGCCTCCTCAATGGCGATGGGCATGCTCTTGACAAAGCCGGTGAACATAAACACCGCAAGGCCTGCGCCGAAGCCAAGTAGATGATGCAGATATTATAAGGGTTGTTGAGCTTTAAGGTGTCAGCCGTCTTAGCCAGCGTGAACATGACCATCTGGAACGGTACGATCATGCTGAACACGCACAGATAGTACATACCCTTGGACAGCACGCCCTGCACGCGGGTAATGTACCACGCGCACATAGAGCAGCAGAGCAGGATAAGTGCGACAGAGCTGACAGTGATAATAAAACTATACCAGAAAGAGGACAAGAAGTCCATCTCCTGAATGCCGTAGATATAGTTTTTTCAAGCCCACAAAGGTTTCTGCATTGGGCAGCTCAAAGGCATGGGTGGTGGTGATAGCGCGCTCAGTCTTTAAGGAGTTCATCAAGATCATGAATACCGGATACAGCCATGCTACGCACAAAATACCCAGCAAAACGGACAATACCGCATTGATACGGCGGTCTTTTTTTGTTGCACCCATTATTGCTGAACCTCCTTAGAACGAGTGGCCTGCAGCTGGATCAGCGAGATCACGACCACAAACAGGAAGAATACGACAGCCTTCGCCTGGCCGATGCCCTTCCACTGGGGTCCGGAGCGGGCGTAGAAGGTATCGTAAATATTGTACGCCAGCATCATCGACTGCTTGGCGGGTTCGCCGGCGGTCAGAGACAGGTTCTGGTCGAACAGCTTGAAGGAGTTGGTCAAGGTCAGGAAGGTGCAGATGGTAACGCTCGGCATAACCATGGGGATCTTGATCTTGAACAGGATCTGGCGGGAGGTAGCACCGTCAATGCGGGCAGCCTCGATCAGATCGGTGGGGACATTCTGCAGGCCGGCAATGTAGATGATCATCATATAACCGATCTGCTGCCAGCACATCAGAACGATCAGGCCCCAGAAGCCGTAGGTGGCATTCAGCGCCAGCAGCGGCTTGCCCCACGCGGTCAAAAGGCCGTTGAGCAGGATCTGCCAGATGTAGCCCAGAACGATACCGCCGACAAGGTTCGGCAGGAAAAAGACGGTACGGAACACATTGGTGCCGCGCATGCCGCGGGTCAGCAGCAGGGCAATGCCGAAGGCCAGCACATTGACCAGCACGGTGGACACCACGGTAAAGGCAGCGGTGAACCAGAACGCATGCATGAAGGTGGCATCGGACCAGATCATCTTATAGTTGCTGAGTCCCACAAAGGACACATTTTTAACGGTCGTGAATTTGCAGAAGGACAACCCCGTGCCCCAAATAAACGGCCAGACAAAGCCGATAATAAAGGCAATAAGGGTAGGCAGCACAAATACGGGCCAATAGCGCTTTATTGCTTTTTCCATGGAAAAGCACCCCTTACTTTCAAATAAAAAAGCAGGGCGGGCGAATTTCGCCCGCCCCGCTTATCGGTGTTTTAAGGAATTATTTTTACGCGGCAGCGTTCAGAGCAGCCTCAGAAGCCCAGCCATCGACAAAGGCGGTGACAACAGCGTCCCAAGTGCCGGTACCGGCGGCGTAGGCGGTCAGAGCAGAGCCGACACCGTTCTTCCAGTTCTCGGAAGGCATGGTGGAGAAGTTCCAGGCCACAGGGGTCTTGCCGGCGGCGGTCATTTCCTTATCGGCCTTGACGAAGACGTTGGGGGACTCGACAGCATTCTTGAAGGGGATAACGAAGCCCATGTCGTTAGCCATGGCCTTGGTACCCTCGTCAGAGGAAACGCACCAGTACATGAAGTCGAGCGTTGCGTTGATGTCGTCCTCGCTGGCTTCTTTGTTGACGCACCAGTAGTTCTCGGTGCCGGTGCACAGGCCCTGGTTGGCTTCATCGCCGACGCCAATGTAGATGGGCAGCATGGTCAGATCGTCATCGGTGAAGGGCTTGCCGTCGCCGACGAGGTTGGTGTACTCCCAAGAACCGTTCTGGTAGAAAACGGCCTCTTCGTTCAGGAACTCGTTGCGGCTGTCATCGCCGGTCTTGCCAGCCAGTTCAGCAGGATCGCAGGTGGAGTTGTTGATGTACAGGTCGAAGATATTCTTGTAGTTGTCGAGATAGGTACCCTTGATGGCGTCGGTGTTGTCGATGCCGTCCTCCTGATACTCGAAGTAGATGGGCAGGTTGGCCAGATGGGTCTTGTAGCGCCAGTCAGAGGAGCCGTCCATACCAGCGGAGCTGAAGGCAGAGAAGCCCAACTCGTCCTTGCGGGCGGTGATGTCCTCGGCCACCTTCTTCAGGTCGTCGAAGCTCTTGATGTCGTCAACGGTGTAGCCGGCCTTCTCCAGCAGGGTCTTATTGGTGATCAGGCCGTAGCTCTCGATAACGTAACCGATGCCCAGCATCTGGTCGCCGTCTTTCAGGGCGTAGGTGTCGCTGGTCAGATCACCGGCGATCTTGGTGCCGGACAGGTCGTAGCAGTAGTCCTTCCAGTTGGCCAGGCCGACAGGGCCGTTGACCTGGAACAGGGTGGGCGCATCGCTCTTGGCCATCTCGCTCATCAGGGTGGTCTCGTACTGACCGGAGGCGGCGGTGACGACCGTTACGGGAACACCGGTCTCCTCGGTGTACTTCTTGGCCAGATTCTGCCAGGCCTCATCCTGCTCGGGCTTGAAGTTCAGGTAGTAAACCTTGCCTGCAGCGGTAGAGGTAGCGGCGGCGCTGCTTGCGGCTTCACTGGAAGCAGTGGCTTCACTAGAAGCAGCGGCAGTGCTGCTGGAGCTGGCGGCGCCACCGCCGCAGCCAACCAGCAGACCGGCAGTCATAGCGGCTGCCAAGGTCAGGGATAAAGTCCTTTTTGATTTTCATGGTTTTTTCCTCCTTCTAAAGAAAAACATTTTGAAACAAATTTATGTGTCCGTTCCGGAAACGGTTCCGTATCGGATTGACATAATAATATCCCATTTCAATGAAAAATCAATAGAAAAATAGCAAAAATAACTAACTTTGTTGAATTACACGAAGAACGGCAGTGCGATTTGGTAAATATAGCCCAAAGAATTGTACCATAATCGCGGAAACGGTTCACTCGCGCGGGCAAAAAGCTGCCCGCCACGCAGGTAGAAAGATTCCTATCCATTGTTTCGATGCAATCACAGTATCTCATTGCAGAAAACGCAGGGCCGCACAGTGTGCATTCCCTGCGTTCATAGAAAGAATTCCTATTATTTCCGGTATTCCCGTGGCGTCATCCCGAAATGCGCTTTAAACTCTCTATTAAAATAGGAGAGGTTTTCAAAACCCGCACTGCTCGGAAATGCTCAAAATGGTGTCCTCTGTTGTGCGAAGTGCCTCGGCGGCAGCGTTGAGACGATATTCCCGCAAAAAGATGATAAAGGTTTGTCCGGTCATCTGGCGGAACCACCGCATAAAGTGATTGGGGC
>ENA-OQCL01000403-OQCL01000403.1-human-gut-metagenome-genome-assembly--contig:-NODE-403-length-21202-cov-3.276204_pt1 | contig 21202 bp, 21 predicted proteins | sample MGYA00242502_ERZ504586 | MGnify/ENA primary metagenome ERZ504586 (study PRJEB26092, sample SAMD00036316) | human gut metagenome | host: Homo sapiens | study: EMG produced TPA metagenomics assembly of... | reverse complement strand
GGGGGGCGGCGGGCGCGCAAAGCGCGCGCAAAGCAAGGGCAGGGGGCCCGGAGGCCCCCTGCCCTTGCTTTGGTTTGGCGGCGGGGGCCGAAGGCCCCGGGCCGCCAAACGCCGCCGCCCCCCCGCGGGACGCAGGCGCGTTGGCGCCCGCCAAAGGGCAACACGATCCCCAACCATCCTGCTTATCCGGCCCATCCATGCCTGGCGGGAGACGGGGTGGAATGGGCCAGGCTCCGGCAGGGGCTTCGCCCCCAGGCAATCGCCCCCACTGCTGCCCGATGCTCGCCGTGGGCGCGACACCGTTGTCCGCCCAGAGCCGCGGCCTTGACTTTCGCCTAGGGGTTCATTATAATGTCTATACCTATGTGAAAGCGAATGGAGGAAGAAAGCAATGGCAGAAGTGCGTCTTACCGCGGAGGGCGTGGCAAAGTATGAAGAGCGGTTGGAGTACCTGAAGACCACCGCCCGTAGCGAGATCGCGGAGCAGATCAAAATCGCCCGTTCCTTTGGGGATCTGAGCGAAAACGCGGAGTATGACGCGGCGAAGATCGAGCAGGCCCGGATCGAGTATGAGATCGTGGAGATCGAGGCCATGCTCAAGAACGTGATCCTCATCGACGAGGAAAACATCAACACCGAGGTGGTGACCGTAGGCGCTACGGTGACCGTGAAGAATATGGATACCCATCAGGGCATGACCTTCCAGATCGTCGGCAGCGCGGAGAGCAATCCCCGGGAGAACCGGATCTCCAACGAATCCCCGGTAGGGGCGGGGCTGCTGGGCAAGAAGCTGGGGGACATTGCGGAGATCCAGACCCCTGGCGGGCTGATGCGGCTGTTTATTGAAAGCATCGGATAAGGGGGACAGTATGGAGCAAAAGGAGCAAAATCTGGCGGCGGAACAGGAACTGACCCAGGCGGAGCTTTCGGAGCTGTTGCAGATCCGGCGGGACAAGCTCAAGGCGCTGCAAGAGGCAGGCCAGGACCCCTTTGTCCAGGTTCGGTACGACCAGGGTTGCTATAGCCGGGACGTGGTGGAAAACTACGACGCCCTGGAAGGCCAGGAAGTATCCCTGGCAGGCCGGATGATGTCCAAGCGGATCATGGGCAAGGCCAGCTTTGCCCACCTGTTGGACTATAAGGGAGGCATCCAGATCTATGTGCGCCGGGACGATGTGGGGGAAGAAGCCTATGCGGCCTTTAAGACCTATGATATCGGGGACATCCTGGGGGTCAAAGGCAAGGTATTCAAGACCCGCACCGGGGAAGTGTCCATCCATGCGGACAGCCTGATCCTGCTATCCAAATCCCTCCGGCCCCTGCCGGAAAAGTTCCACGGCCTCAAGGACCCGGAGCTGCGGTACCGGCAGCGGTTTGTGGACCTGATCGTGAATCCGGAAGTGCGGGAGACCTTTGTCAAGCGCAGCCGTATCACGCGGAGATCCGCAACCGGCTCAATGCCCAGGGCTTCATCGAGGTGGAGACCCCGGTGCTCAATACCACCGCCAGCGGCGCGTCCGCCCGGCCTTTTATCACCCACCACAACGCCCTGGATCTGGACATGTACCTGCGCATCGCCACGGAGCTGCATCTGAAGATGTGCATTGTGGGCGGCTTGGAGCGGGTGTATGAGATCGGCCGCATCTTCCGCAACGAGGGTATGGACGCCACCCATAACCCGGAGTTCACCACCATCGAGCTATACCAGGCCTATACGGACTATCACGGCATGATGGCCCTTTGCGAAGATCTGATCTCCCATTGCTGCCAAATGGTAAACGGGGATACCAAGATCACCTATCAGGGCCAGGCCATCGACTTGACGGCGCCCTTTGCCCGCAAGACCATGAACCAGGCCGTGCTGGAAAAGACCGGGGTGGATTTCTACGCCTGCGAAAGCGACCAGGAAGCCCGGGCCAAAGCCAAGGCCCTGGGCCTGGAGCTGGAGGATAAGACCGCCACCAAGGGCAAGATCCTATCGGAGGCCTTCGACGCCTTTGTGGAGGATAGCCTGGTGCAGCCCACCTTCATTTTGGATTATCCGGTGGAGATCTCCCCCCTGTCCAAGCGCAAGCCCGGCCAGCCCCATGTGACCGAACGGTTTGAGCTGTTCATCGCCGGCCACGAATACGCCAACGCCTTCAGCGAGCTCAACGATCCCATTGACCAGCGGGAACGGTTTGTGCAGCAGGCCATGGAGCGGGCCAAGGGAGACGACGAGGCCATGATGATCGACGAGGATTTCTGTATGGCCTTGGAATACGGTATGCCCCCCACCGGCGGCATCGGCATCGGCATCGACCGGCTGGTGATGCTGCTTACCGATAGCCCCACCATCCGGGACGTGCTCCTTTTCCCCACCATGAAGCCCCAGGGAAAATAAGCAATATGATTGGCTGTTTTGCGCCCTGATGAAATATGAACATATTATGAAAAAGAAGGTTATATCTTTTCCTAATGTGGCTTTTGTGATATGATACAGGGTAGCAAATGCATTATAATGCCCAATTTTAGGAGGAAATACAATGCAGAAAAAAATTATCGCCGTTCTGTTGGCCCTTACCGCTATTCTGGCGGTTGGCTGCTCCAGCGGACAGACGGAAGAAGTTGTGACCATCGAGCCCCGGCCAGCACGGCGACCCCCGCTGCGGAGACCACGCCTACCGTAGCGCCCACGGTGGAGCCCACGCCGGAGCCCTACATCTCCCCCTATACCGATAAGCTGGCCGCCCTGCAGGCGGAAAACAGCGACTGCATCGGCTGGATCGCCATTCCCGGCACCAACATCGATAAGGGGATCATGTACGGGGATAATTGGTACTATTCCAATCATAACGAAAAGAAAGAGGAGATTGAGTCCGGCGCTGTATATTCCCATTACAACGTCCTCACCCAGAATATCGTTATCACCGCCCACAATTCCCGGGTCAGCAAGACCATGTTCCATGAGCTGCATCACGTGCAGGAAGTGAACCTGGGCAAGACCAATTGCGCCTACGCCAAGTGCAACGCCGCCCTGGATAAGGCCACCCTGCCGGATTTCTCCACCGTGGAAGGCCGCACCTGGGATGTGTCCGTATTTGGCATCGACGCCCAGTGGGAGATCTTCGCCATGTATGAGACCCTGGAAGACGAGCCCGCCAAGACCCTGGAATACAACACCTGGTGGCCCGGCGAGACCAACTACCACCTTACCGACAAGGCGGATATCCAGGAGTGGATCGACTATCAGCTGGAGCGCAGCCAGTATGACTTCGGCGTGACCGCCACCCCCGAGGATCAGTTCCTCACCATCTACACCTGTGGCGATAACCACGATTCCGATGAGGCGCAGTCCCGCCTTTACTTCTTCCTCAAGCAGGTCAATCCTGTGAGCACCCTCTATGGCGGCGGCGCCGCTGCCACGGATGCCGGCTGCCGCTTCCACCGAAGCCACCGCTACCCCTGCGGCTTAATCCGCCCACGAGCAACTAAACGAAAGAGACCGGATTTTCCGGTTCTCTTTTTTGTGCTTGCGCCCACGGCGCAGATTCGCGCACGAGGGGGTAAAGGCGCCCCCCCCTTAGTAGCCGCCCGGACAAGGGCCTTTGTTCCGTCCGCTGCCCGTAGGGTCATGGCAGCGGCGTTTGCCCGGGGGGAATGGTTGGGCAGGCAGAGGCGGAGCTGGTATGGAGGAAAGGCCTGGGGAAAGCTTTTCGAATTGCGGCCGCTTGCCGGTCGGCGGAAAAACCCAGCGGAGGGGGGCGGCGGCGGGGCGCGAAGCGCCCCGTGAAAAAGCCCCGGGCCGGAGGCAAAGCCCTCCGGCCCGGGCTCAGGCTGTCGAAAAACCTCTGGGGGTCCGGGGGCCGCAGCCCCCGGATGCTTTAATCGGATTTGGCGACATGTGCGTCAAATCCGCAAAAAGCCTTGCGTAGCAAGGGTTTCTCTGCATGGCTCCCTGGCCGCGCCGTAGGCGCAAGGGAGCTATGAAAACCTCGAAAAAGTGGCGCAAGCCACTTTTTCGACAGACTGTATTATAGCGCTACTAAATCTGCTTTTAATGAGAGCAGATCCATGATAAGAAGCTTGCCGGTTAGCGGGGCATCCCTATGGCAGAGGAGCTTTATAGCCTCGGCGCATTGCAGGGCCGCGCAAAAGGCGGCGGTGAAGGATAAGCTGCTTTTATTTGCCGGGGGTTCCACTCCGCTGTATAGGCGATGCAGCAGCCCGCTACCTGGCGGGCAAACGGCAACCTGGGCGTTCCAACCGCGGATGGCCCCATGGACAATGGGGACGCCCAGGCTTTCGCAATGGGTTTCCAGGATCAGCCTGGATCGGGGGTTGTCCAAACCATCCATGACAAGATCGCAACCCGTGAGTAGGTCGTCGGCGTTTTCCTGGGTGAAAAAATCGGCGATCGCCTTGACGGTTATTTCAGGATGGATGGAGCGTATCCGGGCTGCGGCGGCTTCGGCCTTTAGGGAACCCAGCAGGGGCTGGGTACAGAGCAGCTGCCGGTTTAGGTTGGAGGGTTCAAAGCGATCCCCATCCACAACGGTGAGACGGCCTACCCCTACCCGGGCGAGATACTCGATGATATAGCCCCCCAAACCCGCCGCAGCCCACTACGCAGACATGGCTTTCCCAGAGCTGCCGCTGTTCCTGTTGGGTGAGAGCCGGAAAATTTCGATCGAAGGGCGCTTCCATTTGTGTTGCTCCTTTTTTATATTTGCCCTATGGGCGTATGCAGCCTAGGGTAGGCTGGAGTTTATTGTATGAGGTTAACCGTATGCTTAGTGTAAAAACCCCGGACGAGGCCTTTGCGATCATAGAAACCCAGTTTGACACCCCATTGCCTGGGGAAACGGTCCCCCTGGCAGAGGCAAGGGGGCGGGTATTGTCCGAAGATATCGTTGCAGGGGAATATATACCCGGGTTCCATCGCTCTACGGTAGACGGGTGGGCGGTGATGGCTGCCGAGACCTTTGGCTGCTCGGATAGCATGCCGGCATTTTTTGTAAAGGGGGGCGCCGTTGCAATGGGAGAGGCGCCGCCCCATGCCCTGCTCCCAGGCACCTGCATGGAGATCCCAACGGGAGGGCAGCTGCCGGAAGGGGCGGACGCTGTGGCCATGCTGGAATACGCAGAGGATTACGGGGACGGCACCATCGGCATATGCAAGCCCATCGCCCCTAAGACTAATATTATATTCCAAGGGGACGATGTATTTCCAGGAAAATCTGTTCTGCTTGCAGGGCGGCGGCTTACGTTCCAGGACGTGGGGGCGCTTGCGGCCATGGGAATAACCGCCGTGCCGGTCAGGAAGCAGCCGCGGGTGGCGATTATTTCCACAGGGGACGAGCTGGTGGCCCCTCACCAGGTCCCGGGGCCCGGCCAGATCCGGGACGTAAACACCGCCATGCTGGCCGCCTTTGTGGCCCAGCTGGGAGGCGTGCCCTTGTGCCAAGGGTTCCTGAAAGACCAGGAGAAACGGCTTAGGGCGGCGGTGGAAGCCGTGATCCCCACCTGCGATATGGTCATGCTATCCGGCGGCAGTTCCGTTGGGGAAAAATGACGCCGCCCATAGGGTGATCGCCTCGTTAGGCCGCCTGCTGTTCCACGGCATCGCCATGAAACCAGGTAAACCCACCATGCTGGGGGTCATTGCGGGGAAACCCATCTTGGGCCTTCCAGGGCATCCGGCTGCGGCCGCCTTTACGGCGGACCTGTTTGGCCGGGCCATTTTAGAAAGGCTGACCGGCAGCCGGTCTGAAAGATATCCCGTTCAGGCCGTTTTAGATGAAACCATCGGCGCAAACCATGGCCGGGCAGAGTACATGGGCGTAAAACTCTATCCCGTGGGCACCATATTATATGCCCACCCCATTAGAAGCAAATCCGGATTGATCACCGCCTTGGCGGGAAGCGACGGCTGGTTTTGCATACCCCGGGATGTGGAGGGGCTGCAGGCCGGCGCAACCATCCAAGTGATGACCCATACAATCGGATAAGGAGCGGAGAATGAGTTTTCAATATTTAACGAACGTGTCGTTGGATCGAGCAAGGGAAGATTATTTGGCCGCATTAAAAAAGGCGGGTTTTTGTTCCCGGGTGGAGGAGATCCCCGTGGGGGAGGCTTGCCAGCGGATAACCGCACAAGCCGTATACGCCCACATTTGCGCCCCCCATTACCAGGCTTGCGCCATGGACGGCGTGGCCCTTGAAGCGGCGGTGACCTTTGGGGCCACGGAAACCACCCCGGTGGTGCTTTCGGCGGAACAGTACCGCTTTGTAGACACAGGGGACCCTGTGCCGGAAGGCTGCAATGCGGTGGTCATGATAGAAGATGTGGTGACCCTGCCGTCAGGCCAGATCCGGCTGCATGCACCGGCAGTGCCATGGCAGAACATACGCCAGATCGGCGAGGACATCTGCGCTGGGGAAATGATCGTATCCTCCTTTAGCCCCATTACGCCCGCAGCCATCGGCGCCATGATCGCCGGCGGCGTCTCCCGGGTGAAGGTGATCCAAAGCCCTGTGGTGGGGATCATTCCCACGGGGGATGAAATCGTGCCGCCGACGGAAGATCCGAAGCCAGGGGATATTTTGGAGTTCAACTCGTCTATTTTTTCCGGGATGCTGGCCGGCTGGGGGGCAAAGCCCAAGGTATATCCCATTGTAAAGGACCAATTCCACCAGATACGCGACCAAGTGGCGGCTGCGGCGGAAGCCTGCGACATCGTGCTGGTAAACGCGGGCTCCTCTGCGGGCAGGGAAGATTACTCCGCCTCCGTCATCCAGTCCCTGGGAGAGGTATTCTTCCACGGCATCGCCATCAAGCCGGGCAAACCGGCTATCCTGGGGCGGATCGGATGCAAGCCGGTATTGGGCATCCCGGGATATCCGGTCTCCGGGATCATCGTCATCGAGGAATTGCTAAAACCCATCCTGGACCTATGGTTCCATACCGATACGGCCCGCAAGCAATATGCTACCGCCGTGCTGACCCGGGGCGTGGTGTCCGGGCTAAAATACCAGGAATTTGTCCGGGTCCGGGCGGGCATGGTGGGGGATCGGCTGGTAGCCGCCCCATTGAGCCGGGGCAGCGGCGTTGTATCTTCGTTTATGAAGGCGGACGGCATTTTGGAGATCCCCCAGGGCCAGGAGGGCTTTGAGGCGGGGGAATCCGTGAACATCCGCCTACTGCGGCCTATGGACCGGCTGCAGCATACCCTGATGACCATAGGCAGCCACGACCCCATCCTGGACGAGATGAGCGACCTGCTGCACAGGGCGGACCCGAGGCTGTTTATGAGCTCGTCCCATGTGGGTTCCATGGGCGGGATCTTTGCGGTGCGCCGGGGAGAAGCCCATTTGGCCGGGGTGCACCTGCTGGATGAGACCGATGGCAGCTACAACCGCTCCTTCATAAGGAAATATTTCCCCAATGGGGGCGTCAGGCTGGTGGAGTGCGTAGGCCGCGAGCAAGGGCTAATGCTGGCCCCGGGGAACCCCTTGGGGATCGCCGGCATAGAAGACGTGGCCAGGTGCAACGCCCGGTACGTAAACCGGCAAAAGGGCAGCGGCACCCGGATCCTGACGGACTATCTGCGCAAGGAAAAAGGCATCCCCACAGATAAGATCCGGGATTATGAACGGGAGGAGTTTACCCATACCGCCGTTGCAGCCCAGATCGCATCCGGGTCCGCCGACGCAGGCATGGGGATCTATTCGGCGGCCAAATTGTATGGGCTGGACTTTGTCCCCGTTTGCATGGAGCAATATGACCTGTTGATCCCGGACTATGCCTGGGATACCCCCATGCTACAAAAGCTGCTGGAGATCCTGGGTTCCCCTGCATTCCAAAAAAAGGTGGAAGCTATGGGCGGATACCGGCTGGAGCATCCTGGGAAGGTGCGGGAGCGGTTTTAGCATACTGGCCCGCCCCCCAAAAACATAGGGCCCCATACCGTGGCGATGGGGCCCTGTTCGTTTGGATAAAAATATGCCCGCCCAAAGGAATAGGCGGGCATATTTACACAGCAGGGGGCGCTGGCTGGGGGAAGGCCCTTCCTGGAAAGCCTTACGCCAACGGGCGACCGCCAGCCGATCTGCCGGCGGGGCGGTTACGCCTCCTCCAGGCTCTCCACCTTGAAAATGACGGGGCGGAGGCCATCGGTACAGGATGCGATGATGCAGCCGGGCTTTTTGCTATTGGGGAATTCCGCGTGGAACATAACGGAAATGATCTCCCGATGGATGTCGGCCCAGGCCCAGGGGCAGAACCCCGCGGGCATTTCAAAGCCGTCCACAATGAATACGTCCCCCTCGTTAAACCGGTAGCAGGGCGGATAAGAGGCTTTCTTCTCAGGGAGCAAATAGGCGTCCACCAGGTCCTCGTGATAGAGCTTTTTTAGTACGGTTATTTTTACTTTTGCTGGATTTTGCGTAGCCATTTCCATTCCTCCTTATCATTGGCCGCCATGACGGTCCATAATGAATTTTACGAGCAAGGCGATCCCATATACGATGGCCTCGTCGTTAAAGTCAAACTCCTCCGTATGGATGTGATGGAGGGGGGCGCCTTCCTTGGTAATGCCCAGCCGCACGAACGCGCCTTCCCCCACCTGGGACAAAATATCGGAAAAGTCCTCTGAGCTCATGACGCTTTCCAATGGATCGATGGAGTCCGGCCCGAATAAGCTGCTCCAAGCGGCCTTGAGCTGCTGGATGACCTCGTGGGAATTCACCAGGGGGGCGGGGCCATGCTGAAAGGCAACGCTTGCAGAACACCCGTTTGCATCGGCGATCCCCTGGACAACCCGGTGGATCTCCTGCTGGATCTGCTGGCGCACGGCTGCGTCCTGGGTACGGATGGTCCCGGCGATCACCGCTTCTTCCGGAATGATATTGGGCGCGGTCCCAGCATGGAACATGCATACGGAAAGCACGGCGGGACGCTTGGCGTCGATACGGCGGCTGGTGATCTCATTGAGCAGGGTCACCCCATGGGCCGCGGCGTTCAAGGCGTCGGGGACCCGGTGGGGATAGGCGCCATGGGCGGAACCCCCTTTGAAGGTTACGGTAAACGAATCTGCGGAGGCCATGTAGGCCCCGGAAAATACGCCCAGATGGCCCAGCTGGCATTCAGGCCAGCCATGCAGGGCTACGGCGCAATCCACCGTTGGATTGGTTAAAATGCCGGCCTTGAGCACCGCGTGGGACCCGGTCCCCGTTTCCTCCGCCGGCTGGAACAGGAGCTTTATGGTGCCGGTAAGCCGGCTTTTTTGTTGGGCCAGGAGCCTGCCGGCCCCCAAGAGGATGGCTACGTGGCCGTCATGGCCGCAGGCATGGGACACCCCCGGCACCGAAGAGGCATAGGGCACGCCGCTTCGATCCTGCATGGGCAGGGCGTCGATGTCCGCCCGCAGGAGGGTCACCCGTTCATCCGTCCTGCCGGCTTCCCCGCGGATGATCCCCATCGCCCCTGTGGGTAGCCCCAGGGGTTGCTCCTCTATGCCCCAGCTGCCCAGGGTCTCCTGGATCAGCTTCGTCGTTTCAAACTCCCCATCCGCCAATTCCGGATGGCGATGGATCTTGCGGCGCAATGCAATACAATCTGCCGCTACCTCTTGGGCTTGCTTCAAAATAGAATCCATATCCTTTATTCCGCAAGATAGGCCTTGCGTACTTCCTCGTTGCGCATCATTTCTTCCCCGGTCCCCTCGATGACGATTTTGCCCGTCTCCAACGCATAGGCATAATCGGCAATTTCAAGGGCCATGCCTGCATTTTGCTCCACCAATAAGATCGTCATGCCGCCGTCCCGCAGCTCTTGGATGATCTCGAACACCTCTTCCACAAACAAGGGGGAAAGGCCCATGGAGGGCTCGTCCAATAGAAGCATACGGGGGCTGGAAATCAGGGCCCGGGCAATTGCCAGCATCTGCTGTTCGCCGCCGGAGAGGGTGCCAGCCATCTGCTTATACCGCTCCTTTAGCCGGGGGAACCGGTTATATTGTTCTTCGATCCGGGTTTTGATTAGGTGCCGGTCGGATATGGTGTATCCGCCCATAATCAGGTTATCCTGTACGGAAAGCTCAGAAAAAACCTGCCTGCCTTCCGGGATCTGGGAAATCCCCATCTTCACCACATCGTGGGGCTTTACCTTTGTAATGTCGTTCCCGTCAAAGGTAATGCTTCCGGAGCGAACAGGCAATAGGCCGGCGATGGTTTTCAGGGTGGTGGTCTTTCCAGCGCCATTGGCGCCGATAATGGCCACGATTTGCCCCTTTTCTACCGTAAGGCTGATCCCTTTGATGATTTCGATATTGCCGTATCCGCAGTGGACTTCAGACAAGGAAAGCATCTCTATTCACCCCCCTTAGTTTGAAAATGCTTTAGGCTGCCATACAGGGCAGTGGCACGCTGAAACTCCTCCTCACAGTAAAACAGATCCAGTTTTTCATCGATGACCTTTGCGGCTTCCACGCAGAACATGGCCGCATCCCGGATATCGTTTTCTTGGTTGGCGCCGGTGGCGCAGCCGGGGATCACGCTGGTGGCGGTGATGGCTAAGCCGATGACCGGGGCGTCGGTGGCGCAGGCGGCTTGCAAAATGCTGTTGATATGGTGCAGGTCATTTCCATAGGGGGTGATATCGTATTGGCTCAGGGCGATGACCCGGGGCAACTCCCCGGAAACATAGCCGGCCAGATCCAGCAGCTTGGCGCTGACCGGCAGGATATACCCTTCTTTGACCGTTGGGGTAATGGCGATTCCCCGGCTATTTAAAATCCGGTTGCCCTTGGTGGTATCCACAGAGATAATCGCTTCCATATCCCTGGAGACTTCCATCTCGTTCATGGTATCGATATCCACGGGCGAACCCATAAAGGGAACCGGGATATGGGGGATGGTGGGCGCATTGGGGCAGATATGTGTGGAAATGGAAACATCCCCAGGGAGCATATCCCCGTGGGCGCGCATGCGCAGCAACCGCAGGGCCGCCGCCAAAACCGCAATACATCCATCTGCATCGGAGACCATTCCAGTGATAGCGGGGCGTGCGCCTATGCCGCCCAACCGGCCGACAAATCCCAGGGTTGGCACAGCGCCGCCATTTTTTTCGGCCATGGGTCCCTGCAATGGACAGATGCACAAAGTCCGTATGGCCTTGCGCGCCTTCCACACGCTTCACCTGTACATCGTCGGCGCCATTTTGGGTTCAAAAATGCCGCCACGTCATTGCCAGTCACTTAGTCCTTCTAACAGCTGGATAATATCCAATACTTCCTTTAACACAACAGATTACTCCTTCTTAATTATAATTACGCTGCGTTTCCTTGTGTCCAAATTTACCAAGATACGCCTCGACAACTTTGGGGTTGGCCGCAACAGCCGCAGGCAGCCCTTCGGCGATTTTCGTGCCATGGTCCAGGCAGGTGATCTCATCGGCCAGGCTCATAACCACCCGCATATGGTGTTCAATGATTAGGATCGTAATGCCATATTCGTCCCGCAGCTTCTTGACCTTTTGCACCAGGTCCGTGGTCTCTGTGGGATTCATCCCCGCAGCGGGCTCATCCAGGAGGATGATTTCAGGGTCCAGGGCCATAGCCCGGGCGATCTCCACCAGGCGCTGCTTTCCATAGGGCAGGCTACCTGCTTGCGTGTCCCGCTCTTTGGAAAGCCCCATGAAGGAAAGATACTCCAGGGCTTTTTCCCCCCAGTTCCTTTTTGCCAAGGCCCGCTGCTTTTTCATTGGGGAACATATTTGGCAGCAGGGGATATTTGGAATTCCTTTGTTGCCCCACGATCACGTTGTCATGGACGCTCATGTTTTTGAACAGGCACAGGGTCTGGAAGGTGCGGCTTATGCCGGCCCGCCCGATCTTATAGCTGGGGAAACCGGTGATGTCTTTTCCCTGAAACTCCACCGTGCCGCTATCCGGGGTATAGAACCCGGTGATCACATTGAAAAAGCGTAGTCTTACCCGATCCGTTTGGGCCGATGATGGCGTGGATGGAACCCTTTTTTTCACCGCGATATCCACGCTGGACAATGCCGCAAGACCGCCAAAGTTTTTCACAGATGGAATGGGTTTTGAAGAATAGCGTCTGCCATACTATTTCTCCTTTCTTGCGGCCGTCAAAACGCCCTGGGCTTTTTTTGGTCCTTGCGGGCCTTGCAAAAATCTTTGCAACCGCTTAAAATGCCCCCCCGATCACGGCGCCGCAGATCCCACGGGGCATAAAGATGATCACGATCACCAGCATGATCCCGTAGATAATGAGCTGATAATCATTGAAGAACCGGAACATTTCCTTGGCGAAGGTCAGCAGGAGCACGCCAACCACCGGGCCTAGGATAAAGCCCATACCGCCGGCCAGCACCATCATCAAATAGGACACCGACTGGGTGAAGTTATAGGTATAGGGGGAGAGGTACCCGTTTAAATGGGCGTTCAGGCTTCCGGCGATGCCGGCCAGAACCGTAGAGATCACAAACGCCTGTACCTTCATGCTGCTGGTGTTGATGCCCATGAACCCAGCGGCGATCTCCTCCTGGTTGACGGCCTTATAAGCGCGGCCCACTTCCGAGCGCACGTAATTGGTATACATGAAATATATCAGGATCACGGTGGGCATAATTAGCCAGTAGTAGCTTAGGTCGTTATCCAGGGCGACGCCGAAAAAGGTGGGGGAAGGGATGTTTTTAAACCCTTCCGCGCCGCCGGTCAATTCCGTCCAATTGATGAGGACCAGCCTTGTGATCTCCCCGATGCCGATGGAGGCGATGGCCAGATAGGAACCGCTCAGCTTCAAGGTGGGCTTGCCGATCACATAGCCCAGCAATCCGGTGATCAAGCCGGATAAGGGCAGGGCCAGCCAGAAGGAAAGGCCCAGCTTTACAGTGAGGATGGCGGAAGCATAGGCGCCGATGCCGTAGAATGCCGCGTGGCCAATGGAGATCTGCCCGCAATAGCCGGTGAGGATATTCAGGCCGGCCGTGAGGATGGAAAGGATCAGCACGGTATTCACCAGGTGCATATAATACTTATTGGTGACCACAAAGGGGATGACAAGCAGCAGCACCACCAGCCATATACCGGGATGTTTTTTGAAAAGGCTAAGCATCTTTTCATAATTTTTTTCCTACCCTTCTCCTTTCCTCCAAGAATCCCGTTGGGCATGGCCAACAATACGGCAATGAGGATAACAAAGGCAATGGCGTCCTTGTATACGGAAGAGATATAGCGGGCGGAGAGATTTTCCGCCAAGCCCAGGACAACGCCGCCGGTAATTGCGCCGGGGATGCTGCCAAAGCCCCCCAACACGGCTGCGGCAAAGCCCTTAAGGCCCGCCAGGGCGCCCATTTCGGTTTCCACATAGAAAATGGGGCCGATCAAAACGCCGCCGATCCCGCCTAGGGCCGCGCTGATAGCGGCGGCAAGGGAATCCATTTTTCCCACGGGGATGCCCATCATGGCCGCGGCATTGCGGTTTTGGGCGGTGGCGCGGATGGCTTTGCCCACCTTGGTCTTATGGAAGAAAAACTGTAGGACCACAATGGCCAATGCGGCAATGCATAGGACCGCCAAATATGCCGGCATGATCTGGATGCTGCCGATATAAATGGGGTCGCTGCCGAATACCTGGGGATAGGGCATTGCGTGGGAGCCCCAAATAAGCTGGGCCCCGGCCCGGATGGTAATGGATATCCCTATTGTGGCGATGATCAGATTGAGGGCCGCATAATTTCGCAGGGGGCGAAAAATGCCTCGTTCGATTATTACGCCAAATAAAGCAGATGTGAGCGCCCCCAAAACGATGGCTGCGGCATATGGGACCCCCAGGTTCACATAGGTCAACCCAAATACAGCGCCCAGCATATACATATCCCCTTGGGCAAAGTTGATCAGCCGCAGGGAGTTATAAGTAATGGTGTAGCCTAAGGCCATCAACGCATATACGCTGCCAATGGCACAACCACTTACGATGATCTGAAGCAATTCAACACCATTAAACAACCACAATCACACTCCATTCCTCTAAAAAATCAGCCGCTTGCAATTGCGGGAAGAACAAGCACGCTGCTTTGATGTTCCAGCTCCCGGTCTAAGCCGCCGGAAACCATGGCGTTCCTACCGTTGACCACAACATAAAATTCATTGAAATCGTCGTTCTCTCCAAAAGCGATGGGTAGCTCATCTTGTTCTTCCAGCCGTTTCATCAGATCCCGAACCGTGGACCCCATCGGCAGCGTTTCATGCCGCTGCCGTATGGATTGCCCGCAAGCGCGCCCAAATACCGATAGGGTTATTTCGATTTCTGCCTGTTCCATTTATTTTTGCTGCGCGCCCCGCTTGATCAGCAGGGCCAGCTCCGCTACATGCTTGCCGATCAGCTCGGCGGATTTCATACCCACTTCCGTGTCGTTTTTTACGCAATCGGGCTCCTTGCCGCCCATGCCCCAGCCAGGCGCGCCAATATAACCGATGTGCTTGGCGCCTACCACGCAAAAATCATTGATGATGAACCAGTCGTTCAAGGCTGCCAGGGTATGCTCTTGGCCGCCGTTGCGGTCGTAGCCAACGGCGATGGAGGCGCCGACGCACTTGCTCCAATCCGGGGCTTTGGTGGTGGCTTCCGGGAAGAAGTTGGCCTTGAGCAGGGAAGTGGCACGCTCCATATAGGCCCGCATCTGGGAATTGATGCCGTAGAAATAGACGGACGCCCCAAAGATCACCCCGTCGGGCATGGGGTCATAAAGAGGCCGGAACAGCTCGTCCCAATCGTCCTTGAGCACGCACTTGCCAGTCCGCACACAGCCCCGGCAATTTAGACAACCCCGCACGTTTTTCTGGGCAAGGGATATAAACTGGGTTTCCACAGATACCTCTGGGGTCTCTATGCTTTTCGCGGCTTCTAAGGCATGTTTTACCATGACCTCCGTATTGGCATGGCGGGGGCTACCGGAAACGCCGATGATCTTTAAATTCATTTGTAGAAATCCTCCTCGTTAATAATATCTTCCAAACCGTAATGCTCTACGGTTTCCCGGGTGGGCAGGCCGTTCTTGTCCCATCCCCGCAGTTCATAATACCGGTCCAGCATGCCGTCCATTTCCTCTTTGGAGTTCATGCTGGTCCCCTGGTTGTGAGGCCGCTCCAACGGTTCGTGCATAAGCCGCCAGGGCAAGGTATCCGCTTCCCGCCGGACCCCTTCCCGCATGTTGAAAAACCGTTCCAGCAGGACGATCCGCCTGGAGGCTTCCGTAAGCTCCTCCGTGGTCATGGGGATGCCGGTGGCGGTTTCATACATGGCCGCCATATCTTCCGGCAGGATGGCGTAGGTGGATAGGGTAGCCCGGGAGCACAGGCCCAACGCATCCGTCATGGTAAAGGCGTTTTCATGCCACTCTACGATTTCCGGCTTCATGGCCGTGGACTCGCTGACCGCATACTTTTCATCGCCGGTGATCCGCTTGATGATGGCCCGCATTTCCGGGGACAATCCGCCCTCCGCCATGCATTGCCCATAGAGATGGTCCGGCCCTCTGGGGTTGGTGGCAAAGGATAAGGCGTAGCCCTTGGCGTTTCGGGTCTCCACCCTGGATTGCTCCAGGCCCTTGGCCTCAATGGCCCATTTCCAGGAATCATGCCCGACGATCTTGGCGGCTTCCCGTACCCCTTCCGCCAGCAGATTGCCCAGATATCCCCGCCGGAACGCGATCATATCGATGAGGGCAAGCATGGCGTCGGCGTTGCCGAAGGCTAGCTTATAGGTTTTCCCGGTAGCAGGGTCCTCGAAGGTGTCGGGCAATACCCCCCGTTCCGCGCATTCCATGGCCCACTGGATGCAGGCGCCGCAGGAGATGCAATCCAGGCCGTATTGGTTGGTCAGGTCGTTGGCGCGGAGGCAAGCGTCGGTATCGGAGACCTCGCAGCCGCCGCCGAATACGGAAATCGCCTCGTATTCCGGGCCGCCGGATTCGCTGCCCAGATAGTTTTTGATGGTTTTGGTGTATCGCTTGCAGGATATGGTGCAACCAAAGCAGCTTTCTAGCCGCACCACGTTGCCCTGTTCCACCAGGGCTTGACCGCTCAGCGGGTATACATCGTCCATATGGCCCTTTTGGAAATTCCGCACGGGCAGGGTGTGGGTCTCGTTTAAGCCGATCATCCCCCCCGGGGTGCCGTAGGCCTTATAAAAGGCGCAGCGGCCGATGGACGCGATGCTGTCCCGGCTTCCCTGGGTAACGGAAAGGAAGGCGTCCTGGTCCGCCATCTCAAGGCCGTCCCGGCCAAAGCAACATACGGCTTTTACCTTCTTCGACCCCAGCACGGCCCCTAAGCCGCAGCGGGCAGCCGTATGGTAGGTGGAACAAAAGACCCCGGCGTATTTTACCAGGTTTTCCCCGGATTGCCCGATGCAGCATACGGCAATATCCGGGCAGTCGGGGTGATCCTCGGCAATGCGCTCGGTGGTCTCCTTTACCGATAGGCCCAGGTACCGGTCCGCAGGCTCAAAGAGGATGCGGGTGTTTGTAATAACCAGGTTGATCCAGGAAGGGGATTGGCCGTGAAGCACCAGGGCGTCATAGCCGGCGTACTTCAATTCCGGGCCCCAATGGCCGCCCATGTTGGCCTTGGCAAACAGGTTGGTAGCCGGGCTTTTTCCGGTCACGGTGGTGCGGCCAGCGGTGGGGGCGTTGGTGCCGCACAGTACGCCGGGGGCAAAGGCCACCGTATTTTCCGGCCCTAGGGGATCGATGCCTTTTTTTACATCCCGATATAAAAGATAAGATGTGATTCCACGGGCGCCGATGAAGCGCTTCATGTAATCTTCACCGAATATTTCGACGTTATAGGTTTGATCGTCCAAGAATACGTGTAGTACCTTGCAAACATTCAATTTATGCATAAGCCTCACTCCTCGCAAACGAGCACGTGCGCAGGGCATACCAGGGCGCATTGGGGCTTGCCGCCGCATAGGTCGCATTTGAACGCACAATCGTCGTCTTCATTAAAATGCATCGCATGGAAGGGACAGGCTTCCACGCATGCTTTACAGCCAATGCAAACGGCAGGATCTACCACCAGGGCGCCGGCATCCGACATTTGGATCGCCCCAACGGGGCAGGCGGCAGCGCATAATGCTTTTTACAATGCCGGCAAATGATGGGGGTACATTCCAGGGTGGATTCATTGCGGGCGATGTGGACCCGGCTCAGCCAAGGTGAAAAGGCCCCGCTATGCACCACGCTGCAGGTGGCTTCACATTGCCTGCACCCAACGCATTGCTGCGACAAGTCAATCTTTAACTTCATAGCAAAAACATCCTTGGGAAATATTATTGAAAACGAGGGGGAGTCCTGCAAAGCATTCCTCCCCCCCTGGCTTAAGTTCTTGGAGTCTGGAGGCGCGGCTTACTGGGCAAGGATCTCGGTTTCGCCGGTCGTTCCATCGGTGATCCGGAACAGGAGGCAATCCTGGCCGCCGTCGCCATTTTCATTGAAGGAAACCGTGCCGCTGATGGCGTGGAAATCCTGGATCTCCCGGAGGGCGTCCCGGATGGCGGTACGGTCGCTGCTGCCGCAGTTTTCAATGGCCTGGGCAAGGACGTTCACCGCATCATAAGCCAACACCACGTTGATATCGGGGGTATATCCCTTGGCCTCTTCAAACTCTTTGATGAAGTTTACGGCTTCCTCATCGGTACGGGCCGGGCTGAATCCGGAGGATACGCCATAGCAACCCGTAGCAGTTTCGCCGGCAAGCTCAAAGAAATTCCCGATCGTGGCGCCGGTGGAAAGGAGGATATCCGCATCAATGCCGATTTCTTTCACCTGGCGCACGATTTGGCCGCCCTCGGTGTAATTGCCCCAGAGGATGATGGCGTCTGCGCCGGCAGACTGGATCTTCAGCAGGGAAGCGGTAAAGTCCTTGGTTCCGGTGGTATAGCCTTCTTCAGCCACAAAGGACATGCCCCGCTCTTCCATATATCCCTTGAGCAGGTTCAACCCGCCTACGCCGTAATCGTTGGTATCATAGATGACTGCGATCTTGGAATCGCCCAGGGTATCCACCGCATAGTCCAGCAGGGCCTTGGAATACACAACATCCGTGGCGGTGACCCGGAATACCCACTGGCAGCCGGAATCGGTAATGGCCATATTCACGCCGGAAGGAACGATATGGGGGGTGCCGGATTCGGTGAGCATGTCCAGAATGGCCAGGACCTCGGGGCTGTTATTGGAGCCCATGGTGCAGGCCACCTCGTCCTTGTAAAGGAACTTGTTCATAATGGTAACGGCGTTTTCAGAGTTGCCCTCGGTATCTTCAAAAATGGCGTTGAGGGTGTATTTGCCATCGCACAGGCCGCCGTTTGCATTGATCTTCTCAATGGCGTAAGAGATGCCGTCCTGCTGGCGGGTGCCGCCGATGGCCATGGTGCCGGTGAGGGGGCCGAATACGCCAATGGTGATCTCTTCGGCGTCAGTGGCGGCGGATTCGGTGCCGGTTGCCTCATCGGTTTCCGCGGGGGTCCCGCATGCGGTTAGGCAAAGTAAGGATAACATTGCTACAGCACAGAGAATAGCAATCCATTTTTTTCATATTTTTTTCCTCCACATTCATTAAGTTTGTATTATTTTACAAGGCAAGGCCTTGCACGCCACCATAGGATAGGATTTTGTATTATTATGAATTTTTATTATAAATTTACTCCAAAAAAAGCAGGAGCGGTAAAATAAAGAAATTAATGATCGATCCGTTTTTATCATGCAGGAATTATAGCATAACGATATGGGCGTTTCAATTGGTAATAATCACTAGTATGCATAATAATATTTATATTTTATTATGATATATCATATAATACGGATGCCGCAGGGAATTTATACAATCGATCTCCCGCCTTTCGGCCCTATTGGCCTTGCATAAAAAATGAACGAAAATAAATTTTTCCTGGTTGCAATGAAGCAAGGAGATACGATAAAATTAACTAAGAGTTTTCAGCATATTTTTAGCCTTCTTGGAGGACCGTAATTTTGCCGCTATTTTTTACGTAGAATCATGATGCCAGAATTAAAATTAATTTTCTGATTTTTTGCATTTGAAGCGTTTAAAAAACCACGCTTTCAAGGGAAACCTAACCTTACGTTAAATTACATCTTTGTATGGTGAAACGCAATGGATATTTTAAATCAAAACGAAGAAATATTTCTCACTGTTGCCGAGGTATTTGAAATTCTTTCATCCAAAATGGACTGCGATTTTATTGCAGGTTACAATGGAATGAATAATAGATGCGAGCACATTGCAGTTTGGGAGACCCCGGACGGCACAGACTGGCTGCGGGGCCATGAATTTTTACTATCCTCAGGCTATGCCATGCACGAATATCAGCAATACCTGCCTATGTTCGTCCAAAAGATCAGCGAGCACGGGGGGGCGGCGGTGGCAATAAAAGAGGGCGCTATCTTTCCGAATTTACAAAGGATATGCTGGAGGAGGCCAACCGCTGCAAGCTTCCCATCATCAGTATGCCCCGGGAGGCTTCCTATACGGACGTGACCGCCAAATTTTATGAAAAGGCTGTTTTATAAGCGCAACAGCGCCTTGGTGCGGGCTCGCAACATCGATAGCCGCCTATTGTCCCTGGTGTTTGACTACAACAATACGGAAGAGGTGGTGGTGGCCCTTTCCAGCCTATTTGGGATCTCCATCTGCGTATATGATAACGCGTATATAGAATCCTTTAGCTGCTATACGGCGGACGGGTTCCACCGGGAGGCCATGGAGGAATTCCGCAAACGGATCTCCGCCCAAAAGAACGCCCCCGCCGCGCCGGACGAGGCGCCCAATAAAGCCAACCGCACCGAGCCCATAAAGCTCTGCTTGCCCTATGGGGATTTTTACGCCTTTGAATTAAGGCTATCCGATACCAGATTGAACTATCGCATGTGCGTCATCAGCTCAAACGCCTTTGACGGCCAGCAGCTAAGCGCCATAGAGCAAGGGGGCATGGTGCTTTCCCTGAAATACAATTCAGAAGAACGGACCGCCTTCCGGGAATTGCACCTGCGGCGGACGGCAACGGAATTGATGCTCAATAGCGAAATCCCCAACCGGGAATTATTGCAGAGCATTGAGGGGGACTTTACCTGGAATTCCAGGGGGCATTATTGCGGGATCGTGATCAGCTATCAGGACCGATCCGAAAACGGGGATCCGGACCGCTTAAAACAATACATGTACAGCGTGATCAACAGGCTGTTCAAAGGGCAATACCTTATTACGGACCGGGGGAACGCCATATACATTTTTATCAAAGTCCGCAACAACGAAGATATCAAACGCTTTGCCGAACGGTTTGAAATGTATTTGACCCATTTCCCTGACGGAAAGCCCCGGGTAATGATCGGCGCGTCGAATATCTATAACTCCATCAAGGAGCTGCCGTCCATGTATCACGACTGCCTGGTGACCACAATGTACAGAAGCAAATCGGGACTGGTATTTTTCGACCAGGATGATGCGGCCCGGTTTTTATATCCTCTGTTTGAGGATAAATATTTTGCATCCTGCTACAATAAAACCATCGGTTCCCTCATCCAATACGACCAAAAGAACAAGGGCCTACTTGTAGAGACCTTGCAGGCGTATTTCGATAATAATATGAATAAAACGGAAACGGCCCAAGCCCTTTACATCCACATTGAGACCCTGCGCTATCGGCTGAAAAAAATAGAGAAGCTCACCGGCTTGAATATGAACGATAGCAATGACCTGCTCACCCTGCAGCTGGGGATGAAATTCTGTCAAATGCGGGGGATCAACCAGGTTTTGAATTGAGGCGCCGCGGCGTCTAGGAGGAAGCCCCTATGCCTTTGCCGCCCATGCCCGGCCAGAGGGAAACGGGGCGTTTTGCCTGGGGGGAGGCAGGCGGCTTTGGGCATAATCCCCGAACAATAGACATAAGATGATACACCCTGTGTTTTCGGAGGTGTATCATGCTGGACGCCATCTTACAGCTTGCCCGGGATGTATGTTTCTTCGCGGGCTATGTGCGCGGCACAAACGCCTTTCCGCCTCCGCTGGAGCCCCAGGAGGAAAAGGCATTGATCCAAAGGCTTACCCAAGGGGACCAAGGGGCCCGCAACCTTTTGATCGAACATAATCTCCGGCTGGTGGCCCATATCGCCAAAAAAATA
>ENA-OQCL01000402-OQCL01000402.1-human-gut-metagenome-genome-assembly--contig:-NODE-402-length-21229-cov-12.449010_pt1 | contig 21229 bp, 24 predicted proteins | sample MGYA00242502_ERZ504586 | MGnify/ENA primary metagenome ERZ504586 (study PRJEB26092, sample SAMD00036316) | human gut metagenome | host: Homo sapiens | study: EMG produced TPA metagenomics assembly of... | reverse complement strand
CTTGCCGTTTGCCCTCTCCGTCCTCGCTGCGCTCGGCCACCTCTCCCAAAGGGAGAGGCAAGGGAAACTGTCTTATGACCCCCTGCCGGTTGGCAGGGGGGATTTTGTGTCTCAATAGAAAAGATCGTCCAGCTCCATGGTGGCATAGGCGTTCAGGTCCAGCCCCGCCCGGCGGCCCGCCAGATACTCGTAGTACCCCTGGGCGCCGATCATGGCGCCGTTGTCGCCGCACAGCCGCAGGGGCGGCAGATACAGCCGGTACCCGGCCTTTTCACAGGCCCTCTCCAGGTCTCCCCGGATGATGGTGTTGGCGGCCACCCCTCCGGCAGCTACGATGCACCGGCGGCCCCGGAGACGGGCGGCCTCCATGGCCCGGGGCACCAGCTCGTCGGACACCGCCTGGTTGAAGTCGTGGGCCAGGGCGGCGGCGTCCAGGGGCTCCCCCTTCTGTTCGGCGTTGTGAACCAGGTTTACCACGGCGGTTTTCAGCCCCGAAAAGCTCATGTCCAGAGGTGCGCCCTCCACATGGGCCCGGGGCAGGACGTATTTCCCGCCGGGGGACTGGGCGGCCAGCCGGTCCATGGGCTTTCCGCCGGGGTACGGCAGGCCCAGCACCCGGGCGGCCTTGTCGAAGCACTCCCCCGCCGCGTCGTCCCGGGTGGCACCCAGGACCTCCATATCCGTGTAGCCCTTCACGTCCACGATCAGGGTGTTGCCGCCGGACATGGCCAGCGCCAGAAACGGCGGCTCCAGCTCCGGAAACGCCAGGTAATTGGCGGCGATATGGCCCCGGACGTGGTGCACCGGGATCAGGGGAACCCCCAGGGCGTAGGCGGCGGACTTGGCGAAGCTGACCCCCACCAGCACCGCGCCGATGAGGCCCGGGGCATACGTCACCGCCACGGCGTCGATGTCCTTCCGGGTCAGGCCCGCATCCCGCAGAGCCTGATCCGTCAGACCGGCAATGGCCTCCACATGCTTGCGGGAGGCGATCTCCGGCACCACGCCGCCGTACAGGGCGTGCATGTCCGCCTGGGACAGGATGGCGTCCGACAGCACCGTCCGCCCGTCCCGCACCACCGCCGCGGCAGTCTCGTCGCAGGAGGATTCAAAGGCCAGAATATTCATTTGCTCTCCTCCCCAAAGGTCCGGGTCAGGATCAGGGCGTCCTCCCGGGGCAGATCATAGTAGTTCCGGCGGCGTCCGGCCTCCCGGAAGCCGAACCGGGTATACAGGGCAATGGCGGCGGCGTTGCTGGGCCGGACCTCCAGGGTCAGGAAGGCCAGGTGGTTGGCCCGGGCAAAGCGCAGGAACACGTCCAGCAGCTTCCCGGCCACGCCCCGGCGGCGATACGGGGGAAACACCGCCACATTGGTGATATACCCCTCGTCGGCGGCCACCAGAAGCCCGGCGTAGCCCACTGCCTCCCCCGTGACGGCGTCCTCCGCCACCAGAAAGGCCGCGCACTCATTGTCCAGCTCCTCGGCCAGCATTTTCCGGGACCAGGGCCGGGAGAAGCAGGTGCGCTCCAGCTGCTCCAGAGCGTCCAGATGATCCGCCGTCATGGGTACAATGTTGATGTTGTTCATAATTTCCTCGGTTTTACGCGATGTTATTCCACGGTGACGCTTTTGGCCAGGTTCCGGGGCTTGTCGATGTCGCAGCCCCGCTCCAGGGCGATGTAGTACGCCAGCAGCTGCAGGGGCGCCACGCCCAGCTGGGGCAGCAGCATAGGCTCCACCTCCGGCACTGTCAGCACCCGGTCTGTCCGGGCCAGCATAGCCTCCCGGTGGGTCTCGGTGGTCAGGGCCAGGACGCGGGCGCCCCGGGCCTGTACCTCCACCACGTTGCTCATGGCCTTGTCAAACAGAGGCCCGTAGGTGCTCAGGGCGATGACGGGGGTCCCCTCCTCGATCAGGGAGATGGTGCCGTGCTTCAGCTCACCGGAGGCGTAGGCCTCGGAGTGGATATAGCTGATCTCCTTGAGCTTCAGGCTTCCCTCCAGGCTCAGGGCATAGTCCAGGTTCCGGCCGATGAAGAACACGTCGTCCCGTCCGGCGAAATCCTTGGCCATCTCCCGGATCCGGTCCGCCTGGGCCAGCACCTGCTCCAGCTTTTCCGGAAGATCCAGGATATCCCGGATCATGGCGGTGTATGTCTCGTAGTCCACGGTGCCCATGACCTCGCCGAAGTACAGGCCCAACAGGTTCAGCACCGCCATCTGGGTGCTGTAGGCCTTGGTGGTGGCCACGGCGATCTCCGGCCCGGCCCAGGTATACAGCACGTCGTCGGACTCCCGGGCAATGGAGGAGCCCACCACGTTGACGATGGACAGAATGCGGGCGCCCCGCTTTTTGGCCTCCCGCAGGGCGGCCATGGTATCCAGCGTCTCGCCGGACTGGCTGATGACGATGACCAGGTCCCGTTCCCCTACGATGGGGTCGCAATAGCGGAACTCGGAGGCCAGGCACACCTCCACGCTGCGGCGCAGCATCCGCTCCAGGTTATACTTGCCCACCATGCCCACATGGTACGACGAGCCGCAGGCCACGATGTAGATGCGGCCGATGGCCCGGATCTGCTCCGGGGTCATGGTCAGGTCCTGAAGCACCACGCGGCCTCCCTGGATCCGGGCGGCGGTGGCCTTGCGGATGGCGGCAGGCTGCTCCATGATCTCCTTGAGCATGAAGTGGGCGTAGCCGCCCTTTTCCGCGGCGTCCACCTCCCAGTCCACATGGTGGTGCTTCTTCTCCACCGGGCGCAGCTGGCGGTCGTATACCCGGATGCCGCTGCGGGAAAGGATGGCCAGCTCCCCGTCGTCCATATAGGCGATGTCCCGGGTGTGGCGGATCAGGGCCGTCACGTCGGAGGCGATGAAGTTCTCGCCGTCGCCGAAGCCCAGCAGCAGGGGTGCGTCCTTCCGGGCGGCCACCAGCCGGTCGGGATAGTCGGCGCAGATGATGCCCAGGGCATAGGCCCCGTCCACCGCGTGGAGCAGCCGGTTCATGGCCTCAAAGAAGTCGCCGCAGTCGCTGTAGTAATAATCCAGCAGCTGGGCCACCACCTCGGTGTCCGTCTCGGAGCGGAAGGTGTAGCCCTTTTGCAGCAGCTCCTCCTTCAGCGCGATGAAGTTCTCGATGATGCCGTTGTGGACCACGGCGAACTTGCCGCTCTGGCTCAGATGGGGGTGGGCGTTGACGTCGCTGGGCTCGCCGTGGGTGGCCCAGCGGGTGTGCCCGATGCCCAGGGTGCCCGGCAGGTCCGCGCCGTCATGGCTCATCTCCCGCAGCACCTGGACCCGGCCCTTTTTCTTGCAGACCCGCAGCACGCCGTCGCCGCACACAGCCATACCGGTGGAGTCATAGCCCCGGTATTCCATGCGCTCCAGGCCCTCCAGCAAAATAGGGGCGGCCTCCTGGCGGCCTACGTATCCGATAATTCCACACATAAAAAAATTCCTCCTGATCTGTTGAAATGGGGAGGACAAACACGCAGATGATTTGCCTCATTCTCCGGTCGCAGCATCTCTGTTTTGCGGTCGCCCGCATATTTGCCCGCTGCGTGCGCGCCCGGACGGCGCGGGAGAGCTCCCGCCGAAGGCTCGATACTCTCTCCTCCTCGTTATCCTGCCGGGAAGCGGCAGGCACATGGCGCTTTGTATGGGTTTTTCCCGGGGGCCTCCTTTCGCGGTTCTGCGTTCTGTATATCAAACGGCCTCAAGGCCGGATGAAGCGGTATAATTTCCCCTCCCCCGTGCATACTGGCCATAGAAGGGGGAATGCCTGTGGCCACTGCTTTTTTCCGCACCATCATTCTGTATCTGCTGCTGATCGTGGGCCTGCGTCTGACGGGAAAGCGCCAGATCGGCGAGCTGGAGCCCATCGAGCTGGTGCTGACCATGCTGCTGTCGGACCTGGCGTCGGTGCCCATGCAGGATTTTGATTCGCCGCTGATCAACGGGGTGGTTCCCATTCTGACGCTGCTGGCTCTGACCACGCTGCTGAGCTATATCAGCTTCCGCAGCGGGCGGTTCCGGTCCCTGATCTGCGGGGAGCCGGCCATTGTGGTGCGCTGCGGCAGACTCCAGCAGCGGGCCATGCGCCATAACCGCATGACGGTGGACGAGCTGATGGAGGAGCTGCGGGGCCAGGGGGTCACCAACCTGAAGGACGTGAAATACGCCGTGCTGGAGACCAGCGGCCAGGTATCGGTGCTGCTGCGGTCCGACGCCCAGCCGGTGACGCCCGCGCAGCTGTCCATGAACGCGGCGGACGATCCGTTCCTGCCGGTGCTGCTGATCAACGACGGGCGGCTGCTGCGGGACAACATGAAGAAAATGGACGTGGACGACGCGTGGCTGCGCCGGCAGCTGAAGCGGGAGCACCTGAAGGACCCGTCTCAGGTGTTTCTCCTGTCCCTGGACCAGGGGGGCAACGTGATCTGCCAGGCCAAGGAGGACGTATGAAGCGGTTTCTGATCGTTCCCTCGCTGGTGCTGGCGGCTCTTCTGGCCCTGTGCATTCTCAACGCGGCGGCTCTGAACCGCCGGACCGGCCGGTGGATGGACCAGGCGGACCGGATCGCCCAGCTGGCGGCCCAGCAGCGCTGGGACATGGCCCGGGAGGCCATGGACGCCCTGTCCGCCGACTGGGAGTCGGCCCAGGACTTCCTCCATGTGGTCATCCACCACGAGACCCTGGACGCGGCCCAGGTGACCCTGTCCCGGTGCCGGACCCTGTGCCGGCTGGAGCAGCGGGATGACCTGCTGCCGGAGCTGACGCAGCTGCGCCAGCAGCTGCAGCAGCTGGACGAGCTGGAGCGCCTGAGCCTGCGGAACATTCTATAAATTTATTGAAAAAAGCAAGGCTTTTTTCAATAAAAGGCTCTCGCTCCGAACCGCGCGTCCCGCCGAGTCGGCGGGACACACTCTGGCCCGACATCAGCCGTCGGGTCTGCCGAGGCCTGTTCCTCTGGGCCGAGGCCAGCGCAAAGTGTTTTTTGTGACGTACACGCCGCCGCAAAAAACGGATTGGATTTTATTCACGGCCTGCGGGCCGTGAACTCTGCGAGGCAGATTCTAAAATAAATATGCGTTCTATTTCTCACTCAGGAGCTTGTTCAGCTCGCTCATGAAGGTGTTGATATCCTTGAACTGGCGATACACCGAGGCAAAGCGGACGTAGGCCACCTCGTCGGCCTTCTTCAGCTTCTCCATGACCTTCTCGCCGATGGTTCCGGTGCTGATCTCCCGCTCCAGGGAGTTTTGCAGCTCCTGCTCGATCTCGGTGACCATGCGCTCCATTTCCGCCACGGATACCGGGCGCTTTTCGCAGGAGCGCTGGATGCCCCGCAGCACCTTGCTGCGGTCGAAGCTCTGGCGGCTGCCGTCCTTCTTGATGACCACCATCGGCAGATACTCAATGGTCTCATAGGTGGTAAAGCGCTTCTCGCAGGACAGGCACTCGCGCCGCCGGCGGATGCTGGCTCCCTCGTCCGCAGGACGGGAATCCACCACCTTGCTCTCGCGGTAGCCGCAATAGGGACATCTCATGGGTCTCTCCTCCTTTGTGGTGATACTCCATGGTATTATACCACATATCGCCGGATTATGGTAGACCCAAATTTCACTTTTCTTCCGGGGGCACCGGGTCCCGGCCCAGAAAGCGGTATTCCGCCCAGCGGCGGCCGTCCATGGTCCGGATCCGGGCCAGGCAGAACAGCTCCGTCAGGGGAAAGGGCCGGTCCTCGCCATAGGGCAGGGCCAGCCGCAGCTGCCGCCCCTCCCGGCGGCACATGGCCCCCGGCGGCAGGGGCAGCGGACAGTCCCCGGGTCCGGCGGGGCGCCAGGCAGGCTCCCGGCTCCCGCAGGGCTCCGCCCCGGCCCACCGGACCCCACCCAGGGAGACCGTCAGGCGGCGGGAAAACCGGCGGCGCAGCCGCCCGCCCTCCAGAAGCCCCAGGTCCAGGCGGCCCTTCTCCCCCTGGACCCAGGCCCGCCACAGCCCCGGCTCCGGGTCCGGGCACCGCAGCTCGAACACCGTGTCCTGCCCGGCGGCGGTCACGGTCATGGTTCCGGCGGCCCGGTCCCCGATATACACAGGATACGTCATGCAGCGCGCCTCCCCATCAAAGCATCCCCGGCAGGGGCTGTGCCAGTGTATGCACAGTCTCCGCCGGGGATGCCCCGTCCCGCCTTACCCGGCAGAGGGCAGGCTGTCCACCACCCGGTCCCACCCCAGGTTGCCGGTATCATAGCAGTATGTCTCTCCGTCGGGATAGGTATAAGCCACGAACACGCCGAAGGTCTCCTCAGGGGTATAGCCGCCCCGGATCGGCACCTCCCACAGCCGCAGAAGACTGCCGTCGCCGAAGTCCAGGGTCACACCCTCTCCCTCCGGCAGCTCCTGCTGGCGCTTGCCCATTCCGGCCTGCCGGAGCTTTTCGCTGATACCGGCCCCGGCCAGCTGAGGATAGTGGATGCGGCTGCCGGCCCGCTCCAGCCACACGCCGTCATGTTCCCGGGCATACAGCACGCTGCCGTTCAGAGCGTCCATATACCGGTGGTATGCCGCGCTCTGCCGGGATGCCCACACAAGCGGCGTGGCCGTCAGCGCCAGCAGCACCGCCGCCAGGGTGATCCACAGCCCCAGCTTCAGGCGGCTGCGGTCCTTTTTGGACTGCTGCGCCTCCCGAAATGCTTCATACATGGTCATGCCTCCTTTGTTTATGTTCTGTAAACCTCATGATACCATACCCAGGCGGCCCCGTCAAGGCAAAAAAGCTCCCCCGGGAGAGACAAATGACTCTCCCGGGGGAGCTCCTGCCTGGGGAAGGTTATGTACCCTCCGCCGGGCCGCTATACCAATCTGCTGCGGGGCAGGCCGAAGCTCACCGCAATGGCGTCGTCCACCCGCTCCATCACCGCGCCGTCCACCCGGCCCATCCGCTCCCGCAGGCGGCGTTTGTCCAGGGTGCGGATCTGCTCCAGCAGGATCACAGAATCCTTGGGCAGGCCGCAGCACTGGGCCGCCACCTCGATATGGGTGGGCAGCTTGGCCTTGCCCATCTGGGAGGTGATGGCCGCCGCGATGACGGTGGGGCTGTGGCGGTTTCCCGTGTCATTCTGGACGATGAGCACCGGGCGCACGCCCCCCTGCTCGCTGCCCACCACCGGGCTCAGGTCGGCATAATAGATCTCGCCGCGCTTGACATTCGTATCCACAAACGTTCACACTCCGCCGGAAGAAGTACCCGAAGCATCGGGTCACTTTCATTCTCCCACGCAGCCGGGGAATTTATACCCGGTTTTCCCGCCCCGTTTCATTCTATGGAGCCGGGGCGGCCAGTGTGCGTCAGAACCGCAGCAGCAGCTCCCGCTCGGTGACCTGCCCGTTTTGCAGATACACCCGGGGCACCCGCTTGCTGACGGCGCAGGTCAGCTCATAGGGGATGGTCCCCGCCTGGGCGGCCATGGTCTCCACCGGGTTCCGGGGCCCGAAGATCTCCACCTCGTCCCCCACGTCCACCCCGGGCAGGTCCGTCAGGTCGATCATGGACATATCCATGCAGATGCGGCCCCGCTGGGGCGCGGGCCCCTTGGCGGTCATCAGGCTGCACCGGTCGGACAGGCACCGGAAGAACCCGTCGGCATAGCCATAGGGCACCACGCCCATGCGGGTGCGGCGCTGGGTGGTGAACAGCCGCCCATAGCTGACGGAGGTGCCGGGCTCATAGGTCTTGGTGGTGCTGATGGTGGTTTTCAGGGTCATCACCGGCCGCAGGTCCAGCCCCTTGGCAAACTCCCCATACCCATACAGCAGCAGGCCCGGGCGCACCATGTCCAGGTGCATCTCCGGATAGCAGGCGGTGGCCCCGGTGTTGGCGCAGTGGCGCAGGGGGAAGCGCCTGCCGCGCTTTTCCTCCACCGCCCGGATCACCCGGCAGAACAGGTCAAACTGCCGGCGGGTATAGGCCACGCTGTCCGGGTCCGACTCGTCGGCCACGGCAAAGTGGGTGAAGATGCCCTCGGCCTCCAGCCCCGGCAGGGCGCAGGCCTGGCAGATGCCCTCCACGCCGCCGTCGAAATGGCTGCCGTCGCAGAGATAGCCCAGCCTGGACATGCCGGTATCCACCTTGATGTGGATCTTCAGCGTGCCGCCCAGGGCCGTGGCCTCATGGCTATATTCCAGGGCCTTGGCCTTGCAGGTGACGGCCTGGGTAATGTGGTGCTCTATCAGCCGCCCCACCTGCTCCTTGGGGGTGTGACCCAGGATCAGCACCGGCATGGAGACGCCGTTGGCCCGCAGCTCCATGGCCTCGTCGATGCTGGACACCGCCAGATAATCCGCCCCCAGGTCCTGGAGGGTCCGGGCCACCTGCACGGCCCCGTGTCCGTAGGCGTCGGCCTTTACCACGCCCAGAAAGCGCACGTCCGGCCCGATATGCCGCCGCAGGCGGCGATAGTTGTGGGCCAGTGCGTCCAGGTCGATCTCCGCCCAGGTCCTCCGCAGTGTAGATTCCATGATGATAGCCTCTCTTTATTCTGAAGTAAAGGACAGCAGCCGGGCCGTCAGCACCACGCGGCTGTCCTGGGTAAACTCGGCATACAGCGGCGCGCCGCCGCCGTCCAGCCACACGGTGCACAGCACCTTGCCGCCGGGGGCGGTGGTGTCCAGGGCCAGACGCAGGCAGTCGGCCCCATCCAGGGTCTCCCGGCCCGCCTCCGCCAGATAGCCCTCCGCCACGGCGTGCAGCAGCCACGGCAGGCAGTTGGCCGGAGCCACGTCCCGCAGACTTCCGGCGGACAAAGCCGCCCCGTCGTAGGAAACCGTCAGGTCCTCCCCGCTGACGCTGGCCGTCAGGCCCGCCAGAGCCTCCGGGGCGGTAACGGTGGTCCCGGCGCCGGTGGGGGTCCAGTCACAGGACACGGTGAACGTGCGGTTCTCCGTCTCCAGGTGGCAGGTGATCTCCGCCTCCATATGGGCGGTCTGCATCTCCCGGTACCGCTGGCGCAGACTCTCCGCCTGCGACGCGGTCTTTTTTCCGCAGCCGGCCAGCAGCAGCGCCGCCGCCAGCAGCCATACCAAGCATTTTTTCACGGTAAACCCTCCCTTTCCGGAAGGCTCTCCGCTATCCCAGCGATGTTCTCTATCTATTGCAGCTTGCCGAAAAAGCCTCGCAGAGTTTGCCGCCCGCAGGCGGCAAATAAAGTGCAATCCGTTTTTTGCGGCGGCGTGTACGTCGCAAAAAACACTTCTCAGTCTGCAAGTGTGAAATTTGTTCGCTTTCAGCGAACAAATTATGCGCGCGGCAGGCTGCGAATCTTTTGTTTTAAAAGGGCAAAGCCCTTTTAAAACAGTGTCTGTCACTCCGTTACCTCCCGCAGAGCGGCAGGAATGCGGTCCAGCAGGTCCGACGGGGTCATGCCCCACAGGCCCACGTCCCGGGCGGCCAGGTCCCCGGCCCGTCCGTGGAGCCACACCGCCGCACAGCAGGCGTCCATCGGCGCAAGGCCCAGGCCCAGCAGGCTCACCAGCATCCCCGACAGCACGTCGCCGCTGCCGCCCTTGGCCATGCCGCAGTTGCCGGTGGAGTTCACCATCCGCCGCCCGTCCGGGGCGGCAATGACCGTGCCGGGGCCCTTGAGCACCAGATACACCCCGTGCCGGGCGGCAAAGTCCGCCGCGGCCTGTTCCCTTCCCCGGGACAGATCGCCGCCCGCCCGGAGGAATTCTCCCTCATGGGGCGTCAGCACCGTGGTGCGGCCCCGGCGCAGGGACAATGCATCCATATGCCCGGAAAGGGCGTTTATGCCGTCTGCGTCCAGCACCAGAGGCCGGTCCAGGTCCAGCAGCCGCCGGACCAGGGCGTCGCATCCGGGGCCGCGCCCCAGGCCGCAGCCCACAAGCACCGCGTCGCAGGCGCCGGCCCGCCGCCGGATGGGCTCCTCCGCCTCCGGGGACAGCCTTCCCTCCCGGGACGGCAGGGGAAACGGCATGACCTCGTCGCACTTGGCCGCCGCCACCGGCCACACCGGCTCCGGAACCCCCAGATACACCAGGCCCGACCCGGTGCGTACCGCCGCCCGGCCTGCAAACACCGCCGCGCCGGAAAAGCCCACGCTGCCGCAGATGCACAGCACCTTGCCGAAGATGCCCTTGTGGCCCATGGGGTCCCGCCGGGGCAGACGCCCCCGGACCCACGAAGCCGTGATCTCCTCCATGCCGTCACCTCCCGGATTTTCCCTTAGTATAGCACGGTTTTGCGGCGATGGCGAGGTTTTTTTCCCGGTCCGCCCGGAATATTTGGTTCCTCCGTCCTTGACAGCGCCCCGGTGAAAAGAGTATAAATAGGTAACTGAACACAAGGAGGTATCCACCATGCATTCTTCTACTCAACAGTTTGTCCGGGCCATGGACGCCAAGGACATCAAGCACTCCGACCCGGAGACCGCCGCCGGCGGCCGGGAAGCCGTCACCGTGATCTACAGCGGTGAGAATATTCCCTCCATCCGCATGCGCTTTTTCTTCGACCAGGACTGCCAGGATGTGGCCATCCGGGTATTTGACCTGGTGAAGGTGCCCGAGGCCAAGCTGGATGTTCTCCTGAAGGCCATCAACGCCGTCAACCGGCGCTTCCGCTTTGCCAAGTTCGTTCTGGACACCGACGACAACAGCGTCCAGGCCGAGCTGGACGCCGTATTCCGCAGCCACGATGTGGGGGAGATCTGCCTGGAGCTGATGGCCCGCTGCGTGGACATCTGCGACAAAGCGTATCCCGATCTGATGAAGGCCCTCTGGGCCTGAGTCGAGCCCCGTCGATTTTGGGGATTGAGTCCGGCGGTTCGATGTGTTATACTGGACTTACTTTTTCAGGAGGCAAGCTGTATGACACTCAATGAACTGAAAGTCGGCCAGTCCGGGGTCATCACCGCCGTGGGCGGCGACGGCCCCCTGCGCTGCCGTCTGTTGGATATGGGACTGATTCCCCGGACCGCCGTCCGGCTGCAAAAGGTAGCCCCCATGGGGGACCCCATCGAGATCCGCGTCCGTGGGTACGAGCTGACCCTGCGGGTGGAGGATGCCATGAATATCCAGGTAAAGGGGGAGACGGTATGATCTTTGCCTTAGTCGGCAACCAGAATTGCGGCAAGACCACGCTTTTCAACGCCCTCACCGGCTCCAACCAGCATGTGGGCAATTTCCCCGGCGTCACCGTGGACCAAAAGACCGGCGAGATCCGGGGAGAAAAGGGCTGCTCCGTGGTGGATCTGCCTGGCATCTATTCCCTGCGGCCCTATACCCAGGAGGAGATCGTCTCCCGGGACTACATCCTTCAGCAGAAGCCCGACGGCATCATCAACATCGTGGACGCCACCAACATCGAGCGCAACCTCTATCTGACGCTGCAATTGCTGGAGCTGCGGGTACCTATGGTGCTGGCCCTGAACATGATGGACGAGGTCCGCGCCAACGGCGGCACCGTGGACGTGCAGAAAATGAGCCGCACGCTGGGCATTCCGGTGGTGCCCATTTCCGCCGCCAAGGGCGAGGGCGTGTCGGAGCTGGTGGACCAGGCACTCTCTGTGGCCCGGGGCCATGTGCTGCCTAAGGTCACGGACTTCTGCGCCGACGACTCCGCCGTTCACCGCTGCATCCACGCGGTGGTCCACCTGATCGCCGACCACGCCGACCGCATGGGCGTTCCGGCCCGGTTCTGCGCCGCCAAGCTCATCGAGGGCGGCGACGATCTGGCGGACCGGCTGGCCCTGGACCAGAACGAGCGGGAGCTGCTGGAGCACTGCATCGTCCAGATGGAGGCGGAAACGGGCCTGGACCGCAACGCCGCCCTGGCGGACATGCGGTACGCCTTCATTGAAAACGTGGTGGACGCCTCGGTGGTCAAGTGCCACGAAAGCCGGGAGCACGCCCGGTCCGTGCGGCTGGACCGTCTGCTGACGGGGCGATTCACGGCGGTGCCGGTGTTTTTGGGCATCATGCTGCTGACGTTCTGGCTGACCTTCGACGTCATCGGCCAGCGGCTGTCCGACTGGCTGTCCGTGGGGGTGGACGCCCTGACGGCGGTGGTGGACCGGGCGCTGACGGCCTACGGCATCAACCCGGTGGTACACAGCCTTATCGTGGACGGCATTTTTGCCGGTGTAGGCAGCGTGCTGGTGTTTCTGCCCATCATCGTGACGCTGTTTTTCTTCCTGTCCATTCTGGAGGACACCGGCTACATGGCCCGGGTGGCCTTCGTCATGGACAAGCCCCTGCGCAGAATCGGCCTGTCCGGCCGCAGCATTGTTCCCATGCTCATCGGCTTCGGCTGCTCCGTTCCCGCCATCATGGCCACCCGCACGGTATCCTCGGACCGGGACCGGAAAATGACCATTTTGCTGACGCCGTACATGAGCTGCTCGGCCAAGATCTCCATCTATGGCTTTTTTACGGCGGCGTTCTTTCCCCGCTACCGGGCTCTGGTGATGATCGGCCTGTATGTGCTGGGCATCGCCATCGGCATTGCGGCGGCCCTGATCATGAACAAGACTGCCTTCCGCGGAAAGCCTGTGCCCTTTGTCATGGAGCTGCCCAACTACCGGCTGCCCAGCGCCAGAAGCGTGGCCCTGCTGCTGTGGGAAAAGGCCAAGGATTTCCTCCAGCGGGCGTTCACGGTGATCTTCTGGGCCACCATCGTCATCTGGTTCCTCCAGAGCTTCGACACCCGGCTCAACGTGGTGTCCGACAGCTCCGGCAGCCTGCTGGCCCTGATCGGCCAGGTCATCGCCCCGATCTTCGCACCCATGGGCTTCGGTGACTGGCGCTGCGCCACGTCGCTGATCTCCGGCTTCATTGCCAAGGAGTCCGTGGTCAGCACCCTGGGGGTGCTGCTGGGCGGCGGGGCCATCTCCGGCCTGTTCACCACCCGGTCCGCCCTGAGCTTCCTGGTGTTCACCCTGCTGTACACCCCCTGCGTGGCGGCGGTGGCCACCATCCGGCGGGAGCTGGATTCCTCGCTGAAAACGCTGGGTGTGGTGGCCATGCAGTGCGGCGTGGCCTGGCTGGTGTCGCTGGCGGCATACGCTCTGGCGGGCCTGTGGTAAGCGGCGGAGCCGCCGGATATAGCGCCGGGACAGGCCGGGACACTCCCGGGACAAGCGCAAGATATAGCGGGACGCCCCGGCCAAAACTGGCCGGGGCGTTCTTTGCGTTATTCTTCCGGCAGCCAGGCCAGCGTCCGGCCCAGAGGCGCAGTGAACCCCAGGGCCCGGTGCATGGCCTCGTCACAGGGTGCGCAGCATACCGTCAGGCTGGCGATGCTCCGCTCCCGGCACAGTGCCTGGGCGGCCTGCACCAGCTGCCGGGCCACGCCCCTGCGGCGGAATACCGGCTCCACATAGAAATCCTCCAGCTGACCAACCGGTCCGCAGGCAAAGGTGGAGAATATCTCCGCCACCGAGCACATGCCCACAGCCCGGCCATCCCGCCTGGCCACCAGGAAGGTGATTCTTCCCTCCCGGACGGCCTGGGTCAGCCGCTCCTGCTGCTCCTCCGTCAGGGGTTCCTCTCCAATGTCCTGGCGATAGCCGTTTTCCAGCTTCCCAAGCTGCCAGTCTGTCGGGTCGGTCAGCCGCTCCACGGTGATGGACCGGTGCTCCCGGGGCGGCAGCAGCATCAGCGGCACACCCCACTCATCGGCCCCGTTGGCCACAAAGCCCAGTTGGCCCCAGAAGCGCTGCCGCGGCGGTGTGGTGCAGTTCAGCTCCGCGTATCCGGCTCCCTGTTCCCGGGCCCAGTTCAGCAGCGTCCGGGCGCAGGCCGTGCCCATTCCGCCGCCCCGGTGCTCCGGCAGCACGCAGAACTCCAGAATGAAGCATTTGCCGTCCTCGCCGGTGAACACCGCCGCCAGGGCAAAGCCCACATCCTGCCCGTTCCGGGAAAACACCAGCCAATGGACCGGATGGACCGGCCGGGTGCGAAGGCTCTCCATGGTCCGGCGGTAGTCGTCTCCCAGAAAATACGGCCGGTCCTCGTCCTCCGGGTCCGGGAAAATATCCCGGCAGAAATAGGCCCGAAGCCGCTCCCAGAACAGGGACCGTTCCTCCTCCGTGACGGCCTCGCGGATGACAATGTTTTCTATCATGTACTTTTCCTCCATTATATTGCGCCAAATGACGCGATTTACGGGAGGGTCAGCAGCTGCGGCCCCTCCCCGGCCGCACGATATGATCCATCATGAAGCATTCCTCCTTTTCCATAGTTATTCCCGCAGGATATCGGGCGGGCAGAGTCGTCCGCCCCTACAGGTCTAAATGCATGGGCTGGGACTCTGTCCCACCCCTGTGCGCAAAAAACTCCCTCTGCGGTAAACGCAGAGGGAGTTCCTTCCTGTAACTTGCGAGGCCCTTACGGAGTAAAAAAAACTTACTCGGTGACGAAGGGCAGCAGAGCGATCTGACGGGCCCGCTTGATGGCCTCGGTCAGCTGACGCTGATGCATGGCGCAGGTGCCGGTGGTCCTGCGGGGCAGGATCTTGGACCGCTCAGAAAGGAAGCGGCGCAGCTTGGCGGCATCCTTGTAATCGATATACTCGCACTTGTCAACGCAGAACTGGCAAACCTTCTTGCGCTTGCGGCCGGCGCCCCGGGGGGCTCTATTTTCGCGTTCCATAGCCATGGAAGAATTCCTCCTTTATAGAATTAGGTGTACCTGGGGTACTCAGAACGGCAGGTCGCCGTCCTCCTCGTCGATTTCGGCAAAGTCGGAGCTGCCGCCCACGGGAGCGGAATAGCCGCCGGTGGGTGCGCTGTAAGCAGGGGGAGCGGAGAAATTACCGCCGGTGGGAGCACCGTCCCGCTTGGAATCGCCGAAATAGACGTTGTCGGCAATCACCTCCGCACTTCTGCGGTTGTTGCCTTCGCGGTCTTTCCAGTCACGGATCTGAAGCCGGCCCTCCACCACGGCCATACGGCCCTTGGTGAAATATTTGGCCACGAACTCGGCCGTGCTGCGCCAGGCCACCACATCGATGAAATCGGTCTCCTTCTCGCCGCTCTGGGACTTGAAGTCCCGGTCCACGGCCAGGGAGAAGCTGGTGACGGCGGTACCGCTCTGGGTACGGCGCAGCTCAGGGTCCCGGGTCAGACGACCCATGATGAAAATCTTGTTGAGCATAAAACTGCCTCCCTTACTCGCCCTTGCAGACGATCATGGAACGCATGATGCCCTCGGTAATGCCCAGGATACGATCCAGTTCCTTGGGGAATTCCGGGCCGCTGGTGAAGCTCATCAGCACATAGTAGCCTTCGGTCTTGTAGTCGATGGCGTAAGCAAGACGGCGCTTGCCCCACTCGTCCACGACCACGTCGGAGCCGTTCTGCTCGGCCAGGGTCTGGAACTTTGCCACGGTAGCGGCAATAGCCTCCTCACTCTGTGCCGGGTCAATGATGTAAACGACCTCGTAGTTGGCGGAAATCTTAGCCATACTTTTGCACCTCCTTTTGGACTTATGGCCCTCACCTTCTGTGAGAGCAAGGATATGTCCGCATACGCAGACTCATATATTATACCGGTTTTCCCGGAAAAGTCAAGGTTTTTCCGGCTGTTTTTCCCGATTATTTTGCAGGGCCGGCCCCTACGGATCAGCTTATCCGTAGGGGCCGATGGTCACATCGGTATAGTACCAGTGCAGGATATCCTGCCAGGTTTTGCCCTCTGCCGCCAACTGATTGGCCCCGTATTGGCTCATGCCCACACCGTGGCCGAAGCCGGTGACGTGAAACGTCACCCTGTCCGCCGCGGCCTCCGCAGTGAAGCACGCCGACCGCAGACCGTACAGGCTGCGGACCTCGGTCCCCTCCACGGTGACGCCGCCGATGGTCACGGTCTCCACCCGGCCGGAGGCATTTTCCGTCCGGCCTGTGATCCAGGTTTCCGGCGCCCCGGCAAAAGAGGCCTCCGGGTGAGCCGCCAGAAACGTCTGCTGGAACTCCGCCGCCGGCAGCTCCCTGACGCTGTAGTAATTGGGCACAGAGCCTTCCCCTTCGGGGCTTTTCACGCTGTGCAGATACGGCAGGGTGGACACCCACACGTCTCCGGAGTTGGCGGTGACTCCGGCGGAGGAGGAGTGAAACGCCGCCAGAATGGGCTGTCCGTTGTACAGGATCACCTGTCCGTCGGTGTCCCGGACGGCCTGCTGGACCTTGGCCTCGTATTCGGCGGCGTGCTCGCCCCATTTTTCCGCCGCCGCCTGGGCGGAGGTGTAGGCATTGCAGCAGTGATAATCCATGCACACATCGGCGTCCGGGTGCTCCGCCTTGCGGCCGGAGGCCATGTGGTAACAGATAAAGGTCCGCTCCGCCACGGCCTGGGCGTCCAGGGCCTGCTGGTGGAAGGAGGCAGGCATTTCTCCCCGGACCACCCCGGGCAGATACTCCGCCATGGTCATCTCCACCACCTGCTCTCCGTCCCACACCCGCAGCAGAACCGCCCCGTCGGCGGCGCTTTGTCCCGGGACTGTCCCGGTTTGTCCCGGGTCAGCATCCGGGACAGGCCGGGACGTCCCGGTGTCCTTCCCGGCGCCCAGCAGAGCCCCGCCAAACAGCAGCACCGTCAGCAAAAATCCCGCCGCCCAGTAACGCATGTCCATCCCCCCTTCGTTTGGTGGCAGTCTATGCGGAGGCGGACGGCGGCAGAACCGAAAAAATCTCCCCGGCGGAAAACCGCCGGGGAGAGCCGCTATCATCTGTTATCCGAAGCTGCGGTTGGACCGGAGGACTACCTCCACGTCGAACTGCTGGCCGTCCCGCAGGATGGTCAGGGTCACGGTATCGCCGATGACGTGGCTGCGCCGGACCGTCAGCAGGTCGCTGGTGACGGAAATGGGCTGGCCGTCCGCCGCCAGGATCACATCGCCGGCCTGGATGCCGGCGTCGGCGGCGCCGGAGCCGCCGGACACCTCCACCACCTGGACCTGGGTGCCGCCTCCATCCTTTTCCACGGTGGTGACGGTGATGCCCAGGGAGGGAGCGCCCCGGTAGCTGCCAGTGGCAATGATGTCGTTGACCACGAAGCTGACGGAGCTGATGGGCAGAGCAAAGCCCAGGCCCTCCACGGTGGCCTCGGTATCGTCCGTGGTGCTCATTTTCAGGGTGTTGATGCCGATGACCTGGCCATAGGCGTTGATGAGGGGGCCGCCGGAGTTGCCGTTGTTCAGGGCGGCGTTGGTTTGCAGCAGGGTCATGGACTTGCCGTCTACCTCCACCGCCCGGTTGATGGCGGAGATGATGCCGTTGGTCATGGTGCCCCGCAGCTCCACGCCCAGGGGGTTGCCGATGGCGTAGGCCGTGTCGCCCACCTGCACCAGGTCGGAGTTGCCGAATTCCGCGGCAGGCAGCGGATTCTGGGGATCGGCCTTCAGAACGGCCAGGTCCTCCTCCTCGTCATAGCCCACCAGCTTCACGTCGTAGGTGACCCCGGTGTCCAGGGCCACCCAGCAGCTTTTGCCGCCGGAGATCACGTGGGCATTGGTGATGATGTACCCGTCGGAGGTCATGATGACGCCGGTGCCGATGGAGGCGCCGTCTGCCTGCTCGGACACCACGGTGACCACGGAGGGATTCACCTTGGCATATACCTCCTGAGCCGTCAGGGGCTGGCCCTGGGGGTCCTGGCAGGTCAGGCGCACGCCCTTATCCCCCTGGATGCGGGGGATGGTGGTGGCCTTGCTGCCGAAAATGTCCACAATGCTGCTGGGGTTGTCGCCGTCGCCGTCGGGCAGGGGCCGCTGCTGGCCGCCGCGCCCGGCGAAGATCGCCGTCAGCACCACCGCCGCCACGGTCACTGCCACCACCGCCAGGGAGATCCACAGCCACAGGCGGCTGCGGCGCTTTTCCTTTTTGGCGGCCTGCTTCCAGACGCTCTGGGGCATGGGGGTGCGCTGGACATAGTAATTGACCACCTCCCGGCCCTCAGGCTCCTTGGGGGTATACCAGGAGACGATCTCCTCCGGCTCCTCCCATTCCGGATTTTCCGCCGGGGCAGGACTCTCCTGGGGGACTGCCGGGGTCTCCGCCGGAGTCTCGGGGTCCTGGGGCCGGATCTCGGGGTCCTGGGGCCGGATCGGGTTGTTTTCGTCAAACATAGCAATGGTTCCTCTCATGTATTCCGCATGGGGTGGGCCAGCTGAACGGTGAAGCTGAAGGAGGTGACGCCGTTTTCGCTGGTAACGGAAATTTTCTCTTTGTGCTGGGACAGGATGGTCTTGACCACATACAGGCCCAGGCCGTAGCCGTCCTTGTCCTCGCTGCGGGATTTATCGGACTTGTGGAAGCGCTCGAACAGCAGGGGGATCTCCTCCGGGGGGATGGTGTGGCCGGTGTTGCGCACCGTTACCACCGCCTTGTCGCCGCCGGTCTCCGTCAGCCCCAGGTACAGGGTGGAGCCCGGGGCCGCGAACTTGGTGGCGTTTTCCAGCAGGTTATAGATCACCTGGGTAATCAGGTCGTTGACTCCCTGGACCATGACGGAATCCTCCGGAATGTCCGCCTCCACGTCCAGGCCCCGGTCCGTGATCTTCTGCTCCATGGACAGCAGGGCCAGGCGCATGCTCTCGCACAGGTCGAAGTCCTCCTTCTTCATGTCCTGCTGGGACTGGATGCGGGAGATATCCAGCATCCGCCGCACCAGGCGGCTGAGACGGCGGCTCTCGTCGGAGATGATCTGGAGATACTTTTTCTCCTTCTCCGGGGGAATGGTTCCGTCCAGGATGCCGTCGGTATACCCGGCAATGGTGGTCATGGGGGTTTTCAGCTCGTGGGAGATGTTGGCGATAAACTCGCTGCGCTGGCGCTCCGTCTCCGCCAGGGAGTCGGCCATGTTGTTGAACGACGCCGCCAGCTCGCCGATCTCATCGTTGCGGCCGGTGTCCTGCATGCGGACATCGAAATTCCCGGCGGCATAAGCCCGGGTGGCCCGGGCCATTTCCCGGATGGGCTGGATCTGGCGCATGGAGGTCAGGGAGCTGGCCACGAAGGAAATCAGCAGGATGATGGCCGACGTCATGAAGAACAGGCCAATGAAGGAGCGCCACATGCTCATCAGGGACCGGGCGTCCATCACCGCCAGCACCATGCCCACGGTGCTGCCGTCCTCCTGGGTCACGGGGACGCCCACCACAAACTGCTTCAGATCATATGCGCCGCCGATGCTGCTGCGGCCCTGGTAAAAGCCCTGATCGCCCAGGATGGCGTCCTGGATATCCTGGGGCACGGACACCACCTTGCCCCCCAGGCGCTGGTCGGAGGTCAGCAGGGCGTATCCCTCCTGGTTGCACAGAAGAAAGTCCGCCTTGGTAAGGCCGGCGGCCAGAGCCACCAGGTTTTGCAGACTGGGGCTCTGGGTCTGGCCGTTGGAGGCCAGATAGTCCCCGGACATGTTGGCAATAAGCTCCGCATGCTGGCGCATCTCGCTGCGGCGCTCGGCCACGGTGTCGTTATAGCTCAGGCCGTAAAACGACACGCCCAGCAGCAGCAGCGTCAGCAGCACCATCCCGGCCGTCAGCAGAAACTGCTGCCAGTACAGACTGTCGAACCGCCGCCGGAACTGGAAAATCTTTTCCTGGCTCATTTTACCTCGAACTTATAGCCCACGCCCCACACGGTTTTCAGGCTCCACTGGTTGGAGACGCCCTCCAGCTTCTCCCGCAGCCGCTTGATGTGGACGTCTACGGTTCGGGAATCCCCAAAGTAGTCGAAGCCCACACCTCATCCAGCAGCTGATTGCGGGTGTACACCCGGTTAGGAGAGGAAGCCAGATGGAACAGGAGCTCCATTTCTTTGGGGGGCGTGTCGATTTTTTTTCCGTCCACTGTGAGCTCAAAGGCGTCCATGTCAATGATCAGCCGGTCGAAGACCAACTTGTTGGCTTTTTTCTCCACGCTGTTGCCGGAGCGGCGGAGCACGGCCTCAATCCGGGCCAGGACCTCCTTCATTTCAAAAGGCTTGGTGATATAGTCATCTGCGCCGCCCTTCAAGCCGCTTACCTTATCGCTGGTTTTCGCCCTTGGCGGTGAGCATGATGATGGGCACCTGACTTTCCGCCCGGATGGTTTTACACACGGCCCAGCCATCCATGACCGGGAGCATCAGGTCCAGCAGCACCAAATCCGGCTTGATGGCCGGAATTTAGACACTCCCGCCCCCATCCGGGCAATGGTCACAGCGTAGCCCTCTTTTTCCAGATACATCTGCAGGAGCTCTGCAATGTTGTTGTCGTCTTCTACGATCAAAACCGAAATGGCCATGGAAATTCCTCCCTCTCTTTTCTTCCTTCTGATACATCCATTATATCTGTTTTTTTCGGCTTGGCGTGAACAAATTGTTAAGAGTTCCCGAGGGATTTGTTAACGGATCAGCCTGGCGAAGGATAGGGCTGCCACGAACTTCAGGATAAGCGCACAGCCACCTTGTGAGGTGCGGCGTAGGGTGAGTCCAGGAGGCGGCGCCCTACTGCCCTGGGGGCAGACGGGAACTACGGCCCCCTACAGCGCCATGATGTGACCCGGGCCAACTTGTAGGGGCTGGCTTAGGTGTACGCATGTGCCTCCCGGTGGAAGGCGGAGGCGCTTCCGCGCCAGTGAAGGAGGCACAGCTGCAGCCGTGCCTCCTGACCGGGCTTGGCTCTGGATAGAAGCCAGGGACTACCAGCGCCTATTCTCTTATGACATGGCAGCATGCGTTCAGGAGCCGGGCTTCCCGGTCCTGGCAGGTGAAGAGGAGGATTTGCCGGGGTTCCGTCTCCAGGAGAGCCAGGGCGGCGGCCAGGCGGGCGTCGTCAAACCGGTTGAGGGCGTCGTCCAAGACCAGTGGCGCTTCCGGTATGAGGGCCCGGCTCACTGCCAGGCGCAGGGCCAGGTACAGCTGGTCTCCGGTTCCATCGCTGCGCCAGACCAGGGGGTGCAGGGTGTCTTCCCCGGCGGCTCCGGCGGAAAGGCTTAGATCCCGGTCCAGGAGGAGGCGGTCGTAGCGGCCGCCTGTGAGCTTCTTCAGAATGTCCTGGGCTTCTGCAGCAATCCGGGGAGCAAAGCGGCTCTGAAGCTCCCGCTGAGCTTTGTCCAGAGCGGCCAGGCCATAGCCCAGGGCGGTCTGGTAAGTCTCCAGACGGGCCACCCGGCTGGCCAGGGCTTCCGCCTCCGCTTCCAGCCGGTCCCGGTCTTCCAGGGCAGTCCGGCGG
>ENA-OQCL01000401-OQCL01000401.1-human-gut-metagenome-genome-assembly--contig:-NODE-401-length-21281-cov-5.244256_pt1 | contig 21281 bp, 23 predicted proteins | sample MGYA00242502_ERZ504586 | MGnify/ENA primary metagenome ERZ504586 (study PRJEB26092, sample SAMD00036316) | human gut metagenome | host: Homo sapiens | study: EMG produced TPA metagenomics assembly of... | reverse complement strand
TTCAGTATGCTTTGTCAAAGTATACAAAACTTAAAACGGGAAAGTCAAGATAATACCGATTATACCGCATCTGCCGTTTCCATGCAATACCGCTTCCTTTTTTAGAACGGGTGTGCTATACTGTAAACCCAAGATCAAAAGAGTGGAAAAAGGGATAGTATGGAACAAAACGAAATTTACGCTGCGCTGCCGGGAGTTTTGCTGCCGTGGTACGAGAAAAACGCACGCGACCTGCCTTGGCGGCACACGAAGGAGCCGTACCACGTGTGGGTTTCGGAGATCATGCTCCAGCAAACGCGTGTGGAAGCCGTCATCGGGTATTACGAGCGCTTTATGGAAGCGTTCCCCACGGTACAGGCACTTGCAGAAGCCGACGAAGCCCGCGTGTTAAAGCTCTGGGAAGGACTCGGCTATTACTCCCGCGCACGAAATTTGCAGAAAACGGCAAAGCTCCTCACCGAAACGCAAAACGGCGCTTTTCCCGATACCGCCGAAGCGCTCGAAAAGCTGCCGGGCATCGGCGCATATACGGCAGGCGCAGTGGCGTCCATTTGCTTTGAGCAGCCTGCGGCGGCTGTGGATGGCAACGTGCTGCGCATAATCATGCGCATGACGGCGGACGGCCGCCCGATCGACCTGCCGCAGGTAAAAAAAGAGATAGGGGAGGCGCTTTGCAAGTCTACCCGAAAGGGCACTGCGGTGCGTTCACGCAGGCGCTCATGGAGCTTGGCGCGTGTGTCTGTACGCCGAAAAGCCCCAAGTGCGAAGTCTGCCCCACGCAGAGCTTTTGCCGTGCATATACAGCCGGAAACGTCACAAAATACCCCGTAAAACGTCCGAAAGCCGCAAAGAAAACAGAAGAGCGTACCGTGCTTTTGCTCGAATGCAACGGCAGATTCGCCGTGGAAAAGCGAAGCAAGACGGGTTTGCTCGCCGGGTTATGGCAGTTTCCGAACGTACCTCAAAAGCTCGATGCCCAAATCGCCGTGCAAACAGCGCAGAGCTTTCACACCGACCCGAAGGAGCTGATGCTCGAAACGCACAAAACGCACATTTTCACGCATATTCGCTGGGAGATGACCGGCTATGTGATCCGCTGCAACGCGATGTCCGAAGCGTTTACATGGGCAAGCCTTGCGGAGATTGAGCACGATTTCGCACTGCCTACCGCCTTTCGGCAATTTTCAGACGAGCTGAAAACACTATGAATAAACAGCAAACAGCCCGCAGCAGGAAAACCCAAGCTGCGGGCTGTGCTTTTATGCGATTTTAGTCGTCCAAAATGCCGTGCATCGGGTTGTTTTTCATCGGCGCGGTGCGCGTGTAATGCGTCGTCAGCGGGATGAACTTGCCCTCGCGACTGGATTTTTCAAAGCTCGTCAAGATCTCCAGCACATGATACTGCTGCTGGCAGTTCGCGCGGAAATCGCGGCCGGTGCGCAGCGCCTTGCACATGTCGCTGAGGCCGAGCGCACGGGAGTTCACGTTGTAGTCGAACAGCAGAGGAATCTCCTTGTAGCCGGCGTAAGCGGGCAGATTGCCTGTGCGCAGACCGGGATCGGAGTGCGTTGCCGCCACGTCTTCGGGGCGCATCAAAAAGTACCGGGCCGCGAACGTGTTCGATCTGCGACATCATCGTGCCTCGTGCGTAAATTCAAAGCGTGCGTAGTTCTGCGAGGGATAGTACACGTCAAACGTCGTGAACACCTGCGCAATGGCGCCGTTCGCAAACGTGATGTTGCCGGTGAGGTACGTATCGGCCTCCACGTCGATCTTTTCGCCGTAGTGCGGCTCGGAGGTGATCAGACGCTCTTTAAACGATTTCTTCGTCACAGCCGTTACACCGACTGCCTCGCCGATGAGCTGCACGAGCGCCGTCACGTAATACGGGCCCCATGTCCATCATTGGACCGCCGCCTCTTTTATAGAGGAAATCCGGGTCCGGTGCCATGTCTCGGGGCCGCTGCTGAATCAATTGCGCATGTCGCACCGATGACATCGCCGATCAGCCCGTCATCAATAACCTTGCGCGCGGTCTGGATGCCTGCGCCCATGAACGTATCCGGCGCGCCGCCCATGAGGAGATTTTTGCTCCTTTGCGAGCGCCATAAGCTCTGTACCTTCCTCCATGTCCGCCGCAAGCGGCTTTTCGGAGAACACATGCTTGCCGTGCTCCAGCGCGGCTTTCGTCACGCCATAGTGCTCATACGGACGGGTAAGGTTCAGAACAACCTCCACTTCGGGATCGTTGAACGCTTCATACATATCCTTATAAATTTTCGGCCCGTCTCCTACCTCGGCGCGATCATCCTCTGCGCCGTCATCTTCTACCGGCGCAAGCTCAAGCGGCCCATCGAGATACTGAACGCCGCCTCGGCCAAGATTGCGGAAAACGACCTCGGCTTCACGGTGGAAGTCCCCTGTGGCAACGAGCTGGGCCGTCTCTGCGAGTCCTTTGAGAAGATGCGCGCCTCCCTGCTCACGCTCAACCGCGAGCACTGGGCGCAGATGGAGGAGCGCCGCCGCCTCAACGCCGCCTTCGCCCACGACCTGCGCACGCCCCTGACCGTCCTGCGCGGGCGGGCGAGCCTGCTGGAAGCCGAGCTGACGCCGGACAGCGAGGCCGCCGCGGATTTAAAGGTCATGAAGGCGCATATAGAACGCCTTGTCCGCTATGCCGACGCGATGTCGAGCCTCCAGCGCATGGAGGACGTCGAGGTCCGACGTGAGCCCGTGGAGCTTGCGGTCCTGGCTGAGAGCCTGCGCGAGACGGCGGAGACACTCTTCCCCGGCCGCGAGGTGCACGTCTCCCAAAACGGCGGCAAGGCTATGGTGGACGCCGAGGTCGTCATGCAGGTCTGCGGCAACATACTCTCCAACAGCGCGAGGTACGCGCGCAGGCGGGTGGAGATAGAGCTCCTGCTCGTGAACGGGGCTCTGCGCGTTGCCGTCACGGACGACGGCGGCGGCTTCACGCGCGAGGGGCTGGAGAAGGCGGCCTCACCATTCTACAAGGGCGAGGGCAGCGGCTCGGAGCATCTGGGCCTGGGCCTGAACATCTGCGATATCCTCTGCCGCCGCCACGGCGGGCGGCTGGTAATAGAAAACGCTGGCGCGGGCGCGCGCGTGACCGCCGTTTTCGGCGTCGAATAGGCCCGCAGGAAGGGGGAGCTGTACCTTGCAGCTCTATTTTGCGCCGCTTGAGGGCGTCACAGGCTATGCCTTCCGCCGGGCGCATATGCGGTATTTCGCCCCGGCGGATAAATATTTTGCGCCCTTCTACTCGCCCACGCGGGAGCACGTCCTGCCGCCGCGCGCGGCACGCGAGCTCTCTCCGGAGCGCAATGCGGGCCTGCCGCTGGTGCCCCAGCTGCTCTGCCGGGATTCGGGCGACTTCATCTGGGCGGCGAAGCTCCTGGCGGACATGGGCTACGGCGAAGTTAACCTCAATCTGGGCTGCCCCTCAGGCACCGTGGCGGCGAAGGGCAAGGGCTCGGGCTTCCTGGCCTTTCCGGCGGAGCTGGAGGCGTTTTTCGAGCGCGTGTTCGCGGAGCCGGACATGCCGCGAGTCTCGGTGAAGACGCGCCTGGGCGTGGAGGACCCTGCGGAGTTCGGTGCGCTGCTTGAGATCTACCGGCACTGGCCCATTTCGGAGCTCATCGTTCACCCGCGCGTGCGGCGGGACATGTACCGCCTGCCCGTGCGCCCGGAGCGCTTCCCGGCGGGCGGCCCCTGGCCGCTGTGCTGGAACGGGGACGTATTCACGCCCGGCGCGGCGCGGGAGACGCAGGCGCGCTTCCCCCGCGTCTGCGCGCTGATGCTGGGCCGGGGCGCGGCGGCGAACCCGGCGCTTTTCTCGCTCATACGCGGCGGCCCGGGCGCGGAGCGCGGGGCGCTCAGGCGCTTCCACGACGAGATCTACGAGACCTGCTGCCGCGACTTCGGCTCCGCCGGCTCGGCGGTGCTGCGCATGAAGGAGCTCTGGAGCTATCTGCGCTGCCTGTTCCCGGACTCGGACAAGGCGCTCAAGCGCCTGGCAAAATCTAAGCGTCCGGAGGAATACGAAGCCGCCGCGCACGACATACTCACAAACGAGCGCCTGTCCCCCGACGGCGCATACACAGCGCAATACTAAATTCAGCGCCCATATCCGAAGCTGAAGCTCCCGCTGCACATCCTGCCCAAGCCCCTCGCCCTGGTGGGCGAGTGGTATAAAAGTTTTTTGCCCCGCTTTTTTACAAAAAAGCGGGCGGGGTCCAGGGGCCGCGCCCCTGGCCGCGCGCCGCAGCGCGCGGAATACTTGCCCCCAAATAAGCGCAGGAGGGGGTCAAAGGGGGAACCCTCGCCGGGGGTTCCCCCTTTTGCGGTCGGCAAAGCCGACCGCAGCCCTCGCACCGCCGTAACGCCTGCGCTCATCCCACGCCGGGCAGGGGTGGAACGCCGTCCCGTCTTTAAAGCAAAAAGCGCCTTTCTTTGGGCTTAAGGCACATTCCGTGCCTGCTTTTTACAAAAGCGGGACAAGGATCTTCCATTTGCCTTATTAAAATCCCACAAATATGCCTGCACAGTTTTGAATGAAACTCTGAATCCTCCGATCCGGCGCCCCGTAAATCTTAATTGCCATTGACAACTCATCCGCCAAAGTTGTATAAAATAATCAGTGAGGAAACGATTTCTCATAGGCAACGGGGGCTTATCAGTCATGAAACCAAACATTTCCCTCCGAGAGATCGCGGAGAAGGCAAATGTTTCTCCCGCAACAGTCTCGCGAGTAATGAACAAAAACGGAAGGTATTCCAAAGATACGGAGGAGCGCGTCCTCAGGATAATAGAGGAATACGGCTACTCTCCCAACCAGCTCGCGCGCGGCCTGCGGCTCAACCGCGGCCAAATCGTCGGCATAATCGTGCCAGACATTACGAATGAGTTTTTTTCAAAGCTCATCCAGCGTATTCAGAACCGGCTCTTTGAGCACGATTACCCCGTAGTCATCTACAACACCAACGAATCCATGGCCACGGAGAAAAAGTGCCTTAAATACCTGCGGGCTCAGAGCGTCAGCGGCGTCGTGTACATCAACGGCAGCCGTTCCGTGGAGGGCGACATGCTCAAGGACATCCCCACGGTTTATATCGACCGCAGGCCCGAAGATTCTCCCCGTCCAAAAACCCGCTTTGTCTCCTCCGACAATGAACAGGGCGGCTATCTCGCCACGAGGGAAATGCTGGAGCAGGGCAGCCGCCGCGTCGCCGTGATAACCGAGCGCTACGGCACCTACGTCATGAACGAACGCCTGCGCGGCTACGAGCGCGCCCTGCGAGAGTTCGGCATCGAGCCCGACCCCAGGCTGATCATCAAGCCGCGGTCCATCAGCTATGAGGCCGCCTACGCCGCCACAGAGCGGCTTATACGGGAGGGCACAGACTTCGACGCCCTCTGCTGCCAGACGGATTGGCTGGCCTCCGGCGCCATAGACGCGCTGAGGGAAAAACGGGCTGGCTGTCCCGGGCCACGTGCGCGTGACCGGTTTTGACGACATCTCCGTCTCCTACCTCTGCTATCAGCCCTTCACCACCGTGCGGCAGGACTTCGGCGCCATTGGCGACTACACGGCGGACGCCATCGTGGACATGATATCCGGCCTTGGCGACAGCGAATATATCAAGGTCTTCCCCGTGGAGCTCATCCGCCGCCAGACCACCTGAGATTCTCTCCGCCCGCAGCGCCGGGCGGAGGAATGATTGGATGAGAAAACGATTACTCATACCCGGCCGCCCGGTTTTGTTTTCTTTTGTGGGAAAACGATTACTCTGTGATAACTTCGGCCAAGCCGAAGAAAAATATGAAAATGAAAAGGAAGGTAGAAAAAATGAAAAAGTACATCGCGCTGCTGCTGAGCGCACTCATGGTCCTCTGCCTCTTCGCGGGCTGCGGCACGCAGGAGAGCGAGACCAGCGAACCCCCCGCCGCCGAGAGCGCGGACCCCGTCGAGACCGCCGGCGCCGGCGAGACCGAGGGCGGCTACAAGTTCGGCCTGACCACCATGGGCGAGGCCTCCTTCTGGGACGCCGTTGAAGAGGGCGTGCTCAACGTGATGAACGAGGGCGACGAGCTCATCTTCGTCGAGGGCGAGCACGGCAACGCCGCCGGCCAGGTGGACATCATAGAGGACTTCATAGCCCAGGGCTGCGACCTGGTCTTCTTCAACCCCGTTGACGCCGACGCCGCCACCTCCTGCCTCAATCTGCTGGAGGAGGCCGGCATCCCCGTCATCAACTTCGACTCCGCCTGCACCGACATGAGCACCGTCGAGACCTTCTGCGCCACCGACAACTACGCCGCCGGCGCCCTGGCCGCCGAGTACATGATGTCCGAGCACCCCGACGGCGGCACCGTCGCCATTCTGGTCTATGAGTCCGCCTCCTCCTGCGTCGAGCGCTGCGACGGCTTCAGGGATGCCGTCGAGGCCAGCGGCAAGTGGACCATCGTCACCGAGCTCGACGGCGGCAACACCACCGACGCCGCCCTGCCCGTCGCCGAGGACATAGTTACCGCCAACCCCGACCTCGACTGCATCTTCTGCGGCAATGACGAGATGGCCCTGGGCGCCTACAGCGCCATAACCGGCGCCGGCGCCGACGTGGACCTCTACAGCGTCAACGGCGGCCCCGAGGCCAAGGCCAAGATGCTGGCCGACGGCGAGGAGGGCGTCTGGCGCGCCACCTCCGCCCAGCAGCCCATCAAGATGGGCGAGACCATCTGCGAGCTGGCATATCAGTATCTCGCCGGCGAGGAGCTTGAGAGCGAATACCTCATCGACGCCTTCATAATCTCTCCCGCCAACATCGAGGAATACGCCGGCAGCGACTGGCAGTAAGTCCAGATATCTAAAAACAGTGTCCGCGGAGACGGTCCGCCGTCTCTGCGGACGCCAGGACAGCAAGATTCACAGCGATGGGAGGCGCAGAGTTTGGAGCCACTTTTGGACATGAAGAACATCTCCAAGAGCTTTGCCAAAAACAAGGTGCTGCACGACGTCAACTTCAGCGTTCGTGCATGCGAGGTACACGCCCTGTTGGGCGAAAACGGCGCGGGCAAGTCCACGCTGGTCAAGATACTCGGCGGCATCTACCAGCCCGACGGCGGTGAGATCTGCATTTCCGGAGAGAAGCAGAGCTTCACCGGCGCGCTTGATGCGCAGAAGCACGGGGTCAGCATCATACACCAGGAGCTGATGCTCATGCCCCACCTCTCGATAGCCGAGAACCTTTTTATGGGCCGGGAACTGGGCAAGACCTCCTGGACGGTGGACAAAAAGGCCCAGAACCGGCGCGCGCGGGAGCTGCTGGCCGACTTCGGCCTGGACTTCGAGCCGGACACCCGTCTGGAACGCCTCACGATAGCGCAGCAGCAGATGGTAGAGATCATAAGGGCCATCTCCTTCAACGCCAAGGTCATAGCCATGGACGAGCCGACCTCTTCCCTGTCCGAGCACGAGGCCGAACGGCTCTTTGAGCTCATACGCAGCCTAAAGAAGCAAAATGTCGGCATCATCCTCATCTCGCACCGGCTGAACGATATCTTCGCGCTTTCAGACAGGATAACCGTCCTGCGCGACGGCGTCTGCGTAGGCACCCAGGAGACCGCCGAGGCGACGGAGGACGGGCTCATCGCCATGATGGTCGGGCGCGACGTGGAGCATTTCTATGCCCGCTCGGACAGGGACATAAAGGACGAAGAGGTCCTGCGCGTGGAACACCTCTCGGACGGCGGTCTGGCGAAGGACGTCTCCTTCAGCCTGCGCCGCGGAGAGATACTCGGCGTCTCGGGTCTCGTGGGCGCGGGGCGCAGCGAAGCCTTGCAGTGTGTATTCGGCCTTTCCCGCCGTGTCTCCGGCGAGGTCTTCGTACACGGCGAGAGCGTACACTTCCACGCTCCCTGGGAAGCCATAAAGGGCGGCCTCGGCTACGTCTGCGAGGACCGGAAGCGCGACGGGCTCTTTCTCAAGCAGAACATCAAGTTTAATACCACGATCAATGTCCTTGACCGTTTCATCCGCGCCCTGCGCTGCGACAAACGCAGGGAGGAGCAGATCTCAGCCGAGTACGCCCAGGCCCTCAAAACGCGCATAACCAGTCTGGACCAGATAGTCGGCTACCTGAGCGGCGGAAACCAGCAAAAGGTGCTGATAAGCCGCTGGCTGGCCAGCACCACGGACATTCTCCTGCTGGACGAGCCGACGAGGGGCGTGGACGTGAACACCAAACAGGACATCTATCAGCTCATGGGCGAGCTCACCGCGGGGGGCATGTCCGTCGTATTCGTATCCTCGGAGCTGGCCGAGCTTTTGAACGTATGCGACAGGATCATGGTCATGTCGGACGGCAAGACCGCCGGCACGCTTGAAAGAACAGAATTCGACCAGGAAACCATAATGCAGCTTGCCACGCAGGAATTCAGGCAGCGCGGCTGAAGGGAGAGGCGACATGGAAAAGACAAAAAAGGCCCGGCTCGGCGGGAAGTTGAGAGGGATAAGGGAACTTCTGGGCGTTTTCGGCGCTTTTGCGCTGATATTCGTGCTGCTCTCGGTCATCCCCGGGGTCTCCGAAAAGTTCCTCGCCCCCAGCAACCTGTTCAACATAGCAAGGCAGATAACCGTGAACATCGTCCTCGCCTGCGGCCTGACAATGGCGATACTCATTGGCGGCATCGACCTCTCGGTCGGCTCGGTCATAGCCATTTCGGGCTGCCTCGTGGGCGGCCTCATGACAAATAACGGGCTGCCCGTCTATGCGGCGATAGCCATAGGCCTGGCCTCGGGCGCGGCCTTCGGTGCGGTGAACGGGCTTGTGATATCCCGGACCAACATCCCGCCCTTTATCGTGACCCTGGCCACCATGTATGTGGGGCGCGGCATAGTCCGGCTCTACACCGACAGCAGCACCATACTCATAACGGACGACGTCTTCTCGTATATTGGCAGCGGCAAGCTGTTCGGCGTCGTCCCCATACAAATAATATATATCGTCGTCCTCTGCCTCGTCACCTGGTTCATACTGAACCGCACAAAGTTCGGCCGCCATATCTATGCCGTGGGCGACAACGAGCAGGCCGCGCTTTTCACCGGCATAAACGTCCGCCGGGTGAAGCTTACGGTCTACGTGCTGGTCGGGCTCTTTGCTGCCATCGCCGGCATCCTCAACGCCGCGCGCACCAGCGCCGGGCTCTACACCTCCGGCGAGGGCTACGAGATGGACGCCATTGCGGCCGTCGTCCTCGGCGGCACCAGCATGACGGGCGGCGTGGGCCGTCTGGCCGGCTCCGTAATAGGCGCCATGATAATCGGCGTCCTGAGCAACGGCATGAACCTCATGGGCTTCAACTCCGCCTGGCAGTACGTCGTCAAGGGCGCCGTGCTGCTCATCGCGGTGCTCATAGATTACTTCAAGAAAAAGCGCGACCGCTGATTCGCGCACAGGAGGCCTCAAAGTGAAAAAAGTACTTCTAGACTTCGACATCGGCACGGAGATAGACGACGCCATAGCCCTGGCCTATCTGCTGGCCAACCCAGAGTGCGAGCTCGTGGGCATAACCACTTCCTGCGGCGAGAGCATAAAGCGCGCGGAGATGGCGAGCGTCCTGTGCCGCGCGGCGGGCAAAAAAGTCCCCATCCACGCCGGTTGCGAGAGGCCGCTGCTCATACCCCAGATGGAGACGACGGCGCCTCAGGCGGCCATACTCCCCCACTATGAGCACGACACGGGCTTCGCCCCGAACACCGCCATACCCTTTATGCAGAAGGTCATCCGCGAGAACCCGGGCGAGGTCACGCTGCTGGCCGTGGCGCCCATGACGAATCTGGGCCTGCTCTTCGCCATGGACCCGGAGCTGCCGGAGCTGCTGGACGGGCTCTATCTGCTCTGCGGCTCACCCACACACCAAAGGCACGACGTGGTCACCGAAAGCCTGAGCGCCATGGAACGGGACGATTTCATCCGCGTTCTGGCCAGCCAGGGCATACTCGAAAACAACTCCATTGTGGACCCGCACGCGACGAGCATAGTCTACCGCGCCCGCTGCCGGAACTTTGTGAACATAGGCAACAATGTCTCCAGCCGCGTAGTTATGACGCCAGAGGAGGCCGAGCGCCGCTTCAGGCACCCCATAATGCAGGTCGTCATGTCCATAGCCCGCGAGTGGTTCAAGGACGAGCCCCGCGTCTCCTTCCACGACCCGCTGGCCGCTGTGTGCATCTTCAACGACGACGTGTGCAGCTGCAAGCGCGGATATATGGACTGCGTGCTGGACAGCCGCCTGCTCGGCGGCATGACCATCTTCCGCGAAGACCCCGCGGGCCCGCACCAGGTCGCCTGGGATGTGGACGGGGATAAATTCTTCGAGCATCTCTTTGAGGTGTTCGCCTGATACGCAAGGGTAAAGTTTTGAGGTGAAAGCATGAAATACGGAATACACTATGCCTATTGGCAGCACGAATGGAAGGCGGACCTTGCCGCCGCATGCCGCAGGGCTTCGGCGCTGGGTTTTGACCTGCTTGAGATATCCGGCGGCAGCCTGCTGGACTCCGGCGAGGAGGAGCTGCGCGAGCTGAGGCGCACGGCGGACGGCCTCGGCATGGGCGTGAACGCCTGCCACGGCATGTCAAAGGACTGCGACACAGGCTCCGCCGACCCCGCCGTGCGGGCCAGGGGCATAGACACGGCCAAGCGGCTTTTTGACCGCATGGCTCTCATAGGCAGCAGCCGCCTTGGCGGCATACTCTACTCCTACTGGCCCGCCCTGGACTACACCAACGCAGGCGCGGAACCGGCCAGGACGCGCGAATACAGCCTTGAGAGCATGGCCGTCATAGCCGACGAGGCCGCCTCCCGGAGCATACAGCTGAACCTGGAGGTGGTGAACCGCTACGAGAACTTCGTCTTCAACGACGTGGACGGCGCGCTGGCCTACATAACCGAGCTGGGGCGCGGGAATGTAAAGCTCCTGCTGGACGTCTTCCACATGAACATAGAGGAGGACGACATAGGCGCCGCCATCCGCCGCGCGGGCGCCGCCGTGGGCCACTTTCACATCGGCGAGTGCAACCGCCGCGTACCCGGCAAGGGCCACATGCCCTGGGCTGACATCGGCGCCGCCCTGCGTGACATAGGCTACGACGGTCCCGTCGTCATGGAGCCCTTCGTCCGCTCCGGCGGCGAGGTGGCGGACGCCATAAGAGTCTGGCATGATCTCACCCGCCCTGATTCCGACGCCCGTTTGGACGAGGACCTCAAACAGGCGCTGAGCTTCACCAGGTCCATGCTCTATTCCGAGAACTGAGCGGGAGGTGAGCGGTTTGCTCGCAGCCGGCATAGACATAGGCACGACCACGATCTCCGGGGCCGTACTGGATACCGAGAGCGGACGCCTGCTCTGCTCCCTGACCTCGCCCGGCGGGGAAAAGCTGGAGGGAGCCCCCTGGGCCGGGGAGCAGAGCGCGGACGACATTCTTAAAAAGGCCTCCCGCATGCTTGAGCGGCTGCGGGAGGCTGTGCCGGGCACGGCGGCCCTGGGCCTCACCGGGCAGATGCACGGCGTTGTGTATCTCGACCGCGAGGGCCGAGCCCTGGGGCCTCTGTATACCTGGGAAGACGGGCGCGGGGATCTGCCCGCCCCCGGCGGCCTGAGCTGGGCCGGGGAGCTGGCCGCCCTGAGCGGATACGAAGCCGCCACAGGCTACGGCCTGGTCACGCACTACTATAACATGAAGAACGGCCTCGTACCCCCCGGCGCCGTCTCGCTCTGCACAGCGCCCGACTATGTGGCCATGAGGCTCTGCGGTCTTGAAAAGCCGAGAACCCACGCGAGCCTGGCCGCCAGCCTGGGCCTCTTCGACCTGGACGCCGGCAGCTTCGACCATGCGGCCCTGGCCCGTGCGGGACTACCGGCGGACATGCTTCCCGAAGCGGTCCGCGGCGAGGCCCTGCTGGGCGAGACGGCGGGCGGGCTGCCCGTGGCCCTGCCCATAGGCGACAACCAGGCGGGCTTTCTCGGCGCCGCCGGCAGGCCGGATGACGTGCTGCTGAATCTCGGCACCTCCAGCCAGCTGAGCGCGCTCTGCCCACCCTCCGGCTGTCCCGAGGGGCTTGAGCCCAGGCCGTACATAGGCGGGGCCCGGCTCATGACCGGCGCCGGCCTCTGCGGCGGCAGCGCTCTGAGGCTGCTCAACGGATTTTTGCGGGCGGTATGCTCGCTCGCGGGCGAAGTGGGCGAGGCGGAGATGTACGGACACATGCAGCGTCTGGCCGAGGCCGCGCCGCGGGACTCGGGCCTGAGCGCGCGCACGACCTTCCGCGGCACGCGGGAGCATCCCGGCCTGCGCGGGGCCATCGAGGGTCTGAGTATGGATAATTTCACCCCCGAGGCCCTCTGTGCCGCCTTCTACCGCGGGGTCTGCGAGGAGCTTCTTCCGAGCTACAGGCTCATGCCTGAGAGCACGCGCGGCTCGGGGAGGTTGGTGCTCTGCGGCAACGCTGCGCGCCTGAACCGTTGTATACTCGGCTGCGCCGGAGAGCTTTTTGCCCGCCCCGCCGTCCTCTCCCCTTACCCCGAGGACGCCGCCGCAGGCGCCGCCAAACTGGCGGGGGCGCTGGTTTGAAGTCCCGCCCCGCCGTATGGGGCGTCGTCCTCGACGTCCCGCGAATAAACTCCAAAACGCCGCCTTCGGGCGGCGTTTTTGTGGTATACTGGGGGCGGTGATGAAGATGAGGCTCTTTATTGCGATAAATTTTCGGAGAAAACGAACTGGACGCATTTGAGGCGGCGCGGGACAGGCTCAGGGAAAGGGCCGGGCGCGCCAATTATTCGCGGCGCGAAAACCTCCACCTCACCCTCGCCTTCCTCGGCGAACAGCCGCAGGCGCGGCTCCCCGACGCCCGCGCCGCCATGCTCGCCGCCGCGGCAGGGTCGCAGCCCTTCACGCTCCGCTTTGAGCGCTCGGGGCGCTTCAGGCGCGAGGGCGGCGACATCTGGTGGCTCGCCCCGGCGGACTGCCCGGAGCTCACGCGCCTGCAGGCCCGGCTCGCGGACGAGCTCCGGGCGCGGGGCTTTTCGCTCGAAGAGCGGCGCTTCTCGCCGCACCTCACCCTCGCGCGCCGGGTCCTGTCCCGCGCGGAGCCGGGGGCGCTGCTGGGCTCGGCCGTCGCCTGTCCCGTGCGCGACATCCGCCTCATGCTCTCCGAACGCCCCGGAGGCCGGCTCACCTATACGGAGCTCTTTCGCGCGCCCTTTCCGCGTTGACGCCGCGCTCGGGGGCATGATATCATGTAGGGGCAAATACTGCGGAAAGGAGGCGCAGCACATGCGCGTATACGACCTCACCCACACCATCTCCGAAGACATCCTCGTCTGGCCGGGTACGGAGCAGCCGCGTCTCTCCGAGGGCAGCACCTTTGAGCGCGACGGCTTCCGCGAGACGCGGCTGGAGCTCTTCTCCCACGTCGGCACGCACATGGACGCCCCGGCGCACATGCTTGCGGGCGCGCCCTGGCTGGATGAGCTGCCGGCCTCCGCCTTCTGCGGCGAGGCCTGGGTGCTGGACGCGCGCGGCTGCGCGCCCGGCGGAGAAATACCAGCCGGGGCCGTGGAGCCCGCCGCGGGCGCGGACTTCCTGCTCGTCTGCACCGGCTGGGACAGGTTCTGGAACACGCCCGAATATTTCGGGGCCTATCCCGTCCTCTCCCCCGCCGCCGTGAAACGCGCCGTGGAGCTCGGCGTCAGGGGCATAGGGCTCGACACCATGGGCATTGACCCCATGGACGCCGCGGATTTTCCCCGGCACCACCTCATGTTTGAGCGCGGCCTCGTCATAGTCGAAAACCTGCGCGGGCTCTCGCAGCTCGCCGGGCGGCGCTTCTTCTTCGCGGCGCTGCCGCTCAAATACAAAAACGCCGACGGAGCGCCTGTGCGCGCCGTCGGCATTGAGAACTAGCGCCCGCTCAGCCGAGCGCGACGTCGAGTATCATCATCAGCACAAAGCCCAGGGCCGCGCCGATGGTGCCTATGTTCGAGTGTTCCCCGGCCTGGGCCTCGGGGATGAGCTCCTCTACGACGACGTAGATCATCGCCCCCGCGGCGAAGGAGAGGATGTAGGGCAGCGCCGGCGTGATAAGGCCAGTGAGCAGGATGGTGAGCAGCGCGCCCACCGGTTCGACCACGCCTGAGAGCAGGCCAGCGAGGAAGGCCCGGCCCTTGCCCATGCCCTGACCGACCAGCGGCATGGAGATGACCGCGCCCTCTGGAACGTTCTGCAGGGCGATGCCCGCAGCAAGGGCGAAGGCCGCCGCGGCGGAGACCGCCGCCTCGCCCGAGAGCGCGCCCGCGAACACGACGCCGACGGCCATGCCCTCGGGCAGGTTGTGCAGCGTCACGGCGAGGACGAGCATCGTGCTCTTGCCCAGGCCGCAGCTGCGGCCCTCCGGGCAGTCGGAGCCCAGGTGCAGGTGCGGGATGAGGCTGTCGAGCAGCAGCAGGAAGCCCACGCCGGCGAGGAAGCCCAGCGCGGCAGGCAGCCAGGGCGTCGTCCCCTGGCCCTCGGCCATCTCTATGGCCGGGATGATGAGCGACCAGACCGAGGCGGCTATCATGACGCCGGAGGCGAAGCCGAGCAGCAGCTTCTGCACCCGGGGCCTCACCTCGCCCCGGAGGAAAAACACAAAACAGGCCCCCAGCGCGGTGCCGAGGAAGGGTATGAGTATGCCTATGGCGGCGTCTCTTGTTTCGAGCATGCTTCCGCCCCCTTTCAGCTGGATTATATCATGGGGCCCTGCAGGAGTACACAAGGAAAAATTTATTTTTCCTAATCAACTTTTCCGGCGTCCTCCGCGTCATAATATACGCAGAGACAGATAGAACAGGGGATGAGCCAAGCGTGACGAGAACAGACAGAGTGCGCAGAAACAGGCAGCAGCGCTTCAGGCGCGGGCTGAAGACGGCCCTTGTGATCTTTGCCGTGCTGGCGCTCATGCTCATAACGAGTTCCGGCTTTTTCACGGGCCGGCACGGGGCGACGGAGCCCGCAGAGGACCTCGGCCCCGCCGAGAGCGCGGCCCCGCCGAGCGAGGCCCCGGGCGGGGACGAAAACGCCCCCGGGAGCGCGCCGCCCGAAGAGAGCGCCGCCCCCGAGGACGGCGCAGACGGCGAAGGCGGCGATGACGCGGAGGAGAGCGGGCACCCCAAGCCCACCCCAACGCCCAACGACTGCGGCATGCTGGTGCCGGAGAGCGAGGCCGTGGACGACAGCTATTTTGACGACGCCGTGTTCATCGGCAACTCCCGCACCGAAGGCCTCAAGATGTATTCCGGCCTCACGAACGCCACCTTCATAACCGAGGTCGGCCTCACCGTGGACAGCATCTTCACGGACTACTGCGACATCTCCGGCGGCGGCAAGGCCCGGGCCTTCGACCAGCTGGCGGGCATTGAGTTCAGCAAGGTCTACATCATGCTCGGCATGAACGAGCTCGGCTGGGTCTACGAGAGCGTGTTCAAGGAGGACTACGGCAAGATAATCGACAAGATCCGCGAGATAAACCCGGACGCCGTCATATATATCCAGTCCATCATCCCGGTCAGCAAATGGAAGGACTCCAACGACGAGGTCTACACCATCGCCAACGTGAACCGCCTGAACACCCAGCTGCGCGCCCTGGCGGACGAGAAGGAGGTCCACTACGTGGACGTGGCCGAGGGCGTCATGGACGACGAGGGCTATCTGCCCTTCGAGGCCACGGGCGACGGCGTGCACCTCACGCCGGAGTACTGCGTCGTCTGGATGGACTACCTGAGAACGCACACAGCACAATAGACAGAAAGAGGAAGATACGATGAAAAAGAGGATAACCGCCGCTCTGCTGGCGCTCTGCCTCGTCCTGCCGCTCGCGGCCTGCGGGCAGGCGGCCGAGCCGGAGCTGGATATCGACGCCTTCGGCGAGGAGCTCTACGCTGCCGGCAAGTTCGGTGAGACGCTCTACGCCCTGGACGAGGCCGTGGCCCAGGGGCTCTACGGCACGGGGGATGACACGCGCTGCTGGGTGCGCGCCGGCACCGGCGCCACCGCCGAGGAGCTCGCCGTTTTTGAGACGGCGGACGCCGAGGCCGCTGCCGCGCTGGTCACGAAGCTTGAGGCCCGCAACGCGGACAGGATAGAGAATTACTCCAGCTATATCCCCTCCGAGGTGCCGAAGCTGGAGGACGCCGTCATAATCTCCGGTGGGCGCTACGTGGTGCTCTGCGTGGCGGAGGATGCCTCCGGCGTGCGCGAGGCCGCGCAGAAGGCCCTCGGATAACATGAGCGGCGAGGAATTCGCCAACTTTGTCAGGCAGAACGAGGCGGGCTTTTACCGCATAGCCTACAGCTACGTGCGCAGCCGGGAGGACGCGCTGGACATCGTGCAGGACGCCGTGGAAAAGGGCCTGCGAAAGCTGCCTACGCTCCGGGACCCGGCGCGTATAAAGCCCTGGTTCTGCCGCATACTGGTGAACGAGAGCATAGACCGCATACGCCGCCGCCGGGAAACGGAGCCCGCGGACGAGAGCCTGCCCGCCCCGGACGACGCCGGGGGGCGGGCCGAGGCCCTTGCACTCTACGACGCGGTCGCGGCTCTGCCGCCCAAGCTGAGGACGGTCATAATCCTGCGGTTTTTTGAAGACATGAAGCTCGCGGAGGTCGCCCAGGCCGCCGGGTGTACGTTAAGCACGGCCAAATCCAGGCTCTACAAGGCCCTGGCGCTGCTGAGGCTGGAGCTGGACGACGGGGAGGTGTGAGCCTTGAAGGAAGAGCTCAGGGACATATACATGCAGACCGAGATACCCCGGGAGCTGCCCGGGCTTGTGGAGGGCGCCATCAGGCGCGGCGCGAGGCGCGCCGCGCGGCGGCGGCATGCGATCCGGATCGCATCGCCGATAATCGCGGCCTGCGCAGTGTTCGTACTCATTTTGAACACCGTGCCGACCTTCGCCGCCGCGCTCTATGAGGTCCCGCTCCTGGGCGAGGTCTGCCGGGTGCTCACCGTCCGCAGCTACCACTACGGGGACGACAAGAAGAACGTGGACATAGAGGTCCCGGCCATAGACGTCGAGCTCGGCGGCGCGGACTGGGCCGAGAGCGTGAACCGGCTCATAGAGGCCACGGTCGAGGCCGAGGTCGCGCAGTCCGAGGCCCGCGCAGAGGAGTATTACGAGGCCTTCATCGCCACAGGCGGCGACCCGGAGGACTACCACCCCATAGGCATAGAGGTGGACTACGAGGTATATTACGCCTCGGATGAGATACTCTCCTTCGCCGTCATAAAGACCGAGACGCTGGCGACGGCCTATGAGACCTTCCACTATTATAATTATGACCTCGAAACCGGCGAGGAGCTGAGCGTCGAGGCCCTGGCCGGGGAAAACTGGCGTGAGAAGGCCCGCGCGGGCCTGGCGCAGCTGCTGGAAAACCCGGGCGAGAACGACATGTGGTGGGAGCTGGGCGAGGCCGAGCGAGAGGCAGCCATAGACGAGGCCCAGCTGCGCCTGAACTCCGCCGGGGAGCCGGTGCTGGTCTTCCAGCGCTACACCCTCGGTCCCGGCGCCATGGGCAGGCCGGAAATAGTTTTGAAATAATAAAAGACCGCCTTCCGGCGGTCTTTATTTAGCTTGTCGGAGCAGGCTCCGGCGCTCACAGGCCCAGGATGCGGCGGTACTCCTCCTCGGGCGCGACGCGGCCCGCGGCGGAGAAGGACATGGTCTCAGGGGCGAGCAGGCGGCGCGCGAGGCCGAGGACCTCCTCCCCCGTCACGGCGTCGTAGCGCTCAATGAGCTCGTCCGGCGAGAGCGCGCCGCCGAGGAAGAGCTCGCCATAGCCCAGGCGGTTCATGCGCGAACCCGTGGATTCGAGGCTCATGAGTATGGTAGCCTTGACCTGTTCCCTTGCGCGGGAGAGCTCCTCTTCCGTCACGCCCCCGTCCAGGAGGCGGCGCAGCTCGTCCATGATGAGGCCGAGGGCGCGCGCCTCAGTGTCCCTGTTCGTCGCGGCGGCGACGGCGAAGAGGCCCGTGTCCTCAAAGCCCGCCGTGAAGGAGTAGATGGAGTAGCAAAGCCCGTGCTTTTCCCGCACGCTCTGGAAAAGGCGCGAGGAGGCGTTGCCGCCCAGGATGCCGGAGAGCAGCTGGAGGGCGAAACGCTCGGAACTTGCCGTCTCAAGCCCGGGGAAGCCGAGGACGAGCTGGTTCTGCTCCGTGGCCTTGCGCCGGAGCGTGAGGCAGGGACGGTAGGCCGATCTTTCAGGCTTTTTGGGCTTTGCCGCGGGCATGGCGGAAAAGCGCCGGGCGAGCTCCCGCAGGTCCTCATCCGTGAAGCTGCCCGAGAGCGCGGCGACGACCCGGGGCGCGGCGTAGTGCCGGGCCATGAAAGCGCGCAGGCTCTCGCCCGTCTGCCGCGCGAGGCTGGAGCTCCGCCCGAGGACGGGCCTGCCCAGCGCGCCGGGGAAGCAGCCCGCGATGAGCCGCTCCGCCGCCACGTCCTCGGGCGTGTCCTCGTACATGTCTATCTCCTCCTGGATTATGCCCTTTTCGTTTTCCACGTCCCGCTCGTCGAAGCGGGAGTCGAAGAACATGGCGCAGAGCGTATCCGTGGCCAGGGGCAGGTGCGTGTCGAGCACCCGGGCGTAGAAGCAGGTGTTGTCCCGCGTGGTGTAGGCGTTCATCTGCCCGCCGACGGCGTCCATCCGCTCGGCGAGCTCGGCCGCGGACCAGCGCGAGGTGCCTTTGAACAGCATGTGCTCAATGAAATGGGCGCTGCCCGCTTCGGAGTATCTCTCGTAGCGCGAGCCGGCCCCGACCCAGATGCCCAGGGAGGCCGAGCGCACCCCGTCCATATGCTCGCAAACTATCCTCGCGCCGTTGGGCAGAACTATCCTCTCGTACATTGCTGGCACCTCTCAGAGTCTTTTTCGCTTATTCTACCACCATTTTTCCCAAAAGCGAAGAGGGTTTTGCTTCCGGAGCTTGACAGGGCGTGCCTGTTGTGGTACTATGCTCTACACCCGTGAGGGAGTAGTCTTCCGCAAAGGGCGGAGGCAAGTCAACAGCATGGCGGAAAATGAGGTTTCGCCTGGCTTGCATTAAAAGACAAGACTCATGGATAGGATACCCCTATCCATGAGTTTTTCTTTATGTAAAGAAAGGATGGTTGCGTTGAAGTTCTATTGCGAGGACGCTGAGAGCGTACTGCGCGAGGTAGGCAGCAGCGAAAAGGGCCTGAGCGCCGAGGAGGCCGCAGGGCGTCTCGAACGCGACGGCAGAAACGAGCTGGAGGCCGCAAAGAAGCCCTCCCTTATCAGCCAGTTCTTCAAGCAGATGGCGGACCCCATGATAATCATCCTGCTTGTCGCCGCGGCGATAAGCGCCGTGACCTCCATCTATCAGAACGAGAGCCCGGCTGACGTCATAATAATCCTCTTCGTCGTCATCGTGAACGCCGTCCTGGGCGTCTACCAGGAGAACAAGGCCGAAAAGGCCATAGAGGCTCTCCAGGCCATGTCGGCGGCGACGAGCCGGGTGCTGCGCGGGGGCAAGGTCACGGTCGTGCCCTCGGCGGAGCTCGTCGTGGGCGACATCGTGCTGCTTGAGGCGGGCGACGCCGTGCCGGCCGACGGCAGGCTGCTCGAAAGCGCGAGCCTCAAGATAGAGGAGGCGGCGCTGACGGGCGAGAGCGTCCCCGTCACGAAGTTTATCGACATCCTGGACCCCGGCTCCGCGCCCGACGTGCCGCTGGGCGACCGCAAGAACATGATGTACATGGGCAGCACCGTCGTCTACGGCCGCGGCAGCGCCGTAGTCACCGCCACGGGCATGGACACCGAGATGGGCCGCATAGCCGACGCGCTCTCCCGGGCCGAGCAGGGCCAGACCCCTCTGCAGATAAAGCTCAGCCAGCTCTCGAAGATACTCACCTGGCTGGTCCTGGGCATCTGCGTCGTCATCTTCGGCGTGCAGGTGCTGCGCGCGGGCGGCTTCACGGGGGACGTCATCCTGGACAGCTTCCTTGTCGCCGTGTCCCTGGCCGTCGCGGACTTTCCTCCGTCAGGGACATTCGGTGGTTGCCTACGCCGGAACCGGGGGTGATTCCCGTGTCGGACAGCTGGACGGTCCGGCACACCCGGGTCAGGCTGCGGGCGGCCAGGGCATCCACCACCAGAACACAGGCGGGACGGAGGGCCTTCACCGCCGCGGCGGTCAGTTCGGCGGACTCCATCCCCGTGGAGGAGAGCACCCCGGGGGCCAGCGCGGCCACCGGGCGGTAAGAGCCGAAATGCTCGGGCGCGCCGTCCACCAGGTGGCGGGTGACCAGCAGCTTGTCCACGGCCAGGGGACCCAGCAGGTCGGGCGTAATGGCCCGGTTGCCCAGGCCGACCACCAGAGCGGTTCCCTGGGGTCCGCCGGGAGCAGGGCGCGGAGTTCTTCCGCCAGTGCGGTGACCGCCCGGGGAAAGGCGTCGGTTTCCCGGCGGAGCAGGCCGTCCAGCTCCAGGGTGATATAACGGCCCACAGGCTTGCCCAAGGCTTGGGCACCCGAGCGGTCCAAAATTTCCACGGTGGTGACGGGGTAACCCTCCCGGGTGGTCTCCCGGGCGGTCACGCCGGACAGCTGAGCGGTCTCGGCGGCAGATTCCATCCAGAGCTGACGGGCCTCCAGGGCCAGGTCGGTGTGGCGAACAGCCATTGCGCATCCCTCTTTCGCACAAGATATTGTGTCCAGCTTGGGACCTTTTGCCTAGTTTTTGCCGCCCTCAAGACTTTATGCGAAAAAACTTCAAAAAAGTGTTGCAATTTCAGATGTTCGGTGGTAAAATACATATCTGCGACAGGTGTCCTGTCCAGGATAGACTAAATCGGAGGAGGTGTTTGGTTTGCCGAATATCAAGTCTGCCAAGAAGCGTGTGCTGGTCAACGCGACCAAGGCCGCTCAGAATAGGGCTCAGAAATCCGCGCTGAAAACCGAGCTGAAGAAGTTTAACGCCGCAGTGGCGGAAGGCAACCGCAGCGAGGCCGATAGTGCTTACAAGGTGGCCGTTAAGGCCGTCGATCAGGCCGCTGCCAAGGGTCTGCTGCACAAGAACAACGCGGCCAACAAAAATGAGCGCCATGACCATCAAGCTCAACAAGATGGCGTAAGCAAACAAACAACGCAAGGAAAACCGTCTGCCTGGCAGACGGTTTTTGTTTTGCCCGAATCGAGGGCGGACGC
>ENA-OQCL01000399-OQCL01000399.1-human-gut-metagenome-genome-assembly--contig:-NODE-399-length-21340-cov-3.319804_pt1 | contig 21340 bp, 28 predicted proteins | sample MGYA00242502_ERZ504586 | MGnify/ENA primary metagenome ERZ504586 (study PRJEB26092, sample SAMD00036316) | human gut metagenome | host: Homo sapiens | study: EMG produced TPA metagenomics assembly of... | reverse complement strand
GAAAACCCGGGGCAAGCTCCCGGCCAATTCCCGGGCAAACGCCCTTTCCCCGGGATAGACCCGCATCCCCACGCCCCCCAGGATGGAAAGGATATTATATATCCGGGCATAGAAGTAATCCCGGATGAATTGGGCCTCTTCCTGGGAGCTTGGCTGGGGCAAACACACCCGAAACGTCCGGGTATGGCCATTGGCCAAATCCAGGGAAAGGTAGCACGGGGCGCCGATCGTATCATAAGCCGCCCGAACCGTATGCATATAGACGCTGCCGCCATGGGTCGCGGTATTCAAAAACGCGTTGGTATCGTACATAGGTTCCTCCCCTCAATATTGTACTTGTAACCCCTGGGCTTTCACGATTGCAGCGAACCGGGCCATTTCCGCCGGCGGCAAGGGTTTGCCGTCTGTGGGGATATAGTCCTGGCGCAGGGTCTCATATTTGCTGATACACAAGGGATTGAAGTTGATCAGCTCCAGGGGGACCGCCCGGTTTACCTTGGCCACATACGCGGCAATGGCCGTCACATTTTCCGTGTCCGCCGTATACCCCGGGATCAAAGGGATTCGGATCAGCAGCGATGAAGCCCGGCGGGCCAGCCGTTCAAAATTATGCAGGATCAGGCTGTTGTCCACCCCCGTCGCCCCTTTATGCCGGCGGGGATCCAGAATCTTGATGTCGCCGATAATGGCGTCGGCTGCCTGGGAAAAGGCGTCCATAATGGAGGGCGGCGCGTGCATACAGGTTTCGATGGCGGTATGGAGCCCCGCTTGCCGGCAGGCCTCCAGCAGCGCCAGAGAAAATTCCGGAGACGCGGTGCATTCCCCGCCGGAAAGGGTGACCCCGCCTTCCGTCCCATAGAACATGCGGTCATCCAGGATCCGCTCCATGGTTTCCTGCACATCCATGGGGCGCCCGTCCCGCTGGAGGGTCATGGTGGGGCATACTGCTTCGCACTTGCCGCACAGATCGCATTGGGCCGGGTTTATGACCAAGCCTTTAGGATCCCTGTGAATGGCCTGGTTTGGGCAGCTTTGTATACAGCTGTCGCACCCGATGCATTGCTTGCCCCGGGCCCAGATCCGTATCTCTTTGGAAAACCCCTCCGGATTTTGGCACCACTTGCAGCGCAGGGGGCATCCTTTTAGAAAGACCACCGTCCGAATCCCCGCTCCATCCTGGATGCCGAAGCGCTTGATATCAAAAATATTCGCCTTTATCATACATCCCCGTAACTAGTTCTTGCAATGATCTCATTTTGTAGATCCCGGGCCAGCTCCGTAAAATAGGCGGTATAGCCCGCCACCCGTACGGTCAAGCTCCGAAAGGCTTCTGGGTCAGCCTGGGCGCAGAGCAGGTCCTCCCGGTTGACCACGTTGAACTGTACATGGGAGATACGCAGGCGTATAAACGCCTGGATGAAGGAAACGAATTTGCAAATGCCTTCGTCCCGCTGGAAAAGTTGAGGCAAGAACTTCATATTTAGAAGGGTGCCGTTACTACCCAGCTTGGAATCCACTCGGGAAACGGATTTGAGCAAGGCGGTGGGGCCTTGCAGATCCCGGCCGTATACCGCGGACATGCCGCCGTCCGCCAAGGGGGCCTTGGCGTGGCGTCCGTCCGGGGTAGCGCCTACATTTTGCCCCATGGGCACATGGGCGGAAACCGTATACAATCCCGCGTGATAAATGCCGCCCCGGGCATTGGTATGCCCCTTTAGCTTGTCTGCGAAAAGCCGCACCCACTTATGGGCGATCTCATCCACCCAGGCCACGTCGTTGCCGTACTTTGGCGCCCGGTTCAGCAGGGTCTGTCGCATGACCTCTTGCCCTGCAAAATCGTTACATAAGGCCGCATATAGCTCGTTTCTATCCACCCGCGCTTCGTCATAAACCAGCGCCTTTAATGCCGCCAGGCTGTCCGCCACATTGGCGCACTGGATCGCCTGGATGCCGGATAGGTTATAGTGGGCCCCGCCCAGGGTAACGTCCAACCCCTTTCCAGGCAGTCTCGAATCACGCCGGATAGGAAAGGGGAAGGCAACAGCATACCATGGGCCTTTTCCACCACATCGCAGCAGGTCAGCATTCGCTCAAAGAAATAATCGATTTGGGTGGCGAAGGCCCGTTCCACATCCTCATAGGTGGCGTGATCCGCCAGGGTGCCGGTGTGGGCTCCCATCTGTATCCCGCTAAGCATACATTTCCCGTCGTTTAAGGCCAGCTCCAAGGCTTTTACCAAATTGAACATGGCCGCATCGCTCCACCCAAGGCTATTCCCCATGGTGGATAGCTCCACACAGCCCACGATGGCGTAATTCCTGGCGTCTTCTTGGGAAATGCCTTTTTCCATCAGGGCGGGGATCACCGCCTCGTCGTTGAACAGCTGGGGCATACCGCTCCCTTTGCCGATCACCTGGGCGCAGCGGCGCAAAAACGGTTTCCGGGGAATTCCTATGCACCCGGGCGGAAAGGTTGGGCTGGGGCAGCCCCAGCTGCTCCTGGGCGGTAAGAAACAGATAGGACAATGCATTGGAGGCGTCCTGCCCGTCCGGGCCCTGGCCGCCAACGGCCACGTTAAAGCCGATGGGAAAGCCGGCAAAATACTTGGCGCTTCCGGAGCTGCGCAGGTAGACGATATGGTTAAACTTGATGAACAGTCCCTCGATCAATTCCAGCGCCATGGCGTCGTCCAAGCGTCCCGCCCCTTTGTCCCGCTGGTAATAGGGATACAGATACTGATCCATCCTGCCGGGAGAGAAGGAGGAGGCGTTGGATTCCATTTGCAGCAAAACCAGCAGCATCCACGCGCTTTGCAGCGCCTCATGGAAGGTATCCGGAGGTGCGACTGCAAGTTTTTTACAGATGCGGGCAATCTCCAGCAGCTCTGCCGCGTCATAGTCCGGGGCTTGGGCCAGGGCTTCCGCCAGCGCACCGTACCGGTGAAAGTATGTGCAGGCCGCTTCCATGGCGATCTGCACGCCTTCATCAAAACCGCTGGGGGTCCCCTGTTTTCCTCCCGATTTTTTCCGGGGCCTGTTCCGCCAAGGCCCCTGGGCCCGAGCCGTAGCCAAGTGGGGGTGTCCGGGCAAATATGCCCCTGGGCATGGTCCGTTTGGTTGATTTTTGCCACTTTCCCAATGGCCCGCATTTCCTCGCCGATCTTGGCTTCTAGTACATCTTCCAGGGTGCGTCCCCGCCAAAATGGCAGGATCTCATTCCGAAACGCCGCTATGTCCTCCTGTGTGACCTCAAATCGATCTTGGGGCCGGGTAGGCAGGGTCTCGATTTCCTGCTCCACCCACTTTAAACCGGATTCTGGAAATATGACCCCTGCCCGGATCCCGGCCGTGCGGTTCCCCACGATCAGCTCCCCCGGGTCGATCCGCAGCGTGATCTCCTCCAATGCGGTGGCGAATGCTTTGGCCCGCAATATATTTACCGGCAGATCCGGATGCTCCCGATATACCCGAGTCACGATCCGCGCCTGCTCTATGGATACGCAACGTGGTTCAGAAAAAAGGCGTTCTTTTAGTTGTTGTATCCGTTTAGAAGGGGCCTGCCCAGCTCCTTGTTCTCTCATCGACCTTCACCCACCCTTATGTTTATAGAAATGGAACGCATTCTTATTGCTTTCTGCTCTTGATTATAATTGTTTCTACTTGAAAGTAAACGCAAATCAATCTACAAAAGGTATAAAATTCTGAACAGTTCTGTTGGTCCGTTAGTCAAATTTAACCATGCCTAACCGGCATTTTGCCTTCCGCGCCACCGGTTGACAGGGGTGCGTTGCCGTGAGCTTTCCTGCCCCGACCCTTTGGTTGCCAGCCATTTCCCCAGCATACGTTGCCCCAGCCTCTTTCCCAGCCCAGCTATGGGCATGCGAAAAAAGAGGCGGTGGAGTTTGCCACCGCCCAAGTGGCAGCAGCCACTTTTGATACCATGTAAGTCCATTGCCTTTATTCTGTTATCCCTGGGGTATGCTCCTGGGGCGGATGCAATTGGGAAAGCCACGGGGCCCTACTTAAGGGCATAGGGCGGGTTCCGCCGGCCTATGCGATTATCCGGCAGGGGTGGACCCGCCCAGGGATATTAGTCCAGCGCCGCTTCTAGGGCTTTGTACATCACTTGCTTATTGGGCTTTTTCCCCGTCCACATTTCAATGTTGATGGCAGCCTGGTTCACCAGCATGCCCATACCTGTGCTCCATTTTGCCCCCCGGGCCTCTGCCGCCCGCAGGAAGGGGGTAATGGCCGGATTGGGGATCACATCCTGGACGAACATGCTGGGCAGGATGCTATCCAGCTGAATGTCGGGGATTTGATCCACGTTGGGATACAGGCCGATAGGCGTGGCGTTGATCAGAATGTCCGTATCCGCCGGCACCTCATAGGTCTTTTCCCAAGAAACATAGGCGGCGGCCTGCCTCATCCTTTTTAGGAGGGCCATCAAGCTATCCCCCAGCAGCATATCCTGGGGCCGGTTCACAATGGTGATATGGCCTGCCCCCGCCAGGCTCAGCTCCACGCTGATCGCCCGGGCTGCGCCGCCGGCACCCAGGATCACCACCCGCTTCCCTTGGGTTGCATCCCATTTTCCCGCAAGGCTTCCATAAAAACCTTTGCCATCGGTATTATCCCCATATAGCTTCCCATCCTCGTTGACGATGGTGTTTACCGCGCCGATCAAGGCCGCGCTTTCGGAAAGCCGGTCCAAATACTTTAAAACTTGGATCTTATGGGGAATGGTGCAATTGATCCCCCGCATTTTAAAGGCTTTGAGCCCCTCTATGGCTGCGCCAAGGTCCTGGGGCTCCACGTCGATGGTGAGGAAACGCCACCGCGACAGGCCCATGTCTTCAAACGCCGCCTCTTGTATCACAACGCCAGGATTCTCCGCCACAGGATGGCCGAAAAACCCCCACCAGATGATCCAAATAGTTTTGTTCTTTCATAGGTTATCCGCTCCTTTGGGGTATGCCCCGTCTTGTTTGTTCTGCTCGATACCCTGGGGAACTCCCGTGCCCCTTCCTTCCGGATATAGGAAATCGGGCTTACCTGGTTGCCTTCAAATGTTGTTCCATCCAGGCTGTAATTTCCGCCAGCCGGCGCACCCGGGCCTTGGGATGGCCGCTCCTGCTCAGCTCATGGTTTTCCCCCATAAACAGGCACAGGCGGGTTTCGATCCCGTGGAACTTCAGCGCGGTGTACATTTGCAAACCCTCCGCAGGGCCGCAGCGCCAATCTTCGCTGGAATGGATAAATAGGGTGGGGGTAGTTACATTCCCTGCATATTTTAAGGGGGACGTATTCCACACATACTGGTAATCGCTAAACGTGGAAGAATAGATCTGCTGGGACGCATGTAAGATCCCCAGGTCCGTGGTCAGCTCCATGGTCACGTTATTGGCGATGGATCGCTGGGACGCGGCGGCGGCAAACCGGTTGGTATGGCCGATGATCCAATTGGTCATGAACCCGCCATAGCTGCCGCCGGTTACGCCCACGCGTTTTTTATCGATCTGGGGGTATTTCTCCAGCACTACATCCGTAAACTGCATCAAATCATCGTAGTCGATGGTGCCGAACCGGCCGCCAAGCCAGAATTTGTTGCCCCGGCCATCGCTTCCGGTGGGATTGCAGAAGAATACGAAGTATCCCATCCGGGCCCACAGCTGCATTTCGTGGAAATAAACCGCCCCATATGCCACCCGAGGGCCGCCATGGATATCCAGGATGGCTGGGTATTTTTCATTTTCATTGTAATTGGCAGGCTTTATCACAAACCCGTGGATCTCATCTCCATTGGCGTTTTGGAACTGGAGTTTTTCCGGCATAAGGGGCGGGCAGGCTTTGATCACGTCATCGTTATGGCCTGTCAGGCATCTAGGCCGGCGGTCCTGACGGATATCATATAGGTATACCTCCTGCAAATGCATATCATGCATGCCCACATAGGCGATACAATCCCCCTTAATGTCGAACATGTCTATGGAGCCGCCGTTTGCCACAACGGTTTGAAGGGTGCCCTGCTTGTCGCAGCTTAAGATGCAGGAGGCGTCCTCGATGACGGAAATAAAGTAGATCTTTTCCCCTTCTACGCACAGGGATTGGCCCGAGCCATAGCGGCAATCCGAGCCGATGGAATTGCCGACGCTTAAATCTTGGTTGCAGAGCAGGGTCACCCCGTCCGTTGCAAGATCCACCAGCATAAACTCCGGGCATTGCATGGCCGCTTCTTTTTCATGTTTGCCTGCAACAAACATCAGTTTATGGTCGTTTAGATAGACCATCTGTGCAATGTGGTACTTGCCGGGTTCAAACACGCACCGGGTTTTATCCTCGGCCAGATTATAGCGGTACAGCCCGTACCGGTAATCCGCAAAGTCCGTATAGTCGATCCCACTGAAGGCGATTTCCGTACCATTGGGATGGATGGCCACCTGGTCCACTTTGACCATGCCAAAGGTAAGCTGCTTAAGGGCGCAGGTTTTTAGGTCCAGCAAATACAAGGTGTTCCGCAGCCGTGATGGATGCGGGCGGGTCCCCCTTTTGCGGGCCATAGTTGCCGAATTGGGCGTGGTTGCCACCCGGGATCTCCACCACGTTTTCCGTATAATCCAGCTGATCCTCTACGCTTTGGTTCAGCGATCCATAGATGGTCAAGGTATCCGCAGGCGGATAGTCCCCGTAGAGATACGCCCCCAACAGAATAAGGCCTTCCACCTGGTCTGGATGGTCCGCCGCAAACTGGGACGCCATAGCCCCGCCCATGGAATGGCCGGCCAGATACCAATGCTGGATATCCGGGAATTGCTCCATGACCCCTTGGGCGGCATTGGGGGCGAAAATAGCCATGCGAAAGGGCATGTCCACCAGGATGCAGGTCACGCCCAGCTGACGGATCTGATCCAGCAGCGGCAGGTAAGCCGTAGCTTCCACCTTGGCCCCTGGGTAAAAAATAAGAGCAAGTATCGCTGGGCGCCTGGGTGGATAGGATGGTCAGATTATCCTGCACTGTAATGCTGTCCCCATCCTGGGCCAGTACGGCCAGGGCCACGTCCTGCGCCGGATAATAATCCGATGCATACCACAAAAAACCCACCAACCAACCCAACCAGTACCATCAGCAAGATTGCGGCCAGTGTGATGCGCCGCTTGTGGCGGGAAATATTTTTAGTATTCAATTCCTACCCCTTTCTGGGCTTTGGCCCAATTTTCCAACCATATGGTGGATTCCTCCCGGCTGTGAAAGATAATATGCTGCTTGTTTTCCTTATATTGCGCCAATTGGGCGTAGAGCTGGGGGCGTTGTGCGGTTGGGAAATCTAAAATCCACTGGCGGAATGCCGGATCGAAGGTTCGTTCGATCCAGGGCATATCCGGCCGGGCTTTCCCAATGCGGGCGGCCGCCCCAGCCAGGCAGACGGACAGGGGATAATCCAGAAGAAAAACCGTGTCGCACCGGGCCAAACGAGGCGCTAATGTGCGCTGGTAATTTCCATCAATGATCCATCGGGGGGCCTTTAAAATGGCCGCCAATCCTTCATCAAAATCCGCCTGGGACATGTGGCTCCCATCGGGAAGGTGAAATAGCTGGTCCAGATAATAAAGGGGCAATCCCGTGGCCCCCTGCAATGCCCGGGCAAAGGTGCTTTTCCCCGCCCCTGGGCAGCCAATGACCAAGACCCGTTCCATCCCAAGGCCGCCTCCTGCCGGCAGGCCGGCGCATGCGTCCCAGCCCAACTCCATACCTCCGGCTTGCTGTCCAAGCCATCCTCCAACCTTTAAAGCAAATGGTTCCTGGCCGCAAGCCGTTCCAGGACCGTACAGGCCGTTTCTTCCGGGGATTGGTCCGTGGTATCGATTACGTTCCCTTCATAAGGTCCTAGCCCGCAAAATTGCGCCCACATGGTCTCCACCAATTCCAGGTTCCTTTCCGGGTCCAATTTGGCCCGGTGCAAGGCCCGCCGTTCCGTTTCCGCCTTGCTGGCCCGCAATACCATATAGTGTACCGCCAGCCCCTTATCCGCAGCCGCCTGCCAGGGCCCTAAAAACCAAGGCCCAACAATGCCGTCCACCACCACGTCATAACCGGCTTGGGCAAGCCGGCTGGCGGCTTGCGCCATGGCTTCCATCACCACCTGGTTCTGAGCCTGGGATTCTGGCAGATGGGGCGGGATCGCCCCCTTGACAAGGTAATGATAAAAATCGTCCGTATGCATATGCGCCGAGCAGCATAGGCTGGATCGCTGGGCCACCATGGCGGCAACTGTGGTTTTCCCCGTCCCAGGCGGGCCCGTCAGGATAACGATACGCCCTTGCAAAAGCCATCCCTCCCTTTCCAGCTTGCGTCTTTTGATCGCTTACGCCCGCTACCCCCAAGGCGCGGCCAAATAAGGGGGTATGGGTTCATGGCTCCACCGCCGGGCCGCTGGGCGTAGAGACCAAATCCGTGGTTTCCAGTTTAAAGATCACCGGCCGCAAGCCATCGTTGCAGCTGCAAATGGCTACCCCAGGGGTGCGAATCCAATCGCCGTAGTAAAACAGCTCCCTTTCCGCTCCATGAGCCAGGGCGAATACATATTGATACATCGCCTTCCATGCTTCATCGCATAATTTATCCGGCTTGGCATAGTCTGCATAAAATACCTGCCCAGGCTTTAGCATGGGGCAAGGTCCCAACCCAGCCACGCCGTATTCTGCCGCTAGGTCCTGGTCTATGGTGGTCTTTAATACGGTGATTTTTACGCGTTTCATTTCCTTTCTCCTTTCCCATCCGTGTGGGGTTCCTATTCCCCCCGGCGCCGCCGGATTATGCAATAGACCATCCCGTAAAAAGCGAAAAGCGCCAACGCCAGGCAGGGAAAATAGATGGCCTGGGGCAGCCGGGCCACCGCTGGATGGCTCAATACGCATAGGCCGATCAGCGCCACAAGGGATAGGCTGCTAAGCAACAGCAAAAAGGTTTGGGGGGCCAGATCCGGTTCCGGTCCGGGGTCAGGGTCGCGCCGGCCCTCCAGCTGGCAAAGCAGGGCTTTTCCTGGGCATAGCCCTTTGGCAGGATATAGGTCTTTGGGACTACCTGGCGATTGGGATGGCGCACCAGGCAGCGGAGCACATGGCAGCGGCGGTAGGTTCGGACCTCCTTCGCCAGAAGGATCTCGTCCGCGCCGGCGGGGATATAGGGCTGCTCCGCCAAGCATTGCAAAAATTTTTGCGTTTCCATGGCGCCCTTGGCATAGCCCAGCACATCGTGGCCATGATCCGACAGGGCCCGGGCATCCATGGCGAAAAGCCGGTCGTCCCCGGTGAGGAAAAACCATGGTGGCGTCCTGCACGGCGCGCCGGCCCAGCCCCAGGGCCAGCACCGTACCCAAGGCCGTGGCCCCTAAAACCAGGGCCAAGGCACCCATCTTCTGAGGCAAGCCCAAATAAAAGGGATATGGCTGTGCCGCCCAGGATTATTAGCACGATCAGCCCCGCGATGCCCAACATCCCACCCAGCAACCGTAGGCCGTAGGGACGCCGGTCCCTGGTATCCGGGGACATCCAAACTTGCTTTATCTGCATGGTCGACCTTACCTTTCCAAAGGATTCCTGCATCCATTATAGGACGTTGGCGCTGGAAACACAATGCGCACAAGCCCATTGAAAATCCCCTGCCGTTTGCCCATAATATCATCAAAAAGCGTAAGCCCCAGGAGGTATCGCATGACCCTCTTGGGCAGAAAAGCTGGGGGCCGGCGCGCCGCCTTTTCTGCCTTCCCAGGACCCGGCCCGCACCGACTACATCCTCCGGGCGCCGGTGGCGGCGGAGCTCTCCCAAGGCCCAGCCGTCCTGGCCGCCTTGCTGGACCAGCTACAGCAGCTGCGGGCCAGCCTGAAAGCCTATTTGTAAAGAGGAAGCCGGGCAGGCGTCAAAGGCGCTTGCCCGGCTTTTCCCGTAGCCCTCTCGGAGGCGCGGTTTGCAATGGATACGCTACGCGAACCCCTGTGCCCAGCGCGCCCGGCCCGCTAGGCCCCGGGGATGGCAAAAAGCGGCTGCTCCCTGCCCGCGTTTTCCAGGGGCAACTGTCCTATTTCAACTGGGCCCCGTCCCGGAAAGCGTTGCCCACCTTTTCTCCCAGCTTGCGGTAGGCGCTGTGGATGGGGTCAAAGACGATGGGCTGCAATTTTTCCGGGTCGATCTTGCCGTCCGCCCCCAGTACGGATTCGTCTGCGCTCACGTTGACGATCTCCCCCACCATCCGGCAGGTTTCCGGGTCATAGCTTACCAGCCGGCATTCCACCGCCATGGGCAGCTCCTGGATCAGGGGCGCGTCCACAAATTCCGACCGGACGGTATGCCAACCCGCCTTCTCCAGCTTATTGGCAACCTGGTTGCCGGATTCTATCCCCACGTAGTCGCAGGCTACCACCTGTTCCGCGGTGGCCATGCTCACGGTGAAGGCCTTCCGGGCCAGGATGTTGGCGGTGGTCTTATGCCCCTCGCTGATGCACATGGATAATTGGGCCTCCTCGCTGATGCCGCCCCAGGCCGCGTTCATGGCGTTGGGGGTGCCGTCCGCCCCATAAGCGGCTACAATAAATACCGGCTGGGGATAGGTCCAAGCCTTGGGTCCAAAATTTTTACGCACAATCATTACCTCCTTTGGTCAAATCATTCGTTTATAACCCGCCGAACAGGACGCCCTATCAGGAACCCCCGGCAGTAGGTCCCCCTTTTGCCCTGCTGCCCTAGCCCTGGGCCGCTATTGGCCTTGCACCGGGATCGCTTGGGCTAAACTTGCCCCGCTCCCCGAAGGCAGTGGGCTGCCGGCCGAGGGCGCTTTGGCAGGGCGGTTCCCTTCCGGCGCGGCCCCCGCCGCATATGCTTGCGCTCGCTCCCTTCCCCCGGCGGTATTCCCGGGGCGACAAGGTGCCCGCAAGGTTTATAGGGGAACCACATGCACCGGGTTCCCCTGTTCTTTTATGATGTCCACCAGGTCTGCAACCTTGAGCCAGACGGTGGCCGTGTTGTCGTTGGGATGTACGCCGATCAGGCCCGGGGGCTCCAAAAAGGCGGCGTCCAGGTAAACGTGGACGTTGGCCGCCCCGCCGTTCAGCACCCCAGCGGGATAACCGAGCCCCGGGGGCAACCCCAACAGGGGCCATCAGCTCCGCCGGGGAGGCAAAGGACAAGGGCCGGGTATGGTTACGCTGCCGGAATTCCTTCAGATCTACCCGCTTATCCCCTTTCACGGTGATCAGGTAATAGTCCCGCTTTTTATCGTCCCGGACAAACAGGTTCTTGGCGTCCGCCTCCGGGTAGGGGATGGGGATCTGGGCAAGCCCGGCCATATCATAAACCGGGGGATGCTCCGTGATCTCGTGCCAAATTTTCCGGGCTTTTAAAAAATCGTAAACCTCTTGCTTGGTCATCTGGTTTCACCTAAGCTCTGTCCCTTGGCGTTTGGCGTTCCGGCCCTGCGATAGGGCCCTGGCCGTTCCGGTGCCGCTTTAGGAGTTTTTATTGTCCGGGCTTCCGGCTTTCCACCATGCCCCAGCCGTGCCGGTTTTCCAGCCCGCATACCGCCACCGCCGCCGCCCCCAGCAGACCCCCGTTATAGCCCAGGGCGGTGGGCTGGATGGTCAGCTGTTGGTTGGCGTTCCAATAGATATATTGCCGCAGGGTATCCCACAGGGACGCCTGGAACAGGTCGAAAGCCAGGCTGATGCCTCCGCCGATGATCACCTTGCTGGGGTTGAGCAGGTTACAAGCCGCGGCGATGGCCCGGCCCAGGTATACGCCCTCCAGCCGGTAGGTCTCCAGCGCCGCCGGGTCCCCCCCGCCCGGCAGACTCCGCAATGGCCTTGGCGTTGGGGGCCTGGCCCTGGAGCTGGGAAAGGCCGCCTACCTCCAGATAATTCTTCACCAGGGCAGGGCCTGCCGCGTGCATTTCCAGGCAGCCCCGGGCCCCGCAATTGCATTGGCGGCCCTGGGGCTCCACGCAAACGTGGCCGATCTCCCCCGCGTTGCCGCTGGCCCCATAATAGAGCAAGTCCCCCATGAAAATGGCGCCGCCGCAGCCGTTGGATACGGTGAGATAGAGGAAATCCTTCACATCCTTACAGGCCCCATAGAGCTTTTCCGCCAGGGCACAGGCCTGGCCGTCGTTGTCGATAAAGGCGGGCGCGCCAAAGGCCGCCTGTAAGGCCGGCCCCACGGCCACGTCCCCCACCCCGGAAAAGCTGGCCTCCACCCACATGCCTGTGCGCGGGTCCGCCAGGCCGGGGATGGTGGCCCCAATGGCCCGGGGCTTAATGCCGGGATGGGCGTCCAGCATGGCCTGGGCCGCCTGCCGGATATGGGCGAGCACCGCTTCCCCTGTGGTCACGTTCCCCCATGGATAGCGGGCTGCGTCCAATACCTGCCCCTGGCCGTCCACCAGGCCCGCCATGTATTTGGAGCCGCCGATGTCAATGGCTAAAATCACATCCTGCATGATTCCCTCCCGGGCGCAGCCTGTCGCGCCCTTTTTCTTCCCCCACAAACCTGGAAAAAGTGGCATGCCGCCACTTTTCCCATCCAATGATCCTGTTCTTTCTTGTTTACGCCCTTGCCAACGTCGCCTTATTTGCTTTTCAGCGCGGAATCAAAGGCCACGTCCGAGGGCTCGAAATTGATGCGGCGGGTAAATTCGTAGGCTTCGGTGGCGCCTGCGGTCCGCTCCATGCCGCTATCCTCCCATTCCACGGACAGGGGGCCGTGATAGCCCATCTGGTTCAGCTCCCGGATGATGCCGTCGAAGTCCACGTTGCCGTGGCCCAGGGAGACAAAGTTCCAGCCCCGCCGGGTGTCCCCAAATTCGATATGGCTGCCCAGGATGCCTGCCCGGCCGTCCAGGGTCACCTTCACGTCCTTCATGTGCACGTGATAGACCCGGTCCGCAAAATCCCGCAGGAACACGCAGGGATTCACCCCCTGCCACACCAGGTGGGAGGGGTCGAAGTTGAGGCCCAGGGTGGGACGGCGGTCAAAGACCTCCAGCAACTTGGCCGTGCTATAGTAGTCGAAGGCGATCTCCGTGGGATGTACCTCCAGGGCAAACTTCACATCGCATTCGTCAAACACGTCGAAGATGGGGGTCCACAGTTCCTTGATCCGGGCAAAGCCGGCATCCACCATTTCCTGGGAGGTCTGGGGGAAGGAATACCAATAGGGCCAGATGGGGGAGCCCAGGAAGCAGGTCACCACATGGATGCCCAGCTTCTTGGCCGCCCGGGCCACGGTCTTCATCTCCTCGATGGCCCAGGCCCGAATCTCCTCGGGCTTGCCCGCCAGGGCGTTGGGGGCGAAGTTATCCAGCCGGGGGTCCCAATTGTCCCCCACGCACTGGCCGATCAAATGGGCGCCTAGGGCCCAGCATTTTAGGTTATACCGGGCAAGGGTATCCTGAAACGCGGCCACATAGGCGTCGTCCGCCAACACCCGGTGTACGTCCAAATGGGCATGGCAGGCGATCTCCAGCCCATCATAGCCGATCTGGCTGGTCAACTTGCAAAGCTCTTCCAGGGACATGTCCCCAAATTGGCCTGTGGTGATGGTGATGGGTCGTTTCAAGATGATCCCTCCTTTTTATTGCTGTACGTCCACGGCCTTGCCCAACTGAGCGGACTGCTCGTTGGCAAAGACCACCTTCATGGCGTGCATGGCGCTCTCGCCGCTGATGGCAGGCGGGGTATTGGTGATGATGCTCTCCACAAAGGCGTCGATCACCCCGGTGGAGGTACGGCCGCCGGTGGTCTGCTCCTTGTTGGAGGTGAGCAGATCCAGCTCATAGGGGATCACTTCCCCATCCCGCTTTTCCACGATCAGGGAATACTTCGGGTCGTCGTACATCCGCAGCACGCCGCCCTCCATATACATCTTGGTGCTGTTGTTCTCGTTGCCGTAGTTGGTCCAGCTCACGTGCATGGTGCCTACCACCCCGTCCTCCATGGTGTAGATGGCGTAGGCGTTATCGTCCACGGTGATGGGCCGGCCGTCGGAGAAGGTCTTATCCAAAGTAGCCAGCACGGCGCTGGTCCGGACGATCTTCTTGCCGGTCAGGTAGTGGATCAGGTCCGTCTTATGCACGCCCAGATCCGCCATGACCCCGAAGGAAGCCACCTTCTTGTCGAAGAACCAGGAATCCCGCACCCCGGTCCAGCCCTCCGGGCCGGGATGGGCGAAGTGGGTCTCAAAGGTGATGACCCTGCCCATTTCTCCGCTTTCGATAATCTCCCGGGCCTTGACGTGGGCCTTGGCCAGCCGCTGGTTCTGGCCGATCATCAGGAACTTGCCCGCCGCCTTGGCCGCGGCCACCATGGCCTCGCAATCCTCGGGGGTGGTGGCCATGGGCTTTCGCACAGCACATGTTTGCCCGCCTTAAGGGCCTGGATGGAGGTCTGGGCGTGGTAGGCATTGGCCACGCAAACGCTCACCGCATCCACATCGGAAGCCAACAGGGCTTCGATGGAATCATAGGCGACGCCGCCATACTGTTCCGCCAGGGCCTTGGCCCGCTCCGGCACCACGTCGAAGAAGGCGACCAGCTGGCAATTGGGATTTTCCGCATATTCCGGCGCATGGCGCACCTCGGTGATCTTCCCGCAGCCGATAATACCGATCTTAAGCATAATGGACACTTCCTTTCAAATGTAGGTGTGTGTTTACCGCTTCCGGTTCTGGAAGTTCTGCAGCAGCACCGCGATGACGATGATCGCGCCGCTGATGGCGCCGTTGAGGAAGGTGGAAACGTCCGCCGCGGTCAGGATGTTGCTGATGATCTTAAACATCAGCACGCCGGCGAAGGTACCTACGATCTTGCCCCGGCCGCCGCTCATGGAGGTGCCGCCGATGGCCACGGCCGCGATGGCGTCCATCTCATAGGCGGAGCCTGCGGAGGCGGCCGCCACAGCGGTCATACGGGAGGCGTAGATCAGCGCCGCCACGCCGCACATCAAGCCGGTAATCACAAAGGTCAGGGTTTTGACCAGGTCCACGTTGATACCGGACAGCCGGGCGGAGACCTCGTTGCTGCCCACCGCGTAGACATGCTTGCCCAGCTTGGTGTTCCGCATGATGTTATCGAAAATGATGACGAATACGATGAAGATGATCATCAGATACGGGATCTTGAAGGAGGGCCCGATCTCGATGCCGCCCACGGCCAACATCCGGAAGGATTCATACAGCTCGCTGTCCACGGTGAAGGGGCCGCCGGAGCCGAAGTGGTTGATCACGGAACGGCAGGCGCTCTGCATGGCCATGGTGGCGATCATGGAAGGCATACCCCCCTTGGTGACCAGCAGGCCGTTGATGGCGCCCAGGGCGATGCCCACCGCGCAGCAGAAGGCCAGCATGACCCACACGCTGCGGGTATAGTTGAGCACCAGGATGCCGAAGCCGCCGATAAAGGCCACCTGAGAGCCTACGGAAATATCGATCTGGCCAGCGGAGATGACCATGCTCATGCCCATGGCGATCAGGCCGATCATGGAGCTTTGCACGAAGATATTGGAAATATTGGTCCAGGTGAAGAAGTTCTTGTTCACCGATGCGGCGATGATGACCAGCAGGATAAAGGAGAGGACGAAGCTATATTCCGAGATGATCTTCTTCCCCACGTCTTTCACGGTAATCTTTGCGTTAGGCATGCTTTTCAACCTCCAAATTTGCGCCTGTAGAATAATACATTACATTCTTTTCCGTCAGTTCGTCCCGGCCCAGGGTAGCGTTGATCCGGCCCTTATAGAGCACCAGGCACTTGTCCGCCACCTTGTACAGCTCGGGGAATTCCTGGCTGAATACGATCACAGCCTTGCCCGCTTTGGCCAGCTTGAGGATCAGGTGATAGATTTCGAATTTGGTTCCCACGTCGATGCCCTGGGTAGGGTTATCGAACAGGAGGATATCCGCGTCCGCTTCCAGCCATTTGCCTAGGATCACCTTTTGCTGGTTGCCGCCGGATAGGGATGTAATGGGGTTTTTTCGCGTTTTTCCGTCTTGATGGCCAGGGCTTCCTTCTGCCGGCCGAAGCGCTGGTCCATATCGGATTTTTTTAATCAGCAGGCGCTTGAACTTGGTGTTCAAATAGGCCATATACAGGTTATCGTAAATGGACAGGTCGTTGTGGATGCCCCGCTCTTTACGCATCCGGGGCACCATGGCCACCTGGTTGCGCATAAAGCCGCTGATGGAGCCCGGCCGCATGGTTTTCCCATTGACCACCACCGTGCCCGTGTAGGGGATCACGCCGAACAGGGCGTCCGCCACCGCGTCCCGGCCGCTGCCCTGCAGGCCGGTGATGGCCAGGATCTCCCCCTGGTGCAGGTCGAAGCTGATATCCGTAAACCCTTGGCCCGTGAGGTTTTTCACGGACATGGCCACCTGGTCGTTGGCCACGCATACGTGGTTGGAGAAGTCGTCATCCGCCAGCTGGCGGCCGATCATCTGCTCGGTGATGCCGTTTTCATCGATGCCGTCAAAGCGGCCATAGGCCACCAATTTCCCGTCCCGCAGCACATAGTAGGTGTCGCAGATCTCAAAGAGCTCGGGCATCTTATGGGAAATATAGATGAAGCTCACGCCATCCTTTTTCAGCTGGCGCATGATCTCGAACAGGTTTTCGATCTCCCGGGTGGACAGGGCCGTGGAGGGCTCGTCCATGATGATCAGCTCGGAGCGGAACAGCAAGGCCTTGGCGATTTCCACCAGCTGCTTTTCCGCCGCCGGCAGGTCGGCCACCAGGGCGTTGGGGTCGATGTTGACCTTCATGCGCTGGAATACCTGGGCGCACCGGCTGGTCATTTCTTTTTTGTCCAATAGGCCGGTCTTTTTCCGCAGTTCCTCCCCCAGGAACATGTTCTCAAAGACCTTCAGGTCGTTACACAGGTTGAGCTCCTGATGGATAAAACGGATCCCGTGCTGATTGGCCACCTTTGCATTGGTGATCTGCACCGTTTTTCCCGTTGATGTAGATCTCGCCCTCCGTAGGGGGGGAATGTGCCGGCCAGCACATTCATCAGGGTGGATTTGCCTGCGCCGTTTTCGCCCAGCAACCCGATGATATCCCCAGGGGTAACGGTGAAATCCACATGGTCCACGGCGCGCACCGGCCCAAAGTCCATCACGATGCCCTTCATTTCTACGAGCATGTGCCAGTTCTCCCTTCTCAAAAAAAATCGATCTTTGCCCATTGGGGCGCCGGGGCGGGTTCCTCCGCCGAAAGCCGCGGCAGCCTACGGGCTTTTTGCAAGCTGTTACCCTCAGTTGGCAGGGGGATGCAGGACGAAATGCCCACCGCACACGGCGATGCGGGGCATCCCCTTATCAACTGAGGGCATCCATGCCATACTGAAATTCAAACGGGCCGGCCGGCAAGCGGCCGGCCCGTTCGCTTCATCGTTCTATTGTATTAGAATTAGAAGTTGCCGATGGAGTAACGCTCGGCATAGATGTCGGAAGCGCGGTAGGACTCGAAGGTCTCGTCAGCGCCGCCGGCGTTGGAGATGGAGAAGGAGGGGATCAGGTACTGGCCGTCCACCAGGTTGGCGCCGGTGTACTCCTCGCCATACAGGTGGGCCACGCACAGACGCATCGCCTCACGGATGAAGGAAGGCGCAAAGTAGAAGGTGGTGAACTGGATGCCAGTCTTGGTGTTCTCAAACTTCTGCAGGGTGTCCTCACGGCCGCCAACGGAAGTGATAATCTTGATGTTGAGCTCGCCGCCGGTGTAGGCGTCCAGAGCGTTCATCAGGCCGTCCACGATCTCGTCGTCATGGGTGACGATCAGATCCAGCTCGGCAACTTCCTCAGCGGTGTGGGCGTTGAGCCACTCTTCCATGAGGCCCTGGGACTTTTCGGTGGACCAGTCGGTCACGAAGGTCTCGGCGACCTGCTCGAACTTGGGATCGATCACGGCGTCCATACCATCGGAACGCTGAGCGGTAACGGTGGAGCTGTCGCCCACGAAGCGCAGATACTGCACATCGGTGTAATCGGCATAGTAGGTGTTCAGCCACTCGCCCATCTGCTGAGCAATGCCGTAGTTGTCGCCCATGATCTCGCCGACCAGGCCTTCGAAGTCGTTGATCAGACGGTCATACACAACCAGCTCGATGCCCGCATCGATGATGGTCTGGGCAGCGGAACGGAGGGCTTCACCTTCCATGGGCCACAGCATGATCATATCCACATCGCCGCCGGCGATCAGGTTCTCGATGGAGGTGATCTGGTCAGAAGCCTCCAGGCCGTCCTTTACCACGACCTCCAGGCCTTCGTACTTCTCCATGAGGGCTTCGGCTTCCATCTTGCAGTGGGCAACGCTCTCACCGGTGAAACCATGGTCGCCGGAGGGGATGACGCAAGCCAGTTTGAAGGACTGGGCCTCCGCAGCAGGCTCCTCAGCAGCGGGCTCCTCGGCGGCGGGTTCTTCAGCGGCGGGCTCTTCCGCAGCAGGCTCTTCGGTAGTAGCGGCCGGCGCAGCGCAGGCAGCCAGGGACAATACCATGGTCAGCGCCATGAGGATTGCCAGGATCTTTTTCATTTGTCTTTTCCTCCTTAAGAAAAAGTGAGTAATATTTGATAACCGGCCTGGGGCCGTGTTACCCATGGTAAACCGGGGCGTTTCCTAGTCGAACAGGAATACCCCTTTCAAATACCCATCCGTCTTGTGGATGGAGTGGCGGAACACCTGGTGCATGGCTTCCAGGTCTCCAAAGGGGGCGGTATGGGTCACCAGCCGCGCGGTATCATAGATACCCCGCTGGATCAGCTTGCCGGTGGGGACCGTCAGGTCCCGGAACCGGGCGTTGGTCTTGGGCGCCACGTTGAGCACCGTAAGCCCGGTGGTATGCCACCGGTTTCCGTCAATGGTGCGTTGGCCGCGGTGCCATGCGCCGAACACCAGCTTGCCCTGGACGCCGGCGGTCAGCTCGTTGGCCAGCTGGAAGGTGGCCTCCGCAGCCGCCATTTCGATCACCACGTTGGCGCCGCCTTGGGCTTTGATCTTCTCGATGCGGGCTTGGCCCTCCGGGGTATCGGTGCGGAAGCAGCAGCCCGGGAAATATTCGTTGGCGATGTCCAGATTCCGCTGGTTGATATCCAATATGGTCAGATCCCCCAGGGGGGTGGCCCTTAGGCCATGTACGGTGAGCAGGCCCATATACCCGCAGCCGATCAGCACCACGCTGTCCCCGGGCTGGATGTCCGCCTTTTGCAGCACGTTTACAATGCATACCGCCGGCTCGCCCACCCATTTGGCGTAGTCCGTCTCCCCCTCGGGGATCTTGGCCACGCAGTCGTATTGCACGTTGAAGGCCGAGGCCATCATCTCGTCGCCGCCGGTGCCCACGAAGATCTTGTCCCCGATCTGGAACCCTTTGACGCCTTCACCCATGGCGGTGACCACGCCCACGCTTCATGGCCCAGCCGGTAGGGCAGGGGCCCGGGGCGCTCATGCCCCGGTACAGGTAGGAATCCCAGGCGCAGATCCCCACCGCCTTGGTCTGGATCTGCAATTCGTCATACTTGGGAGCCGGCAGCTCCTCCTCCCGGATCTCCATGACCTCCGGGGCGGTAATCCACAATGCTTGGGCTTTCATGGAATTTCCTCCTTATGAACACGCTTCCAATTTTGCCAGGGCGTCGCCCAGCTTGGCGGTGCCCGTAACGCCGATCTGCTTGATGACGATGCTGGAGCAGGCGTTGCCCAACAGGGCCGCCTGGGCCAGGCTGGCGCCCTTGGTGAGGGCGAATACCGTGCCCGCGTTGCAGGCGTCCCCCGCCCCGCAGATATCCAAGGGGCCTTCCACGGAAAACGCCGGCACCACATGGGGTTCTCCATCGTATACCACGGAGCCCTTGTCCCCCATGGTCACCACCACGGGCTTATGGTTGGCCGCAAAGAGCCGTCCGGCCAGCTGGCCGGCCCGCTCGTAATCCATCCCCTCCGCCGGCTCCCCGAAGATGGCCGCGATCTCCTGGTGGTTGCACTTGACGATCACGTTATGGAACTGGTGGATATGGCCCCGGGAATCCGCATACCATTGCTTTTCCGGATACGCCTCCGCCAGCTTGCCGATGGCCTCCCGGACATAGCCGGTCACAGCCGCCATGTCCTCCTCCATAAACTGGTCGCATATGATCACCGCCTGGCTGTGGGCCAGGGCCTTACCCAGGTTTTCCAGCAAAGCGTCCTCCAGAAACCGGGGGGTTTTTTCGTAAAGTTGCGAATGTCCAGCCGGTTCAGCTCGGTTTCCCGGCCGTTTTCCCGGCGCATGGGCTTGATATAGGTGCAGGTCTGCCGCTGATCCGTTTGGACCATGTAGCGGGTGTCCGCCCCCACGGCCTCCAGCCGCCGCTTTAGCTCCATGCCTTCCCCGTCGTCCCCCAGGATGCCCACGCAATACACCTGGGCGCCCAGGGCCCGCAGGTTGTTGGTGATGGTGCCGCCGGCCCCGCGTACATCTTCTGGTGGGTTGTCCTGATAGGCCACCAGGTCGGTCTCCACGGAAAGCTCGTCCCGGGCCCGCGTCGATGTACAAATACTTATCCAGGCAGAAATCCCCGAATACGGTGATGGCCGGCGCGTTGCCGCTGCCCAGCAGCCGGATCAAAGCTTGCTTATCCATGCTGCACATCCCTTTCCAGGGCCAGCTTGGCAACGCTGGGCAAGGTCTGGCTGTGCAGGCCGTGTACATAATAGCTCTTGCCCCCATCCGCCACGGTACGGGCCAGGATGGTCTTCCAGGGGCGGAAATAATACCGGGGATCGGTCTTGGGCGGGGTCACGTTGTAGCCTTCATCCGGCATATTCTGCATATCGAACACCGCCGTGGTAAAGTGGGCGATCTTTTTCCCTTCTTGGTGGGCCACATTCCGTGCCATGGCCAGGGCCTTGAGATAAACCTCCGGGCCGGTGACCGCGGAACCGAAGTTCAGGAACACGCCGCCCTCCAGGCCGGTGACCGTCTGGGCATAGATGAGGAAGTCCCGATAGGACGCCTCCCCCAGCGCCCGGCCGTCCACGTTGGGATGCTCGTGCAGGATGTCGTTGCCGATGCCGATGTGCACCGTGCAGGGCACATGCAGGTGATAGCCGTTGGCCAGCACGCTATATTCCCGGTAGGGCAGGTTATTCTCCCAGATGTACCGGCCGATGGCCTCCCCGGCCCCCAGCCCGTCCTCCACCCCCCTCCTTGAGGATGTCCGTTGAGCATACCGGTCTCTTTCCAAAGGCCAAACTGGCCTTCGCTCACATACTTGGCCACGGATTCGCAGGTGTGGCCGATAAGGGAAAACTCAAAATCGTGGA
>ENA-OQCL01000397-OQCL01000397.1-human-gut-metagenome-genome-assembly--contig:-NODE-397-length-21461-cov-6.267132_pt1 | contig 21461 bp, 16 predicted proteins | sample MGYA00242502_ERZ504586 | MGnify/ENA primary metagenome ERZ504586 (study PRJEB26092, sample SAMD00036316) | human gut metagenome | host: Homo sapiens | study: EMG produced TPA metagenomics assembly of... | reverse complement strand
CCAGACCTACTGCCAGTTCCGGGACGGCAGCGGCGAAAAGAAGCCGATGTGCCTGCTCATCGACGTCCACGAGTGCCCGGGCATCACCGTCGGCAGGGACGAGGAGCTCATGGGCATGCGCGCAAAATCCGTGGCCGAGGTCGTGTTCGACGACGTGCATGTGCCGGAGGAGAACCTCCTGGGCAGGATAGGCGAGGGCTTCCACGTGGCCATGTCCACGCTGGACGCCGGCAGGCTCGGCATTTCGGCCCTCTGCGTGGGCATGGCGCAGGACGCCATCGACCAGACGGTCAAATACACCCGCGAGCGCATACAGTTCGGCAAGCGAATATCCCAGTTCCAGAACACGCAGTTCAAGCTGGCCGAATACCAGACGAAGACCGAAGCCGCGCGGCTCATGGTCTACAACTGCGCCAGCATGATGGACAGCGGCCGCCCCGCCTCCCACCTGTCCTCCATGGCCAAGTATTACGCCGCGGACGTGCTCAACGAGGTAGTGCGCGGCTGCCTCCAGCTGCACGGCGGCTACGGCTACAGCAAGGAATTCGCCATAGAAAAGCTGTACCGCGACGCCAAGCTCACCGAGATATTCGAGGGCACCTCCGAGGTGCAGAAGAAGATAATCGCCAAATGGATGGGCGTCAAATGAGAGGGGAGGACGGCAGGATGAACATCATAGTTTTTATAAAGCAGATCCCCGACACCGACAAGGTGCGGCTGGACGAGCACGGCAACCTCCTGCGCGAGGGCGTCGAGAGCATCATAAACCCCGTGGACAAGAACGCCATCGAGGCGGGCCTGCGCCTGAGGGACGAGCACGGCGGCAAGGTAACGGCCGTCACCATGGGTCCGCCGCAGGCTGCGGAGGTCCTGAACCGCGCGCTCTTCATGGGCTGCGACGACGTGGTGCTGCTGAGCGACCGCGCCTTCGGCGGGGCGGACACCCTTGCCACGGGCTACACCCTGGCCATGGCCGCGAAAAAGCTGGGCGGAGCGGACCTGCTCATCTTCGGCAACCGCGCGGCCGACGCCGAGACCGCCCAGACGGGGCCTGTCACGGCGGGCTTTTTGGGCCTGCCGCTCGTCACCTCCATCTCGGAGCTGAGCGTGGAGGACGGATGGGCCGTCTGCACGCGCGAGTTCGCCCTCGGCGTCGAGAAGTGCCGCGTCAGGCTGCCCGCCGTCATCACGGTGAAGCCCGAGCTCAACACGCCCCGCTTCCAGACCCCGGCGAACGTCATCGCCGGCCTGAAAAAAGCCGCTCAAGGTCTGGGACAGCGCCGCGCTGGGCAGCGACAGCTCCAAAACCGGCGTGTGCGGCTCGCCCTCGCGCACCAAGCGCGTGGTGGCGCCCCCGGCCCGCTCCATGGACACCGAGGTCATAGGCGGCAGCAACGAGGAAATGGCAGGCGCGCTTGCCGCTCTCCTGGCCGGGGAGCACCTTATATAAACGGAGGAAGCGGAAATGAGCAAGGATATATGGGTATATGCAGAAACAGTGGACGGCCGGCTCAGCGAGACCGTGCCTGAGCTGCTGACAAAGGCCGTGGAGCTCAGCGGTAAGCTGGGCGGGCGTGTGGCCGCCGTTTTGACCGGCTCCGCCGGGGCCGAGGTCGAAAAGACCCTCTCCGACTACGGCGCGCAGGCCGTCATCATCGCCGAGAGCGAGGCTCTCGCCTCCTACAGCGCCGGAAACTACGCCGACGCGCTCACGCAGCTGTGCAGGAAGTACGAGCCCTCCATCTTCCTCTTTCCCGCCGGCCCCATAGGCTACGAGGTCGCTCCGCTCGTCATGTGCGCCCTTGGCACCGGGCTCACGGCCGACGCCATAGACCTCTTCGTGGATGAGGACGGCGACTTCATCCAGACCACTCCCGGCTTCGGCGGCAGCATCCTCGCGCACATCTGCATAGGCGAAAGCGCCCGCAGATGGTCACCGTCCGGCCGAAGGTGTTCGAGCCCCGCCTCGCCGCCGAAAGGCCCGCGGCGGAGCGCATCGTCGAGCCCGTGTCCTGCGAGGCGGACGAGGCTTACGAGCTGCTGGAAGTCCTGCATGGGCAGGGCGTCGGCGCCGGGCTCAAGGACGCCAAGGTCGTCGTGGCCTGCGGCCGCGGCGTAAAAAAGCAGGAGGACCTGGAGCTCATGCGCCGCTTTGCGGACAGGATAGGCGGCGTGCTCGCCTGCTCGCGCCCCCTCGTGGACTGCGGCTGGCTGCCGCACGAGCTGCAGATAGGCCAGAGCGGCTGCACCGTCAAGGCCGACGTCATCATAAACATCGGCATCTCCGGCTCCACCCAGTACCTGGCCGGGATGCAGAACTCCAAGTGCATCATCAGCATAAACACCAACGAATCGGCGCCCATCATGGCCGCCTCGCATTACAGCCTTGCGGCGGATTACCGCAAGCTCATCCCCGCGCTGCTGGCAAAGCTCGGCGGCTGAGGGCGTTTGGGCAGAGAGCTCCCGCATCCCATAGGTGCGGGAGCTCTTTTCATATGATGCCCTTGGCGCGGAAGCGCTCGATGCTGCGGCTGTCGTAGCCCAGTATGCGGCTCAGTATGGCCTCCGTGTCCTGCCCGAGTGAGGGCCCGCCGCGCCAGATGCGGCCCGGGGTCCCGCTCAGCTTCGGCGCTATGCCGAAGGCCGTGACGTCCAGGCCCGTGGTCTGGTCCACGTAGCTCTCGAAGTCGCCGCGGCTGAGAAACTGCTCGTTTTCCATGCAGGATTTGGCGTCGTTCACGCAGGAGCAGGGCACGCGGTGCGCGCGCATTATGTCCTGTATCTCCTCCGCCGTGCGCGCGGCGCACCAGTCCACGACCTGCCGGTCGAACATCTGGCCGAGGGGCGAGGCCACGGCCTGCCTGTCCTTTGACACCAGCTCATACGGGAACTGCCCGGCATCCATGCCCACGGCTTCGAGGAAGCGCTCGTACACGTTCTTCCCGAAGGCCCCGATAGCGACGTACCTGCCGTCCGCGCTGGAAAACATGTCCCAGGGCTGGAAGCTGCGGGCCTTGGTGCCGCAGCGGGTGACCTCGCCGAGGCCGAGAAAGCTCGTCGTGAAGTTGTCGCGCATGATGCGGGCCTGGGCCTCGAACTGGGCCACGTCCACGACCTGGCCCTTGCCCGTATCCCTCGCGCTTATGTAAGCTATGAGCATGCCGAACATGGCGAAAAGCCCCGTCACATAGTCGTTCAGCGAGGGCTTGACCGCTATGGGCGGCCTGTCCTCGTAGCCGTTATACAGCACATAGCCCGAAAAGGCCTGGCCTATCATGTCGTAGGAGGCCTGGTCGCAGATCTCCGGCAGCCCTCCGAACTCCGCATGACCGAAGCCTGAGATGTGGACGATGACCAGCCGGGGGTTCACACTCAGCAGCTCCTCGTCGCGTATCCCCAGCTTCTCCAGCCAGACCATATTTTCTATGTATATGTCGCTCTCCGCAATGAGCTTCAGGAAGATCTCCTTCACGTCGGGGTCCCTGAGGTCGAGCTCCAGCGTGAGGGAGAGCCTGTTGCGCGCGTCCTGTATCCAGGAGGAGCTGGCGCTGCCCTTCTCCGTGGAGACGACGGGCGGGAAGCTCCGGTAGGTGTCCCCCACGCCCGGGCGCTCTATCTGTATCACCTCGGCCCCGAAGTCGGCCATCATGGTCGCGGCGAAGGGCATGGCGATGAGCGAGCCCGTACCGACTATGCGCATCCCGGCGAGGGGGCCGTATTCGGGAACGAGGGTCGTTCTTTTTTTCATGCTGACTCCTTGAGCGCCCGCGGCGGGCGCTGCCTTGGCTTATTTGTCAATGCCGATGCCGGACCGGTGTCCGGCATCGGCATCAGTGCATTTCCGGGGAGAGCGCGTCTCAGACGTTTACGGCGCCCCAGGACTTGAGGAGCTCGCGGGCCTCCTCCTCGCTCTTGCCCCAGGCTTTGAGTATCTCGTAGTTGTTCTCGCCGATGTGCGGGGCGAACATGGGCTTGCGGTCCTCCTCGCTGACGTCGGAAAAGTCGGCAAAGTAGGCGCAGTGCTTGTTGGAGGCGACGTCGGTGCCCTCCCACTCGGGGTACATGGGGGAAGTTCACCCACCAGCCCAGGCGGTTGTACTCCTCGTCCTCCCAGACCTCCTCCGGGGTCATGACCGGGCAGCAGGGGACGCCGGCGGCCTCGATCTTGTCGTAGGCCTCCTGTGTGTTTTCAAAGCTCATGATCCAGTCGGTGATGATCTGCTCGACGAGCTTGTGGTTCTTGCATCGGTCGGGCATGGTCACGAAGCGCGGGTCCTGCTTGTACTCGGGGTAGCCCATGCAGTCGCACAGAGCGTTCCAGGTGGCGGGGGACACGGCGCCGATTACCATGGACATGGTCCTGCCGGAGTATATGCCGTAGGGGCAGAGGTTCACGTTGTGGTTGCCGGTGCGGGCCTGGATGTGGCCCTTGTGGTTGTGTATCTGGAGGGTGCCGGAGTTGATGTGGATGGCGTTGCGCACGAGGGAGAAGTCCACGAACTGGCCGCGGCCCGTCCTGAGCTTGTGGATGTAGGCCAGCAGGGTGGCCGCGAACATGGCCTCGGCGCCGCTGGTGTCGCCTATGACGGAGCCTATGCGCACCGGGGGGCCGTCAGGGTCGCCGGTCTGGGCGTTTATGCCGGACATGGCCACGGCGCAGATGTCGTAGGAGGGCTTGTTGCTGTATTTGTTGGGCTTGTAGCCGAAGGGGGTGAGCGCGCCGTAGATTATGCCGGGGTTCACCTTCTTCAGGTCCTCGTAGCCAAGGCCGAATTTCTCCAGGAAGCCGGGCTTGTTGGAGGACAGGACGATGTCGATGTCCTTCACGGCTTCGAGCAGCAGCTTCTGCGCCTCGGGGTCGCTGAGCTTTATCTCAATGGACTTCTTGCCGCGGTCCTTGCCGCAGGCGTAGGTAGACATACCGTTGGCGTAATAGGCAAAGCGCCTGCCGGCCTCGCCGCCGGGGACCTCGACCTTTATGACCTCCGCGCCGTAGTCTGCGAAATAGGAGCCGACGATGGGGCCGGCGGCGTTGGTGGTGAAGTCAAGGACTTTGACGCCCTCAAGTATTTTCATGTCTTTTCCTCCTCACGCTGTTTTCTCAGGCCCCTCCGGCGCTGGGCGCCGGAGGGGCGGATGTTTGCCGTTATCGCGCTCAGACGTTGGTGGCGCCCCACTTGGTGAGCAGCTCCTTGGCCTCTTCCCTGGTCTTGCCCCAGCTCATGAGGACCTCGTAGTTGTTCTCGCCGACGCGGGTGCTCATGAGGGGCGGGCGGTTCTCCGGGTGCTCCTCGATGGTGGAGAAGTCCGCGAAATAGGCGCAGTGCTTGTTGGAGATGATGTCGGTGCCCTCCCACTCGGGGTACATGGGGAAGTTCACCCACCAGCCCAGGCGGTTGTACTCCTCGTCCTCCCAGACCTCCTCGGCGGTCATGACGGGGCTGCAGGCGACGCCGGCTTTCTCGATCATGTCGTAGGCCTCGCGGGTGTCGTCGAAGGTCATGAGCCAGTCGGTGATGATCTGCTCGACCTTCTCATGGTTCCTGGAGCGGGCGGGCAGGGTGGCGAACTCGGGATCGGTCTTGAGGTCGGGGCGGCCCATGCAGTCGCGCAGCGGGTTCCAGGTGCTGGGGGCGACAGCACCGATGACCATGGACATGGTCTTGCCGGTGTAGATGCCGTAGGGGGACATATTGGCGTTGTGGTTGCCGGAGCGGTACTGGATGTGGCCCTTCTTGTTGTGATACTGCAGGGTGTCGTTGATGTGGACAAGGTTGCGCACGAGGGAGAAATCGACGAACTGGCCCTCGCCGGTCCTCTGCTTGTGGAAGAGGGCTATCATAACGGCGGCGAAGAAGCCCTCGGCGCCTATCATGTCGCCGATGACGGAGCCTATGCGGGTGGGGTTGCCGTCGCGCTCACCGGTCTGGGCGTTCAGGCCGGACATGGCCACGGCGCAGATGTCATAGGAGGGCTTGTTGCTGTACTTGGAGGGCTTGTAGCCGAAGGGGGTAAGCGCGCCGTAGATTATGCCGGGGTTCACCTTCTTCATGTCCTCGTAGCCGAGGCCGAACTTCTCCAGGAAACCGGGCTTGTTGGAGGACAGGACGATGTCGGTGTCCTTTATGGCCTCGAGCAGCAGCTGCTGGGCCTCGGGGTCGCTGAGCTTTATTTCAAGGGACTTCTTGCCGCGGTCCTTGCCGCAGGCGTAGGTGGAGATGCCGTTGACGTAGAAGGCGAACTTCCTGCCGCCCTCGCCGCCGGGGACCTCTACCTTGATGACGTCGGCGCCGTAGTCTGCGAAGTAGGTGCCGACCTTCGGGCCGGAGGCGTTGGTGGTGAAGTCAAGGACCTTGATGCCTTCGAGCATTTTCATAGTGTCTTTTCCTTTCTGATATGTAAGATTTAAATAACTCCCTTTTCAATGAACGCGGCTATGTCCTCGTCCGTGTAACCCACGGATCTGAGGTAGTCGCTGTTGTGCTCGCCCTTTCTCGGGGGGAAGAGCTCGCGGCGCGCGGGGGTCTCGGAGAGCTTTATGGGGGAGCCTATCTCCTTGACGCGGCCGTAGACGCCCTGGGGGTCCTCCATCTCGAAGACCATGTCGCGTGCGAGGACCTGCGGGTCGCTGAAGACCTCTTCGAGGTCTTTGACGGGAGCCCAGCAGCAGTCCACGCCCGTGAGCTTCTCTATCCACTCCGCCTGGGTCTTGGACTTGAAGAGCTCGCGCAGATAGGCGAACATCTCGTCCTGCTTTGTAAGGTCGCGCTGTATCTGGATGAAGTCCTCTCGGCCGATGGCGTTGCAGAAATTGGCCCAGAGGTGGGGCTCTATGGCGCCGATGCTGATGTAGCGCCCGTCCGCGGTCTCGTAGACCTCGTAGCAGGCGTTCTGGCCGTTGAGGATGTTTTCCGCCGCCCTGGGCGAGACGCCCTTGACGAAGAAATCGTTGGCCAGGACGGGCAGCCAGGAGACCGCGCCGTCGAGCATGGAGGTATCCACATACTGTCCCACGCCGTTTTGCCGGACGCCCATGAGGGCTATGAGTATGCCGATGGCGGCATAGAGCGCGCCGCCGCCGATGTCGGCTATCTGGACGCCGGGGATGGTGGGCGTCTGGCCCTTGCGGGCGGTCAGGCCCAGGATGCCGGCGTAGCTGATGTAGTTGAGGTCGTGTCCGGAGGTGAGCCTGTAGGGCCCGGTCTGGCCGTAGCCGGACAGGGAGCAGTAGACGACCTTCGGGTTGATGGCGCGGATGGTCTCGTAGTCCACGCCGAGCTTTTTGACGACGCCGGGGCGGTACTGCTCAAGGACTACGTCGGCGTCCTTGGCGAGCCGGTAGAATATCTCTTTTCCTTCGTCGCTCTTGAGGTTCAGGGTGATGCTCTTCTTGTTGCGGTTCACCTGGAAAAAGGCCCCGCCCGTGTCGCCTATCTTGGGGACGCCGCCGCGGAAGAGGTCGCCGCCCTTAACGGCCTCCACCTTTATGACCTCCGCGCCGAAGTCGGCGAGGATCATGGAGCAGAAGGGGCCGGGGAGCATGGTGCTCAGGTCGAGGACTTTTATGCCCTCAAGCGGTAATGCCATAAGAGTGCCTCCTTATCCCTTTGAGGGGGGCGGAGCGCCCCTCTCTGTCTTGCGCTGTTTACTTCTTCTTGCCGAGGCCTAGGGCCTTGGCGATGATGCCCAGCTGCACCTCGGAGGTGCCGGCCATGAGGCGGTAGTGACGGGTATCGACGAACTGGCGGGCGATGGCGTTCTCGCGCAGGATGCCGGGGCCGCCCCAGATCTGGACGCCGATGTCGGAGATCTTGTAGGCCAGCTCGGAGGTGGCGTACTTGGCGATGGAGACCTGGGTGTTGACGCTCTCGCCCTGCATGAAGAGCAGGGTCAGGTGCTCGACATAGCTCCTGGCCTGGTCGAGCTCGGCGGCAGCCTTGGCCAGCTCGAACTGCCAGTGCTGGTAGGCGCCCAGGGGCTTGCCGGCGACGAGGCGCTCGTTGGCGCGCTGCATGCAGAGCTCGAAGGCGTACTCAGCCATGCCGAGGGTGCCCCAGGAGCCCATGAGGCGCTCCTTCTCAAGGTGCTGCATGAGGTAGTAGAAGCCGCGGTTCTCCTCGCCGAGCAGGTTCTCCTCGGGTACGACGACGTTGTTGAAGATGTACTCGGAGGTGTCCTGGGAATTGAGACCGATCTTGTTGAGCAGGCGGCGCTCAAAGCCCGGGGCGTCGGTCGGGATGATGAGCAGGCTGATGCCCTTGTGGGGCTTTTCGGCGTTGGGGTCGGTGCGGACGGCGACTATGGCCTGGTCGGCCACCATGCCGTTGGAGATGTATATCTTGCCGCCGTTCACGATATAGTTGCCCTTGCCGTCCTTTACGGCGGTGGTCTCGATGTGGGCCAGGTCGGAGCCGTGCTCGGCCTCGGTCATGCAGATGACGAGGCAGCTGTCGCCGGAGGCGACGCCGGGCAGGTACTTCTGCTTCTGCTCCTCGGTGCCGTGGGCGTAGATGTAGGGGGCGACGGTGTCGCTGCTCAGGCGGGTGAGGACGCCGTTGAGGCCCCTCTTGTTGAGCTCCTCGCCGTAGACGATGGAGTAGAGCATGTCAAGCTCGCGGCCGCCGTACTTCTTGTCCAGCCAGAGGCAGCCGTAGCCGTGGTCGCCGAACTTCTTGAAGGTCTCCTTGCCGACGCTGTGGGCCTTCTCCATATCCATGTAGTAGGGGACTATCTCCTTGTCGAGGAACTCTCCGAACTCCTTGCGGAAAGCCTCGTGGTCTTCGGTAAAGGGCAGAAGGGACTTCTTGGGCAGGCTTTGCATATTATCTCTCCTTTTTTAATAATTTGGTCAGCGGCCCTTCCAAACGGGTCTACGCTTCTGCGCAAAGGCCGCCGGACCTTCTTTCGCGTCTTCAGAGCTTGCAATTATGGTCTTGATACTGTCGCCGAGCAGGAAGGCCTCATGCAGGGGCATGTCCAGCGCGGCGTAATAGAGCCTCTTTGCGTATTTGACAGACAGTGGAGCGTTTTCGGAGATCTGCCGGGCGAGCTCCATGGCCGCCGGCAGCAGGCCGCAGGGCGGCGTCACCGCGCTCACGAGCCCGAGGCGCAGGGCTTCCCCCGCGTCCAGCTCCGCGCCGGTCAGCAGCAGCCGCAGGGCCTCGGATCTGGGCAGCGTCCTTGCCAGCCGCACGGCTCCGCCCCCGACGGGGAACAGGCCGCGCCTCACCTCCGGCAGCGCGAAGCGGGCGGTCTCGCTCGCGAGCGTGATGTCGCAGCTGAGGGCCAGCTCCATGCCTCCGCCGAGGGCCAGGCCGTTCACGGCGGCGATGAGCGGCTTTGAGAAGCTGCGCTCCGTCACGCCTCCCCAGCCGCCGCGCACCAGGGCGCTTTTTCCGCTCTCCGCCAGGGACTTGAGGTCCTGGCCGGCGCAGAAGGCCCTCTCCCCCGCCCCGGTCAGGATGACCGCCAAAACCGAGGCGTCGCTTTCGGCGCGCTCCAGGGCCTCGCCCAGCAGCAGGGCCGTGTCGTAGTCTATCGCGTTGAGCCGCTCGGGCCGGTTTATGGTGAGGGTCAGCACCCGGCCGGAGAGCTCCTCCAGTATGGGCTCCGCCATGCCGCTCATTGGGCGGCGGCCTCTCGTTTGAGGGCCTTGACGAGCTGCTGGTTGCGGTTTTCAATTTTGATGGCCGTGTCGAGGTCGCTCACGCCCTCCATGATGTTCAGAAGCTCCTTGCTGTAGAGCAGGGCGTCCCGGGAATAGCCTGCCAGCAGGCGGGCCTTTTCCATGGCGGCGGCGTCGAGCTGCGCGCGCGGCACGCACTGGGAGGCGTAGCCGAGGCGCATGGCCTCCTCTGCCAGCATATAGCGGCCCGTAAGCAGCAGGTCCCGCGCCACGCCGTCGCCTATGAGGCGGGGCAGCATGTAGGCACAGCCGAGGTCGCCGCAGCTCATGTTGAGCTTGAGCAGCGGGCAGGAGAACTTCACGTCGTCGGAGATGATGCGTATGTCCGAGGCCATCGTCAGGAAAAAGCCCCCGCCGACGGCGTAGCCGTGGACGGCGGAGATGACGACCTGCCTCGCCTCGTGTACGAGGACGACGAGCTCGCGCACCTCCTCCTGGAAGGCGTAGGACTTTGAAGGGCTCTCGCGCTCGCCCTCGCCGGGGAAAAGGCTTACGAAGTCGGCGCCGGTGCAGAAGGCCCTGTCTCCGTCGCCCCGGAGGACGACGACCTTCAGGTCGTCGTCCGTCTTCAGGCGGCGGAAGAAGTCTAGCAGGTCCTCAAAGGCCCCGCGGGACCAGGAATTGAGCTTTTCCGGGCGGGCAAAGCTCATTACGGCTATGCCCGGCTCCGGGAGCTCCACGCGGATGTTTTTGTAGTCGTACATGTGCCCTGCCTATCACAGCAGACCCATGCCCAGCCACAGCGGCACGCTGCAGGTCATGGCGATGAGGTTTATGACGCAGTAGGCGTAGGAGCCCTTGGCAGCCGTGCTGAAATCGAGGGCCGGGTCGCACATCTTGATGAGGCCGGCGGAGGGAGGATTCTGGTAGGCGACGTTCCAGCAGGTGCCGGAGACCCAGGAGACGAAGACGAGCACGAAGATGTTGATGCCGTAGGTCTCCAGCAGGGGCCCGAAGATGGCGATGACGACCGCCATGCAGCAGGACTGGGAGACGATGACGAAACGCAGGGCATAGGTGATTATGCACAGGCAGGGGACGAAGACCCAGGGGCTGCTCATGATGGGGGAGAGGATGGGGCCCAGGATGCCGGCCAGCCAGGTGCTGACGCCCAGGGTGGACATGAGGCCCGCGACGGACAGGACGCCGCCGACGAAGATGGTGATGGTCCACATGCCCTTGGCGCCGACCTCGGGCGGGGTGATGAGGCCGCAGGCGATGAAGGCCACGTCGGCCAGCAGGGCGACCATGCCGGCGTCGATGCCGTGCGCGGACTGGGTGAGCCAGAGGATGAGGGCGCACAGGACGATGATTATGCCCTGCTTCTCCTTGGTGCTGATCTTGCCGAGGGCCTTGTAGGACTCCTTGATGAACTCAACGTTGGCGGCCTTCTGCTCGCTGCTCGGCTTGCAGAACATCAGGCAGAAGACGTAGACGAGGACTATGCAGACGACATACCAGACGCAGGCGCGGATGAACCACTGGCCCCAGGAGACGCTCTCGCCGACGAAGCCGAGCATCAGCGCGACGTAGACGGAGCCGGAGACGAAGGCCATGCCGAGCTGGTTCGTGCCCATGAAGTTGGCGAACCAGAGGCCCAGGGACTGCTTCGAGTTGCGCTGGGCGCCGGAAGCCTCGCAGACCTGGTTGACGAAGGGGGCCATCATGGAGGTCTTTGCGGTGGAGGAGGGGATGATGGGGCTCATGATGACGCCGGAGAGCAGCATCGCGGTCACCTGGCCGGAGTATGTACCGGGGAACTTGGTAAGTATCCAGAGGGCCAGCCTCTTCATGAAGCCGCTGTTGTTGATGCCTATGGACATGACGAACACGCCGATGCACAGCCACACGGTGCTGGAGGCGAAGTTCGAGGTGACCTGGGCCACCGTGGCGACCTTGAGCGCCACGAGGACGGCCATGGTGCAGAGCACCGCCGCCCAGTCGGGCACGGCCCTGGAGATTATGAGGACAAGCATGAACACGAAGCAGCCGAGGTACTGCCAGGCCGCGCGGGACATGGTCTCCGTCTCCGCGGGCAGGTAGGCGATGAGCGCAAGCGCGATGATGGCGATGACGAAGCCGAGGAGCGTACTTCTCGTTTTCTTACTCATTTTCCATTCTCCTTCTGTATGTTTATTTAATAATTAACCAGAAACGAGGCCAAAAACCGAAAATCAGCCGGATTCATACCCTTGTCCCAAACTCACCGTCCAGGAACATCTGCCTGGCGCGCTTGCGGTCGGGCTTGCGGTTTTTCGTTTTGGGGACCTCCGCTATGGAGTAATACGCCTTGGGCACCTTGAAACGGGAGAGCTTGCTGCGGCAGACCTGTTCGAGTTCCGCGAGGTCAATTTCAGCGCCCTCCTTGGGCTGGGCGAGCATTACGGGTATCTCCCCCCTGCGCTCGTCGGGGATGCCGATAGCTATGGCGTCCGCCACGTTGGGACAGGTCATGGCGATCGCCTCCAGCTCGCTCGGGAAGACGTTGAAGCCGCCGGTGATTATGAGGTCCTTCTTCCTGTCCAGGATGATGAGGAAGCCCTCTTCGTCTATGCGACCGATGTCGCCGGTGTAGAGCCAGCCGTCGCGGACCATGTGGGCGGTCTCCTCGGGGTTGTTCCAGTATTCCTTCATGACGCACTCGCCGCGGCAGATTATCTCGCCCGGCTGGCCGTCCTCCACGACCTCTTCGCCGTGCTCCTGGTCCACGATGAGGTATTCTATGTTCGGGTTCACGACGCCGACGGTGCCTACCTTGCGGTGCACCTGGCCGTTTATGGCTATGGTGTTGACGGTCTCGGTCATGCCGTAGCCCTCGGTTATCACGGCGCCGGTGAGCTCCTCCACGCGGTGTATGACCTCCACAGGCAGCGGCGCGGAGCCGCAGGTGATGACCTTGAGGGAGCTTATGTCGTATTTCTGATATTCCTCCTTCGAGGCGATGAGCTTCATCCACAGCGGCACGGCGGGCCAGACGGTGGGCTTGTAGACCTCTATCGCCTTCAGGATCTCCTCAAGCGTGTCGGCGAAGAATATGGTGCCGCCCATCGTGAGGTTCACCACTATGCCCTGGCTGAAGCCGAAGGCGTGAGACATACCGAGCGCGATGATGACCATGTAATGCTCGTAGTCCGCGTCGTTCAGGAAGGGGCGGAAATACTGTACCTGGGCCAGGGCCTTGGCCACGAAGGCGTGGTTCGTCTGGCAGCAGCCCTTGAGCACGCCCGTGGTGCCGCCGGTGTACTGGAGTATGGCTATATCCTCCGGGCAGACCTCGATGTCGGGCTCTGCGATGGAATCTGAGACGAGGCTCTCCCAGGGCTCCAGCCCCTCCCAGCGGTTCTCCTTCACGAGCGCCGGGCAGAACACGCTGTGCTCCACCCCGAGGCTGTCCTCCCTGAGCGCCTCAAGGACCGCATCCGCAGCGTCCGAGTCGGCAATGACGAGCTTTGGCGTGCAGTCCGCAATGCGGCGCATGATCTCGTCCGCGGTGGAACGGGGGTTCGTGTTCACCATTATGATGCCGGTCTTGAAACAGGCCTGGGCGATGGCCACGAATTCATAGCCGTTGGAGACGTAGGTTATGACGCGGTCGCCCTTCCTGAGCCCGCAGCCGAGCATCCCGTTGGCCAGCCTGGCGGCCAGCTCGTTGCATTCGGCATAGGTATAGCTTTTTCCCTTGTGCATGATATAGGTCTTGTTCGGGTGCTCCTTCACGCGCTGCAGGAAAAGCTCCTTGCAGGAGGTCCTGGGAATGGGAAACTTGTACATCACGCAGGGGTCCTTTATCTTGTCCCACTTCTTGCGGTAGCGTACAAGCGCTTCCTCGAATCTGCTTTCCTTCGACTGATTCATTCTATCTGTAACCTCATCACTTTCTCCCGGGATGCCGGGCGTGCCGGCATCCCGCGGTATCGGTCGGTAAAAGCTCTTACTTCAGATGGAGGCAGCCAGCCTGTAGGCGGACTCGATGGCGTCGGGTATGCGCGCTACCTTGACGGCATCGCCGATGCAGTCAAGCTTCTCTATCTTGCCCGAAAGCTGCTCGTACATGTCGTTGTTCGGCTTGGCGCCGGCGGCGATGACTACGGTGTCGGCAGGCAGGGTCATGCGGCCCTTCTCGTTTTCGACCACAACGCCCTCCTTGGTTATCTCAAGCACGCGGGTCTCCTTGAGCATCTTGACGCCCAGCTGCTTGGTCCTGGCGATTATGGACCAGCGGCTGCCGGGGTTGATGTCGGGCGCGAACTTGGAGCCCATCTCGACGACGGCGACGTTGTGTACGCCCTTGTTGAGCAGCTCCTGCAGCTTCTCGTAGGGCTCGGTCTTGTATATCATCATGAAGCGCAGCTCGTCGGCGGTCAGGGTGCCGATCTCGCCTATGTACATCGCGACCTCGACGCCCACGTCGCCGCCGCCGACGACAACGACGTTCTTGCCCAGCTGTGCCTTGCCGTCGAAGACGTCCCAGGCGTGTACGACAGGCACGCTCTCGTCCCTGGGGATGGGCGGTATGCTGGCCTTGGAGCCGCAGGCGAGGACGACGCGGTCGAAGTCCTTGGAGGCGGCGAGGATGTCCTCGGCGGTGGCTTCCTTGTTGAGGATTATCTCAACGCCCAGCTCGCGGCAGGTGTGCTCCAGCCACTGGCCTAGGTAGCGGATATCGTAGCGGCGCGGGGGCGTGGCGGCGAAGAGGGACAGGCCGATGGTCCTGTTGCGCTTCTCCCAGATGGTGACCTTGTGGCCGCGCAGCGCGGCGACGCGGGCGAACTCCATGCCGGAGGGGCCGGCGCCGATAACGAGGATGCGCTCGGGGTGCTCGCTCTTCTTCTCGGTGGGCATGAGGCCGTTCTCGTCGGAGAGCTCGGTCTCGCGGTTGCACTCGTAGTTGCCTATGCAGCCGATGGGCTTGCTGACCATGGCCATGTCGAGACACTTGGCGTTGCAGCCGACGCAGGGGCGGATGTCCTCTGCCTTGCCGGCGATGGCCTTGTTGACGACGTCGGGGTCGGCCAGGAAGGGGCGGCCCATGACGATGGCGTCGAAGTCGCCGCGCTCGATGAGCTCCTCAGCCTTGGCGATGTTCATGCGCATGCCCTGGGCGACGGGGGCCTTGACCCTGGCCTTTATCTGGCGGCCGAGGTAGGACCAGGCGCCGTGGGGGACCTCCATGGTGATGAGGGGCACGGCGGACTCATGCCAGCCGGCGGTGATGGAGAAGCCGTCCACATAGCCGGTCTTGTCCAGCAGCTCGCAGATCTCAGCAATGTCGTCGCCGTTGCAGCCGCCGTCCATGAAGTCGCTGCCGCTCACGCGCAGGGAGATGGGGTAGTCGGGGCCGACGGCCTTGCGCATGCCCTCAAGGGTCTCGACCATGAAGCGGTTGCGGTTCTCAAGGGAGCCGCCGTATTCGTCGGTGCGGTGGTTCGTCAGCGGGGACCAGAACTGGCCGTAGAGATAGCCGGAATTGGTCTCGATCTCAATGCCGTCGAAGCCGGCCTTCTTCGCAATGACCGCGGCCTCGGCCTGCCACTCGACAAACTCCTTTATCTCCTCGCGGGTCAGCTCGCGGGGCATCTCGAAATGCGTGAACCTGCCGGGGATGGGAGAGGGCGCGACCGCCTGCTCGCCCTGGATGCTGGCGCGGTTGGCGCACCTGCCCCTGTGCATCAGCTGCGCAAAGACCTTGCTGCCGCCCTCGTGGATGGCGTCGGTCAGCTTTTTGAGAGAGGGGATGAACTTCTCGTCGGTAAGCATGGCGCCGTGGTTGGGGTTGTAGCGGACCTTGTCCCACTGCATGTTCGCAAAGACAATGAGCCCGACGCCGCCCATCGCGCGCCTGCGGTAGAACTCAACAACGTCGTCCATGATGAAGCCCTCGACCGTGTGGCCGATGCTCATGGGGGACATGACGACCCTGTTTTTGAGCTCCAGCTGATTGATCTTTACCGGTGTGTAAAGTTTTTTCATACGAACCTCCTGTTTGGATACTGTCGGCCGGCAGCTTTTTGCGTATGTCGGCAGAGTGTTTCCGTTGTCGGCAAATATTAAGTGCAAAAAACGTGCCAACCCCCAAACAAAAAGGGAGCCCGAAGAATCATCTTTTGTTTCTTCGGGCTCCAACACATATTCTGTTCCTGCCGGCTCTAGACCTCCCCGGCCCTGTTCAGCAGTCTGTACAGCGTTGACCTGGATATACCCATCTTCTGGGCGACCTTGGACTTGTTGCCCTTGAATTCCACCATAAGCTTCTTCGCCATATCCAGCCTCTGGCGTTCAAAGAAGGACTCCAAATCCCTCACGCGCTCCCGCGGCTGCTCCGGCTCAGGCTGCGGCTTTATCCGGCCTGTAATGACCTCGGGCATGTCCTCGGCCTCAATATATCCGTTTTTGCTCACTATGACGCCGCGCTCCACGGCGTTGCGCAGTTCGCGCACGTTTCCCGGCCAGGCGTACTCCATCATGGCAGTCATGGCCTCGGTGCTTATGCCCTTCATGGGCTTGTTGTTGCTGGCGGCAAAGTGTTTAAGGAAGTAGTCCGCCAAGACGGGTATGTCCTCTCTTCTCTGCCTCAGCGGCACCATATTCAGGTTGATGACGCTGAGCCTGTAGTACAGATCGGCCCTGAAACTGCCCTCGCTTATGCACTTGGGCAAATCCTTGTTCGTGGCGGTTATGATGCGCACGTCCACGTTTATGGGCTTTGTCGCGCCTATACGGGTAATGGTGTTTTCCTCCAGGGCGCGCAGGAGCACGCTCTGCATCTCGACAGGCATCTCCCCTATCTCATCCAGGAAGAGCGTGCCGCCGTCGGCCAGCTCGAATTTTCCTTTGGCGCCGGTGCGGCTGGCCCCGGTGAAGGAGCCGCCCACGTAGCCGAAAAGCTCGCTGCCGATGAGGTCGCGGGGTATTGCCGCGCAATTTATGGCCACAAAGGGCTTGTCCCTGCGCTGGCTCGCGCAGTGTATGGCGTTGGCAAAAAGCTCCTTTCCCGTGCCGCTCTCACCCTGGATGAGGATGGGGCTTGGCGTAGCGGCGATCTCCTCGGCAAAGCGCTTGAGCTGCACGAAGGGCTCCGACACGCCTATGAGGTCCCCGAAGGTGTAGCGCGCGGCGTTTCCGCCTGCAGCTGCGGAGGCGGCCTTGGCCTTGCCCTTATACAGGGTTATCAGCATGCCCAGGCGCTTGGAGTTGGTATTTATAGGGCTCATGTCCACGAAATACTGCTCGGTCTCCATGCTGGGCCTCACCAGCTCGACCTGCCTGCCCATGACCCTTTTGCCCTGGGAGATGAGAGGCACCAGCGGCTCCAGTTCGGGGCAAATACTGCCCAGGCTGCTGTTTATGGTCTCCAGCGGGGCGTGGTTATAAAACTCGTAGAACATGTCGTTTGCAAAGGTTATGGTGCTGCTGTTGTCCACCATTATGACTATATCGCTGGTGCTGCTCTTGCTGTATTCGTTGCGCTGCATGGCGTCGCGCATTATGACGTCCTTGGCGACAAGGCCGGCGGTTATGATGCATTCCGTGGACTCTATGAGCCGGAACAGCTTCACTATGCGCTCATCCAGATTGTCCCGATAGGTCATGAGCACGATATAGCCCGAGCGCCCGTATTTGCCGTTTATCCTGAAGGCATAGCAGGCATAGGGCTTGAGCGCGTCCATATAGTGCTCGCCGCCCACCACCCAGACGCTCTTGGGACTGCGCGAGGCCATGACCGCGGCGTTCGTTCCCGCGTTTTTCTCGCTGAGCGTGGCCCCGAGCCTTATGTTTTTCGCCGCCAGCTCGTCCTTCAGCTTCTGATTCCCATAGCGGCCGAAAATGTCAAAATTTATATAAGTATAGAGCAGGACCGCCTTGTTTTCCGAAAGCACGTCCTGCACTGCCTTGTAGTATTCCGGCGTGCTGCGGCGCATCAGGCGTATGTGCCCCGAAACCAGCTTCTTACATCTCTCGACGTCCTCCTCGGTGACCTCCGGCAGCTTTGTGCAGTGCGGGTCCACGCCGTTTTTGCCGCACATGTATCTGGAGCTCTCCAGCATGCTCGTAAATTCCTTTCCCCGGTCCAGAAAATCTCTGTTCAAGGCGCAGCTCCCTCCTTGGCGTTGCTGAGTCAAAACATTCTATCACCTATGTCTTTGTGTGTCAATTTGTTAAAAGTGTATCGCTGTCGGTCAGGCATTCTGTCTCAAAGTGTATCGTCTCGATACATTGTCGCGTTTTGCTTTGTGCGATTTTGCAGTCTGTACCTGTAATTGGTATAAATTTTTAATAAAAATATATAAGTGTTCAAAAAGTGTTTCATATTGACAAATCACAAATTTAATAATATCGTTTTATAAGTCCTTCCGCCCTTATCGAAGGTGAGCAAATGAAAATAACCGGCAAGACAACAACAAAGCAGACCCTTTCCCCCGGCGTTATACAGCTCACGGAGCTCATCCAGATGAACTGCCACGAGCTTGAGCAATATTTACTCGAACAGGCTATGGAAAACCCTGCCATAGACATCGACAGTCTGTACTCCTCGCCCCTGCGTGCCGAGCTGTTTGAGAAGGTGCAGTGGCTGAACTCCTTCGGGCGCGCGCCGGAGCCGGGCAGCCCGGACGACGAGCGGGCGGATGCCCCCGAGCCCGCCGCCGCCGCGCCCACCGTCCGCAGCCACCTGCTGCAGCAGCTCACGCTCCTGGACCTTGAGAAGGGGGACGAGGACATATGCAGATACCTCATCGGCTGCGTGGACGGACACGGTTTCTGAACGAGGACTGGGCCGCGGCAGCGGAGCGCCTCGGCGTGCCGGCAGGAAGGGTCGAGGACTGCGCCCGGCTGCTGCGCGGGCTGTCTCCCCCCGGCATCTGCTCAGCCGGCATCCGGGAGTGCCTCATAGCCCAGCTTGACGAGGATGAGGACGAGGACGGGCTCATAAAGAGCATCATCTCCGGCTGCCTGGAGGAGCTCTCGCGCGGGCACTATACGGCGATCTCCAAGGAGCTCTCGGTCCCCGTGAGCCGCGTACGCAAGGCTGAGGAGCGGATAAAGCGGCTCTGCCCCTATCCCTCGGCGGCCTTTGACGGCAGCGCGCGCAACTGCTGCGTCGTGCCGGACATCTGCATAGAGCCGCACGGCGGCAGTCTGCGCGTCTGGCTGCCCCATTCCTATACGCCGTATCTGAAAATAAGCAGCTACTGCAGCGAGTTGCGCAACTCCGCCAGCGACCCGGAGGTCCTGCGCTACCTGGACGAAAGCATCCTGAGCGCCAGCCGCCTTTTTGCCAATGTCAGCCGCAGCGAGAACACGCTGCTGCGCTGTGCGGAAAAGGTAGCCGAGCTTCAGCGGGAATACTTTCAGTTCCTTTCGGCCCCCCTGGTCCCCATGACGCTGGCCGACGTGGCCGACGAGACGGGGCTGAGCGTTTCAACGGTCTCCCGGGCGTTGAGGGGCAGGTATATCCAGTGCATACGCGGCACGGTGCCGGTCCGCGCGCTGTTTTCGCGCCGGCTTGAGAGCGAGACGGAGCTGTGCTCGGCCGACAGGGCCAAGCTCCTCATACGTGACATCGTGGACACCGAAGACAAGCGCGACCCCGTCTCGGACGCCCGGCTGAGCGAGATACTCAGCGGCAAGGGCGTGCGCATCTCCCGGCGCACCGCCGCAAAATACCGGGAGGAACTCGGCATACCCAGCAGCTTTGTCCGGCGGCAGGAAAATGGTTAAAGTAAAAGGAGATATTTAAAATGCTCTATGAGTTCGATTCAAAACGTCCGAGGATAGATCCCAGCGCCTACGTGAGCGACTCCGCCACTATAATCGGGGACGTGCAGATAGGCGCGCGCTGCTATGTTGGCCCAGGCGCGATCATAAGGGGCGACGCTAAGCCCATAGTCATAGGCGAGGAGAGCGCCGTGGAGGACGGGGTAATAATCCACGTGGGCGGCGCGGGCACTCAGGGCTGCATAATAGGCCGCCGCGTCACGATAGGCCACGGGGCGATAGTCCACGGCAACCATCTGCACGACGGGGCGAATATAGGCATGGGCGCCATAGTCAGCATCTACGCCGAAGTTGGCGAATACGCCGTTGTGGCAGAAGGCGCCGTTGTAAAGCGCGGGCAGGTGGTCCCTCCCCGCGCCGTGGTCGGCGGCGCCCCCGCCGTCAAGCTGCGCGAGCTGCAGGACAAGGACATAGACTCCTGGGAGAAGAGCAAGCAGACCTACATAGACCTGGCCGCAAAATGCCTGAGTCCCGGCGTCCTGCGCCCCATCAGCCCCGAGGAAGCCGCGAAATAAAAAAGGCCCCCATCCGCAGCAGCGGATGGGGGCCTTGGCTTTGTCAGCAGGCCGTGCGGCTGAAAGCCCCGGCACAAGAAAGATGCCGGAGCAAAGCGCTGTTTGCTCCGGCGTGGTGCCGGTGGCCGGACTCGAACCGGCATGGATCGCTCCGCCGCATTTTGAGTGCGGTGCGTCTGCCAATTTCGCCACACCGGCGTGGATTATAATTATAGCCTACGCCGCGCGGCTTTTCAAGTGCAGATTTTTTCGCCCTCCACGCGGATGAGGCGCTCGGGCAGGGGCTCCGCGCAGCTTGCGGCCGCGGCGGCGCAACCGGGGATGTCGGCGTAAACTCGGCAGAACGCCCCCGCCTTCGGCGGGACGATGAGCCCGCCCCGGCGCTCGAAGCGCATGTCGCGCAGGCTGCCCTCCCCCGTCAGCTTGTAGAGGCTCTCCCGCAGGCTCCAGAGCTCGTAGAAGTCGAAGTCCTCCCGCTCCTTTTCCGACATGAGCCTCTCCGCAAGGCGTTCCCCTCTGCCGTCGCGCAGCTGCACGTCCGCGCCCACCGGCGAGGCCGACACCGCCGCGAGGACGAAGCCCCGCGTGTGGCTGAGCGAAAAGTGCCAGTCCGGACGCTCAGGAAAAAACGGCTTGCCGCGCGCATCGATCGCCGCCTCGGGCAGCTCCCGAGCCCCCTGCCACAGCTCCAGGGCGCGGAAAAGCAGCGAGTAGGCGAAGGCGCTGCCCGGCGCCCGGCTCCGCCCCCGGCAAAGCGCGCGCCCCTCGTCCAGCCCCCTCGTGTCCGAATAGAGAATTAACACGTCCACCGCTCCCCTCAATAGTGCATTTCTCCGAATTTTCACCGCTTCGCCACAAATTATACTACATTTTGTAATCTCATGCTACCACTATTGCAAATACTGTGCTATAATGTTGAGGCTAAATTTTTGAGAGGCAAACTGCTCACGAAAGGGGCGTGGACGACATCAAAAAGATACTGGTCCTCGAGGACGAAGCCGGCATCCGCAGCTTTGTCGTCATAAATCTCCGGCGCTCGGGCTACGAGCCTATAGAGGCGGCCACGGGCGAGGAGGCGCTGCGCCTGCTCGCGGAAAACGACGACATTGGCGTGGCGCTGCTGGACGTCATGCTCCCGGACATAGACGGCTTTGAGATCTGCCGCAGCATCCGGGCCTCCGGCTCGAAGATGGGCATAATCATGCTCACGGCGCTGGGGCAGGAGATGGACAAGGTCACGGGCCTCATGACGGGCGCGGACGACTACGTCACGAAGCCCTTCTCCCCCGCGGAGCTGCTGGCGCGCGTGGACGCGCTCTACCGCCGCGTGGGCGCGAACCAGGAGCCGGAGGAGCCGGAGCTTGAGAGCGGGCCCTTCCTGCTCAATCCCCGGCAACCGCACTCTGGACAAGAACGGCCAGCGCGTGAAGCTGACGCAGACGGAGTATTCCATCATGAAGCTCTTCATGGAGAACCCGGGCAAGGCG
>ENA-OQCL01000396-OQCL01000396.1-human-gut-metagenome-genome-assembly--contig:-NODE-396-length-21503-cov-6.842580_pt1 | contig 21503 bp, 20 predicted proteins | sample MGYA00242502_ERZ504586 | MGnify/ENA primary metagenome ERZ504586 (study PRJEB26092, sample SAMD00036316) | human gut metagenome | host: Homo sapiens | study: EMG produced TPA metagenomics assembly of... | reverse complement strand
GCGGCCTGAAGATCAACACCAACACCGAGGTGCTGAAGGCTGACGGCTCTGTGATCCCCGGCCTGTTCGCAGCAGGTGAGGTGACCGGCGGCGTGCACGGTGCAAACCGTCTGGGCGGCAACGCTGTGGCCGACTTTACCGTCTTTGGCCGCATTGCCGGTGCAGCTGCCAGCAAGTACGCTGCATGAGCATAAAGCAAAAAAATTCTGACACCGCCGCCCCCAAGGGCAGCGCGTGGAAGAAAAATGTGATCTTTGCACTGGTGGTGCTGGCACTGGCCGCAGGTATTTTTCTTGCGGTGCGGGCGCAGCACCCCGCCAAGGGCAGCGGCTTACAGGCCGTTGTGGATTTCGGTGACGGCGTTACCGAGACCCTGCCCCTTGCGCAGGATCATGATTACCTGTACGAGGTAGGGGACTACATCGTGCATCTGCAGGTGAAGGATGGTGCCATCGCGTTTTTGGACAGTCAGTGCCCGGACCATGTCTGTGAGCAATTCGGCTGGCTGGACAAGGACGGCGCATGGGCCGCCTGTGTGCCCGCAGGGGTGTATGTGGTGGTAGAGCCCATCACAGACGCAGGGTAAAAAAGAATAAATCAGCCGGGCCTTCGGGTCCGGCTGATTTTCTTTTTGAGGGAAAACGATTCCAAATGGCCGCCGCGTGCGCTTTGGCCATATTTTAAGGAATTTGATTTTTTGTCTGAGATTCTGAAAAGCCTGCGGGCTTTTCAGAACCCTTTTTCACAGGAAGGAGAGCAGAGGAGAGGCAGTTTGAATCGTATTATATAAAGATAAGCAACTGCTCAGCGGCGCACAAAGAAAGCCATTCTTTGTTAAAAAAGTCTGAAACTTTGTGGAAATGCCGTGAAACGAAAATTGGACGCTTGTTTATCGGGGCAAAATGCGATACACTACAAATAAGAGTTTCTGACGGGTGCTTTTGCAAAAAGCACCTTGTCATAAAAGAACCTAGGAGGAACGGCAAGAATGATCTGGAACAAGTCTAAACAGCCCGCCGACCCGCAGCAGGACGCAGCGGCTGCACCCAAAAAAGGCGGTGCAGCAGCCTTTGCCCAAAAGAACTGGAAGTGGCTGGTGCCGGTGGCCATCGTGGTGCTGGCAGGCGGCTGGTGGCTGCTGAAGCCCAAGGGTGCAAAGCCCGCCAACGTGGATACTTCCTATACAGAAGCAGTGCCGGAGACCCGGGATGTCTCCAACACGCTCAGCGGCACTGGTACGCTGAAGCCTGCCAATACTTACAGCGTCAAATCGCTGGTGCCCGGCAAGGTGCTGACCGGCGGCTTTGAGGAGGGCGATATCGTGGAGGAGGGCACTGTGCTCTACACGGTGGATTCCTCCGATGCAACCACCAAGGTGGAGCAGGCAGCCATCACCCTGCAGCAGGCGCAGCGCAGCTACGACAAGACCGCCGACCATCAGTATGTGCGTGCCGAGGTGGCGGGCGTCGTCAGCAGCCTGAAGGTGAACAAGGGCGATGAGGTAAAGAGCGGTCAGGAGGTGGCCGTGGTGCGGGACAGCTCCAAGATGAATCTGGTGCTGGAGTTCCCGGCTGCGGATGCTGCTAACTTCTCGGCGGGGCAGACCGCCCAGGTGACGCTGGACGGTACTTTTGAGGTGCTGCCCGGCACTATTACCGCTGTGACCGGCACCGATGCCCTGAGCACGGGCAACCTGCTCACCCGCACTGTGACCCTCTCGGTGTCCAATGCGGGTGGTCTGACCACGGCACAGGCTGCAACGGCTACTATCAACGGGGTGAGCTCCATTGCAGCAGCCAACTTCCAGTATCAGGCCGAGCGTACCCTGACTGCGCTGGCTTCCGGTACCGTCACCGCCATCAATGTGCGGGAGGGCGGCAGCGTGAACAAGGACGATATCATCCTGACCCTCAGCGGTGAGGAACTGACAGAGTCCATCCAGTCTGCCTCCGAGACCCTGCGCGGCGCGGAACTGTCCATGCAAAATATGCAGGACGCCATGGATAACTACACCATCACCTCGCCCATCAGCGGCACCATCATCGAGAAAAATGCCAAGGTGGGCGATGCCCTGAGCACCGGCAGCGACCTGTGCACCATCTACGACCTGAGTTATCTGGAAATGACCATCAACGTGGACGAGCTGCAGGTCAGCAGCCTGAAGGTGGGGCAGTCCGTACAGGTGACCGCAGATGCCGTGAAGGATAAGACCTACGAGGGCTTGGTCACCCGTGTGTCCATGAAGGGTGATACCAGCGGCGGTACCACCACCTACCCGGTGACCGTGCGCATTGACGAGACCGATGGTCTGCGCCCGGGCATGAATGCCAACGCCGAGATCGTGGTGGCGCAGGCGAAAAATGCGCTCACCGTGCCCAATGCCGCCATTGTGCGGGGCGGTTATGTGCTGGTGCGGCAGGATTCTCCCAGCGCCGTGAACGCCGATGATTCCATGAGCGCACCGGAGGGCTATGTGTATGTCAAGGTCAAGACCGGTGTCAGCGACGACAACTATACGCAGGTGACCAGCGGCCTGTCCGAGAGTGATACCATCGCCTACGACCCCAGCTCCGTGAGCAGCGACAGCTACTATGACGACGGCGGCTATGACGATATGGACGGCGAAGTGATCGGCGGCGCCGGAAACAATGCAGACCTTGCCGAGGGCGGCGAGGAGACGCTGCCGGAGGAGACGGAAAACGGTGAAGCCCCCGCAGCGGACGCTGAAGAGCCCGCAGAGGGCATCGACCCCGCCGAGGCCGGCGCAGTCGTGGTGGATTGACGCAGGAGGGATGAATGAGCGCTCTGATCGAGTTTGATGAAGTCTGCAAATATTACCAGATGGGCGATACCACGGTAAAGGCTGCCGACCACATCACCATGAAAATCGAAAAAGGCGAGTTCGTGGCCATCGTGGGTCAGTCCGGTTCGGGCAAATCCACCTGCATGAACATCATCGGCTGTCTGGATGTGCCTACCTACGGCACCTACCGGCTCAATGGCCGGGATGTGGGCAAGATGAACCGCAACGAGCTGGCCGCTGTCCGCAACGAGATGCTGGGCTTTATCTTCCAGCAATACAATTTGCTGCCCAGGCTGAACCTGATGGAAAACGTGGAGGTGCCGCTGGTGTATGCGGGCATCTCCCGCGCCGAGCGCCACATCCGCGCCCGGGAGGTGCTGGAGCAGGTGGGGCTTGGCGACAAGCTGAAAAACCGCCCCAACCAGCTTTCCGGCGGCCAGCAGCAGCGCGTGTCCATTGCGCGGGCACTGGTGCGCAACCCGCCGGTCATTCTGGCGGACGAGCCCACCGGCGCGCTGGACTCCCATACCGGCCGCGAGGTGCTGGGGCTTTTGCAGCAGCTGCACAAGCAGGGACACACCGTAGTGCTGATCACCCACGACAATTCCATTGCCGTGCAGGCCGACCGCATCATCCGGCTGGAGGACGGTCAGGTGGTGTATGACGGCGACTCCCACGCACCGGAGGCCATGGTGCAGCCTACTTTGCTGCCCGAAACGCCGGAAAAGGAGGAACAGGCATGATCTTTGAAACCTTCCGGCAGGCCATCCAGAACGTGTGGAGCAACAAGCTGCGCACCTTTCTGACCATGCTGGGCATCATCATCGGCGTGATGGCGGTCATCGTCATTGTGGGTCTGGGCAACGGCATGACCAAGAGCATGCGGGACAGCTTTTCCGCACTGGGCACCAACACCCTCAGCATTCAGGTGTGGGGCTACGGCTCCCGTACCGTGCCGGTGGAGGAGATGTACGATATATGCCAGCGGCATTCCGACCTGATCAAGGCGGTGTCGCCCCAGATCGAGTTCAGCGGCAATGCCAGAGGTACGCTGAAGATTGGTACCACCAGCTACCGCTGGTCCAACATGAGCGGTGTGGACGAAAACTTTACCGAAATGAAGAATTACCAGATCGTTCAGGGGCGCGGCCTGCAGTACATGGATATGCAGGACAACAAGCAGGTCTGCGTCATCGGCGATTACCTCAACCGCGTAGCCTTTGGCGGCAACGGTGTGGGGCAGACGCTCAAGATCGGTGCCAACAAGTTCCGCGTCGTAGGTGTGCTGTCTGCCAAAGTCAGCGACCCCACTATGCAGCAGGGCAGCGATGACGACTGCGTTTACCTGCCCTACACCACCGTGATGCGGCTTTCCAGCCAAAGCATGGTGGACTGCTACACCGCCATGATGGCCGACGAAAGCCTTGCCAACGAGGCCAAGAGCACGATGGAAGAGGAATTGATGTCGATCCTCAAGACCGAAAACGGCTACTATGTGTACAGCGCCAGCGAGTGGCTGGAGGAAATGAACAAGATGATCAACATGGTCATCGTGATACTTACCGGCATTGCCAGTATCTCGCTGCTGGTGGGCGGCATCGGCATTATGAACATCATGCTGGTGTCTGTGACCGAGCGCACCCGTGAGATCGGCATCCGCAAGGCGCTGGGAGCAAAGGAGCGCACCATTCTGGCGCAGTTTGTGGTGGAAGCAGCCACCACCTCCGCGCTGGGCGGCGTTTTAGGCATTGCGCTGGGCTATGCGGTGTCCATGGCGGCAAACAAGGTGCTGCCCATGTTCATGACCGATACCACCGTTACGGTAAGCCCCTCCTTCAACTCCATTGTGGTGGCCTTTGGCATCTCGGTGGGCATTGGCGTGCTGTTCGGCTACCTGCCGGCGCGGCGCGCAGCCCGGCTGAACCCCATTGAAGCATTGCGCTACGATTGATCGCGGCGGCGTGATAAACAAAGAACAAGAGGTACGACCAATGAAAAAACGGATTCTCGCATTTCTGCTGGCGGTCAGCATTGCGGTGTCGGTGCTGGTGCTGCCGGTCTCGGCGGCCAGCATCAACAACACGGCCCTGCAGACGGCTATTACTCTGGGCGCTGTGCCCACCGGTCAGGAGCTTAGCGCCAACATTACCCGCGGCGCTTTTGCCAAAATGCTGGTGTCCTTTTCCACCTACCGGGAGAGCGTAGGCGCGCAGGGCACGGTGGGCACCCTGTACCGGGATGTGCCCGGCAGCTCCCAGTGGGCACCCTACATCCGCATTGCAGTGCAGCAGGGCTGGATGAACGGTTACACCGACGGCTCCTTCCGCCCGGACAACACCGTTACGCTGGAGGAAGCCTGCGCAGCGGTGCTGAAGCTGCTGAGCTATAAGACTACCGACCTGACCGGCTCCTTCCCACAGGCACAGCTGAACAAGGCACAGCAGATTGGTCTGCGGGATCAGCTGACCTGCACGCAGGGACAGGCCATGACCTACGAGCAGAGCACCCTGCTGCTGTACAACGCCCTGCGCGCCAACACCGCCAGCGGCAGCGCCTACGGCAGTTCGCTGGGCTTTACGGTGTCCAACGGTCAGGTGGATACCTCTTCGGTGCTGCTCAAGAGCCGCAAGGGTCCCTTTGTAGCAGAAGAGGGCACCCAGCTGCCCTTTACGCCGGTGAGCGTCTACCGCAACGATAAGACCTCTGCTTCGGCAGAGCTGAACAAGTACGACGTGTACTATTATAGCGAGAGCCTGCAGACGGTGTGGATCTACACCCGCCGCGCCGCAGGCCGCATTACGGCGGTATCGCCCAGCGCCAGCGCACCCACCGCGCTGACCGTGGCGGGCAGCAATTACACGCTGGGCAGCTCTGCCGTGGCATCCAAGATCTCCTCTCTGAACGGCGGCGGCGTGGGCGAAGTGGTCACCCTGCTGCTGGGCATGGACAACGAGGTAGCCGATGTGATCACCGGCGAGGAAGCCGACAGCGTGTTCTACGGCGTGGTGCAGACTGCCACCCGCAGTCTTGTGGAGGATAACGGCGCAGACGTGCTGCAAAAGATCTCGGTGATGTGCACCGACGGCATCACCCGCACCGTAAATATCGACAAAAGCCTGAACTACCCCACCGGCTGGCTGGTGGAGATCAACGTGACCCCCGAAGGGGAGCAGGTGACTGCCATCGAGTCCAAATCGGTCAGCGGCACCATCAACGACACCGCCACCGCGCTGGGGGACTATGCTCTGGCCGATGACGTACAAATTCTGGATACGACATCGGAGGGGTTGGCTGGGACGGTTCGTCCCAGCCGAATAGCGGGGACAAAGCTGAACGCACTGGCCGTGCGCTACTATACGCTGAATGAGCAGGGACAAATCGACCGCCTGATCCTGAACGATGTCACCGGCGATCTGTGGAAATACGGCGTGCTGGACGATGTGAAGAATCTGGCCTTCAACGCCAGTTCCATTCTGGGCACCCTGACCGGCAGCGGCTCCTCCGGCTCGGGGGATAGCTCTTCCGGGGACAGTTCTTCCGGCTCCGGCAGCGGTTCTACCGGGGACGGCTCTTCCGGTTCCGGCTCTACCGGCGGCACCACCAACACCACCACCGTGGTGGACGATCTGCGCAGTGTGCTGGTGCCCACCACCAGCGAGATCCTGTGGGGCGTGATCGACGGCTCGCTGCTGAGCACGGTCTGGAACCGCATCACCAGCAGTTCCGGCTCGCTGCTGAGCATCGGTCTCAAGCAGCTGGCCAACATTACCGGCCAGCCTATGAGCACCATCCTCAATTTTGTAGGCGGCGGCGCTACCTACATCTGCTACGTCAACGGCAGTCAGGCCAGCTTTTCCACCTCCATCAAGTATCCGGTGCTGGCGGGCGGTCTGGCAGTGCGGCAAAACGTGAACGGCACGGTAAAGGCCATGATCCAGCTGATGCCCATGAAGATCGACAAGGTGGGTGCAGCCTCAGTGATGAGCAACGGCACCCGCTACGAGACGGCTGACGATATGCAGGTGTACCTGTGGTACAAGGGGCAGTATTACGCCACCAAGCTCTCTGAGGTAAACTCCGAGGGCTACTACCTGACCGGCTGGTACGATAACTTTGGCTGCGCGGCAGGCAAGCGCGTGCGGGTGATCGTGGCAGTCAAAAAGGACTGATGGACTACTATGACCCCCGGCGCAGGGCGCTGCGGGCGGTACGGCAGCTGCTCTACCCGCGCGAGTGCCCCTTCTGCGGCCGGGTGCTGGGGGATGTACGAGATTGCCCGGACTGTGCAGTGCAGCTGGAAACGCTGCGTCGCAAGCCGGGCATCCGGCTGGACCCGGCGCAGCACTATATCAGCAATCTGGCCGGTGCGGCTGCGCCCTACCGTTACAACGGCTGTGTGCGGCGCGGCATCCTGAACGCGAAGTATCAGGGCAAGCCGTGGCGGGCTGTGGAGATGGGCAACCGTCTGGTACAGCTGGCCTTTGGCGGTGAACTGACCGTGCAGTACGGCGAGCTGCTCCCGCAGCCGGTGCCGTGGGCGGCCATCGGGTACGACCTGATCGTACCGGTGCCGGCCTCCGGTAAAAGGCGCGGCTACAATGTGCCGGAACTGATGGCGCTGCCGCTGGCCAAGTCTATGGAGGTGCCGTTGGCACCGCAGGCACTGGAGCGCACCCGCGCCAAACGGCATCAGGCCGGTCTGCCGCTGGAACAGCGCATCGCCAACGTGGCAGGTGCTTTCCGGGCGGCACAGCCGCAGCAGCTGGAGGGCAAGCGCATCCTGCTGGTGGATGACGTCATCACCACCGGCACAACGGCTGCCGCCTGCGCGCAGGCACTGCTTCACGCCGGGGCAGACAGCGTATTCGCGCTGGCCTTTGCCACGGTGGAGTTTGGCGCACCGCCGGACGACACCACCCCCATCCATGAGGACGATGAGGAAGATGTGTATCGCGATTTTTGAAAATAACGCTCTTTCGCGCATCCTTTTGGCGGGCAAAAGCCGGGACAGTAAAATGTAAAAACTACACCAGAAATTTGGAAAAAGCGCTTGACAAAACGGACAAAGTCGGGTATACTAATCAAGCTGTGAGCGGCAAACGCAAACAGATATCCGGGTGTAGCGCAGTTTTGGTAGCGCGCTTGAATGGGGTTCAAGAGGCCGTGAGTTCGATTCTCGCCACTCGGACCATAAGTCCAACGATTTCACGTTAGAAATCGTTGGACTTTTTTGTTTATAGGCTGGCCTCATTTGGCTTTGACCACAATTTTGACCACAATGCCAAAGATTTTATCTGGTCAATCGCAGGGGCAAGTGGGCTTTTTTGACGCAACATTATCTGCTGCGATATGCGAGCCAGCGTTGATGCCAACGATTTGAAAAGCTGGCTCGCGATAATTCGTGCCGTTCCGTCCAATTTTCAGGCCGAAAACGCCTCGCTGAACAACTGGACCGCACTCTGCCGAATGGATTCTGAACATGGAGATCATGCTCAGTCATCTCGGTGTCGGCGTGGCCTACGATGCTCTGGATGGTCTGGATATCCACGCCCAACGCCTGCATCGGCGATACAATTCCTTTTGTTTAATTGGGCCTGTTTGACGGAGCATACAATCAAATTGTCGGGTTTTGGGCAATACTGTCGATTGCGTCAACAATTTTTGCCCCCCAAAAAAATTGGATTTTGGAGTGTTTTCATTGACCGATTGCGGATTAGCTGTAAAATCTAAAAAAGAATAGTGGCTGTAGAGTGGGGTACTCTACGATCTGCTCGATCTTTAAGTATTATGATAAGGATTACGCCAATGCGGTGCTGGAACTGCAGGCGGCCGTCCGGTTACAGGGAGCAGGTACTGAAAGCTATCCGGGGGTCTTGCTATTGCACTTGCCAATGATGGAAAGCTGGAAGAAGCACAACAGGAGCTGGATACATTGCAGAAAAAGGCGCTTCCTCCGGTGACCGTGATCTGGTTGCGGCAGAGATCCTGTCCTTGCAAAAGAACTATGATCAGGCACTTGCACTTTACACAAAAGTGTTCAATGAGGTGGAGGACCCGCAGCTCCTGAGCCATGCTTACCTGTCAGTCGCAAATGCAGCGCTGAATCAGGACGATATGGAAAAGGCTGTGCGCATTCTGAAACAGGGATGCCAGAACCTTCCGGAAGGTCAGGCTGTGCTTCAAAAGGAGATGCTTGCGGATCTTATGATGCAGCAGGCAGCATCTGACAAAGAAAATGCAGAAGAATACTATGCTGAAGCGCAGCAGCTGCTGGAGGAACTGGTGGACAGCGGCTACGATACTATTGCCACCCGGTTGAATCTGGCAACTGTACTGCAGGCATTGGATCAGTACAGTGAAGCTGAAAAGGTTTTGAAAGATCTGCAGGAGCAGTATCCATCGGATTATCGTTTTGATATGCAGATGGCCTATCTTCTGATCGACCAGCTCCGCACCAGCGGATGGCTCAAATAAGGAGGGAATACCTGCGTCTACCGGACAAATCTTTTGTGTGGTTGGAATCGTTGACATGATCGTTTCGGCTGTTGCGGCAGTCGTTTCAGCATGGATCCTGCGCAGGCAGGAAAAAAGCTGAAGGAACAGATCTGGAACGAGTATCAATAAAAATCAATCGATTAAGGGGTATGAAAAAATGCTGAAAAAACTTAGTGTAACGGCTGTTATTCTTGCAATGTCGGCCATGCTTCTGGTGCCGACTGCATACGCGGTGCAGTCAGTAGACGCACCGGCACAGGTGGCTTTGTGACGATTGACGGCAAGCTGTATCATGTTTCGAAGAATGGCTATGCCATCGATCGGTACGCCAAGGGTCTGCACGAGATCGACGGAGGAATGTACTATGTCAAAGAGGATGGCTCGTTCCTGACGAACAGCGCGGTAGAATACCTTACTTTTGATGCGAATGGCCGCTATACCTCTGGCAATGCAACGCTGGACAGCTATGTGGATCAGGCACTGGCTGCGTGCACAAACTCTGGCATGACGAAGGCGCAAAAGCTGCGCGCCGCCTATTTGTATGTCCGGGATCACGGCGCATACCTTGCCCGTCCGCATCAGGCAAGAGGCACAACGGCTTGGGCAGAAGAGAGCGCTTTGTTCATGTTTGAACACAAAAAGGGCAACTGCTACTGCTTTGCAGGCCAGTTCCTTTATATGGCCCGGCGGCTGGGCTACAATGCCTATGTAGTGTCTGGCGGTGTGGGCCGCAAGGACTCGGACCATGCATGGGTCATGATCCACGAGAACGGAGTTCCCTATATCTATGATGTGGAACTGGAGTGGGGCTATCGTGCCGGCAGATACGGCCATGCAGAATATAATATGTATAAAATGCCGCTGAATAAAACGGTGTTCAGCTACCAGTTTCCGTGATTGCTGAGGTAGCCGAAAAATGGTTTTTAGTTCCGTAATTTTCTTGTTTCTGTTTTTGCCCATCGTGCTGGGATGCTATTATCTTTTGCCCGGGCGGGAAGCAAAAAATCTCTGGCTCGTCGCAGCCAGTCTGCTGTTCTATGCCTTCAGCGGGCTGTGGTATGTTCTGCTGCTGTTGTTCTCTGTGTTCTGCAATTATCTGGCCGGTCTGTTCGTCTCCGGGCGAAAGAGCGTGCTCTATGCCGCTGTGGCCGTTAATCTGGGAATCTTGGGTATTTTTAAGTATCTGACTTTTCTGGTACAGACAGTAGACCGGCTGCCGGGCGTGACGATCCCGGCGCCTTCCATCGTTCTGCCGGTGGGTATCTCGTTCTTCACCTTTCAAGGGCTGAGTTATGTGATCGATGTATACCGGAATGAACGCCTGAAGAGCACCCATTTCCGGGATGTACTGCTGTACATTGCTCTGTTTCCACAGTTGGTGGCAGGACCGATCATCCGCTATGAGGACGTGGCAGATGAGATACATAGCCGCCGAAATACGCTGGAGCAGCTGGCAAAAGGCCTGCGCCGGTTTATTGTGGGCCTGAGCAAGAAGCTGCTGATCGCCGATATCTGCGGCAATGTTGTAGCACTGATCTACAACGCCGACCGCTCTGTGCTGGACAGCCGGACGGCTTGGCTGGCCGCGGTGTGCTATCTGATGCAGATCTATTTCGACTTCAGCGGATACAGCGATATGGCCATCGGCCTGGGCTTGTGCTTTGGGTTCCACTTCAAGGAAAACTTCAATTATCCGTACATCTCGGCCAGTATTCAGGAATTCTGGCGCAGATGGCATATCTCCCTTTCCACCTGGTTCCGGGAATACCTGTATATGCCCATTGGGCGGCAACCGGAAGGGCAAGGCAAAGACTTACTGGAACAAGCTGATCGTGTTTTTCTGCACGGGACTGTGGCATGGTGCAAACTGGACCTTTATCGTCTGGGGCCTGTGGCATGGTTTCTTTATCGTGGCAGAGGACGCCGTTAAAAAGCTGTTTGGGCTGGAAAAACATGGCAAAGGCGGGCGGAACCCTGCGTGTGCGGTGCTGAAACATTTGTACACCCTGCTTGTGGTGCTGGTTGGCTTTGTGATCTTCCGTGCAGACAACATGGGGCAGGCCTTCTCAATGATAGGAGCCATGTTTTCCGGGGGCTCTGCCTCTGCGCAGACAGGGCTGCTGCTGGCGCAGTGTCTGACCCCGCTGACCCTGTTTGCACTGGCGGTTGGCCTTGTGGGCAGTACGCCGGTTTTGCCGCTGGTCTGCCGTAAAGCAGAGCAGCAGACCGGAAGCGTGTATGCATGCCTTCAGGCACTGAGTTATGCAGGGGCGCTGGCGCTTTTGCTGGTGGATATCCTGCATCTGTCGGCTGCATCCTATGTGCCTTTTATCTATTTCCAGTTCTGAGGTGGAAAAATGCAAGTGAAAAAATTAGGATATATCCTGTTTGTGGGGTCATTGCCACAATTTGCATTTTGCCTGTGGCTGTGATGCCTTGGCAGACGGAAAAAGCGGTGGGCAATGAGCAGCTTGCATCCTTTCCTGAATTACGGAAAGAGGATGGCAGCTTCAATACCGGTATCCTGAATGAGTTTCGGATTATTTTGCGGATCATTTCGGGCTCCGTCATGAGATGATCACCTTGAACGATCAGCTTACCGGAACCATGCTCAAAACGCTGGACAGCAGCAGTGTGCTGTTGGGAAAAGACGATTGGCTGTTCTATAAAAGCACCCTTGCGGACTATACCGGCGCAGAACCCTTTACAGCCCGGCAGAGTTATGCGGCCGCTCATGTACTGGGTCTGATGCAGGAATACTGCGAAGAGAACGGCATTGGGTTCTGCTTTACCATCGCACCCAATAAAAATTCCCTGTATGGCGGTCAGATGCCGGCACGGTATACGGCAGCCTCCGTACGGAACGCCCAACTGCTTCAGCAGCAGATGGAACAGCAGAATGTCCGGTATGTGGATCTGTTCAAAACACTGTCTGACCACGAAGAGCAGCTGTATTACCGTCGGGACAGCCACTGGAATATGCGGGGCGCACAGCTGGCAGCACAGACTTTGCTGAAAGAACTGAAAGGCTCTGAAGCGGAGTTTGATTCCTGCATCAATGGAAAAACATCCCCGCATACCGGCGACCTGTATGAGATGGTGTACCCTGCCGGAAACGAGACGGAACAGGATACGGCATACGACTTTACCTATCAGTATGACGAAAAATTCCACTCGGCAGATGATATCACGATCCACACGGAAAATTCGGCGGCAGACGGAAGCATTTTTGTATACCGCGATTCCTTTGGCATCAATCTGCATCCTTTTCTGGCACAGAGCTACGGCAACGCCTGTTTCTCCCGGAATATGCCCTACCTTTTGACGGCTGTTACAGAAGAGCAGCCCGATGTGCTGCTGGTGGAACTGGTGGAACGCAACCTGAACTGGCTGCTGGAACGCGCCCCGGAAATGCCTGCTCCGGAACGCATGGCAGTCCCGGCAGCAGATACCGGTACAAGTGCGAAGGCACAACGGAAGGACAGCCGAATGGAGGGGACTTTCTGCCTGACAGGCGATCTGAGCGTGCAGCGTGTGGATGACGACTCTCCGATCTACATTCTGGCAGAGACCGGAACCTACGAAGCTTCCCCCTGCAGAGAGGGAATACAGCCGTTTACAGCGTATCTTCCGCAGAATGTGCGGGAGCAGCAACTAAAAGCAGCATTTCTGTCGGACGGTGAATGGGTCTTTTGCGCCCTGGCCGACTGACTGAAAGAATAGAAAGAAGGAACAAACAAAATGAATGTAAACTATAAGATGATGGGTGTAGTGCTCTGCGGTGCGATGCTTCTGGCATCGGGATGCGGGGCAAAAGCAGAAACGACCGCTTCCTCGGCTGTGGAATCCGAATCGGTTTCCGTTGTGGCATTGGAGGCTGCTTCGTCGGAGGCTGTGCCGGAAAGCGAGGCTGTCTCGGAGGCAGTTTCTGAAGCTTCTTCTGCGGTAAGCGAGGCGGCATCGGAGAAACCGGCCGAATCCAAGGCAGAGTCGAAGGCCGAATCCAAGGCCGAATCCAAGGCCGAGACTGCGGCAAAATCTAAGCCTGCAAAGCAGGAGACGGCTGCTTCCTCCAAAGAAGAAAAGACGGAGCCTGTGGAAAGCAAGCCCGTTACAGAGACTGCTCCGGCAGAAACTGCCAGCCTGGAAACTGCCCTGAAGTATGTGGGCAAAGACGTTTCCAAGCTGTATGCCGCTATTGGCAAGCCGAACAGTTCGGAGTATGCTTCCAGCTGCATCGGTGATGGCGAGGATGGCCTGCTGTATTACAACGGCTTTACTGTGACGACCTACCGTGAAAACGGTAAAGAGACGGTACAGGACGCCTATTAAACATGAAATTCGGCCTCTGGCATTCCACCGGGGGCTGAATCTTTATATGGGAAGATGAGAATGAAACGCCAGAAGATCAAACGATATCGGTTTAGCGTGACGCAGAATACGCGCAGAAGAAGGGCGGCAACGCCGCTGAAAGCCGTCGGTGTAGTACTGGTGTGCCTGTGTCTGCTCACAGGGGCCGCTTTTGGAGTTTACAATGTGATCCAGAGTAAGACTACGGGGTGGCACGGCGAAGGACTGCATCGCTACTATATCTCGCCGACTACCGGCACCCGTGCGCAGGGGCTGTATGAGATCAACTATAAGCTCTACTATTTTGGCAGCAACAACTTTTTGAAGGTCGGCTGGATTGAAGAGAACGGCTATGTCGGCTATGCCAACGCAGATGGAGAGCTCACCCAGGGCGAAGCGAAGATAGACGGAAAATACTACTATTTCCAACCGGAGACCGGACAGTTGTACACCGGCTGGATCATGCTGGACGGAGTGCAGTACTGCTTTGACGAAACCGGACATCCGCGCACCGGTACTTATCAGGAGGACGGAAAGGTCTGGGAACTGGATAGCGATGGACGGGTCAAAAACCGACTGAACGGTTGGAAAAAAACGGACGGCGTCCTGAAATACTACGACAACAGCGGCGCACCGGCACAGGGCTGGACAGAGATCGATGGAAAGGATTATTTCTTTGTGGACGGTGTCAGTCAGGCCGGCTGGGTTGAAACGGATGCGGGCACGCGCTATTTGGACGGCAACGGAAATCAGATGACCGGGTGGTGTGTGATCGATGGCCAGCCCTATGCTTTTGGGACAAATGGAGAACCGAAGCAGGGATGGGATCATTCCCATGAAAAAAGCTACTATTTTATCAACGGCGTCAGTCAGTCGGGCACATTCGGGGAGGGCGCACTTAGCAGCAACCTGAACGGCAGCGGCAGTGTTCAGCCGGTTGGGGATCAGGCACCGGAGGACGATCTTGCAAAGGATGCAGAGGGCGAACCGCCGGAGGAAGAACTGCTGGAAGCGCAGCCGACACAGACCGAAACAACGGAAGCGGGGCAGACTGCCCCGGCGGCACAACAGCCGACGCAGTCGCCGGAGGGATCGGCGGCAGAGCAGGAGACCGCATTGAAGGCACCGACAGCGCCGGAAACTCCGGCACAGGAACAGCAGGAAGAAGGGACGGAAAATACATGAAAACAACAAGACGTGATTTTCTGTGCCTTTCGGCCATGGCATGCGCATGGCTTCTGACGGGCTGCCAGAACCCCACAGTGGAAGAGCGGGCTGTCAGCTGGCAGCAGCAGGAAGTCAGTGATCCGGTCTCTGAAACCGGACCGATGTGGAATGCAGCACTGGACGACAATGCGGTTCTGCGGGATGGTATCCGCGTTCCCCAGAACTTCGAACTGCCGTTGGAAGGTTCAACAGGCTTTGCAGGGGCGGCTGTGATGCTGCTGTACGAGAGACCGGATGGGGCCAGTACGGTACTGCGCAGACTTGCAGCGGGAGATATGTTTTATATCCGGCAGGAGTCTGGCGCATATTGGCAGGTCTGCCTGCTGGACGGCACCGTGGGCTGGTTGGAAAATGAACTGTGTATGATCAATCTGCCCGATGTTCTGCCTTCCATCGTATACGAAAACCCCAATGCCAAGGCATCGATCTTTAAAACCTGCGGAAAGGATATTGAAGGCATTACGGGACAGAAACTGTATGACGGCCTGTTCTACAACCAGCGCCTTGGGCGGGATGAGTATCTAATGCCTATCAATTACGCTATGGCAAAAAATGGTTGGTGCAGCGCAGAAAAATGCTTTGAAGGAGGGCGAATTGCCTGAAGATCATAGAGACATTCCGACCCTATGAGGTGCAGATGCTGGTAAAGGATGCGGTGTACGCCAAGGCAAGGATGGACAAGGAACTGATGACGGCGCTGAACAAGGGCGCGTGGAATATCGGCTGGTTTATTGCAACGTCTCTTTCCAACCATCAGCGCGGTGTGGCAATGGACACGACCCTGCTGCGCATCACTGAGCAGACAGAGCACAGCATGGCGGGGTGTCCCTTTGTACAGGTGACCGGTGAGGAATACGCCATGCCCTCTGCCATGCACGAGCTGAGCAGTGCAGCGGCCTGCTTTACCGGCCCGGTAACTTCTAATTCGGCCACCGCATGGAAGCGGGCCACTGCATCGGCATCCATGACAGACGGTGCGCGGCGGCTGCAGGGGTACTGTACCAATGCAGGCATGACACCGCTGGCCTCGGAGTGGTGGCACTTTAACGATCTGGATGCACAGAATAAGGTGCGCATGACCTCTGGAAACGGAAAATTCTGGCTGGACGGCTGTGTCAGCTGGAAAATGTTTGAAGCATAACTTTGGGGTTGCGCTTTGGAGGAATACAAAATGTAGCAACTGAAAAAAGCAAAAAAGCGGTTACGGCAGCGGATAAGATCGAGTTGGGACGGAAATACCTGACCGAGCTGAACTACACCGAGGCTGTGGCGTCTTTTACGGAAGCTATCGGCCTTGACCCGGAACATATTCCGGCATACATGGGCCGTGCCGAGGTGAATGAACTGACGACTGCCAACAAGACCGCATGGGCAGACGTGAGCGAAGCCGAGAACGGCGCAGTCACCGCCGAAGCCCTGACTGCCGCCGCCCCCACTGCGGAAGAGATCGGTGCGGTATCCCTGAGCAAGCTCTATGTCTACTATGGCAGCCACGAAAACCGCAACCGTGAAGGCGAGGGCGTGTGGCTCGTCCTGAACCCCGGCAAAAAAAGACCTGACCGCGTAAAGCCCTGCATCACTCGGAAATTGCGCAGCAGGTCATTCGGATCGAGGATGGGCAAACTCTGTTAGGAGGACTGTATTATGAATACCACATTGCGGCGGGATGCGGATGAGATCATCTGTTCCAGCATTCAGGCGGTTCTGCCGGATAAAGCCGTGTGCCGCGCGCTGGAGGACTTTCAGCCCGGAGGCGGCAGAGTGCTGCTGGTGGCGGCAGGCAAGGCCGCTTGGCAGATGGCATACGCCGCCGTGCAGACACTGGGGCGCGTGGACGGCGGCGTGGTGGTGACCAAGTACGGCCATGTAAAAGGCAGAATCCCCGGTGTAAATTGTTATGAGGCAGGTCATCCCGTACCGGATGCCAACGGCTTTGCAGCCACCGAAAAAGCTTTGGCGCTGGTACAGGGGCTGACCGCAGAGGACACGGTGCTGTTTTTGCTTTCCGGCGGCGGCAGCGCCCTGTTTGAAAAGCCGCTTGTCCCCGGCGGGGAATTGCAGGACATCACCAATCAGCTCCTTGCCAGCGGAGCCGATATCGTGGAGATGAATACCATCCGCAAGCGGTTGTCCGCTGTCAAGGGCGGGCGGTTCGCTCAGCACTGCGCGCCCGCAAGGGTGTTCAGCATCGTGCTCAGCGATATTCTGGGCGATCCGCTGGATATGATCGCCAGCGGCCCGGCGGTGCCGGATTCCTCCACCTGTGCACAAGCGCTTGCCATTGCGGAGAAATACCACCTGGACCTGTCAGAACAGGCAAAGGCGCTGCTGGCGCAGGAAACGCCGAAAGCCCTTGACAACGTGACCACACAGATCACCGGCAGCGTCCGAGAGCTGTGCACCGCTGCCGCTAAAGCCTGCCGGGAGCTGGGCTATGAGCCCATCCTCCTCACCGACCGGCTCTGCTGCGAGGCGCGGGAGGCAGGCAGCTTTCTGGGTGCCATCGCCCGCACCCATGCGGGACAAGGAAAAAAGCTGGCCTTTATCGCGGGCGGGGAAACCGTGGTGCACCTGACCGGCAAAGGGCTGGGCGGACGCAATCAGGAACTGGCGCTGGCCGCAGCCCCGGCGCTGGCGGGACAGAACGCCGCAGTGTTCTCCGTGGGCAGTGACGGCACCGACGGCCCCACCGATGCCGCCGGCGGCTATGTGGATGGCGACACCGCCGCAGCACTGGCAGCAGCGGGCTGGAACGTGTTCGACACCCTGCAAAACAACGATGCCTACCACGCCTTGCAGGCGGTGGATGGGCTTATCATCACAGGCGCTACCGGTACCAACGTCAATGATGTTGCCGTGGTGCTGATCGGGGGAGAAGTGCAGGCAGACGCCTGAACCCTGCTTGCCCGGTGCGCGGTGCTCCTATAACATTTGACCCCGCTTTGCCCGCTTTACCCGGGCAGGCGGGTTTTTTTGTTGAAAATACTTGACAGTTCTTCTGCAAAATGATATGATTTTGATATCAGAAAGAAACACTTCCGACCCTGATAAGGAGGGACTTGTTATGGAAGAGAAAATTTTGAATACCCGCAAAAACGGCATGGCCGCGCTGCTGCTCACCCTGCTGGGCTATGTGGTGGCCATCGCCCTGTTCATTTACAGCATCACCCTGCTGAATGCAGACCGGATGCTTCTGGGCGTGCCGCTGCTGATTTTGTCCATTGCGTATTGGATCGCAGGCATTTTCCTGTTCTGCGGTCTTAAGGTGTTAAAGCCGCAGGAGGCGCTGGTGCTCACCCTGTTTGGTGATTACATCGGCACCCTGAAGGGACAGGGCTTTTACTGGGTGAACCCCTTCTGTACCGCCGTCAACCCCGCTGCCGGCACCCGCCTGAGCCAGAGCGGAGATGTGAACAGCAAGGAGAACAGCGTGGCTGCGCTGTTTGGCAATAACGGCCAGAATGCTCAGATGAGCGCCGAGTCCATGAGCAAAAAGATCTCGCTCAAGATGATGACCCTGAACAACTCCCGCCAGAAGATCAACGATTGTCTGGGCAATCCGGTGGAGATCGGCATTGCAGTCATCTGGCGCGTGACCGATACCGCCAAGGCTGTGTTCAACGTGGATAACTACAAGGAATACCTCTCCCTGCAGTGCGACAGCGCCCTGCGCAACGTAGTGCGGGTGTACCCCTATGATGTTTCTCCCAACGTGGATACCACTGGCGACGGCGTAGCCGACGAGGGCAGCCTGCGCGGCTCCTCTGAGGTGGTGGCTGCCCGCATCCGGGACGAGATCCAGAAGAACGTGGCCGAGGCCGGTATCGAGGTGGTGGAAGCCCGCATCACTTATCTGGCCTACGCCCCCGAGATCGCAGCGGTCATGCTGCAGCGCCAGCAGGCAAGCGCCATCATTGATGCCCGTAAGATGATCGTGGACGGTGCCGTGGGTATGGTGGAGATGGCGCTGGACCGCCTGAGTGAGAACAAAGTGGTGGAACTGGACGATGAGCGCAAAGCGGCAATGGTCTCCAACCTGCTGGTGGTGCTCTGCGGCAACCGTGATGCGCAGCCCATCGTGAACAGCGGCAGCCTGTACTGATGGCAGAGCCGAAAAAGCAGATCCCCCTGCGCCTGAATGCGAAGCTCTACGATGCCCTTGCCGCGTGGGCTGAGGATGACTTCCGCTCGGTGAACGGGCAGATCGAGTATCTGCTCACCGAGTGTGTGCGTCAGCGCAAAAAGAACGGCAAGTACGTCTCTGACCAGATCGACGTGCCGCCCGAACTGGATATCAAGTAAAAGAACGACCCTCTCAGTCAAAGCCTGTTGGCTTTGCCAGCTCCCCCGAAGGGGGAGCCTATCGCTGGCCTGGGATAAAGGCAGCATAGCCTCGCCCTTCGGGAGAGGTGGCATTGCGCAGCAATGACGGAGAGGGTCGTTCCTTATTTAATTCGTATGCTCGCTCCACCCGCTGGAGGTGACCACTTCGCCATCGGTGGTGCACCAGAGGGCTTCCACGCCGTCCAGCGATTCCACGAGCTGCTTGCCCTCTTCCAGAGGCAGGCAGAACAGGCCGGTGGTCAGGCAGTCGGCCACACCGGAGTCCGGAGCCAGCACGCTCACGCCGTCAAAGTAGGCGGCGGGCCAGAGGGTGGCCGGGTCGATGAGGTGATGGTAGCGCACACCGTCCACAACGTAGTAGCGCTGGTAGTCGCCGCTGGTCACAAGGGAGAGGTCACTCATCTTGACGGCGGCTACAGTGGAGCTGCCGTTGGTGTAGACCTCGGAGGAGTTCCACGGGTTTTCCACGCCGCCTACCCACTGGGAACCGTTCGGCTTGGTGCCGATGGCCCGCAGGTTGCCGCCCACGCTGATGAGGGCACTGGTCAGGCCCCGGGCTTCGGCGGCCTGTGCGGCCTGCTCCACGGCGTAGCCCTTGCCCACGCTGCCCACGTCCAGCGACATGGCCGGGTCGGCCAGATAGACCGTTTTGGCATCTTCATCAATGATGAGGTTGGCGATATCGCAGTGCTGTGCGGCGGCATCCAGCTCTTCCTGCGTGGGCAGCTGGTTGTTGCTGTCGTTGTCATCGGCCAGTGCGGCCTCGCGGTAGTTGTGCCAGATGTTCAGCACACTGCCCAGCGCAATGTTCAGCTTGCCGCCGGTGGTGTCGTACATGGTCTGGGCCAGTTCCAGCATCCCGAGGATCTTGTCATCCACCGTCACCGGGGCAGTGCCCGCGTTGTCGTTGATGGTCTTGATGTTGGTCACGCCATCGTAATCATTATAAATATCATAGAGCTGGTTGTACTCCACAAGGTCGGCGTGGAGTGCGTCCATCTGGGCGGTGAACTCTTCCTCGCTGTCGCAGTAGGCGATGACCTGCGTCACGGTGTCGAACACATCATAGAACACGGTGGAGTAGCGCTGCGGGCCATCGGCGGCGCTGGACGCGATAGAGCCGGAAGCGGAGCTGCCGCAGCCCGCCAGCAGGCTCAGGCTGAGCGCAGCCGCCAGCAGGGCGGAAAAAATACGCTTGGTCATCATGCTTTGGCGGTCTCCTTTGCGGCGGTAAAGGCGGTGTGCTCTTCCTGCAGATGTGCCAACAGGTCACCGAACACCCAGCTCTTGCTGGTGGGGGTCACAACGGCCTTGAGGGGGATGTTCACCTGTGCCTGCTTCATCAGGTCGAGCAGGGTGTCCACATCCTTATCCTTGAAGTTGGCCAGCACCAGCGCCGGGGGATAAGCACCCGGCTCCAGCACCAGAGTGCGGGTGGTTTTGACCTCCACCTCGCCCAGCAGCTGGGCCACGGTCCTGCCTGCATCGGCAGGGGAGACCAGCAGTAGCTTCATCCCGAAAGCGGGGGCCATCCCCTCCAGGATGCCCCGGTCAGCGGCAGAAAGGTTCCAGCCCAGCGCCAGCGGCACCCCGGCGTTCTGGTTGCGTGCAATGTGAGCTTTCATAGAAATACCTCGTTTCAAGGGTGAATTCAAAATACACCATAGTATACCATATTTGATGACAAAAGAAAACAACCCCCTCAGTCACGCTGCCGCGTGCCGAGAGGGTCGTTCCATTCTCAGTTCATCTTCTTGCCAAAGAACTCGACTTCTTTGGTGATAAAGCCCATCAGTTCATCGAACTGGTCGGGGGTCAGGCTCTGGGCACCATCGCACTTGGCCTTAGCGGGGTTGTTGTGCACCTCGATCATCAGGCCGTCGGCACCGGCGGCCACAGCAGCCTTGGCCAGCTGGGGCACCATCCAGGCGTGGCCGCAGGCGTGGCTGGGGTCCACCACCACGGGCAGGTGGGTCATTTTGTGGAGCATGACCACACCGGCAAGGTCAAGGGTGTTGCGCATACTGGTCTCAAAGGTGCGGATGCCGCGCTCGCACAGGATAACATTCTCGTTGCCCTCTGCCATGATGTACTCGGCGCTCATCACAAATTTCTTCCAGCGTGTTGGCAAGGCCGCGCTGAGCAGCACGGGCTTTTTCTGGCGGCCCACGGCCTTGAGCAGCTCAAAGTTCTGCATGTTGCGGGCACCCACCTGGATGAGGTCTACATTTTCGAACAGGGGCAGGTGCTCGGTGTTCATGATCTCGGTGACGATGGGGGAGCC
>ENA-OQCL01000395-OQCL01000395.1-human-gut-metagenome-genome-assembly--contig:-NODE-395-length-21642-cov-3.298396_pt1 | contig 21642 bp, 22 predicted proteins | sample MGYA00242502_ERZ504586 | MGnify/ENA primary metagenome ERZ504586 (study PRJEB26092, sample SAMD00036316) | human gut metagenome | host: Homo sapiens | study: EMG produced TPA metagenomics assembly of... | reverse complement strand
GATATTGCCGATGAGGAGGATCTTGTTGCCCCCTAAGAGGCCGCTGATGAAGAACGTCGTCAGCGACGGAATGAAGACCATGGTGATGCCGCTGATGGCACCGGGCAGGGACAAGGGCAGGATGACCTTGGTGAAGGTCTGCCAGGAACTGGCGCCCAAATCGCGGGCAGCGGCGATGACGTTGCCGTTGATCTTGCTCAGGGCCACGTAAAGGGGCAGGACCATATAGGGCAGGAAATTGTAAATCATGCCGATGACGATGGCTGCCGGCGTATTGATGAGGCTCACGTCGGGCAAGGACAAGAGGCGCAGGAACTGGTTGAGGATGCCGTTCTTTTCCAGAATCGTCTGCCAGGCCATGGTCGTCAGCAGGGAATTCATCCACATGGGCAGGATGAAGAGCAGGAACAGGAGCGAGCCCTTCCTCCGCTTCTTCTCAGTCAGGATGAGGCACAGCGGATAGGCCACGATGAGGCAGATGACCGTGCTGATGAGGGCCAGGACGATGGACAATTCCAGGGCCTTCAAGTATTCCCAGTGGGTCATGAGGCTGATATTGGCCAAGGTCATCGCCCCCTGGGCATCGGTCAGGCCGTACCAGGCGATGGCCACGACGGGACAGAAGATGAACAGAACCGCCCAGATGAGGAACGGCGCGGCAAAGAGGTTGCGGATCGCTACTGAATTAATCATTTTCCATCGCCCTTTCGTCTTCCGATTCCGGTTTATTCATGATCTGGATGTTGAAGGGGTCCACCCAGAGGCTGACTTCGTCGCCAGGCTGGTAGTGCTTCGTCGATTTGACCAGCCATTCGATGCCCCGCGCCTGGATAGTGAGGTTGTAGGTCATGCCTTCGAAGATGGTCTTGGTGACGACGCCGTTGAAACCGCCGTCCTGAGGCGGACGCAGTTCCATGTCTTCCGGCCGGATCTGGACGTCGACAGGCCGGTTGGTCCCGAAGCCGACGTCGACGCAGTCGAAGTCGTAGTCGGCAATGCGCACGAGCTTATCGTGGACCATGAGGCCGTCGACGATGTTGCTGTCCCCGATGAAGTCGGCAACAAAGGCGTTTTCCGGTTCATTGTAGATGTTTTCCGGCGTGCCGATCTGCTGGATATAGCCCTGGTTCATGACGACGACCGTATCGGACATGCTCAGGGCCTCTTCCTGGTCGTGGGTGACGAAGACGAAGGTAATGCCCAGTTCCTCTTTGATCTTGATGAGTTCCAGCTGCATACTGCGCCGCAGTTTGCGGTCCAAGGCGCTCAGCGGTTCGTCCAGGAGCAGGACCCGCGGCTCATTGACGACGGCCCGGGCGATGGCCACGCGCTGCTGCTGGCCGCCGGACAAGTCGACGATGTTGGCATGTTCATAGCCGTCGAGGTTGACCAGTTTCAGGGCATAACGAATCTTGTCGCGGATATAATCGCGGGACTTGCCGTGGATTTTCGGACCGAAGGCGATATTTTCGGCGACGTCCATATGGGAAAAAAGAGAATAATTCTGGAACACCGTATTGACCTGGCGCCTGTTCGGCGGCAGCTGGGTGATATCGGCTCCCTCAAAGAGGATGCGCCCTTCATCAGGCGTCTCAAAGCCGGCGATGAGGCGGAGCGTCGTCGTCTTGCCGCAGCCGCTGGGGCCGAGGAGGGTGACAAATTCATTTTCCGAAATCGCCAGGTCCAGGCCGTCTAATACCTTGTGCCCATCATAGGTCTTGGATACGTGCTCCAAGTGAATCAATTCTTTTTCCATTCTCACTTCTCCTTCTATTTATGAATAAGACCGTAAAAAAAAGGGAGTCGCATGAGCTCGATGCGAGGTCCCTTTCTCGATATTATTTTCTACGGGTCCCTTCGCCCCATGGCAGGGACGTCGTCCAATAAGACGGACGCGGGCGTTCCGGTGCTACGCGCGCCGCTTTGGTCCGGACCAGAGCGGGTTTGGTGGAACCGACGGATTTCGCCTGGACCTGGGCAGCCTTCTGACTATGCTGTTCATGCCATTCCTTCAGGCTCGGGAAAATCGGCGCTTCCTTTTCCTGCGTCGTCATGGCCGACCGCTTATAGGGCTGCATGGCCATGGCTTCATGACCGGCGAGGCGCCAGATTTCCCGCCGCGTCTGTTCGACGGTCTGGACGTAGTTCATGGTCTCCGTATAATGCGGGACGCCACGGGCCCGGTCGACGGCACCGGGCCGGCATTATAGGCCGCTTCGGCATAGACGAAGGGCTTGTCCCACGTACGGTAGCGTTCGACCATCTGGCCGAGGTATTTGACGCCGCCAAAGATGTTCTCCCGCCGGTTGTACGGGTTGACGTTGAGCGAGGCCGCCGTAGCCGGCATGAGCTGGGCGATGCCGACGGCGCCGACACCGGAAACGGCAGAATTGTCGAAATGGCTTTCTGTCGTAAAGACAGCCGTGACCAGGATCGGGTCGACGTCATACATATAGGATGCATCGCAGATATCCTGGGCGATAGCCGCCGCTTCGCTGCCGCGGATATATTTGCTGACCTGGTCGTAGACCATTTCTTCCTGTGTAATGGCCTGGACCGGCGCCAGGGTCATGACAGCCAGCAAAAAGGCCGCCATTTTTGTCTTACAGGCTTTGCTAAGTATCAACTTTCACATTCCTCCCCACTCACGACGATACTCTACCTTTTATTATAGCATGGTCGTCAAGCTATCAGCCAATACCTTTTACGTCTGCCCTATTAGGGTTCTGCATCATAGTTCCCATTCGACGTGTTAGTATCCTTCACCATATTCCTAATCGAGTTCAACAGGAACGAAATCGAAGGCTTCGACGTCGAAGAGGCCCGTGTCCAGTAATTTCAGTTTGGGAATGACGGGCAGGCTCATGAAACAAAGGGTCATGATGACGTCGACGTCATCGCTGACGCCCAGGATATGATGGGCCTTAGCGTAGAGCTCGTCCATGGCGGCATCGACGGCAGCTGCCGGCTGGTCGCTCATGAGGCCGGCAATGGGCAGGGGAATGGCTGCCAGGACCTGTCCGTCCAGGACGATGGCCATGCCGCCCTTCTGGGTTTCCAGGGCCTTGACGGCAGCAGCCATGTCCCCGTTGTTCGTGCCGGCGACGATGATGTTATGCGAATCGTGGGCAATGGACACGGCGACGGCGCCCCGCTTCAGGCCGTAACCGCGCAGCAGGCCCAGGCCGACGTTGCCCGTGCCGTGATGGCGTTCGACGACGGCGACCTTGACGATATCGGCCTGCGGGTCGTAGATGAAATCGCCGCGGTCGTCGCGCCGGATGGAAGCTTGCCCCTTTTCAGTGACGACGCCTCCCGGCAGGATATCGATGGTCCGGACCTGGTCCGATGTCAGGTGCATGACCAATTTATCTTCAGAAAAGCCGGCAATGCAGACGGAACTGCCGACGGCGCTGTAATCGGCTCGCGTAAAGGGCAGGCTGTACCGGCCTTTTTCGGCTACTTTCCGGCCGCCGATGAAGGTCGCCAGGGCCTTGAAGTCCTTCAAATCCTCGAAGAGGACGATGTCCGCCCGCTTGCCCGGTGCCAGGGCGCCGCGGTCGTCGAAGTGATAGCAGTCGGCGGCGTTGAGGGTCGCCATGGTAATGGCCGCTTCCGGCGACAGGCCGGCGGCGACGCAGAGGCGCAGGTGTTCGTTGAGGTGGCCTTTCTCGAAAATCGTCTTGGGATGAAGGTCGTCCGAGCAGAGCAGAAACCGGCGCAGGTTGGCCGGCGTCACGGCCTTGACCAGGTTGGGCAGGTCATGGCAGGCCGAGCCGTTGCGCAGCATGACATATATACCGGCCTGGAGGCGCGCTTCGACGTCATCCAAGGTGAAACATTCGTGGTCCGTCCGGATCCGGGCCGATGCATAGGCCTGCAGGTCCTTGCCCGAGATACCGGGGCTGTGGCCGTCGATGGGCTTTTTCGCTTCATAGGCGGCGATGAGCTTGTCCAGGACGGCATCGTCGCCGTTCAGGATGCCCGGGCAGTTCATAAATTCGCCGACGCCGAGGATGCGGTCGTCTGCCAGGGGCCCTTTCATATCGTCGGCTTCCAGCACAGCGCCGCTGTGGTCGAACGGCGTCGCCGGGACGCACGACGGCACCATGAAGCGGATGTCCAGGGCCGTCTTTTCTGCGGCTTCCATCATGTAACGCAGGCCGGCCAGGCCGCAGACATTGACGATTTCATGCGGGTCGGCGACGACGGTCGTCGTCCCCAGGGGTACGACGAGGCGGCCGAACTCTTCCGGGCTGACATAAGACGACTCGATATGGATATGGCTTTCGATGAGGCCCGGTGCAGCATAAGCCCCATGGGCCTCGATGACTTCCCGTCCTTCATAAGGGCCGCCGACGCCGGCGATGACCCCGTCAGCCACGACGATATCCCCGGTCCGGATGGTCTGTGTATAGACGTCGACGATCCGGCAGTCCTTGAGAACGACGTCCCCCGGTTCCAGGCCCCGGGCTACGGCAATGCGCCGTTTTAAAAGATTCCCTGTCATAGTCATAAAGTGCTCCTTCCCTTCGGCAAAGGCGTAAATTTTTTTCTTTCGGACTCATTGTATCATAAATTTCCCTTTTTTTGACAAAATAGTTGCTCAAAAAAGGCAGAACCCCCTATAATAATTATATTCAGTTGATGTCCGTCGTCTTTTTGGCTTTATGTGTGTACATGTATGGATATCAACTTGTTTCATTTCAAAAGGAGTGTGAATGTATTATGGAAAACCAACCGTCCTTTCTCGACCGGTTCTTTCACCTGAGTGAAAACGGCACGACGGTCCGCACGGAAATCCTGGCTGGCATCACGACGTTCATGACCATGGCCTACATCCTGGCCGTCAACCCGACCATCATGAGTGCCGCCGGCATGGACAAAGGCGCCGTCCTCACGGCGACGGCCCTGGCCTCCTTCATCGGGACGCTGTGCATGGCCTTCTTTGCCAACTACCCCTTCGCCCTGGCACCGGGCATGGGCTTGAACGCCTTCTTCGCCTTTACCGTCGTCCTGCAGATGGGCTACACCTGGGAAATGGCCCTGGCTGCCGTCTTCTTTGAAGGCCTGATTTTCATCGTCCTGTCCCTGACCAATGTCCGCGAAGCCATCTTCAACGCCATCCCTATTACCTTGAAGAAAGCCGTCTCTGCCGGTATCGGCCTGTTCATCGCCCTCATCGGCCTGCTGAACGCCCAGATCATCGTCGCCAATCCGGCAACCAAGATCGCCCTGTTCTCGTTCAAACAGTCCGCTGCTACGGGGACCTTCCACACCGTCGGCATTACGGTCCTCCTGGCCATGCTCGGCATCGTCTTCACGGCCGTCCTCATGGTCAAGAAAGTCCGCGGCAACATCCTCTGGGGCATCCTCTTCACATGGATCCTGGCCATCCTCTGCGAACTGACCGGCCTCTACGTCCCCAACCCGGAAATGAAGATGTTCAGCGTCATCCCCGACCTGTCCGGCGGTGCCGCTGCCTTTGCTCCGGCCAGCCTGAGTCCCATCCTGGGCCAGCTCGACTTCAGCCGCGTCTTCAGCCTGGACTTCCTGGTCGTCATGTTCGCTTTCCTCTTCGTCGATATCTTCGACACATTAGGCACGCTCATCGGCGTCTCGTCCAAGGCCAACATGCTCGATGAACGGGGCCGCCTGCCTCGCATCAAAGGGCGCCCTCCTGGCCCGACGCCGTCGCCACGACTATCGGGGCAGTCCTCGGTACGAGTACGACGACGACCTTTGTCGAAAGCGCTACCGGGCGTCAGCGAAGGCGGCCGTACGGGCCTGACGGCAGTCTGCGTCGCCGTCCTCTTCGCCTTGTCCCTCTTCCTGTCGCCGTTCTTCATGGCCATCCCGGCCTTTGCTACGGCACCGGCCCTGGTCATCGTCGGCTTCCTCATGCTGACCTCCGTCGCCGGCATCGATTTCAATGACTTCAGCGAATCCATTCCGGCAATTACATCACACTCATCTGCTACTGCCATCCCAGCTTTCCGCCGCTTATATCGCATGGCGCTGGTGATCGCGCATGGTTGGGGGCCTATTGGGCATGGCTTGCCTGGTGACGGTGGCCCTGGGGGCCATGGCCAGGTTAAAAAGCTATGGGGTCCCATTTTTGCGCCCATGGCTCCCAAAACCTATGCGAAAAGACCCGCGATCCTCCGAGGGGCGTTGCGCCCGCATAAGCGGGCAACCGATATTACAAATACCCATACCTGGGGAGGCGGCAATTGAAACATATGGAAGGCGGCTATATTGGCAGGCAGGAGACCGCATACCTGCTGGGGATCCCCTTGTACCTAAACGGCGTGTTTACATTGGAATCCCAATATGCATATCAAGGGGGAAACTCCACATATATTTGGGTGCCTTTGTCCATTGTGCTTAGCTTGGGGATATTTTTGCTCCTGCTCCTTGCCATGGAACGGGCTGGCGCAAGGGATTTAGGGGAACTGTTTGAGGCTGGATTGGGGAAGACGCTGGGGCGGGGCTGCATGGCGCTATTGGCCTTGCTGCTTTTGCTTGGCGGCCTAGCGGGGATGATGCGGTTCATTTCCATGCTATACAGCTATGTGTTTACCCAATCGGTCTACTCCTCCATCAGCCTATGGATCATGGGCGCGGTGTTCCTATTGGCATTTTGGGGCATAGAGACCTTGGGGCGGTTGAGCAAGTTGTTAGGCGGGCTGCTACTGGCGTTGATGCTGCTGAACCTCCTGCTTCCTTGGGAAAGCTATCAGCCTTATCGACTGTACCCCCTACCAGGGAATACCTGGGGCCAGGTAGCTGGCTACAGCTTGCGGCATACCTTTTTCCTGCTGCCGGCGTTGCTGGGCGGCCTTTCTTTGAGCCGGTCTGTCCATGGGCCGAAATTTATTAGATCCGCTGGATGCATAGGTGGGCTTGGGGCGGCAATCTTGGCCTTTTTGACCCAGCTCGCCATTTCCATGATCTATGGCTATCAGGATCTGACAACCATTTACGCGCCCTTATACCGGCTGGACATGGATATGCTTCGGGAGGGCTATCTATTTCGCTTGGACAAGGTTTCCCTGTTCCTATGGCTCATGGGGGAACTGATCGGCGCGGCGTTCTTCTTGTTTACCGCCAGCCGGATCGCCAGCCGGGAATTGGGGTTGGGCAATGCCAAACCAGCGGTGGCCGCCTTTTCTGTGCTGATGGGCTGCGCTTTGTTTTTTGAACATAGCGGGGGATATGCCGTGGTGGAACAGGTGCGCAGTTGGTTGGTGCGCAACGGCTGGCTGCTTTTGCTACCCTGCCTGCTTGCAGGGACCCTGGGGGGATTGCTGGGGACCAAGGCGAAAAAGGAGAAGGATCATGCGAACTTGTAGCGCGCTGTTGGCGATAAGCCTGCTTGTCTGCCTATTAGGCGGATGTTTGGGGCCAGTATCTTTGGATGAATATAAATACGTGTCCTCCATCGGCGTGGACAAGGGCCAGACGGAGACCTATGCATTTACCTTTTTGTTGCAAAGCGAAGCCAGCGATAGCAGCAGCCAAAGCGCTGCAGGCAAAGCAATTTTGGTAGGAGCGGATGGGGGAGGATATATTCCACGCCATTACCACGGTCCATATGGGGGTCCCCTATCAGCTGAATTTGAACGGCTCAATTCCATTGTTTTTGCAAAGGATGTGGCACAGGAGGGGCGCTCTCCAGCATGAGCCGGGTTTCCCTCAATGCGCTAAACATCCGCCAATCGGTAAAACTGTTGGTAGCGTATGCACGGCGCAGGAATTTTTAGAGGGAATGGCCGGGGCCGGCATGCAAAACATGACCAAGCTGCAATACAGCCTGTTTCGGAATTATAATGAGGAAGGCACCTCGCCGCTGATCAACTATTCCTTGGTGCATGAAGCAGTAGAGGGGGGCCGGCTAGATCCGGTGATCACCCTGGGGGGCTTGGACGAAAGCGCAGCGGAAAAGGGAAAAGAGCAGACGCAGGCCCAGGAAAGCCAAGACCCATCCCAGGACGGCGGCCAAGCGAAGGAGCAGGAGCAGGAAAAAGAGGGGGGAGGCGCTACCGGCCCCCAGGAGGGGGAGACCACTACGGAAGGCATCCCCCGCTTAGGCGGCATGGCGGTATATGCGGCGGGAGCGGCTTTATTTGACGGATGGAATATGGTAGGGGTATTGGATAGCTATGATACCCGGTTCTTGCTGATGGGGCGGGGGGATTTTGTAAGGGGGAGCATCTCGATCCCCTATGAGGACAGCCGCCTGACCATTTTGCTGGCAGATACAGGGGCCTATCAAGCAAAGGTGGATACAGGCGACCCGCCCAGTGGGGAAGTGTCCTTGCTGCTAACCTGCGAGGTGTTACAGGACGATCAACGGGTCAGCAAGCAGGGATGGGAAAATGGGCTTAGGCAAGGTGCCCAAGCCCATATCGAGGCGGAGTTGGAGCGGGTATTTCACTTGTGCCAGTCCCTCAACTGTGACGCCATGGGTATGGGCCGTGCGGCTAGCCGGAATTTTACCCGGGCGGCAGACTGGGAGGCTTACGATTGGAAAGCCAAGTATCCCCAGCTGGAGCTTACCTTTCACGTAAAGCTGGTGCCCTTGGACGATAATATCAACGCTGGATTGGAGTAACAGGGATGATCAAGGATTTTGCCCTTCTGTACTTTGTGGGGCTAGGGTTAGGGGCGCTATATTGCGGCGCCTATGGGGCATACTGCGTCCACCATAGGAAAAAGGGTGCGTTTCTTTGCGCAATGACCTTGACCTTGCTGTGCGCGGCTGCGTTGGGGCTACTCTTAGCATATGTGATCCCCGGCTAGTTTTTTGCCGTCCGCTGGAATAGGCTGTGGAGCCGGCTGGCCATCTCCTGGCGCCGGGCTTGGGTGGCTTCCAGATCGATATAATATTGGCCGTCTTCATCCAAGGCCAGCACGTCTCCTTCCCGGGCCGCCATCGGTAGTTGCGTCCTAGGCGCGCTGCCCCCTTCCCAAATTGCTATGTCCCCTTCAAAACGATCGATAATCGGCATGAAAAATGGTTCCTTTCCTGGCAATATTTCTTTGATTCTATCACCATATCGCCACAAAGTATATCTAGGAATTATCTTATTTATATGATACAATCAAACTAGCGTAATGGCTATGATACGGAAAAACGGCCCATTTTTGCCCTAGCGAGGCCGCTGCCATGTAGGCTAGCCAGGATATTTCCCTGAAATGCCAGCAGAAAAAGGAGTTGTCCTATGCAGGAAGAAAAAGATATCGAGTTGTCCTGGGACGCTTTGGGACGTATGAAAGCGCAAGCGGAGACCTGGCAGGAATCCTTTACCCAGAAATGTTCTAGAACCCTTCGGGAAACCGGTTCCCTAGGGGATGAGGCGCTGTGCGCAGAAAGCACGGAGCTGGAAAATTTCCTTTATTCGATTATGGATATGGAAAAAAGACTGATGGCATTGGCCCCGGATGCCCAGGATGAAACGGAGCTAAAACAAGAATAATTTGTAAACAGTCCCATTTCCCTGTGCAGGGACGCAACGAAAGTTGTACAATAGTTTTTTGAGAGGCTAAGGCTATCAATCGCTGAAAGGTGGTAAATCGGATTTGCTGGACGTTCTGGCAAGGACCATTTCAGGAGACTTGCATCAGTTTTTGCTGGCAGATGTGCTGGATATTCTGATCATAGCGATCCTATTATATCAGCTTATTTTGCTCACCAAGGAGACCCGCGCCTATCAGGTGCTCAAGGGAATTGGTGTGCTGTTTATTGCTGCCATTGTCAGCGATTTTTTCCAATTTCCCACGTTGAGCTGGCTGCTCAGCTCCCTATTATCCGTAGGCATGATCCTGGCAGTGGTGCTGTTCCAGCCGGAAATCCGCCGGGCGCTGGAGCACATCGGCCGTGGCAATATCTTCTCAAAGGATTTTATCGGCAGCCTGATGAGCGAGCCGAAGGTGATCGTAGATGAACTGCAACAGGCTGTTATCAGCCTGGCAAAGCGTCGGGTGGGCGCGCTGATCGTCATTGAACGACGAACGGGCCTGGGAGACATCATCAATACCGGGACACGGATCGACGGCCGCATTTTCCGCACCCTTGGTGGAAAACATCTTTGAGCCCAACACCCCTCTCCATGACGGGGCCATGATCATCCGGAAGGCTCCATTGTTGCCGCCGCCTGCTTCCTGCCCCTGGCGGAGGATATTGCCGTGGCCAGGGAGTTGGGGACCCGGCACAGGGCGGCCCTGGGGATCTCCAGCGTTTCCGATAGCATTACCATTGTCGTATCCGAGGAAACTGGCGTGATCTCCATTGCCCGAGACGGCAAGCTGATCCGCTATATCGACAGCAAGGCCCTGCGTGACCTTCTGGAATCCATTTTCGTTACGGAGCGGGAAGGGAACACGTTTACCCTTTTCAAAAGGAGGGCGAAGGATGAACGAAAATAAGCGTAAGGATTTAGGCAAACGTATTTTAGCTGGGCTTAAAACCTTTTTCAGTAAAATATCGCCCTGAAGATCATATCCTTAGCCTTTGCCGTACTGCTATGGGGTTATGTGATGATGGAGACGGACCCGGAGCGAACCAAGATCATATCCGATGTGACGGTGAGCTTCGATGGAGAGGACGAGCTACAAAGCAAAAACCTGACGGTGCAAGGCAACCGCAGCCAGTTGTTGCCAGATGTCACGGTGGAGGTAAAGGCAAAGATTACCGATTACAAGAACCTGGACGCTTCCAGCATCAATGCAACCGTCAGCTTGCGTTCCATCAGCAAACCGGGCACCTATCAGCTTCGGATCTATGCCACCGCCCAGAATGGGAATGTGGTGTCCGTATCCCCCGGACGGAGTGAAGTGGATGACCTGGCAGCCAAGACCGTACCCATCAATGTGGATTTTGTGGGCACGCTGCCAGACTCCTATTGGCGGGGTACGCCGACCCTGAGCTCTGAAAGCCTGATCGTGCGAGGGGCGGCGGAAGACGTGGCCAAGGTAGTCAAAGCCAAATGCCCCATCATGCTTACAGACCGAACCACCAGCTATAATGAATCCGTTTCCCTGATCCTTTTGGACGAGAATGGGGAAACGGTGGATAGCGGGTTGTTTATCGACGTATTGCCATCGGTGGTGGTAAAGATGGATGTGCTTAAGACCGTCACATTGCCCATCGATGTGGATTCAGCGGTCTTGGGGCAAGACGCATTGCCAACCAATTACGAGGTAGTGGATATTGTGGCTACGCCAGCGGAAGTGCGAGTGGCGGGCGATCCAGAAGACTTGGAGAAGCTTAGCAGCATTTCCCTGGAACAGATCGATGTATCAGGCATGAGTGCCAGCGTGCTGGAGACCGTTTTGCTGGAGGTGCCGGAGGGGGTGATCCTGCTGGATGATCAGGAGGTGAACCTATTCGTGGATATCCGGGAAAAGACAGAGGAACGGATCCTGGCGGATATGGCAATTGATATACGGAACCTGGATCGGGGGCTGGAAGCCACCTTATCCGCCTCCACCTGCAGCATTACCGTTTCTGGCCGGTTGAGCCTGATGCGGCAGCTGGAGCGAGGCGATGTGACCGCATATGTGGATGCGGAAGGATTACAGGCAGGCCAGCATGTGGTGCCTGTACAGGTGGCTTTGCCAGGAGACACAGGGAACGAACTGGAATATGTGATCCTGCCGCAAACGGTGACGATCACAATTAGATGACATGGCGCTTAAGATAACCGGATTAAAGCTCCCGCTTACTGCGGATGAGTCCTCGCTGCCGGAACGAGCAGCGAGGGCTCTTAGAATACGGACAGATGATATTGTGGGGTTACGGCTTGTGCGTACCTCTCTGGATGCACGCAAGAAACAAGACATCTATTATGCTTGTACGGTAGAGGTACAGCTTCATACCCCATTAGAGAAACGGATTCTCGGCAAGGCGCTGCCTGGCGTAGAGGCGGCCCAGCCCCGGGAACCCGTTTGTTGGCCAATAGGCGAAAAAAGCCTGGATGCTCCCATCGCAGTGGTGGGGCTGGGACCAGGAGGGTTATTTGCAGCCCATGCCTTGGCCAGCCAAGGTTACGCTCCCTTGGTGATTGAGCGAGGGCAGCCGGTAACGGAACGAAGCAGCCGGGTGGCGCGATTTTTCGCCGGCGGTCCTTTGGACCCAGACAGCAACGTGATGTTCGGGGAAGGGGGCGCAGGGGCATTTTCCGATGGGAAACTTACCACCCGCATCAAAGACCCTTGGGCCCATTGGGTGTTGGAGTTGTTGGCCGCCCACGGGCGCCCGAGGAGATCCTGGTGCAGGCAAAGCCCCACTTGGGGACGGACCGCCTGGTGCAGGTGGTACAGGCCCTGCGGGAGGATATCCAGTCCAAAGGCGGCCAGGTGTGCTTCCAGACCAAACTGACGGGGCTGGTCTCCAAGGCGGGGCGGCTGACTGCCCTGGAATTGGAAACGCCTCAGGGAAAGCGGGTGCAGCCGGTATCCGCCTGCATCCTGGCCATCGGCCAGGGCGCCCGGGATACCTATCGGATGCTGTATGCAGCCGGCTTGGAAATGCAGCCCAAGGCCTTTGCCGTAGGGGTGCGGGCGGAGCATCCAAGGGCGCTCATCGATCAGGCCCAGTTTGGCGCCTTTGCCGGCCATCCCCGGCTGGGAGCGGCGGAATATCAGCTCACGGCCCGCCACGGGAGCCGGGGGGTCTATACCTTTTGCATGTGCCCGGGCGGCGTGGTGGTGGCGTCCAGCTCCGCCCCTGGTCAAGTGGTCACCAACGGCATGAGCTACCATGCCCGGGACGGACAAAATTCCAACGCGGCCATTGTGGTACAGGTAGAACCCAAGGATTTTGGGTATCATCCCCTTGACGGGCTCCGCTTCCAGGAAGAACTGGAGCAGGCAGCCTTCCGCCTGGGAGGCGGCAATTATACGGCGCCCGCCCAGCGGATCTGCGATTTTCTGAAAGGGGACCCGCCGGGCCCCTTTGGCGGCGTGATCCCCACATACCGGCCTGGAGTGGCGGCGCGAAGCCTGTCCCAATGCCTGCCGGATTTTGTAACCGCAGGCATCCAGGCAGGCATTCGCCAGTTTGGACAAAAACTTCGAGGGTATGACCTGCCCGATGGGGTCCTCACCGGCGTGGAGAGCCGGACCAGCGCGCCGGTGCGCATTCTCCGGGACGGGACCGGCCAAGCGCCTACCATGGCCGGCTTATATCCCGTGGGGAGGGCGCCGGCTACGCAGGCGGGATCGTTAGCGCGGCGGTGGATGGCCTAAGGGCCGCTGAACGTTTGATGGCATTATACAAGCCCATACAGTAGGAGGTTTGATTTGCAGAAAATAAGTCCGTTTGTCTATAAGCTGATCGTGCTCCTTGCGCTGTGCGCCATGCTGTTGGCCGGGTGCGCAGGCGAGGAAGAGGAAGCGCGGGTGGAGTTGGCGGATCCCATTGGCGGCAGCTCCATTGTGACCGGGGCGGATCTTTTAGCCTTCCTTGAGCGGGGAGAGTCCAATACAGCCACCCTTTCCGGGGACATCAGCCTGGAACAGGAGATGTTGCGTATCACCAAGGAGCGGGATGGCTTAGTGATCAATGGCAATGGATTCACCCTGTCTGGGGCAGGGGATTGCGTGATCCGGCTGGAGGAGGCTGCTCTGTGACTTTGAATGACGTGGTGATCCATAGCGGCGCCGATGCCATCGGCTGCTTGGGGGATGTCTTCCATGGGGCAGCGGCCTTTCCATCGTAGGCTTGGGAAACGGGATCCGGGCCGCCGGCACGGTGACCATCCTGCCCAATAGCGACATCCAGGCTACGGCCGCCAACGGGACCGGCTTGATCGCCGCCGACTTGATCCTGGAGGCAGGGGCTAGCGTCACCGGCCAAGGCCCCCTGGGCGGCGCCGATATTGCAGGTTCGATCCTCCTGAAGGAAGGCGCCTCCTTAGGGGCTTTTACCCAGGAGAACTACAATGCCCTTAAGTGTGATAGCACCCTTACCATGTTGAATGGCGCCTCCTTGAAGGTGGAAAACAGCGGCCAATACCATGGGGCGGAGATCGGCGCCCTGTCTGTATCCGGCATGGTGACCATCGAGGCGACGGGCGGGGAAAATTCCAGCGGCTTGTTCCTGTTTGAACAGCTGGATTCCATTACGGTATTGGGCCATTGTACGCCAGCGCCCCGGTTTGAAAGCGGGAAAGGCAGCATTACGTTTATAGAAGACCCGGCGGATTTCCCCAGCGAAGAAGAATTGACACAGACCCCTGCCCCTGAGGAAACCGAGCAGACGGAGGATTGATCCCATGGCTAGCGGCAAACGGAGCGTCCCGCGCAACAAAAAAATCAGCCGGAAATATGTGCGCCGGCGTATCCTGGTGCTGCTGGTTTTTCTTTGTTTGATCTTGGGTTTGCTGTATGGATTGTACCGTTTGGTGGCGGCAGGCATTGCAGCCATCGGGAAGAAGCAGCAGCCGGAAAACACACCGCCCCCGGTAGAAACCGCTTTATCCACCCCGCCGCCGGCCACGGCCCTGCCGGAGCTGGTGACCATCCAAAAGGACGCCGCCTCCATTTCCGCGGCTGGGTTTACCACCCGGATCATGGTGAACAAACAGGAGGTACAGACCTACCAGCGGCCGGAAAGCATCTTGTTTGGTTCGGATACCGAGTATGCCGCAGGGGTGAAGGGGATCACCACCTTTGGGGGGAACCATTGGCGCAATACCTTTACCTACGGGGAGCAGGTGGTCAACGAGGCCAAGCTGAGCCGCAGCTGGGAGGTATCCACCGGTTCCCTGGCCACCCCGGAAAACGGCACCTGGACCGGCACCGGCTGGACGGGACAGCCCCTGATCGTCCAGTGGGAGGATTCGGTACGGGCGACCCTGGGCATATACGATAGCTTTAAGGAAAAAGAGGGCTTTACCGAGGTGATCTATCCGGCCATGGATGGGAAGATCTACTTTATGGAGCTTTCCACCGGCCTGGAGACCCGGGCGCCCATCGACCTGGGCCAGGTGTTCAAGGGCACGGCCATGCTGGACCCCCGAGGGTATCCCTTGCTGTTCGTGGGGCAGGGCATCCCCACCCCAACGGAGCCCAAGCAGACCATGGGGGCCTGGATTCGGGCCATCTCCCTCATCGACAACCAGGAGATCTGGAGCCTAGGCGGGCGGGACCCCTTTTCGCCTCGGCTGTGGCAGGCCTTTGACGCCAGCCCCCTATTGGACGCGGCCACGGATACCCTGCTCACCGTAGGGGAAAACGGGGTGCTGTATACCTGCAAGCTTCATACCAGCTACGATCCCCAGGCAGGCACCCTTTCCTTGAATCCGGACCCGCCGGAAAAATATACCTATACCGCTACCGGCTACGGGGAGAGCGATAACAAAGCGCTGGTGGGGGATGGAAGATTCCCTGACCATTTGGCGGAATTACGGCTTCTTTGCCGACAATGGCGGCTATCTCCAATGCGTAGATCTGAATACCTTGGAATTGCTCTATGTTTCCGATGTGGGGGATGACCAGGACGCCACCATGGTGCTGGAAGAAGCGCCGGCAGACGGGACCATTTACCTGTATGGCGGCAACAAGGTATCCAGCCGGGGAGCCACAGACGGGGTGGGAGAGACCATCCATCGAAAGATCGACGGGTTGACCGGGGAGACCTTATGGTCCTATTCCATCCCCGCCGCCCTGGACGAAGGCACCATGGCCACGCCCCATGTGGGCAAAGGGGATCTGCAGGACCTGGTGATTTTCGCCTGCTCCGACGTGTCGGTAACGGTGGATGGCCAAGCCCAATATGGCGGCCTGCTTGTGGCCCGGAACAAGGACACCGGGGAAGTGGTTTGGCAGGTGGAACAGATCTCCGGCTACTGGGCCAGCCCGGTGGTGATCTATGACCAAAACGAAAAGGGCTATGTGCTCCAATGCGACCGCAACGGCCTATTGCGCATGTATGACGGGATCAGCGGCCAACAGATTTGCGAAGTGGATTTAGGCTCTCGCATTGAGTCCACCCCGGCGGTATTCAACAACATGCTGGTGGTCGGCACCCGGGGCCAATATGGCCGGGGTGAAGGCCAGAAGATCATCGGGGTGATGATCAAATAAAGTGAAAGGAAGAGAATATGCAGACAAAGACCCGCAAGTTGACCTTGCTTGAATTGATCCAGATCCACGGCTCTATGGCGCGGGATTTTCATAAAGGGGAGATCAAGCCCCTATGGCGGATTTTATACCTGTGGCTCCAAGGCCGGTATATGGGATACGGCTATTTTGAGGAAGGCGCCCGGGTGGGCTATATGTTGTTTTATAAACCCGGCCGGCAGGCTGGCAACACTTTGCTGGATTACTACGCCATCGAACCCAGCTTCCGCTCCAAGGGTTATGGTAGCGCCTTTTTCCAGGCGGTTTGCGCTCAGGTGCCCGGCCTGGTGCTGGAGGTGGAGGACCCCGCCTTTTCCCTGGATGAACAGGACCGGGTCAAGCGGGAGCGGCGCATTGCGTTTTATCAGCGGAACGGCTGCCGGATGACCCAGCTGAAAGCCAGCATCTTGGAGGAACATTATTGTATCATGACAGGCCCCGGAACGGTTGGGGCCAGGTTATTGCCCTCCATGGACCGGCTATATAGGGGAATTTTCGGGCGGGCCTTTGCCCAGAAGCATATCCGGCTGAAAGAAGGAGCATAGCATGGCATATATTGCGTTAAGCGGCGTGACCAAGGAATATGTGATGGGGGAAGTGACCATCCACGCCCTTTCGGGGGTGGATTTCCAGCTGGAAAAAGGGGAACTGTGCGTGGTGGTAGGCCCCAGCGGCGCGGGGAAAACCACCTTGCTGAATATCCTGGGGGGCATGGATAGCTGCACCGGCGGGGAAATTGTGGTGGACGGGGAACATATCGAACAATATTCCAGCCGGCAACTGACCCGCTACCGTCGGGAGACGGTAGGGTTTGTGTTTCAGTTCTACAACCTGGTGCAAAACCTTACGGCCTTGGAAAACGTGGAGCTTGCCTCCCAAATCTGCAAGGACCCCCGGCCGGCAAAGGATACCCTGATCGGGGTAGGGTTAGGGGAACGGCTTACCAATTTTCCCGCCCAGCTTTCCGGCGGGCAGCAGCAGCGGGTGGCCATTGCCCGGGCCCTGGCCAAGAACCCCAAGCTTATGCTATGCGATGAGCCCACCGGCGCCCTGGATTACCAGACCGGCAAACAGGTGTTGCAGCTGTTACAGGATACCTGCCGCAAAGAGGGGATGACGGTGATCATCATCACCCACAATTCCGCTTTGGCGCCCATGGCGGACATCGTTGTGAAGATCAAAAATGGCCGCGTTTCCAGCTCCCGTAGAAACGAAAAACCCATCCCGATCCAGGATATTGAATGGTGAAAAATGAATAGATTCCTGCTTTACAACCTGATACGCGAGGTGAAAAAAAAGCACGCCCCGGTTTCTGTCGATATTCGCCATATCGGCGCTGGGGTGCGCGTTTTTCCGCCGGGATCCGGGCGGCCAGCCCGGATATGATCGAAGCGGGGGACCGGCTTTTTGAACGGGACAATCTATCAGATCTTACGGTGATGTCCTCCCAGGGCTTGACGGAGGACGACATCAACGCCATGCGGGCTATGCCCCAGGTGGAAATGGTGCAGCCGGAGTTATCCATGGACGCCATGATGACCACCCAAAATGGGGAGGAGCAAAACGTACATCTGATTTCCCTGCCGATCAAGGAGCCGGAAGAGCGGCCGGTGGGGTTTGATTTACCCAGCTATGATATCGACACAGAAGCGCAGACGCTTGTAAACGTACCGGAGCTTACCTCGGGACGCTTCCCCCTTACGGACAAGGAGGTCGCGCTGGATGATCAGCTGCTGACCACCCTGAAACTCGACCTTGGGGATTATGTGACCTTCCGTACGGATGGCGGCTCTGTGGAGCTGCGGGTGGTGGGGGGCGTATTCAGCCCCAAATACGTGGGCATTTTCGAGCGGGGAAACAGCACCATCGGCAACGGCAGCTCCGACGGCTTTGCCTATGCCGGGGGCAACGCCCTGGGCAAGCTGGGCAGCAAGCTGCCCATTGCCGCCCTGCTGCAAACCACCTATACCCAGGCGGAGGTGGTGCTCAAAAAGCCCGAAGGCATCTCCTCCTTTTCCCAGGAATATGACGACCTGGTGGCCGAAGCGTCCGACGCCATTGAAGCCTATGGGGAAACCGTGGACGGCAGCTGGTATGTGGACGATCGCAGCGCCAATGCGGGCTATAGCGACTATCGGGACAATACCGAGCGCATCGCTGCCGTGGGGGACGTATTCCCTTTGATCTTTTTCATCGTGGCGGCGCTGGTGAGCCTGACCACCATGACCCGCATGGTGGAGGAGCAGCGGATCGAGATGGGTACGCTAAAGGCTTTGGGCTACAATACCTTTACCATTGCATGTAAGTACATGCTCTATGCAGGGGTCGCTTGTGTAAGCGGCGGCATGATCGGCTGCGTGATCGGCTTTAAGCTGTTCCCCGGTGTGATCCTGAGCGCTTATTCCATCATGTACCGCATCCCGGATATCCAGATGCCCTTCCGGCCGGATATCGCCTGGGCCAGCATCCTGTCCATCCTAGCCTGTACGGGCCTTGCCACCCTGGCTGCCAGCGGCATGTCCTTAAAGGAGGTGCCCGCTACCCTGATGCGCCCCAAAGCCCCCAAGGCCGGCAAACGGGTCATCCTGGAGCGAATTCCCTTCCTGTGGAAGCGGTTCAACTTCACCTGGAAGGTGACGGTGCGGAACATCCTGCGGTATAAAAAACGCTTTTTCATGAGCATTGTGGGCATCGCCGGCAGCTGCTCCCTGCTGGTGACCGGGTTTGGGGTAAAAAAATCCATATTTGGCATCGTGGACCTTCAATTCAACGACATCTGGCAGATGGATATCCAGGCCTATACCTATGAGCCCCTGCCCCGAGAGGAAATGGAAAACCTGCTGGAAAGCAACCCGGCCTATGCCCAGGCCACCTCAGTAATGTATTGCAACGATACCATCTGCGACGCCCAAAGCGAAGAACAGCGCACAGGCAACGTCCACGTGCTGGCTGTGCGGGATAATGGGGAGCTACAGGGAAAGATCCAGCTGCGGGAGATGGACGGCGCTCCCCTCACCCTAGGGGATGACGGGGCTATTATCACCTATAAACTGGCGGAGATTTTCGACCTGGAGGCTGGAGACACCTTCTCCGTGATCTCCGGGGGCCAATCCTATGAGGTAACGATAAGCGCCATTGCGGAAAGCTATGTGCATCATTACGTGTACATGTCCGAAGCCTATTACCAGAAAGTATTCGATAAAACTCTAGAATACAACGGCTTTATGCTGAACCTGGCGGAGGGGCTTACCGAGGCGGATCGCAACCAGGTGATGGAGGACCTGCTCAAGGAAAGCCGCATGTATACCGTACAGGAGCTTATCAGCCTCTACGAGGACATGAACAACACCCTGGGAGTACTCAACTATGTGACCCTGGTGCTGATCGTAGGCTCCGCCCTGCTCACCTTTGTGGTGATGCTGAACCTGACCAACATCAACCTGGGAGAGCGGAAACGAGAATTGGCTACCCTGCGGGTGCTGGGCTTTTATGATAAGGAGATGTATCAATACATCTTCCGGGAAAACAATACCCTGGCGGTGGTTGGCGCAGCGGTGGGGCTGGCTTTCGGAAAGGTCATGCACAATTTCGTGATACGCACCTGCGAGGTGGATCTAGTGATGTTTGTACGGGATGCGGGAACAGCCAGCTATTGCTATTCCTTCCTGTTGACCGTGGTGTTTTCCATGCTGGTGAATTTGATGATGCGCAAAAAGGTCCGCTCCATCGACATGGTGGAATCCCTCAAGAGTGCGGAATAGGCTTTTTATAACCCCTGGAAGGACGAAAGGAAGTAACGCTTACTATGCAAAAACGTCGTATCGTACGGATCATTTGTTGGATATTGGCCGGGCTGTTCCTCATCAGCGCAGCCTCGCTGCTGCTGGCGCGCGTCGCCTACGCCGCGGAACCCGCCCGGCGGGATGAGTCGGTATATGTGGATATGGACGCCGACGGCAACATTACCAGCGTGGTATCCAGCGTATACCTGGGGAATCCTTCCAAGGAGGACAGCCTCACCGATTATACCACCCTGACCAACATCAAAAACATTGCGGGCCTGGATTCCCCCACCGTAGAGGGCCAGGCCGTCACCTTCAAGGCGGATGGGGAGGACGTGATCTACCAGGGGAATGGGGAAGGGGATGCGCTTCCCTTCTCTATTTCTATCACCTATACCCTGGATGGCAAGCGGGTACAGGCGGCGGAACTGGCGGGGCAGAGCGGGCACCTTTGCATTACCATTCAGGTGACCAACCGGGAAATGCATACGGTCACCGTGGATGAGGAAGCGGTGGATATGTATGTGCCCTTTACGGTGATCTGCATGTACACCTTTGACGAGACCTTTTCCAACGTGACCACCAGCGGGAAGCTCACCAATCAGGCGGGCGCCAATACGGTGATGGGGGTGTTGATGCCCGGCCTAAGGGAAAGCCTGGACGACTTGGAAAACGAAAGCATAACGGATACGCTCACCATTGAGACGGACGTGCGGAACCTTTCCCTGCCGGAAGCCACCATAATCGGAGCGGTGGGCCTGGTGGACGAAAGCGACCTTTCCGGTATCGACGATGTGCAGGAATTGATGGACGGTTTGGACGAAATGGAGGACGCCACTCGGGAGCTGCGGGACGGCGCCAAAGAGCTGCGGGACGGCAGCCAGGAATATACCGACGGCACGGTGGAATTTGCGGACGGTGCCAGGGAGCTGGCGGACGGCGCCCTGGAAGCGGCGGACGGCGGCGCCCAGCTTACCGACGGCATCGGCCAGACCTATGACGGCATAGATAAGCTGTATAAGGAACTGGAAGCAATGGGCAGCATGGGCGGCGGCTCCGGCGGCGAAGGCGGCGATACGGGAAGCGTCGACCAGGCAGAGATAGCAGGCGCCATAGCGTGGCTGAATACCGTTGCAGCAGATTCATCTGACCCTAATGCACTATACAACGTAGAGATCCTGTTGACCTATATTCAAACATTGAAGACCGGCCTGGAAGCGGTAGCGGAGATGCAGGCCCAGATGCAGCAGCTGCTCAGCGGCATCGGCGCCCTCCGCACCGGGGTCAAGGAGCTGTATGACGGGGCATACGAGCTGGCGTGGGGCCTATACGATCTGGCCGGCGGGGCGGATGAACTGGCGGATGGCGCGGTGGAGCTGGCGGACGGCTCCGCGGAGCTAACGGACGGCATAGACGAGCTATACGACGGGCTGCGGGAATTCCACCGGGATGGTATGCAGGAGCTGCTGGATGAGACCAGCTCCATCAATGTATCCCTTTCCCGCAAGGACGCGCTGCTGGACCTTTCCGATGGGTATAACGCATTTTCCCGCCGCCAAGGAGGTGGAGAACGGAAGCGTACAGTTTATCTTTACCGTCGAGGAGATCGAGCCCGAGCTGCCCATTCCCACCCCGTACGCCCCAAGGTCGGAGGCGGCGGAGGGCCAAGGGTAATGCAAATCATTTTCCAGCAGATCTGGGCCTGGATCAAGGGATTGTTCTCCTAACG
>ENA-OQCL01000394-OQCL01000394.1-human-gut-metagenome-genome-assembly--contig:-NODE-394-length-21657-cov-3.810311_pt1 | contig 21657 bp, 29 predicted proteins | sample MGYA00242502_ERZ504586 | MGnify/ENA primary metagenome ERZ504586 (study PRJEB26092, sample SAMD00036316) | human gut metagenome | host: Homo sapiens | study: EMG produced TPA metagenomics assembly of... | reverse complement strand
AAAAAAGCTCACGCAAAATGCGTGAGCTTTTTTCTATGGTGACCCGGTAGGGATTCGAACCCTAGACCTACTGATTCGTAGTCAGTCACTCTATCCAGCTGAGCTACCGAGTCATGTCTTGTCGTTCCTGACGACTCATATATCATAACAAGAAATCGGAAATATGTCAAGGCTTTTTTTAATATAAAACCAAATTTATAGGAACCTCTCCGGCCCGTTGGGCCACCTCCCCTATAAAGGGAGGCTTGAGTACAGGTCGGAGCGGTTTCTATTTATCAGTGCTTATAGCCGACCGATATCTTTCAGGTATTGTTCACATTTGGCCTTGATTTCCGGCGTAGCGTCTACCAAGGGCAGGCGGAAGGGTCCAGCCGGGAAGCCGAGCATGTTGAGCATGGTCTTGACCGGGACCGGGCTGACCGTGCAGAAACAGCCTTTCATGAAGGGCAGGTATTTCTGATGGAGGGCAGCGGCTTTCTTGACATCGCCGTCTTTATGGGCCTGAATCATTTCGTTCATTTCCTTGCCGATGACGTGGGCAGCTACGGAAATAACGCCTTCGCCGCCGACAGCGACGATGGGAAGGGTCAGGTTGTCGTCACCGCTGTAGAGGTGGAAACCTTCCGGTGCATTGGCTGCGACGTAGCCGGCATAATCGAGGTCGCCGCTGGCGTCTTTGAGGCCGATGATGTTCGGGAAGTCATGAGCCAGCTGGCAGACCGTCTGCGGTTCGATTTTGCCGCCTGTACGGCCCGGTACGTTATAAATGAAGATAGGCAGGTCCGTCGACTTGGCGATGGCAGCAAAGTGAGCATAACAGCCTTCCTGGTTCGGTTTATTGTAATACGGGACGATGCACAGCAGGACGTCGACGCCCGTATCTTTGGCCTTCTTGGCCATTTCGATAGTCTGGAGCGTATTGTTGGTGCCGACATTGCCCATGACCAGGGTCTTGTCTTTCAAGGCATCTGCCGTGACTTGGAAGAGCTTGAGCTTTTCTTCTTCCGTCATGACAGCCCCTTCGCCCGTCGTAGCCCCAACGAGGATGGCCGAGCCTTCATCAGCATATTTCTTAGCCAGTTCAACAGCCGCTTCATAATTGACGGAACCGTCTTCGTGGAACGGCGTGACCATGGCAACAATCACATTTGGAAAAGTTAACATAAAAGGTTCATCTCCCATCCTTCGTACTTAGTGGATCATGTCGTGAGCCAGCATGTATTCGGCAATCTGCAGGGCATTGAGGGCAGCGCCTTTGCGGATCTGGTCGCCCGATACCCAGAGATTGATGGCCTTCGGATTATACAGGTCCTTGCGGATACGGCCGACGTAGCAGTCGTATTTTTCCGACGTGAACAAGGGCATAGGATATTCCATTTCAGCCGGGTTGTCCTGGACCTGGCACCGGGGAACGCATCGATGGCTTTGCGGACGGCATCGACAGTCAGTTCATCGGCCGTTTCGACATAGACCGATTCAGCATGGCTGCGGAAGACCGGTACGCGGACGGTCGTAGCCGTAATGGCGATGGAGTCGTCGTGGAGCATCTTGTGCGTTTCGTTGACCATCTTCATTTCTTCTTTGGTGTAGTCTTTTTCTACGAATTTATCGATCTGCGGGATGAGGTTGAAAGCGATGGGATAATGCTTGGGAAGGCTCTTGCTGGGCAGGATCTTCGGCTGCATTTCTTCCCCTTTGAGGTAGGCTTCCGTTTCATCGCGCAGTTCGTCGATACCTTCTTTGCCGGCACCGGAAACGGCCTGGTACGTGCTGACGATAATGCGTTTGATCGGCGACAAGTCATGAATCGGCTTGAGGGCCATGAGCATGATGATCGTCGAGCAGTTCGGGTTGGCAATGATGCCCTTGTGCCAGGCGATGTCTTCGGGATTGACTTCCGGTACGACGAGCGGTACGTTGGGGTCCATGCGGAACGTGCTGGAGTTGTCGATGACGATGCAGCCCCGTTTAGCAGCTTCAGGTCCCAATTCTTTACTGATCGAGCCGCCGGCGAACAAGCCGATGTCGACACCGTCGAAAGATTCCGGTTTGGCTTCTTCAACGGTATATTCTTCCCCGTTGACAGTCATTTTCTTGCCAGCCGAACGGTACGATGCTAATAACTTCAACTTGCTGTACGGGAATTTTCGTTCTTCGATCAAGCGGATAAATTCCTGGCCTACGGCACCTGTGGCACCTAAAATCGCTACTACCGGTTCTTTGTCATAACAAACTCCTCCCCTAATGGTTCTTTTTATAAATAGTTTCCAGTCCAAAGGTCAAGCCCGGACGAGAGCTTACTTTCTTGACGGCTAAGACGACGCCAGGCATGAAGGACTTGCGGTCCATCGAATCGTGGCGGATCGTCAGCAGTTCGCCGTATCCCCCGAATAAGACTTGCTGATGAGCGATATAGCCCGGAAGGCGGACACTGTGGATGGGGATGCCATCTACGGAAGCACCGCGGGCGCCATCGAGGCTTTCATGGGTCTTGTCCGGAGCCGGCTGTACACCAGCTTCTTTGCGGGCCGCATCGATCTTATCGGCCGTCATGATGGCCGTACCGGACGGAGCGTCCAGTTTATTGTTGTGATGGAGTTCGATGATTTCGACATCCGGCAGATACGGAGCGACTTCTGTCGAGAGCTTCATCATCAGGACAGCGCCGATGGAAAAGTTCGGGGCAATGAAGATGCTCGTCTTCTTTTCCAGAGCCAGGGCATGGAGTTCATGACGCTGTTCAGCGGTCAGGCCCGTCGTGCCGACGACCATATTGACACCGTGTTCGATGCAGGTCTTAGCGTTGTTGAAGATGACTTTCGGCGTGGTGAAATCGACGACGACATCCGGTTTGATGTCATCGAGGGCAGCGCCCAGGTCATCGCGGATGGTCAGTCCTAAGTGGCCGACACCGGCGATGTCACCGACATCTTCGCCGACATGAGTAATGCTGATGCCACCGGCTACTTCCAGTTCCGGGTCTTCAAAGACGGCTTTGACGACCTGGCTGCCCATGCGGCCATCGGCACCGTTAACTAATACACGAAGCATATCTATCCCTCCTGTGAGTCCCTTTTGATGGGACTTCTGATTTTTGAAATTATATTTAACTATATACCTATCGCGGACATTCGTCAACCCGCAAAGCAATGTCGAATCGCAAGTCAAGGGCATTACATGCCCTTGACTTGCTTTACAATCTGGCGGGCCGCTTCGATGCTGGCCTTGGTCGTATCGTTGCCGGCGAACATGCGGGCGATTTCCAGGACGTGTTCCCCCTCCGAGAGGCCCCGGACCTGGGTAACCGTGCGGCCGTCCATTTCTTTCTTATAAATGAAATAATGGTGGTCGGCAATGGCCGCCGTCTGTGGCAGGTGGGTAATGCAGAAGACCTGGCCCTGCCCGGAGAGCTGGCGGATATGGTCGGCGACCTGCAGGCCTGTCTGTCCACTGATGCCGACGTCGATTTCATCGAAAATCATGGTCTTGCCCGTCGTCCGTTCGGGGCCGGCCGTCTTCAGGGCCAGGGCAATACGCGATACTTCGCCGCCCGAGGCGATTTTCGCCAAGGGCTGCATGGCTTCGCCCGTATTGGCCGAGAAATAAAGCTCGATGCCGGCGGAACCATCCGGTGTGATGTCCTTCATCGGTTCGATATGGAAGGCAATGCGGCTGTTGAGCATGCCCAACTTATTGAGCGTCGCCGTCATGGCCTTGCTGAACTGACTGTCGGCCTCACGGCGGGCAGCGGCCAGGACCTGGGCCTGCTGGCGCACGGCTTCGGCTTCACGGGCCAGTTTCTCTTCCAGCTTGGCCAGATGGCTTTCGGACTGGTCGAGCCGTTCATAATCGGCCTTGGCCTTGGCCAGGAACTGCAGGATATCGGCGACAGTGAAACCGTACTTGCGCTTGAGCTTTTCAATCGACGCCAAGCGAGACTGCATGGCATCCAGAGCCTGTTCATCGAAATCAAAAGAATCGGCATAGCGCAAAAGGCCATCGTGGACGTCTTCGATTTCATACGACAAGGTCTCGACTTTCCCAGCCAGGGCACTGAAGGCTTATCGTAAGCCGAGGCCCTTTCCAGGCTGCGGTGGATGGTCTCAATCCTGCTCGATGACGCCGGGCTGGCGTTCACTCCCTTCCAGGGCGAACATGGCCTCCTTCAGATTATCCTTGATATGTTCGGCATGGGACGCCTTGTTGATTTTTCTGCTCCAGTTCGTCGTCTTCCCCCTTCTTTCAGGGCGGCTCCCTCGATTTCCTTGATCTGGAACGCCAGGATACTGAGCATCCGCGCCTTTTCACTTTCGTCATGGCGCAAAGCCTTGATTTCCCCTTCCGTCTCATGCCACTGGCGGTATAATCCGTCGTAGTCCTGACGGGCCTGACGGACGTCTGCCGTAAGGCCGTCGAGGATAGCCACGTGATAAGACGGGTTGAAAATCAGGCTGTTGTCGAACTGGCCGTGGATATCCAGCAGGTACTCGCCCAGCCGCCGCAAAGTCGCCGTCGGTACCAGCGTCCCGTTGACCAGGATGGTCCCGCGGCCGCTGCGCGGGAACTGGCGGGAAATGATGAGCTGCCCTTCATCGACTTCGATGTGGTTGGCCTCCAGGAGCTGTTCCAGCCCTTCAGGCAACGCAGAAAAAAAGAACGCGCCTTCGACGAGGAACGAGTCCGTCCCGTGGCGGACGAACGATGCCGATGCGCGTTTGCCTGCCAGCATACCGATGGCGTCGAGGAGAATCGATTTGCCGGCGCCTGTTTCGCCGGTAAAAATCGTCACCCCGTCGCCAAAAGTAAGGTGCAGGTCTTCAATCAGAGCAAAATTGTGGATGTGCAGGGACTGCAGCATAAGGGCCTCATTCCTTCATCAGCGATACGATAAGCTTGACCAGTTTCGGAACCGTTTCCGTGTCCTTGACGATGAGGAGGACCGTATCATCGCCGGCCAGGGTGCCGATGACATTTTCCCAGCGGGCGTGGTCGATCGCGGCGGCAATGGGATTGGCCGAACCGGGCAGGGTGTGGACGATGATCTGGTTATACGCCGAATCGACGCGGACGATGGAGTCCTGGAACAGGCGGGCCATGCGGTTCTTGGACATGAGCATATTCTGTTCCGGCGACAAGGCATAGCGGTAATGGCCGTCACTGGTCGGAACCTTGATGAGCATGAGTTCTTTAATGTCGCGGGAAACCGTAGCCTGTGTGACTTCGATGCCTTCTTCCTGCAAGGCCTTGGCTAATTCTTCCTGCGTTTCGATGGGACGGGACTGGACAATTTCTTTAATCTTAGTGTAACGGAATCTCTTCATGATGACGTTTCCCTCTTTTCTGTACAATATATAATACGGGTGGACAATGCACCTCATTGACGGGCTGCCAGGACGAAATATGGAAGTCCTGCTGGGGTATGGTCTGTAAATACGACCGCAGCGCTTGTTCTTCGCGAGCCCCGGCTTCGGTACCGGGATAAGCTGCTATCATAATTATCCCAATTTATCGCAAATTTTATTCAAGCCTATTTTCATAGCTTTTAGTGTTATTTCACAATTTGTATGGATTTTATGGTCGCCTGACGGCAAATAGCCCAGATTGAATACCATTAAATCCACGTTTTCCTGTATCCGGGCCAGGAGTTCGTCGTGAGAACCGCAGGTGCAGACGACGTGCTTCCCGTCCAGCCCTTCCTGCTGCAGGCGCTGCTGCGTATGGTCAATGGCACAGGGCTGGATATCAAAGGCGTAGAGGACGGCATCGTCCGGCATGAGACGGGCCAGGAAAGCCGTATCATGGCCATTGCCGCAGGTCATGTCGACGAGGACATGAGCCTGGCGGGCATAGGGTTCCATCATCATATGAGAGACGGTAACGGCATTGCGGAATGGATACATATTAATCATTTCCCATCATTTTCGTAAATAAATTGCTGTAGAAATAGTTCTTGTTGAAGCGGATGATCTTGAGGACGTGGTCGGACTTGCGGACCTGAAGGGTCATATTGCGCATCAGTTCCTGGTCCATCATGCCGTCGACGGAGACGCGGACGCTGTTGCGGCTGTTGGCCACCGTCACCGATACCTGGTCGTCATCGCGCAGGACCAGGGGTACTTTGAGCAGCAAGTGCGGGCAAATGGGCGTGACCATGATGCAGGGCACGCTGGGCGCGACGATAGGGCCGCCGCTGGAGAAGGTATAGCCCGTACTCCCCGTCGCCGTCGCTACGATGAGGCCATCGCCGGGATACTGCTGGATGAAATGGCCGTTGATGCTGAGATCGATGCGGATGAGCTTACCTACATTGCCGTGGCCGATGACGATGTCGTTGAGGGCATCGGGCAGGGACTGGACCAGTCCGTCTTCATAGCACAATTCCGAATGGAGCATCATCCGTTCTTCCAGGAAATAGCGGCCGGCCAGGATATCTTCCATGCGCTTTTCCAGGTTCTTGGTCTCGACTTCGTAAAGGAAGCCCAGAGAGCCGAGATTGATGCCGCAGACCGGGATGTCAGCTTCGGCAAACTGTTTGGCCATCTTGAGAATGGTCCCGTCGCCGCCGAGGACCATGGCTACGTCGATGGTGCTGTAAATCGTCATGCGTGGGCGCAGGTGTTCAGCGCCGATGCGCTGATAGGCCGGCTGGCGGCTCTCGCTGACATAAGCCGGCAGATAGTATTCAATGCCATATTTTTCGCAAATTTTGATCATCTGCTGGACGATGGCAGCACTTTCGCGTTTGACGAGGTTCGGGAAAATACCGATACGCATGGGGATCACCTACATTTCATGGGATTTACCGACGATGTCATCGACAACGGCGTCAGTGATATCGTTATGGCAGGGATTGTCTTTACGGCTGTACAAGAGATATTCTATATTGCCATCAGCCCCTTTGATGGGCGAGAAGGTCAGGCCCAGCGGCGACAAACCGCAGGCGGCGATGCCGTCCGTGACGTGGCGGATGACGTCGCGGTGGACCTGGATATCGCGGACGATGCCGCCTTTACCGACGTGTTCCCGGCCCGCTTCGAACTGAGGCTTGATGAGAGTGACCATGGTACCGCCTTCTTTGAGCAGCGGTTCCACAGCCGGCATGATTTTCAGCAGGGAAATGAAGGATACGTCAATGGAAATGAAATCGACAGGTTCGCCGATATCTGCGACGGTGACGTTGCGGATATTGGTCCGTTCCATATTGACGACGCGGTCATCGGTCCGCAGCTTCCAGGCCAGCTGGCCATAGCCGACATCGACGGCAAAGACCTTGGCCGCCCCGCGCTGGAGGGCGCAGTCCGTAAAACCGCCTGTCGAGGCGCCGATATCCATCATAGTCTTGCCCGTCAAATCGATGGGAAACGTTTCCATGGCTTTTTCTAATTTCAGGCCGCCCCGGCCGACATAAGGGATCGGATTCCCTTTGACCGTGATTTCTACATCGACGGGCAGCTTCGTACCCGCCTTATCGACGCGCTGGTTATCAACGAAGACCAGGCCGGCCATGATGGTCGCCTTGGCCTTTTCCCGGCTCTCAGACAAGCCGCGGCTGACGAGAAGCACGTCTAATCGTTCTTTATGCTGCATAAATGTAATACCCCTCTCACACTAATGAACGCGAACCAGCAGATGTTCGACCAATTCCTTGAGGAACCAGGCTTTCGGCCCTAACGGTTCCAGGGCCTGGACGGCTTTATCTGCCGCTTCACAGGCCATGCGCCGGGCTTCGTCCAGGGAAAAGATAGTCACATACGTGGCCTTGTCGTTGCGGGCATCGCTGCCGACGGGTTTGCCCAGCAGGGCTTCGTCGCCGACGACATCGAGGATATCGTCGGTAATCTGGAAGGTCAGGCCCATGTACGATGCATAGGCATCCAAAGCCTGCCTTTGCTGCGGCGAAGCCTCGGCGACGATAGCGGCCATATCGATAGCGGCCTTGAAGATGACGCCTGTCTTGGAATGATGCAGGAGTTCCATACCCTCCCGACCGATGGCCATGTCTCCGTCAGATGCCAAATCGAAAGCCTGGCCGCCGACCATGCCGGCCGGGCCGGCCGCTTTTGCGATGACGGCGATACAGCGGTTCAATTTATCCGGTGCAATGCCTTTCTGGCTGGCCATGAGCTCGAAGGCAAAGGTCAGCAGGCCGTCACCGGCCAGGGTCGCCAGACCCGCCCCGTAGACGACATGATTCGTCGGCTTGCCCCGGCGCAGATCGTCATCATCCATGCAGGGCAGGTCGTCGTGGATCAGCGAATACGTATGGATACATTCCAGGGCACAGGCCAGCCCCGTATAAGGTGCGGCATCCTGCCCCAGGGCTTCTACTGTCGCCAGCAGGAGGACCGGACGGATGCGCTTGCCGCCGGCCAGGAGGCTGTAGTTCATAGCTTCGTAAAGCTTGGAAAAACGCGGCTGTTCTGTCGTCAATACCTGGGCCAGGTAATCATCGACGCGTTGCCGCTGCGCTGCCAGATAATCTTGGAAAGTCATAAGTCCAGCACCCCTTCGATCGGTTCTTCGCCGCTATCATCCTTATCGTCCCGGACGTCGGCCAGGGCCTGCGCTTTCTGGCGGGCATATTCCAGGGCTCCTTCGCAGGACTGGGATAATTTGATGGCCTTTTCATATAAATCGAGGGACTGCTTCAGCGTCAGGTCTGGAGCATCCAGTTCCTGTACGAGCTGTTCCAATTTTTCATAATTGCTTTCAAAACTCTTCAATTTATCAGTCGTTCTTGCCATATATGTCCACCTCTTTAACAGCCGTCGTAATCGTCCCGTCGACGACTTGTATCGTCAGCGGCGAATCTTGCGACACGCTGTGGATATCTGTAAGGATCTTGCCCTGCTGCATGAGCTGGCCGTATCCGCGGCGCACGAGGGCTGCCGGATTCAGGGCCTGCAAAGACGCCGCCAGGGTATTCAGCTTTCCCTGTTTCTGTTCTAACTGGAGCTGCAGCTGCCGGTCAGCCTGTTGCATCAGGCCCGACAGATGGGTTTCTTTCATCGCCAGGAAAGCATCATAGCGCTTCAAGTTGAGCCGGCCTGCCGCCTGTTCGACCAGTCGCTGGCGGTCTTCGATGCAGGCCATGACCCGTTCATAAGCCCGGTCTGCCAGGGCAGCCAGGTCCAGTTCCGCTTCACGGACATCGAAGAAAGCCATTTCCGCCGCATGGGTCGGCGTCGCCGCCCGCACATCGGCTGCGTAGTCAGCCAGGGTCGTGTCCGTTTCATGACCGATAGCCGTAATGACCGGCACCTTAGCGCCATAAATGGCCTTGACCACGGCCGGGCTGTTGAAGCACCACAAATCCTCCATGGAACCGCCACCGCGGCCGACGATGAGGACGTCCAGGTCCTTGCGCCGGCCCATCGCTTCGATGGCAGCGGCAATGGCCGTATCGACACCGTCGCCCTGGACGGGGATGGGATGGAGGACGATGTCGGCATAGGGATTGCGTTCGCCGGCAATCTTATAGATGTCGTGGAGTACGGCGCCCGTCTTCGACGTCAGGACGCCGACGCGCCAGGGGAACCGCGGCAGCTCCTTCTTGTGGCTGCTGTCGAAATAGCCCTGGGCGGCCAGTTCATTCTTGATACGTTCGTACTGGGCCTGCAAGGACCCGGTACCCTGAGAAAAGAGCTGTTCAATGATAAAGGAAAGGGCGCCGCCTTTTTCATAGACATTGACGGCGCCGATGACGACGACATGGTCCCCTTCGCGGACCGCCCGGACCGCTGCCGTCACGCGGCTGCGGAACACAATGGCCCGGATGGAACACTGATCGTCGCGGATATTCATATAATAATGGCCGTTCGACGCCCGCTTGAGGCCGATGATATTCCCTTCCATGGCAAGGCTCTGCAGGCGGTAATCACCGTGGATATCCTCTTTGATGCGGCGGACGACGTCCGTAACCGATGCATATTTCATGATTTCTTCCCTTCCTGTACGGCAGCCCAGAAGGCTGCGCCCGAGGCATTATCGGCGCTGAAGCCATCGGCAGCCAGATCCAGGCGTATGCCATGGCAGCGGCAATAATCGCTCATCTGATGGCGCAAATAGGCGTTGGACATGACGCCGCCAGCAGCGACGAGATGTTTCATGCCATCGGCTGCCGCGTAATCGAGGAGGCTCTCCAGGCCGCGCCAGACCGTCGACAGTGTCCAGCTGCAAAGGCGGGCCGGGTCTTCCCCGCCGGAAGCCACGAGCCGCTGTCCCTGCGATTCCGGCCCGGAAAAGCTGACCTGGCCATCGCGGCAGAAGACATGGGCTCCTTTGACAGGCGGATTTACCGTCTGAGCCAGCTTATCGACATGGATACCCGCCGGAAACGGCAGGTCCAGGGCCACGCCCATGCGGTCGATGAACTGGCCGGCGCTGATATCGCTGGTACCGCCGATGCGGGTGATGTCGAGACCCCGTTCATCCGGGACGGCCCGCAGCAGGTCCGTCGTCCCGCCGGACAAGTGGATGCCGTAAAAATGATCCGTACCGATATGGCCCAGGCTGCGCAGGACGGCGAGAAGATGATTTTCCTGATGGCTCAGGCGGTATAAAGGGACGCCTAAGACGGCTGCCAGGGCCCGGGCATAACCGAGACCGGCCAAAAAGGCCGGCATATAGGAATCATCACGGCGCCGTGGCTGGTCGGTCACGGCAATGGCCCGGATATGAGCACGAGACAGGATGCCTGCCAGCCGTTCAAAGAGAACCGGCAGATTCCGCGTATGCTGATAGACCATGTTGGACTGGGACAGGCCACGGCCGCCCTTTGCGACGCTCAGGATGATGCGTTCGTCGGCGACGACTTCATAAGCGTCATCGACGAGGCATAGGGACGTCGTGTAACAACTCGTATCGATGCCGAGAAAGACGTCCATCAGGCCTTCGACCTTACATAGGCACCCAAGATGCCATTGACGAACCGTGCCGATTTATCGCCGCTAAATTCCTTGGCCAGGATGACGGCTTCGTTGAGGACGATGGACGGTGCCAGCGTTTCTTTCGGGTACACGAGTTCGCACAAGGCCAGGCGCAGGATGTTGCGGTCCGTGCGGTTCATCCGTTCGATGTCCCAGCCCTTGGCAAAGGAGCGGATGATGTCATCCAGTTCATCGCGGTGTTCCGTCGTCGTTTCGACGAGATACGTGCAATAGGCATCGCGTTCCTGGTCACTCAGTTCCGGACCGTCTTCGGTCAAGGTATCGGTCGTGACGTAATCGTTTTCCAGGATTTCCTGTTCGCTGTACTGGATATCGTTTTCTCCGTGAAATTCACGGGAATATAAAAGTTCGAGCGCCTGCTGGCGCGCTTTATGTCTGCTCACGAGTTTCCTCCTGTGTTCATAACTTATTCAGCTGGCGGAAAGGCCAGGTCTTCAATGGTGACGGAAATATCGAGTCCCTCCGGTTCAGCCATCTCTTCAATCACAGCGGCTGCCCGCTGCTGGACAGCTAAGGCCAGATGGTGCAAATCTCCGCCATAACGGGCACGGACAGCCAGATGGACACGGACGATACCGCCTGCGACCGATACGCTGCGGCTGCGGATGGCGACGACGCCCGGTACCTCGCAGCCGGCCGTCTCGGCGATATGGCGCAGGGCCTTTTCACTGACGGCATAGGCAAAATCCTGTTCTTCATCCATCGTGACGATCCTCCTCGAAAACCAACTGCTGTACAATGATGTGGACCGCCGTAACCGTGCAGGCCGTCGCCTTTTCGACGGCATCCTTGACGGACTTCTGCACTTCCAGGGCTACGTCGGGAATACGGCAGCCATAGCGGATGACCAGGCGGACCGTCAGCTCGATGCGCTGGCCCTCGATGGTGACATCGACGCCGCGCCCCGGCAGGGTACGTCCTAATTTCTCGGCCGCCGCTTCGGCAATATTCATTCCCAAGTCGGCGACATAAGCCGCTTTGGCCGCGGTCAGGGCCGCAATGGATGCAATGACGCGCTGGGAAATATGGATACTTCCCCATTCATTCACTTCAGTTGTTTCCATGGGAATCACCCCTTTAGTCCACAAAAGGGGCTGTCGCACGTGCGAAGCCCCTTGGATACCTTATGCTCTGCCGATATACTGGCCGGTTCTCGTGTCGATCTGGAGAACTTCGCCTTCATTGATAAAGAGCGGTACTTTGACGACATAGCCCGTTTCCAGTTTGGCCGGTTTGCTGCCGCCTGTCGCTGTATCACCGCGGACACCCGGATCGGTTTCAACGACTTTCAGTTCAACAGCAGCCGGGAGATCGATGCCGATGACTTTGCCTTTGAACATCATGACGGAAACGTTCATTTCTTCTTTGAGGAAATGGACAGCGTCGCCGAGGTTGTCTTTGTTCAATTCGATCTGTTCGTATGTTTCGTTATCCATGAAACAGTACATGCCTTCATTTTCATAGAGGTACTGCATCTGGCGGCGGTCAACGTGGCCGTCCTGTACTTTTTCGCCAGCATTCCAGGTACGTTCGACAACAGCGCCCGTTTCGAGGTTCTTGATCTTAGCGCGGACGAAAGCAGCGCCCTTGCCCGGTTTTACGTGCTGGAATTCAACGACCTGCCATACCTGGCCGTCGATTTCGATAGTTACGCCTGGTCTGAAATCATTACTTGTAATCATGTGTAAACTCCTCCTATAACAGCTCCATCAATTCTTTGGGTGTTTTGGTTAAAATTTCACAGCCGTTGGCTGTAACGGCAACGGAATCCTCAATGCGGACGCCGAACTTGCCTTCTATGTACAGTCCCGGTTCTACCGTGACTATCATATTCTCTTCTAGTACGCCTGTCGATTTCGGCGACAGGACCGGTTGTTCATGGATTTCCAGGCCCGTACCGTGGCCCAGGGAATGAGTGAAATACTGGCTGACGTGATAGCGGGCGAAGTAATTGCGCACGGCAAAATCGACTTCGCGGCGGGAAACGCCGGCCTTGACGAGGGATACGCCCAGCTTCTGCCCTTCCAGGATGAGATTATAGAAATCCTTCTGGGCCTGCGACGCCTTGCCGACGACGACAGTCCGGGTGATGTCCGAATGGTAGCCTTCCCAGACAGCACCGAAATCGAAGGTAACAAAATCACCGGCTTCGATGACTTTCGGGCTGGCCGTACCGTGAGGCATGGCCGAACGCCTGCCTGAGGCGACGATAGTCGTAAAGGACTTTTCTTCCGACCCGAGAAGCAGCATATTGCTTTCCAGGCGGGCAGCCAGTTCCTTTTCCGTGACGCCAGGCTTGATGTACGGCAATAAATCGGCAAAGGCCCGGTCGGCAATATTGCTGGCCTTGCGCGTCGCCTTCAGCTCACACGGTTCCTTTACAGCCCGCAGACTGGTCAAATCACAGGGCAGGAAGCCGCATAAAGCTCCATCGGAAATATTTTCGTACATGAAATGAGTCAGGAAATTTTCTTCATAACCTGCCACGCCGATTTCCATGTCGTTCAAGGACGAGCGGATGGATGACGATAAGGCATTGTGGTGGTTTTTGATATCGTACCAGGTTCCGGACTGGTTGGCAGCCTGTTCCGTATAACGGGAATCAGTCCACAATACAGCCTGATCCAGTCCAATGACCAGTGCGCCTTCACCGCCTGTAAAGGCACTGAAATAACGCAGATTTTCCGGCTGGACGATAATGACGCCGTCTGCATCGTGTTCTTGCAGGAAAGCGCGCAGGCGGGCAATTCGTTGTTCTATCATAGTATCACCCTATATTAATTCAATCATATTTTATAATACCATATTTTCCGCCTGCTGAAAAGGTGGAATTGCAAATCACCGGCCCCGTCCTTTCAAGGCTTCCCGCTCCTCATCGGTCAGCGGGCGGAACTGGCCCGGCTCCAAACCTTCATCGAGGACGACGCTGCCGACGGAGCGGCGGTGCAGCTGGACGACCTTCAGGCCGACGGCAGCACACATGCGCTTGACCTGATGGAACTTTCCTTCCTGGACAACGACCGTAAGGGACTGTGGGCCGGTCTGGACGGCCTTGGCCGGCAGGCAGTGCAGGCCATCGTCAAGGACGATGCCATCGGCAAAGCGCTGGCCCATATCAGGTGGGATATCGCCTTCGACGACGGCATCGTATATCTTGTCCATGTGCTTCTTGGGCGACGTAATGCCATGGGCCCAGGTCCCGTCGTTGGTGATGAGCAGGAGGCCTGTCGTATCCTTATCGAGGCGGCCGACCGGGAACAGGCCGGCGCCCTGATACTGGCGCGGCAAGAGGCCGATGACCGTCGGCGACACGTTGTCTTCCGTCGCCGATACGACGCCGGCCGGCTTATAGAGCATGAGATAGATATGTTCTTCGTAGCCCACGATTTGACCGTCGACGGCGATGACATCAGCTGCCGGGTCGACTTTCTGGCTGCTGTCGAGGCAGACGGTACCATTCATAGTCACATGGCCGCCTTTGCACAGTTCCTTCAGTTCCCGCCGCGTCCCCCAGCCCGTATGGCCCAGGAGCTTATCGAGGCGCATAGTCTTTGCCATAATACCTCCTTAGAGCGACGGCATCTTGTCCCACTGGGGCTGATACCCCGTCAGGCCTTCCAGATGCTGCGTGCAGTTCATGAGGGTCATGACATTGCGGTCGCCATAATATTCGATGATGTTAAAAGCCGTGTTGAACTGCTGGAAGCACCAGATACGCTTCATATCGAGGCCCAGCAGGCCAAAGAGCAGGCAGCGGATCGCCGCCCCGTGGGATACCATGAAGACGCTGTCGCCATCTTTGTGATGCGACAAGATTTCCCGTGTCTTCTTCAGTGTCCGGTCGCGGACCTGGCAGAACGATTCACCGCCCCGGGCCGGCAAGGTCCCGTCCGAAGCATAGACCGCTTCCAGTTCACCAGGCCACTGGGTCGTGATTTCCTGGTATGTATGGCCTTCCCAGACGCCGAAATCAGCTTCCTTCAGTTCGTCATAAGCGATGACGTCCAAATGGTGCGGCGCGGCTACACATTCGGCCGTCGTCCTGGCGCGCTGGAGCGTGCTGCTGTAGACGGCGTCGAGATGGACATGGCGGAAAAATTCTCCCAGGCATTTCGCCTGTTCCAGTCCATGTTCATTGAGGGGTACATCAGTCGACCCCTGGTACCACTGCTGGACATTACCTGCTGTTTCGCCATGACGTGCTAAATATAATTTTATCATCGTGTTCCTCCGTGTATTTTCCTATAAGTGATTCAACCTTCGTGCCCTTTCATTATAGCAAGAAATCGGCCAGCCTGCTACCGACAGCCGTCACCAGGAGCAGGGCCATTTTCGCTGCCTTCGAGGACGGCACCATACGTATCGCCCGTCACGCCGCCCAGTTTGTGGCTGATATGGAAATTAGCCCACAAGGACAAGAGCATGGCCGCCCCTAACAGGCCCTAGGTAAAAAGGCCCGCAAAGGAAAGCCGGCACCAGGGCCAGTACGAAAGCTTTCGCTACGGTATGGGCTGGCGCATAGGTGACGAAAGCCTTCCCCAGCCCTTGCTGTCGGGCATAGGGAAACTGGAAGATGTTGATCAGCGTCCCGAAGCGAGCTGCTGCCGGGATCCCGATGAGGGCCGGCAGGGCTGCGTCTGGCGTCAGCTGGCTGAGGAAAGCCACTTTCAGGAGGACCAGGAAGACGAAGGCCGTTACGCCGCCGGCGCCGACGCGGCTGTCCTTGAGGATTTCCAGCATCCGTTCGCGGCTGCGGCCGGAAAAGAGGCCGTCCGCCGTATCCATATAGCCATCGGCGTGGAGTCCGCCGGTCAGGTAGAACCAGAAGGCGACGACCAGGGCCGACCGGCCAAAAGCGTCGAAAAGGAAAGACGACGCTCCGTAGAGCGCCGCCAGGAGTAAGCCGATGATCAAGCCGACGACGGGAAAGAACAAGACAGACCGGCCAAAGTCCTCATCGCGACAGACGCTCTGCGAGGCCAGGTGGATACGCGATAAGAACTGCAAGGCAATGAGAAAAGCTTTCATCGTTTCACCTCCGGCAGGCGGACAGCCCGCTGTTTCAACTCCGTCGTAATCCCGCAGACAGACAAATAGACTTCATCGGCTTCGGCTGCCGCAGCCTGATTGATCTTGCCGATGAGGTCGCGGTACAAACGGCTCACATGCTCCATGGGAACGATGCCGCAGCCCAGCTCGTTGGTGACGAAGATAGCCGTCACGCCAGCCTGGCGAAAGGCGGCCATGATAGTTTTCAGTTCAGCCAGGGCCCCGTCGATGAGGACTTCATCGGCTTCACCGTCGTGAGCAAAGAGATAATTAGAAAAATAAAGAGTCAGGCAGTCGACGAGGACCACATCTGACGACCGGCACAACCGTTCCATCGTCCCCGGCAGGTCTTCCGGAATTTCCCAGGTCTGCCACGATGACGGCCGGCGCCGGCGGTGGGCGGCGATGCGCCGGGCCATTTCTTCATCGAAGATGCGGGCTGTCGCCACATAAGCATGCCGCCCGGGAAGGGCGGCAGCATAGCGTTCGGCAAAGGCGCTTTTACCACTCCGCGCCCCGCCGGTGACAAGGATGATGTTAGATGTTTCCATTTACTTCTTGATTTCCGAATACAAATGAAAGACTTCCGGCAAAATGACTTTTTCCATACCGATCTTGATGAGGCTCGGCAATCCCGGCAGGCAGTAGACCTGGCACTGGTGGATGATGCCAGCCGTCGTCCGGTAGGCCATGGCCTGTACACCGCAGGCCCGGCGATAGGCAAAATACGTCATCATCGACTGGAAGGCCGGAATTTTCTTATCGAACAGGGGTTCCACCGTTTCGATGGTCACGTCGCGCTTGGCCAGGCCCGTACCGCCGCTGGTGATGACCAGGTCGACGCTGCAGACCCATTCATGGAGATGGCGTTCGATTTCGGCCTTGTCGTCTTTGACAATCTGATAGTCGACGACCTGATGGCCGTAGTTGGCCAAAGCCGACTGAATGAGCAGGCCGTTCGTATCGTCAGAAAAGCTGCGGCTGTTGCTGATCGTGAGAATCGCCGCCCGCAAGGGATGTTCTTCCATTTTTTTACTATTCAAGATGAATAACCTCCTAACTTAAGACACATAAGATTCTATGATAGAAAAGGGATCGCGCCCTTCCAGCAATCCTTGTAAGAACGCAGGGATGAAACATTCACTGACGACCTGAACCTCATAGGACCGTTCCCCGTCCTGACTGGCAACGGTGATGCCGTCCCCCAGGGCCAGGCGCACGGCACAGGCCGGGCCGCCTGATGGCAGGACCTCGCTGCGGGACCAGAGGACCGTCGCCTTATCCCGCCAGGGGTATGGGTCATCTTCATCGAAATCGCAGTCCACGACTTCGGCTGCGACGACGAGGCCGCTCTCTTTAGCCTGTTCTGCCGTATGGCAGACGAACTGCGTGTACTCATCGTCGGAAGTAGCCGCCGCTGCCGAAATGTACAGCAGGCGGAAGTCGTCCCACAAGACATGCTCTGAAATAAATTCTTCTGACGGGGCCATATCGGCCTCTTCATCGACAAAAGACGTATGCCAATTATAGGCGGAACAGATTTCCTCCGCATCGTCGCCGGCATTGAGGGGATACACGTGGAAATCCAGTTTCTGAAAACCTTCCGTCACGTGAACATCAAGGCCGTGCTCCGACTCGTCTTCCTGCCAAAAGAAAAATGGCAGACCAATATATATCACATCCAATATGATCACCTCTTATAATTATACTATTCGACCTGAAAGGGCAAAAGTCCTACTTGAAAATATATGTTCTTGTAATGTCTGGCAATTCTTATATAATATAAATATAAACTACGGCTGCCCCTCTTGTAAACAAGGCAGCCAGAAAGGAAGTAATCTTATGTTAAAAAAATTCGCAACCCTGGCCGTTACCTTCGCCTGCCATGTTCAGCTTTATGGCATCGGCTACCTTTCTCGACGATAATCCCCGCTTCGTCCAAGTCGGTCACAACGACACGACCGAATCGTATATCGACATAAACACCATTCAGTCCGTCCGCTACGATCCGCCGTACTATATCATCCGAGCTACTGTCGTGACCTATGATTATGCCAACAATACGGTCCAAGGTTATGATAACAATTTCTTCTACAATTTTAAAGCCCAGACCGTAAAGACCCAGACCCTCGGCGACGTCAGTTATGACTTGCAGGGCAATGTCCTGTCCACTTCGGCCCTGCCCAATCCGGAAGTCAAGACGACAGACCGCCTGTCAGTCAACGGCCATGCCGCTAACCGCGCCTTCCGTACCTGTTATGACATGAACTTTTTCCAAGAATAGGCTCTCAAAATTATTGAAAAGGATTTGATATTTCATGGATTCCCTGATCCACATCATCACGACGATCGTCACCCTCGTCTTCATCGCCGCCGTCCTCTACTCCCTCACGTCGGCCCTGCGCAAACGGCGGCGCAAAGCCAAAGTTCAAGAAGAACTGGCCAAGAAGGAACATGTCAAGGTCGAAAACCTGCACCAGTACGACATCAAGCCCGACGATGGCTATTATAAATACCCTATCGAAGAAAAGGGGAAACTGCGCCGCTTCCCGCAGCACTTCACAGCCGTCGCCCTGGAACTGGCCAATGAGCAGCCTTATTCCATCTGTCTCCTGGCCCTGGCTGAATTTGACCACGGCGAACTGAAGGATACCCGCTATTTCTACGTCCGTCCGCCAGAAAATAACTTGTCCGCCGTGAAAGACCGCTACCACTGGGATGAACTCTCGAAGGCCGATGAGTTCGGCGAATATTGGCAGGCCGGCCTGAAAAACCTCATCGAAGGACAGACCCTGGTCGCCCACAACGCGCCGTTCGTCATGGGCTGCCTGACCCACGCCCTGCACATCTACGGCATCGATGCCCCGGCGTTCCGCTATGCCGATACGCTGGAAGTCGCCAAGAAGCTCTATCACTTCCCGTCGAACCAGCTCGACGTCATCTGCGATGAAATGGACATCGAAACGGAAGAAGGCAACCTCTTGAGCCAGGCCATTGCCATCGGCCGCTTCTTCCTCACAGCCCATAAAGAATACCCCATGTTCCTGCCAGATTTGGCCTATATAAAAGAAGCGCCGACGACAGACGACAAAGAAGCCGCCCTCATCGCAGCTGTCGAACGCGAAGAAGGGACACCGGAAGAAATGTTTGCCCCAGAAAAGCCTGACCAAGCCCTTATCGACGACTTGATGCAGAAAGGCTACGTAGAAGCCGGCGAAAAGCCCGGCACGTACTATGCCACCGACAAAGGCCTGGACTTCTCCGAAAGCCGGTAGTTTTGTGGCTCGTGGCTAGTGGCTCGTGACTCGTGGCATGAATGTTTGACGAAAGGCTCCCATTATAGGGGAGCTGGCCGCCGAAGGCGGTCCGAGAGGTTGCCTTTAACATCAAAAAAGGACTATCGCATGAAGGTTTGTATCATCATGCGATAGTCCCTTTTACTTTATAGTTTGTAGTACGGAGTTTGTAGTTTGTAGAAGCTGGTTTTAAATTTTTTACCATTTGCTGCAAACTAAAAACTACAAACTTAATACTCAAAAAGAGGCTGTCTTAATGCGACAGCCTCTTTTGTTATCATCAAACAGCTCTTATTTGGAGTACAATTCGACGATCAGTGTTTCGTTGATTTCTACCGGAATTTCGTCGCGTTCGGGCATACGGGTCAGTGTGCCTTCGAAGCCGTCGAAGTTCTTTTCAATGTACGGTACATCGAAAGTCTTCAATTCCTGGAAAGAATTTTTTGTACATTTCGTTGGAGCGGGAAGCTTCTTTCAAAGCGATAACGGAACCAACTTTAACGTGTGCCGACGGGATGTCGCAGCGTTTGCCATTGACCAGGATGTGGCCGTGGTTGACCATCTGACGTGCCTGGCGGATGGAGTTTGCAAAACCGATACGATATACCAGGTTATCCAAACGGCATTCCAGCAATTTCAGCATATTCTGGCCAGTAACGCCTTCCATCTTTTTGGCTTTATCATAATAACGGACAAACTGACGTTCGAGCAAATTGTAGTATGCGCGAAGTTTTCTGTTTTTTCCAATAACTGTGTGCCATATTCAGACAATTTTTTTCTGACGCTGATCTTTACGTACGCGTTTTAATGCCTTAGGGTGTCCGTACACATTAACTCCGAACCGGCGACATTCCTTAAAACGCGGGTCTCTCCTCGTTGCCATTTTCTACATCACCTCATATTAGTAATTCAAGAAATTAAATTTTGCTTACGCAATGTATAAATGATATCATGAAAAAAGCCTCATTGTCAAGGGAAATATGATTCTTGACTTGTTTTCTTCACTATGCTATACTTTAAACAATAAATAATAATTAATATCAATTAATAATTTGCAGATAAATTCAGGAGGTGCTCTCATGACCCATTTCATCACAGCCGTCAGCAACCGGCGCACGAACTACACCCTCAGCAAAGACGTCACGATTCCTCAGGAAACGATCGTCCAGACCATACAGGATGTCATCCGCGAAGTACCGTCGGCTTTTAACATGCAATCCGGCAAAGTCGTCATCGCCTTTGGCAAAACGCACGATGCCATCTGGAAAATCACCATGGACACACTCCGCAAGATTGTCCCGCCAGCCAATTTCGCTACAACGGAAGCCAAAATCAACTCCTTCGCCGCAGCCTATGGCACGGTCCTCTACTTCGACGATACGCCCATCGTCGGCAACATGGCCGCTCAGTTCCCGCTCTACGCCAAGAACTTCCCCATCTGGGCCCAGCAGGCCAACGGCATGATGCAGTTCGCCGTCTGGACCGCCCTGACCGATTTGGGACTCGGCGTCAACCTCCAGCACTACAACCCCCTCATCGACGACGAAGTCAAGAAACTGACTGGCGTCCCCAAAGAATGGCAGCTCATCGCCCAGATGCCCTTCGGCCATCCCACAGAACCACCAAAACCCATCGTAAAAGTCCCTATCGAAGAACGGGTGAAAGTTCTTCAGTAAGAAAAAAGGCGCTGTCGCATGAAGACAGCGCCTTTTTGAGTATTAAGTTTGCAGTTTGTAGTTTTTAGTGAAAGTTTTTTAATTTAAAGCCCTCTTCTACAAACTACAACCCAGTATAACTATATCGTTAGTCATAAGCCGACATTTAAATCCGCTGTAAAATTATCCCCCCCTTGAAGCCTGATAGTGAATCTGATACACTGAAAATTTATGAGAAGGAGTTTACTCCAAGGTAGTTGTTACTCGTTCATATCGAGGATGGGTGTCCCCAGAAATCCACATAGTCCCGAGAAGCTGGATATTCATAGCTCCAATACGGTCGTCGTTGGATTTGTATCCGCACTGACAACTATACAGGTGCTTATTGGTCGCGGTTCGCCTTGCGGATAATACCGCATTTCGGGCAACGCTGGGAGGTGTACTTCGCAGACACTTTCAGGACTTCCGAACGGTTCTCGTGAGCCTTGTATGTCAAGAACTGCTCCAACTGGTAAAAACTCCAGCTCCGCAAATCGTAGTTCTGTTTCGCGGTTCTGGAAAGATTGCTTTCCTCGAAGCTGACGCCAGCAAGTTCCTCAAGCACGAAAAGCGTATCCTTGCCGTATTTCTGTACGAGTGTCTTAGAAATCTGATGATTCACATCAGACATCCAACGGTTCTCTCGCCCAGAAATGGCTTTGAGTTTGC
>ENA-OQCL01000393-OQCL01000393.1-human-gut-metagenome-genome-assembly--contig:-NODE-393-length-21664-cov-4.272786_pt1 | contig 21664 bp, 25 predicted proteins | sample MGYA00242502_ERZ504586 | MGnify/ENA primary metagenome ERZ504586 (study PRJEB26092, sample SAMD00036316) | human gut metagenome | host: Homo sapiens | study: EMG produced TPA metagenomics assembly of... | reverse complement strand
GTGCGCACATTTGGCAACGGTGCGGAAAACGTATTCTCAGTACGAGATGAAAATTTTGCGCCAGTATGAGGAGCGTAATACAGTGGTGTCAGAATTTAAGATGACGGCTTATCACGATGGTGAATGGTTGGGGATAGCACCAACAGGAAAACAACTTGTTTTTTACGGGGTAAATATTGATACGATAATGGATGGGAAAATTGTTCGACACGGAGGTGCGGTGAATACGTTTGAGACTTTGTGGGCTGCAGATTTGTTAGGGGTAAAGGAGAGTTAGAGTTATGCTGATAAAAGAGATTCCGGAGACGGATAAGAGCATAATGCGAGCACTGATTATGGAAGTTTTTGACCAGTTTGTCGCGCCGGATTATTCAACAAAAGGGTGTTGCATCATTTCGCGATTTTGTGATGAATGATGACATGTTGACTGGCTATATATGTTACGGTGCGTACGAAGGGAATTTTTTGCAGGGAATTTTGGTTGCGGATGATATTCAGGGACATGTTGTGCTCTATTTTGTGCGGGCGGAGGCGCAAGGGCGCGGAATTGGTCGTGCACTTTGGGAACATCTTTTGGCGCACAGCGTTTGTCCGGCGTTACACGGTCAATGCTTCATTATATGCAGCGCCGATTTATGAGCGTTTGGGATTTGCGGTGACGGGCGATGAGCAGGAAACCGACGGCATTTGCTATATTCCGATGAAATTTGAACGATAACTCAAAAAATGCGAACCCAGTAAAAATGGGTTCGCATTTTTCGTTTAGTCGTCGGCCATGTGGCGTGGCATCTGCCAGGCGTGGTGGTCGGTGTGCAGGAGATGGTGGGCTTTCTCGCTCATTGGTTTGCCGAGATAGAGTCCGGTAGAGATCGAGAATGTCCGGATTTTCGTGACTGAAGCGGATGTCCATGTCGCGGTCGATCTTCCAGAGGGCGGCGCCGCGGTAGACGTTGAGATCGATGCCGTCGAGGATTGGCTGACCGCCGCCGCCAACGCAGCCGCCTGGGCAGGCCATGACTTCGACGAAATCGTAGCGGGCTTTGCCGCTCTTGATGGCGTTGAGCAGCTTGCGCGCGTTGCCAAGCCCGCTGATGACGGCAACCTTGACGCTGCCGGCGCCAGGGATCTCGAAGGTGGCTTCGCGGCCTTCGCCAAACTGTACGTCGCGCACTTCTTCAAAATCGTCGGCGTCTGGATTGAAGCCGGTGATCATGTGGTAGGCGGTGCGCAGTGCGGCATCCATAACGCCGCCGGTGGTGCCGAAAATGGCGGCAGCGCCGGTGGAGGTGCCGAGCGGATGGTCGAAGTCGGTGTTTGGAATTTCGTCAATGAGAATGTGGTCGGCGCGGACCATGCGGGTGAATTCGCGGGTGGTGAGCACGATGTCGACATCGGGATCGCCGCAGGCGTCACGCATTGGTTCGAGGGCACATTCTTCTTTTTTGGCGAGACATGGCATGATGGAGACCATGCAGATCTTGTGCGGATCGGCGCCGATGGACTGTGCAAAGTAGCTTTTGCAGATGGCGCCGAACATCTGCTGTGGGCTCTTGGCGGTGGAGAGGTTGTCGGTCATTTCCGGGAAGTTGGATTTCAGGAAACGGACCCAGCCTGGACAGCAGGAGGTGAACATTGGCCACTTGTACTGGTCACGATGGGTGAAGCGCTCGATAAATTCGCTGGCTTCTTCCATGATGGTGAGATCGGCGGCAAAGTTGGTGTCGAAAACGTAGTCGAAGCCGATCTGCTTGAGCACGCCGACCATTTTTGGTGTGGAGAAAATGTCGCTGTCGATGCCGAGCTCTTCGGCCCAGGCGACGCGCACAGCAGGAGCAACCTGCACGACGGTGATGGTGTCTGGATCGGCGAGGGCGTCGAGAACTTTTTCGGTGTCGTCGCGTTCATGGAGCGCGGCGGTTGGACAATGGGTCACGCACTGGCCGCAGAAGGCGCAGTCGGCTTCGCGGATGGTGCGGTTGTAGCTGACGTCGACGGTGACGCGGGAGCCGGTGCCGGCGACGTCCCAGATGTTGAGGCTCTGGATCTTGTCGCAGACCTGGATGCAACGCATGCATTTGATGCACTTGGAGGCGTCACGGATGAGCGGGGAGGTGAGATCCCAGTCAAACGGTTCGATGTATTTTGGAAACGGATTGGAGAGCACGCCCTGCTCAAAAGCGATGCGCTGCAGCTGACAGTTGCCGTTGCGCATACAGGTTGGGCAGTCGCAGTTGTGCTGTGAGAGGATGAGCTGCAAATTGGTGCGGCGTGCCTGGCGAACGCGAGGGCTGTTGGTGTGGATGACCATGCCTTCGGCGACGGTGTCGATGCAGGCTGGCAGCAGATGATCGTAGCCTTCCACTTCAACGATGCACATGCGGCAGGCGCCGATCTCGTTGATGCCTTCCCAGTAGCAGAGGCTTGGCACTGGATGGCCGGCGATCTCTGCAGCTTTGAGGATGGTCAGGCTGGATGGAACGCTGAGTTTTACGCCGTCTATTGTGATGTTTACCATTTTGTATGTCTACCCCCTTTGAAAATGCCGTAGCCGAAGTGGTCGCAGCGCAGGCAGCGGCTGCTTTCGGCCATGGCGCCTTTTTCGGTGAGGCCGCATTCGATGCAGATGAGGTCGTTTTTGCGCTCGCTGGCTTCGCGTTCGGTGGTGTTGACGCGGGCGCGCTGCGGTTTGTCGTCGAGGCTTGGATCTGGGATGTCGACGTCGACGGTGATCTCATGCTTAAAGCCGAGGTATTCGTCGATGTTGGCTGCGGCAACCTTACCAGCGGCGATGGCGCGGATGGCGCTGGCTGGACCGGTGACGCAGTCGCCGCCGGCGAAGACGCCGTCCATGTGTTCGTCGGAGAGTCGGCTGTCGGAGAGGGCGCTGATGGCACCGTGGAAAACTGGGACGCCGGCTGCTTCGAAAGCGAGCGAGTCAATGCCCTGGCCGATGGCTTCGACGATGATGTCAGCAGGGATGTGCGTTTCTTCGACTTCGTCGGCAGACAGAGCTGGCTTGCCGCGCTTGATGAGCCCGGTCAGCTGTTTCTGTGCGATGAGCGCAGTGGCGTGGCCGTCTTCGTCAGATTCGATGCGCACTGGTGCGTACATTGTGAGCATTTCCACACCTTCGGCAATGGCGCCTTCGATCTCTTCTGGCAGCGCGGTCATATCTTCCTGACGACGGCGATAGACGCAGGTGACTTTTTCAGCGCCGAAGCGGATGGCCGAGCGCGTAACGTCCATGGCGACGTTGCCGCCGCCGATGACGACGATCTTTTTGCCGTGGAAATCAGGATAAATGTCGTCGCCGATCTGGCGCAGGATTTCAACGGCGCTGTAAACGCCTTCGCTCTCTTCGCCTTCGATGCCGGTCTTCTTATCGGTGTGGGCGCCGATGGCGATGTAGATGCAGTCGTAGTTGGCGTCGAGATTGGCGAAAGAAATATCTTTGCCGACTTCGGTTTCTGTGCGTACTTCGATGCCTAGAGAGAGGATCGAGTTGATCTCGCGGTCCAAGAGCTCGCGTGGGAAGCGATAGCTTGGAATGCCGTAACGCAGCATGCCGCCGAGCTGTTTGAACTGTTCAAAGATCGTGACCTTGTGGCCCATCAGCGCCAGATAATAGGCGCAGGAAAGTCCGCCAGGACCGCCGCCGACAACGGCGACTTTTTTGCCGGTGGCTGGCGCGCATTTAGGCTGTGGCACATCGCCGGCGGTATCGACGGCGTAGCGCTTGAGGCCGCGGATGTTGATCGGTTCGTCGAGCATGGTGCGGCGGCAGCGCGCTTCGCATGGATGCTCGCAGACATAGGCGCAGGCCACAGGGAATGGATTGTCCTTGCGGATCAGGCGCACCGCGTCGGCGCAGCGGCCTTCGCGGATCAGCGCGATGTAGCCAGGAATATCGACGCTGGCTGGGCAGAGCGCCACGCATGGCACTGGCTGTTCCATGTTGCCGAGGCAGCGATGGTTCTGGATGTGTTCGATGTAGTCGTCGCGGAAGCCTTTCAGGCCGGAGAGCACCAGACGCGCTGCGTGGGTGCCGATGGCACAGGAGGCTGTGCTCTCAATGATCTGCGCGGTGCGCTCCATGACTTCGAGGTCTTCCATTTTGCCCTTGCCGCGCAGGATGCCGCGCATCAGGTTCGAAAGCTGGCCGAGACCGATGCGGCATGGCACGCATTTTCCGCAGGTCTGCGCGTGGCAGAGATTGAGGAAGTTCAGCGACATGTCGATCGGACACAGCCCAGGACCGGACGCGATGATGCGACGCTCCATGTCGTGGTAGAGCTGGTCCACGACCATTTGGGCCTGGTCGGGAGTATTGATGTCCAATCTACTCAAAGTTTCCACCTTCTTTGTATGTTTCGTTCATGAACATAAGGTTCATTAATGACAATAATTCCAATTATATTATGACACTTCGCCGCCACGGTGTCTACGGCTGATCAGATTTTTGCGCAGAAAATTTGCGCGAAAATGAATGAGCGGAGAAAATTTCTGCGTGCTGGCTGAAAGATTTCTGGCGAAAAAAATGAGCCTTCTCCGCAGAGAAGACTCGAGAAAAATATTATTGCTTTTTGCCGCTGCGCAGTCCCTTCATTGCACAGATGAAGATGATGACGCCGAGGGCGAAGTTTACATACAGCGCCCACTGGGTGCCGTTGGCCGTGCCCTGGCCAATGTCGTCTGGCATGGCTGCCTGGCCGAAGGTGATGAGCGTCGAAGCCACAGCCGTGCCGATGGCGCCGAAAAGCTGCTGCAGCGTGTTGGTCACCGCCGTGCCGTCGGCGTATTGATCGCCGGGCAGATTGCGCAGGGCGAAGGTGGTGACGTTCCCGAGAGCGAAGCTCTGGCCGATGCAGTAGATGAAGCAGATGCCCATCATCACATAGGCGGACACATGCACCATGAAAAGCATCTCGATGAGAAGATCGGCCAGAATCAAAATGAAGCCGATCGTGACAGGAATCTTTGGCCCGATCGTGTCGTAAATGCGGCCCGAAAATGGGTTCATCAGCGCGCTGACGATGCAGGCCGGCAGCACGATGATCCCCGCCATAAAGGCGCTGACACCACCGTGCAGCTGGAACAGGTTTGGAATCATGAAGCCGCGCGTCAGCGTCACGAACTGGCAACAGAGCAGCGCAATCAGGCAGAAGGTGAAGACTGGCGTCTTGAGAATCGAGAGATTAAGCAGCGGCTTTTCCACCTTTTTTGCGTGGAGGATGAACAATGCCAGCAGCACAATGGCGGCGGCGAGCATCCCCCAGACCATCGGGCTGCCAATACCGACATGGCTGATTGTCGAAAGTGGGTAGATAATGAGGAAAAAGCTTGCGCCAAGCAGCAGGAAGCTCAGCAGGTCAAACGGCGCCTTTTCCAGCACGCGCGATTGACGGATGCAGCTGATGCCGCAGATACCGGCAATCACCAGCAGCGGCAGCATGCAGCCGAAAATCATGCGCCAGCCGGCAATGCCCACAATCATCCCACCAAAGGCAGGCCCCAGCGCCGGCCCGAGGACGATGACGAGGGTAGCGATACCCATGATGGTGGCGGTGTTTTTGAACGGCACCTGCTCAAGGATGATGATGTTCATCAGCGGGATCGTGATACCGCCGCTGATGCCCTGCAGGATTCGGCCGATGATCAGCACGGAGAAGCTTGGCGACCAGAGCCCGAGCAGCGTGCCGATGGTGAAAAATGCCCAGGCGGCGATGAAAAGGGTTTTCATCTTAAACCGTTTGGTCAGCCAGGATGATGTTGGAATGATGATTGCGAGCATCAGCAGGTTGACGGTTGTGACCCACTGCACGGTGGATGTTGGAATGCCAAATTCCTGCATCAGTGTTGGGAAAATAACGTTCATGGCCGTTTCTGAAGCGATGGCGACAAATCCCATCAGCCCCAGAGCGACGACAGAAATGATGAGTCGCGCGTCGAGGCGGCGTTCAAAAGTAAAAGCTTCACTCATGTTGTGATTTTAGACCTCCTTAGAATCAGATAGCGGGAGCTTGAAATTGTCATCTTTGAGGCGCTCCCAGGTCTCTTCGATGACTGCGACAGTGACACAGATGTCACGTTCGGGAATATCGGCGAAAAGCTCGGTGAGATGCTCGTGGAATTGCGCCACGTGTACATCGTAGAGCTCCTGGCCGTAAGGCGTCAGCACCAGCGTGTGGCTGCGCTTGTCGTCTGCCGCCGGGCGTCGCTCGATGGCGCCGTGTTCTTCCAGCGTGGTCAGCATGCGCTTGGCAAGCTGACAGGCGTCCAAAAACGCCCGGGTAAGACAGGTATCTATTTTAGGTCCCTCCTCAAATGTTACCACGGGTAATTACCTGAAAAACACTATAATTATAGGGCCGGCGCGTACGATTGTCAACTGCTTTTGAGTGCTGGCGGAAAATATGCTATACTAATGAAAGAAAATTGATCGGGAGTGATTATTCATGAGAAAAAGTCTTGGCGTTCAGCCACGTATTTATCCGGAACCGGTGCTCATCATCGCTGCTTACGATGAAAATGGCACGCCGCAGTGCATGAATGCTGCCTGGGGCGGTCTCTGCGCGAGCGATAAGATCATGATGAGCGTAAATCCTGCCCACGCGACGGTTGCCGCGCTGCGCAGCGCTGGTGCCTTCAGTGTCAGCATGGGGCAGGCGGATCAGGTTGTGGCCTGCGATTACGTCGGCATCACCAGCGGCAACAATGTTGCAGATAAATTTGCGCGCGCTGGTTTTCATGCGACGAAATCTGAGCTGACTGGCGCGCCGCTCATCGACGAGCTTGCCTACACTCTTGACTGCACGCTCGAAAGCTACGACGAGGAAAGCCACATCCTCATCGGCACGATCCGCGACATCAGCGTTGACGAGCGCATTCTCACTGCTGAGGGCACGATCGATGTTCCGGCGCTGGCGCCGCTGTCCTTTGATCCGCACACGAAAAAATATTACAAAGTCACGGAAGCCGTCGCCGACGCGCGCAGCGTGGGCAAAGCGCTGCAGTGAGCAGCGAGCTGATTTCTGCTGGAGCCTGGAGAATTTCCAGGCTCTGTTTTTTATGGGTGCTGGCAGATGTGCGCAGGATGCTAAAAAGATTGACAATTTCTGACGAGTGTGGTAACTTTTGAGATAGACTGATACAGTTTTTAAGAAAATCATTCCTGTTATAGAATAGAAATAAATGAGGTGTATACTATGGTGACGGAACGCATTGAAAAAATTCGCCAGAATTACGTGAACAACAAGCCTGCGATCTCCACGGAACGCGCCTGGCTGTGGACGGAATCCCACAAGCAGACGGAAGGACTGCCGGTGTGCATCCAGCGCGCGCGGGCGTTTTACGACTGCTGCGACAAATTGACGGTACATATTTTTGAGGGCGAGCTGATCGTTGGGGCGGTTGGCGAGTCACCGCAAGTGCGGCATTCTGACGCCGGAGTTTCCTGGCTCTGGGTGGACAAGGAAATGGACACGTTTTCTGACCGTCCGCAGGATCCGTACGAAATGACCGACGAGCAGCGCGCGTTCATGCGCGAGCAGGTGTTCCCGTACTGGAAGAACAAATCACTGGAAGAAGCATTTCTGGCACGTGTGCCGGAAGACACGAGGCACATTGGCGTGGACACAGGCGTGCTCGACAACGACTCGAAATGGCGGCAGGCTGTCGGCGAGATCACGCCAGATTACCAGGATGTGCTCTTTAAGAAGGGCTTTGGCGGTCTCATTCGCGAAGCGGAGGAACACATTGCTCAGCTGGATATGACCAATCCGGAAGACGAAGACAAGCGTGATTTCTACGAATCGACGCTGTGGACGAGCCGCGGCATCATCCGCTATGCGAATCGCTACGCCGATGCGGCGGAGGAAATGGCGAAGACGGAGAGCGATCCTGTGCGCGCCGAAGAGCTGCGCGTGATCGCGAAAAACTGTCGCCGCGTGCCGGAAAATCCGCCGGAATCTTTCTACGAAGCGCTGCAGTTTATCTGGTTTGTGCAGATCGGCGGGATTCTGTCGGAAAATCCGCTGTCGCTGAATCCTGGGCGTTTCGACCAGTACATGGATCCGTACTACGAAGCGGATCTCGCGAAAGGCGCGATCACGCCGGACGCTGCGCAGGAGCTCATCGAAGCGTTGTGGCTGAAATATTCTGAGTGGGTCTGGACGATCTCGTCGAACACGGCGGATTATTTTGCTGGCTACAACCAGTTCCAGAATCTCACCGTCGGCGGCAAAAAACGCGATGGCTCCGACGGCACAAATCCGATCACCTATATGGCGCTGAAAGCGACGGAGGAAGTCAAGACCCACCAGCCAGGGCTTTCTGTGCGCGTGCAGGCGGATTGTCCAAAAGAATTCCTCGACGCCGTCTGCCATCTTGTGGCGCAGGGAACAGGTTTCCCAGCGATCCACAGCGACGCCGTGGGCTATCAGATGCTCCTGAACGCTGGCTATGAACCAGACGACGCCCGCGACTGGAACAATTGCGGCTGCGTTGTGCCGCATTTCCGCAAGACTGGCGAATGGACAGCGGCTGTGAATATGAACTTCGGCTCGGCGATGGAATATGCGCTGAACCAGGGGTATTCGTTGATGACTGGCGAAAAAATGGGGCTGGACGAAAAACCAGCCAGCGAGATGACGAGCTTTGACGATGTGAAGAACGCATTCTACAAGCAGTTCGACAACCTCTGCCGCCATTCGATCATCCTCACCATTGAAGCGCAGCGTCTGCACAAGGAAATGGTGCCGCGCCCATTCCTTTCGTCCTGCATTGAGCACTGCATGGAAAGCGGGAAGGATCTTTCCCAGGGCGGCGCGAAGTACAACGTCGGCCCGGTCATCACCGGCATCGGCCTGGCGGTCGTGGCCAATTCTCTGGCGGCTGTGAAAAAGCTCGTTTTCGAGGATCAGGTCTGCGACATGCAGACGCTGGCGAAGGCGCTTCAGGCCAACTGGGAAGGTTTTGATGATCTGCGCGAACAGGCCAAAGCTTGCCCGAAATACGGCAACGACGACCGCTATGTCGACGACATCGCCATCGAGATCGCCAACCATTTCTATCATGAGATCCACCAGTACCACGATATTTTTGGTAGTCCGTTCAACACGGCGTTCATGGGTATTTCCAACTACATCCCGATGGGGCGCGTGCTAGGCGCCACGCCTTGCGGACGCAAAAACGGCGAGCCATCGAGCGAAGGCGTGTCGCCATTTGTCGGCACCGACACCTCGACGCCGCTGGCAGCGATGCGCTCCGCCGCCAAGCTCAATCAGGAGATCCACAGCGGTGGCACGCTTCTGAACCTGCGTCTCGATCACAATCTCGTCGCCACCAAGCGCGGCCAGGCCAACCTGGGCGCGATGGTGCAGACGCTGTTCAGCCTGGGCGCTTTCCATGTCCAGTTCAACTGCATTTCCTCGGAGGTTCTGCGCGACGCGCAGGCGCATCCGGAAAATTATAAAGATCTGCTCGTGCGTGTGGCCGGCTATTCGACGCAGTTCGTTAATCTGTCGAAATCCATGCAGGACGCGATCATCGCGCGCACCGAGCACAGCAATTTCTAAGCAAAAGGAGGAGGCGGGAGCCAGGCGCTCCCGCCGATGTTGTTATGGGCGGTTATATCATGCAACTGCAGCATTTTTCGGTCAACGACGGCGACGGCATCCGCACCATCGTGTTCATGGCGGGCTGTCCGCTGCGCTGTGCCTGGTGCGCCAATCCCGAGGGGCAGACGCGGCGCAACGCCATGACCCATTGGGCAGAAACGGAAGACATTCTTGCTGAGCTGCGCCATCAGGCGATCTTCTTTCGCCAGTCCGGCGGCGGCGTCACTTTTTCCCGGCGGCGAAGCCACAGCCCAGCCAGATTTCCTGCGGGAAATGGTGGACGCGCTCTACGACGAATGGATTTTCGCTGGCGATCGAAACCTGCGGGTTATTTTGACTACGCGCAGATGGCGCCAACCCTGCGCAAGATGGACACGATTTTCATCGATATCAAGCACATCGATCCGCGCCAGCATCACGCATTCACCGGCGTCGACAATGCGCTGATCCTGCAGAACATCCGCCGCGCCAGTGACGAGGGCTTGCCGCTCGTTGTGCGCATTCCCACGATCGTCGGCGTCAATGCCGACGACGAGACAATGACGCGCGTCTTCGACTTTTTTTCGAGAAGAATCAGATTCGCGCCAAGCTGGAACTTTTTGCCGTATCATCGCTACGGCGAAGCAAAATACGAAAAGCTCGGGCTGGCGCTGCCGGATCCCCGCTTCGCCACGCCGAGCGAGGAACAGCTCGCACACTGGACAGCCATGGCGGAAGCGCGCGGCATTGAGGTTGTGAGCTATAAATAAAAGTGCTCTTAAAATGCGAGCACTTTTTACGAGCACTTTCGTGAAAGGAGAATGACCATGGATGCAGATGTCCTGCTCTTTTTTGACAAACAGCGTGCGGCGCTGCCGATGTATGAAGCGTTCGAGCAGGCGCTTTTTGAGCGACTGCCAGACACACGCATGAAAGTACAGAAAACGCAGATTTCCTTCTATAATAAACACCAGTTCTGCTGTGTGTCGTTTTTGCGCGTGCGCAAGAAAAAAGAGCTGCCAGATCCGTATCTCGTCGTCACCTTTGGTCTGGAGCACGAGGTGCAGTCGCCGCGTATCGCTGCCGCTACCGAGCCTTATCCAAATCGCTGGACGCATCATGTGGTGCTCGCTTCTCCGCTTGAAGTGGACGACGAACTCATGTGCTGGGTTGAGGAAGCAGCGGCGTTTTCTGCTGTGAAATAGAAAAAAATCTCCATCATTCGCTTATGAGCAGATGATGGAGATTTTTCATTCAGCGCTTGCGCCGTATGCCACGCAGCTCCGAGAGCACGAGCCCGCCGAGGGTGAGCAGCGTGCCGCAGGCTGTCATCCAGGTGAACGGTTCGCCGAGGATGATGACTGAGCTCACAACGGTGATCACTGGCGTGAGAAAAATGTAGAGGCTGGCCTGAACCGCACCGAGATGGCGGATCGCCGTGTTCCAGGTGACAAAGCAGAGCGCCGACGCGCCGAGCCCGAGGAAGAGAATGTTCGCCAGATTCAGCGGATCGGCGAAACGGCTGAGACCCGGCTGGAAATCGAAGAGCCAGCAGGCCGGCAGCATAAAGAGCAGCCCGTAGAAAAACGTGCGCCGCGTCGTCTGGATCGTTGGGTAGCCAAAAGCGGCGATCTTGCGCGTGAGGATCGAGTAGAACCCCCAGACCAGCGCCGCCAGAAGCGCCAGCAGGTCGCCGCGCGGATTCAGCGAGAGCGCGCTGCCGTTAAAGCTGATGAGACAGACGCCTGCCATCGCCACGAGAAATCCCACGAAGAAATTCGCCGGCAGCCGTTCCTCGCCGCGCAGAAATAGCGCCGCCAGCATCGCCGTGAAAAGCGGCGCCACCGCCACGATCACGCCCACGTTTGAAGCCATTGTGTAGGTCAGCGCGATATTTTCCAATAGATAGTAGAGACAGATCCCGCAAAGCCCAGCGCCGGCAAAGATCCATTCCTGCTGCGCCGTTGTTCTGCGCAGCGGATGCGGGAAGACGATCCACAGCGCCGCGTAGCCTAGGAGAAAGCGGAAAAAGAGAATCTCCACCGGCTGAAAACTTTCCAACAGCACCTTCGTCGCGATAAACGTCGTGCCCCAGATGAGCACCGTCAGCAGCGCCGCCAGATGCCCGCGCCGCGTGTATTTGTTCATAGATTCCCCTCCGTTTCCTATGTGTCGATGAGTAGTATACCACAAGCGCGGCGCAGAGAAAAGCCGCAAGCGTCGTGCTTGCCATTGCGGTCTGTATTTCGTACAATAGAATGTAGAACAATGTGCGAAAGGAGGATGAACATGACAGAAGCAGAAATTATTGAACTGGTGCGTGGCGGTGAGGGCATCAACGTTGAGTTCAAGCGTTCGGCGACAGCCATCACAAAGGATGTTTATGATACTGTGTGCGCTTTTTCCAACAGGGACGGTGGCGTGATCCTGTTGGGTGTCAGCGACGACGGAACGATCACCGGTGTTGCGCCAGAAGCCATCGATCACATGAAGGCAGATTTTGTCACAGCGATCAACAACGCCGAAAAATTTTATCCGCCGCTTTATCTGCAACCGCAGACATTTGAGGTGGCGGGGCACGTACTGCTTGTCATCCAGATTCCACCGAGTACGCAGGTTTGCCGGCATCGCGGGCGAATTTTTGATCGCAATCATGAAGCGGACATCGATATTACAAACAGTGTGGATATGGTTTATCAGCTGTACGCGCGCAAGAGCAGCAGTTATTTTGTCAATAAAGTTACGGGCTTTCAAATGGATGATCTGCGCGCAGATCTCATCGACCGTGCGCGAGAGATGACGCGTGTGCGTGCGAGCGATCATCCTTGGCGCACGATGAGCGATGAAGCGATGCTGCGCAGCGCTGGACTGATTTTGCGCGATGATGTGAGGCAGATCGAGGGAGTGACGATCGCTGGCATTCTGCTCTTTGGCAAAGATCCAACGATCATGGCGGTGCTGCCGCAGCACAAAACAGATGCGATCTTGCGCATTGAGAACCTCGATCGTTATGACGACCGTGATGTCATCATCACCAATCTGCTTGAGAGCTACGACCGTCTCATGGCATTTGGCAAGAAGCATCTCAGCGATCCATTTGTCATGGAGGGGATTCAGAGCATTAGTGCACGCGATAAGATTCTGCGTGAGAATTTTTTCGAACAGCTTGGCGCATCGCGATTATTCCAGCGGCTATGTAGCAAAATTTGTCATCGAACGCGAGCGCATGTTTACTGAAAACGCCAACCGTGCTCACGGTCACGGTGTGTTGCAGCTTTCGGCGTTTGAGCCCTTTGCAAAGAATCCGCCGATCTCCAAAGTTTTTCGTGAGATCGGTTTAGCGGACGAGCTTGGCAGCGGCATGCGCAATACCTACAAATACACGGCCTATTATTCCGGTGGCGAGCCAGCGTTCACAGAAGGCGATGTGTTTCGCATTGTGATTCCGCTGTCGCCGACCGCGACAGCGAAAGTAGGACCTGGGAAGAAAGATCTTGTGGGTAGAGAACAAGATAAGACCCAAGATAAGACCCAAGATAAGACCCAAGATAAGATTTTGGATTATTGTAAGGAGCCGCGGTCTAAAGCAGAAATAGCGACATACTGTGGCTACTCGAATAGTAAGAGCTTTACCAGGCTGTATCTTAAGCCGCTTCTTGACAGCGGCCATCTTCAAATGACTTTGCCAGACAAACCGACGAGTCGCAACCAGAAATATATTACGGTGGCGCATGAAGAGTAACGATGGAGATTCAGCAATATTTCCACTATGGGCAGTTGATCGCAAAATTGAGGACGAAAATGGGGCTGTCACACGAACGAAAACCATCGTTTGTGTGACAGCCCCGGTTGGCTAATGCCCACGGTGTTTGGCCTTTTTGTTTGGCGCGGCGTTTGGCGTAGCGTTCTGCCTGTGCTTCTTCGCGGGCTTTGCGCTGAAAAGCGCTGCGGCTGCTTTTGCTGACTTCGTGCTGAGCGGCGAGCGCCTGTTGCGCTTTGGTGCCGATGCCGCGTGATGCGGAGGCTTTTCGCGCGGCGCGCTGGCGGCGTTTCGGATTGCTGTGATGCATCTGGCGATCTGCAGCGACGGCTGGACTGAACGCCAGCTTCCGGAAACGCTGCTGTACGAACGCGAGCACTTCGGCATTCGTTGGCTCTGCGCCGAAAACATGCCTGCATACGGAAAGTTGGTCGTCTTCCACGCGCTCGAACACGCCGACCCAGAATGGATCCTCAAAATACACCGTGAGTGTGAGTGTAGTTTGCGCCATCTTGGTCCCTCCTTTGAAAAGATGGACAAAGAATGGACAACCCAGGAGGGGCAGGTTACTTACCTCACGAGTGTGAGACGGCCGGGCTACCTACCGGCTCTCGCGCGAACGGCGCTTTGCGTTTTTATCTTTGCCGCAGCAGTGGCTGCAAGTTTATTATACCACGACAGGTGGATCATTAAAAGTTGTGTACATATAAGCGGATCGGCGCGCCATCGTCGTCGTGCGCCATGGTGAGGAAGCGCCAGCCGTAATGTAAAGAATGGTTGGTCGCATAGATGTGTACTCCTTTTCGTGCTTTTTAGATATTCTCTATTATAGCAGAAAACAGCGGCGTGCAGAGAAAACCGCGCATATCTCGTTTGGATATGCGTGGCTTGAAAGGGAGTAGCCCAATGGCTCATTTTTCTTCGGAACCGCGGTAGATATCTGCGACTTGTTTGCCAAATTTTTTGTACTCGCGTGCGGTTTCTTTGGCGGCTTTTTTGATGGCGCGGGCGTCGCGACGGTCTTTGTTGCGATAAGCGGTGCCGATATCGCGATAGGCATCGCCGAGGTCGTCGCTGTCGTCGGCGGTCATTTCACGAAAGCGTTCGGCGGTGCGGCTGATCAGCCAGTTTATCGCCAACGGGCTGAGAAGTTTTGCGCTGGACGACGGAATGCGCGCCTGATGCGGAAAAGCGTTGACAAGAGGAGAGACAATGCGTACAATCACAGTAAGATGAGCCAGAATGTACGATTAATATCGATTGGAGGATATTATTGTGAATAGAACCATAGAAAAACAAGTCACTGGTCAGCAGACATTTGACGGCGCAGGTGTGGATCTTGTGCGCGTGCTGGGACATCCAACATCGGAAGCGTTTGATCCGTTTCTCATGCTCGACAGCTTCGACAGCACCGAGCCGGAAGCGTACAAAGCAGGCTTCCCGATGCATCCGCACCGCGGCATTGAGACGATCAGCTACATCGCCAGCGGAAAAATGATGCACCGCGACAGCCTTGGCCACGAGGACACGATTTCCGACGGCGAGGTGCAGTGGATGACAGCGGGCAGCGGCATTCAGCACGAAGAAAAGCTGCCGGCGTCGGAGCGGCTGCTCGGTGTGCAGCTTTGGCTCAATCTGCCGGCGGCAGAAAAGATGACGGAGCCAGCGTATCACGCGATCAAGAATGACGCGATTCCGGAGGTTGCCCTCGATGGTGGAAAACTGCGCGTGATCGCCGGCAGCTTTGACGGCGTGCAGGGATTCCAATCGCGCCATCTGCCGCTCGATTATTACGACGTGCAGCTTTCAGCTGGCGCCAGCGTAGAGATCCCAACAGATCCTGCGCGCACGACGATCGCCTTCACGCTGCTCGGCGACGCCGAGATCGAAGGGACGCAGATCGCCGAGAAAACGGCTGTCAAGCTCAGCGCTGGCGAAAGCCTGAGCCTTGCCGCAACAGAGGATGCTGCGGCGCAGATCCTCGTCATGAGCGCGCCTGCCCTCGGCGAACCGATCGCCTGGCACGGACCGATCGTCATGAACAACCTGGCGGATATCGCCAAAGCCAGCGCGGAACTACGCAACGGCACCTTTCTCAAGCACGAGATCGCCTATTGAGCAACGAAAAACGGAGACGTTTCCTGTGTGGAAGCGTCTCCGTTTTTTCAATCGTCGGTGATGGTGAAAATGTCTTCAATCGTCACGCCGAACACCTCGGCGATGTGCCAGGCCAGCACCAGCGATGGATTGTAGCGACCTTTCTCGAGATTGCCGATGGTTTCACGGCGCACGCCGACGCGCGCAGCTAGCTCTGCCTGATTCATGCCGAAGCGGGCGCGGTATTCTTTGATGCGGTTGTGGATCATTCGTCGTCGAGCTCCTTCCACTCACGCCATTCGCGCACAGTGAGCACAGCGGTGAAGCAAACATACGCAGTGAGAAAACCACATTTTACAGCCAACGCTGTTGTTCCGGCAGAAGAGCCCGAGAGAAATGTGGCGACTATGATCACGAGCGTTACAACGGCCATTTCTGCGAAAAATGCCCAGAGCGCAGCAACTTTGACATGTTCGAGGAAAAATTCGTCTGGCTTGACGCCAAAGTAAGGGAGAAAAATGAGAAAGATAAGAAATGCCAGATAGCTGCGGTCGCCATTGACAAACCAGAGCGCAGCTGGCAGCGCCATGAGCGAAAGCAGGCCGACAGGATTGATGTGTGTGAATTTCATGCTGGACCCTCCGTTCATTCGCGGGCACCGCGCTGTTCACGCCATTCACAGAGCGCTAGCGCCAGGCTGAAGACGATTACCGACGTGGCAAAGCTGAGGCCAAAGGCCATGGCGGCTGCACGCGCTGGATCATAAAATGCGCAGAAGAGAAACACGTAGACAATGAGGGAAAGCAGGCTGGCGAAAAAAGCGAGCGTCGCTGTTTTGCGCACATTTTCGAGAAAGAATTCGTCCGGCAGCACCCAGAAGTACCGTATATAATAGAAGAAACCGAAAAAACCAAACCAACCTTTGTTGTCTGTGAGAAAGCCGAGCACGGCGATGATCGAGAGCAACGCCAGCAGGCCAAGGGGATTGAACCGTCGCATGAGAAAACACTCCTTTCGCGATGTGGTGAATTTCGCTCCTTATGATAGAAATATACCACATCACGCACGCGGCGTCAAGCTGGAAAGGATGCAGGAATTTGGCTGCTGTGGTATAATAAGCGCATGAATGACACGAAGGGGTGAATGATTTTGGAACAGGTGATTTTTGAACGTGCGGGCGGTGCGCTGGCGCTGGCGGATGGTCGGGCGACGGCTGAGCTGGCGATAGCTGGCGATGTGCCGACGCTGTTGGCGCGGCTGGGTGTGATGAAGCCGCTGGTGGTGAGCGGCGGCGGACTTGCGCGCAGCGGCGTGGCGGAGGAAATGGCGCGGCGCGGGATGCCGCTGGTCCATTTCGACGGATTTGCGCCGAATCCGACGGCGGAGCAGGTGCAGGCAGGGCTGGCGATGTTCCGCGCGGAGGGCTGCGACGGGCTGCTCAGTATCGGCGGTGGCAGCGCGATGGATGTGGCGAAGGGGATCAAGGCGCTGGGCGAGACGGATGCGCACGCTTCTCTCTTGGAGCGCCTGACGCATCCGCAGCCGATGGCTGTGCCGCATGTGGCCCTGCCGACGACGGCTGGCACCGGTAGCGAGTCGACGCATTTTGCGACGATCTACATCGGCGGGAAGAAATATTCTGTCGCGCATGAAGCGCTGCTGCCGGAAGCGGCGATCCTCGATCCGGAAGAATTGTCAACGTTGCCTGATGCGGAGCGCGCAGCGACGTTTCTCGATGCGCTCTGCCACAGCATCGAAAGCTACTGGTCGCGCCGCGCGACGGCGGAGAGCCGCACCTACGCTGCGCAGGCGATCGGCCTTTTGGCGGCGAATGCGGCGGCTTATCTGCGTGGCGACGAGATGGCAGCGAGCGCGGTGATGGTGGCGTCGAATTTTGCCGGCCGCGCGATCAACCTGACGACGACGACGGCGGCGCACGCGATGTGCTACCAGCTGACGGCGCTCTATGGCCTGCGCCATGGTCATGCGGCGGCGGTTTGTCTGCCGGCGGCGTGGGAGCGGCTGCTTGCGGCGAGCGCGGAAGATGCGACGCTGGCGCAGACGCTTGCGGAGCTGGCGCGGCTTCTCGGCGGTAAAACGCCGCAGGATGGGCTCGATGCATTTCTGGCGCTGCGCACTGCGGCGGCGCTGGACGACGGCTGGCTGCCAGCGGACGAGGGCGATCTGGCGCTTTTGGCAGGCTCGGTCAACGCGCAGCGGCTGGGCAATTATCCGGTGGCGCTTGCGGAAGATGATCTCTATGAGATGTATCGGCGGGCGCTCTGGGGGTGGCGCTGATGCGGGCGTTCATCTTTAACTCCGGCCGCGGCTCGCGACTGGGCGCGCTCACTGCTGCGCAGCCGAAGGCACTGGTGCCGCTGGCGAACGGCGAGACGCTGCTTTCGCGGCAGCTGCGTTTGCTGGGAAAGGCTGGCGTGGGTGATGTCGTCATCTCGACGGGCTACCTGGCGGAGCAGATTGAAGCGGCGACAGCACCCTTTGCTGCCCAGGGCATGCGCTTTCACTTTGTCCACAACCCGGATTACCAGAAGACGAACGCCATCGTCTCTCTGGAGCGCGCGGCGGGCTATGTGCGCGGCGAGGCGCTTTTGATGCTGCACGGCGATCTTGTCTTCGACGAAGGCTGGATAGGCGACGTGTGTGCTGCGAAAGCGACGGATCTGGCGGCGGTGGATGCGACGCCGCCGCTGAATGAGAAGGATTTCAAGGCGCGCATTGAGAACGGAACGATCGCTGCCATCGGTGTGGACCTTTGCGGCGAAGACTGCGTGAATTTTATGCCGTTCTACAAGCTCAGCGCGCAGGCGCTGGATCTCTGGCTGGATGCGGTGCACGCTGCCATCGGCCGCGGCGAAACGCAGATCTACGCCGAAACGGCGGCTGCGCCGGTGCTCTGCAAGATGCAGCTGGCGCCGTTTTCCTACGCCGGGCGGCTGCTGGCAGAGATCGATACGCCGGAGGATCTGGCGGCGGTGCGGAACGATCTGAACAACAATCCACAATTTTGAAAGGAAGAGAACAATGGCAAAAAGAGATTTTGAAAAACGACAATACGTCTGCCCAAAATGCGGCTGCACCCGCTATGAAAGCGACCAGTTTCAGGCCACAGGCGGCGGCTTTGCGAAGGTGTTCGAGGTGCAGAACAAGCGCTTTGTCACCATCACTTGCGAAGACTGCGGCTACACCGAGCTTTACAAGAGCGACACCAGCCTTGGCATGAACATTCTCGATCTGCTGATGTAAGAGAAAGCGAGGCGACGATCCATGGATCTGCAAGATACCCTCACGGCGCTGCGCCATCTCGCGCAAAAGGATCCGGCTGTGCGCGACAGGCTCCTCGCCAGCCGCGAAGCGGATAACGCTGCAGAGGTATTCTGCCGCGCCGCCAGCGATCTCGGCTATCCGCTGAGCATCGCGGAGCTCGCCTTCGCCGGTGAAGCCGACTACGCCACCATGCGCCGTGCCACCAACGGCGGCGGTGAAAATTCACCGGTGCTCGACGGCGAAGACGACTACTACGATCTTTTCATGAGCGAGCTCGAGGCGCTGCGTTACGCGGAGGATGCCAGTCATCGATAAAATCTCACAGTTTGCAGTGATTTGGGGATTTCAAACCGCGTGAAGTATGTTATACTATAGGCAACGTATCCTGAAGGAGGAAAATGAACACATGGCAGTCATTACCATTACCAAAGAAAATTTCGAAGAGGAAGTTATCAAAAGCGACAAACCTGTGCTCCTCGATTTCTGGGCAGCCTGGTGCGGTCCTTGCCGCATGGTCAGCCCAATCGTTGAGCAGATCGCTGAAGAACGCGCAGACATCAAGGTTGGCAAGATCAACGTTGATGAACAGACCGAGCTGGCCACCGCGTTCCGTGTGATGAGCATCCCAACCCTCGTTGCTGTCAAGGACGGGAAGATCGTCAACCAGTCCGTTGGCGTCCAGCCAAAGGCCGACATCCTTGCCCTGCTTGACTGAGTTTTAGAGCTGAAGCGCTGGCATTCTGCTGCGGCAGGAGGCTGGCGCTTTTTTGTGCGCTGCTGGCTGTGATTTTACAATCAATAAACACCGTTGATGAAAAAAGAGGAAAAAGGTCTTTCCATTCCCCTGCGTATCAGTATAATAATAATCAGCAAGGGCGATTTAGCTGCTAAACAGCGGATCGTTCACAAAGAGGTGTTGCCCATGGAACGGATGGATGTTTACATCACTGCCTACCGCCTGATCAACAAATACAATGCCAAAACCAAGCAGCCCAAAACCTTTGGCACCGCCGAAACCGTCTGCGGCTCTGAAGCGCAGGTGCTGGACGTTGTTGCCCACACCCAGCTCGTCACCTGTTCACAGATCGCAAGCGCGCTCGGGATCACCAAAGGCGCTGTCTCGCAGACCCTCGCCAAGCTCGAAAAGAAAGCCCTCATCGAGCGTGCCCCTGCTCGCGATGGCTGTGGCACAGTCGCCATCAGGCTGACAGAAAAAGGGCAGGAAATCCTCACCAATTATTATGCCTGGCGGGACTGCCGGCTGCGAAAAGTCATCGCTGCCGCCCGCGCCCTGCCGCCAGAGAGCGCCAAGGCCATGCTCCAGATGCTCGAAGCTTTTGAGGAGGCGCTCGACCAATATTAATTGGGCGCAGCGCCCTCGACCAATACCAGCCAGCAGCCAAAGCCGCGCTCATCATCAATCGACAAAAATGGAGGAGTTACCATGTTAAAGCTAGAACATATTTCTTACGGCGTGCCTGATCGCCCAGATATTCTCGTCGATGTCAATTTGGAGATCGACGAACCCTTTGTCGCCATCACCGGTCCCAATGGCAGCGGCAAAAGCACGCTGATGAAGGTGATCTGCGGCATCATCAAGCCCAACAGCGGCCGCATCTATTTCAACGGCCAGGATATCACCGACTGGTCCATCACCGATCGCGCCAATCTCGGCATCAGCTATGCGTTCCAGAAGCCAGTTGCGTTTAAGGGTCTGAAGGTCATCGACCTGCTTACCCTCGCCAGCGGCAAAGGCACCAGCCTCAGCGAAGCCTGCGATTATCTCAGCGAAGTCGGCCTCTGCGCCCGTGATTATATCGACCGCGAGCTCAACGACAGCCTTTCCGGCGGCGAAATGAAACGCATCGAGATCGCCATGATGCTCGCCCGCAGCACCGCGCTCTCCCTCTTCGACGAGCCAGAAGCCGGCATCGACCTCTGGAGCTTCCAGAGCCTCATCCAGGTGTTTGAAAAAATGAACGAAAAAACCAACGGCAAGATCCTCATCATCAGCCACCAGGAGCGCATCCTCAACATCGCCGACCGCATCATCATGATGCAGGACGGCAAAGTCGTGCGCGATGGCAAGCCCGACGACGTCATGCCATACATCATCGGCAGCGGCTGCACCAAGATCATGGACAAGCTCGCCAAGTAAAGGAGGACCACAACAATGGATGAAATTCAGAAACGCTTATTAAAGGAAGTCGCCGACCTCGACGCCCTCCCCGTCGGCGCCTACAACATCCGCGCCGACGGCCAGGCAGCCGGTCGCCGCTCCACCGCCAATATCGAGATCGTTCCCCAGAAAGAACGCCAGGGCATCGAGATCCATGTTAAGGATGGCACCGTCAATGAATCCATGCACATCCCAGTCATCATGCAGCAGAGCGGCCTCAAGGATCTCGTCTACAACGATTTCTACATCGGCGAAAACTGCGACATCACCATCGTCGCCGGCTGCGGCATCCACAACTGCGGCGGTGGCGGCGACAGCCAGCACGACGGCATCCACACCTTCTACGTCGGCAAAAATTCCAAGGTCAAATACATCGAAAACATTTCGGCGAAGGCGACGGCCGCGGCAAGCAGATCATGAACCCAACCACCATCCTCCATCTCGCCGAAGGCGCCGAGCTTGAGATGGAAACCACCCAGATCGAAGGCATCGACGACACCATTCGCGAAACCTCCGGCGACCTCGCCGACGGCGCACCCCGTCCATCCGACCTCGAAAACGAATCCTCACCACCGGCAGACCAGGTCGCCAAGACCAATTTTGAAGTGGACCTCAACGGCCAAACTGCACGCCAACGTCGTCAGCCGCAGCGTTGCCAAGGATCGCTCCGTGCAGGATTTTCGTCAGCCGCATCAACGGCAACGCCGCCTGCTACGGCCACACCGAATGCGACGCCATCATCATGGA
>ENA-OQCL01000391-OQCL01000391.1-human-gut-metagenome-genome-assembly--contig:-NODE-391-length-21735-cov-10.556229_pt1 | contig 21735 bp, 19 predicted proteins | sample MGYA00242502_ERZ504586 | MGnify/ENA primary metagenome ERZ504586 (study PRJEB26092, sample SAMD00036316) | human gut metagenome | host: Homo sapiens | study: EMG produced TPA metagenomics assembly of... | reverse complement strand
TTCTCCTGCCTCGCGCCGTGGAGCCGATGGCTCCTCGTCTTGCATCCTACCTTCTCAGGAGGTTTCTCCCAATGGCGGACTTTCGTCCCTGGCGGCCAAGGCCGCTTCGGTGCATTCTTGCGCCCACAGTGCCGTTCGCGTGGGGTTCCTTCGCCCCGTTTCTTTAGGCAGGCACCTGGCCGTTTTCCGGCCTTTGCGGTACCCGCCGCACAGCATCCTCGGACATGATTCGATTATCCGGCTCTGCGTTCTCGCAAAGCCATTCTTATCATACAGCATCCGGCAGGAAAAGTCAACGGTCCGCCCCATGCAAAACGGCTGTGTATTGCAGGACTGCAATATTTATTACACCACGGACCGGGAGCACCTCTCCTATTTGCTGAACCAGCAGCGGCAGCTGCTGATCGGCGGAGAGGATACGGAGCAGCAGGAAAAATAAAACCGGCAGGAATGCCGCCGGCGCAGGGTTTGCCGCGCCGGCGGCATTTTTTTTGCAGGGTAAACACATGGCCGCACCTGTAGGCGCGGCCATGTGTTTACCAGCGCCGCTTTTTCTTTTCGCCCTCCCGGCGCTGGAAGGGCTTGTCGATGAGGATGATGTCCTCTCCGAACCGCTGGACGCAGTCCCAGGGAATGTAATAATCCTCGCCCCGGCCGAACAGACCGAAGAACCGGCAGGGGCCAAAGACGATCAGGGCCTTGACGGTCCCCTCCGGGATGCAGAGCTCCAGGTCTCCCACGCAGCCCAGACGGCTGCCGTCGCAGATGTTGATGACCTCCTTGCGGCGCAGCTGTGAAAATCGGCACATCATGGTCTCCACCTCAGCTCCAGCCTATGCGCCTTCCGGCGCGTCCTATGCCATCAGATCACCGCGTCCACGGGGATGCCGCCGCCCGTGGCCGCCGTGAACCGGCGGGTGACAAAACTGTTATATCATCTTTAAGGAATCTTAAAGGTTCCCCCCTTGTTTCTTTAACTGTTTTTCTTTATACTGAATTTTAAGAACAGGGACAGCTGATCGGAAGCTGTATCGCCAAAAAAAGAGCCGCTCTTGACAGGGAACAGCAGATCATATATACTAAGTGTATCAACCATCTTGATACAATTGCGCCTGTGCGCACAGAGAAAGGAAAGCGCCTATGGAGACGTTAAAGACCATCAATTATATCATAGCGGTTATTTTCTTCGTCTGCTATACCTATCAGTTTTTGTATATCCCGGTGCCCTGGCTGCGGAAGGAGAAGCCCCACGGCCCGGCCAAGGCCAACCGGTACGCCGTTCTGATCTGCGCCCGGAACGAGCAGCGGGTCATCGGCGACCTGATCGCCAGCCTTCGGGGGCAGACATATGACCAGAGCCTGCTGTCCATTTTCGTGCTGGCGGACAACTGCACCGACGACACGGCCATGGTGGCCCGGGTGGCCGGGGCCAACGTGTATGAGCGGTTCAACCAGGTGCGGGTGGGCAAGGGCTACGCCCTGCAGGAGCTGCTGGAGCACCTGGAGCAGGACTATCCCCAGGGCTTCGACGGCTACTTCGTCTTTGACGCGGACAATATCCTGGCTCCCAACTATGTGGAGGCCATGAACCGGACGTTTTCCGACGGACACGAGATCGTCACCAGCTTCCGCAACAGCAAGAATTACGGCGACAACTGGATCAGCGCCGGTTATGCCCTGTGGTTCCTGCGGGAGAGCCGGTATCTCAATCACGCCCGGTTCCTGCTGGGCACCAGCTGCGCCGTGTCCGGCACCGGGTTCCTGTTCAGCCGACAGGTGCTGGAGGAGACGGGGCCCTGGCCCTTCCACCTGCTGACGGAGGATATCCAGTTCTCCGTGGACCAGGTGACCCGGGGACGGAAGATCGCCTTCTGCCCCGACGCGGTGCTGTATGACGAGCAGCCCACCACCTTCCGCCAGTCCTGGAACCAGAGGCTGCGGTGGTCCAAGGGGTATTTGCAGGTATTCCGGGGCTACGGCGCCAGGCTGCTGCGGGGCGCGGCCCGGGGGAGCTTCTCCTGCTACGACATGGCGGCGGCCATTATGCCGGCCTTCGTCCTGTCGGCCACGGCCATCGTGTGCAACGTGACGGCGGCGGTGCTGGGAGCCATTCGGGGGGCGGATCTGACCATTGCCCTGTGGTCTGTGGGGCAGATGCTGCTGAACATGTATCTGACGCTGTTTATCCTGGGGGCCATCACCACCGTTACCGAGTGGCGGCGGATCCATACCAAGGCGGTGAAGAAGGTGATCTACGCCTTCACCTTCCCGCTGTTTATGTTTACTTATATTCCCATCTCCTTTGCGGCGCTGTTCAGCAAGGGGGAGTGGAAGCCCATCGAGCACCGGGTCAGCGCCGCGTCCCTGCGGGGCCGGGGCCGGGAGGAGCTGCTGCCCTTCTGACCGGCAGTCTGCCGCCGGTGCAATCCGAGAAATGAGAGGCGATCACCATGTACACCATCCTGGTCTGTGACGACGAAAAGGATATCGTATCGGCGCTGAATATTTATCTCAGTGCCGAGGGCTATCGGGTGCTGACGGCCTTTGACGGGCCGGAGGCCCTGCGGCTGCTGGACCGGGAGGAGGTACACCTGGTGCTGCTGGATGTGATGATGCCGGGAATGGACGGCATCACTGCCATGACCCGCCTGCGGCAGAGCCACAATCTGCCGGTGATCCTGCTGACGGCCAAGTCCGAGGACACGGACAAGGTGCTGGGGCTGAACATGGGGGCCGACGACTATGTGACCAAGCCCTTCAACCCCGTGGAGCTGCTGGCCCGGGTCCGGTCCCAGCTGCGGCGGTATATGACTCTGGGCGGCGGCCATGTGGCCCCCACCGCCGTGACCATCGGCGGAGTGAGCCTGGACGACAATGCCAAGACCGTCACCGTGGACGGGGACACCGTGAACCTGACGCCCCTGGAATACGACATTCTGCGGCTGCTGATGCAGCATCCGGGGAAGGTGTTCTCGCCCCACGAGATCTATCGCCGGGTGTGGCATGAGGACCCGGCGGCGGACAATCCCGTGGCCGTCCACGTGCGGCACATCCGGGAGAAGATCGAGATCAACCCCGCAGAGCCCCGGTATCTGAAGGTGGTGTGGGGCAAGGGGTACAAAATGGAGGGGGCGGCGCAATGAAAAAGCTGCTGGAAAAGCCGTGGGCCAAGGCCCTGGCCTTTCTGCTGACCCTGCTGCCGGGCACGGCGGCGGTGTATGGCGGCGTCGAGCTGGTATACATATGTGTCTATAACATGCATACGGACAGGCGCCTGGATATGCTGTGGGCCGTGACGGCGGTGTGCGCCGTGGCCGCTGCGGCAGCCCTGGTGTTCTCCCTGTCGGCGGCGGGACACTGGCCGGGCCATGAGGGCATCCATCTGACCTGGGTGGAGAAGATCCCGGTGGACCTGTTTGTGCTGGGGTTGACCTGCGTGTGGTACATCTATCTGGACGCCGTGTACTATCCATCCGCCACGCTGGGCCTGGCGGTATTTGTGGCGCTGGCGTATCTGTTCGTGCTGGCGTTTACGGCCCGGTGCAAGGCCGGGACCGTGCTCAGCGACCTGCTGGCGCTGCGGCTGCTGCGGCTTTTCAGCCGGGGGGCCGTGTGGACCTGGCGGCACCTGCGGCGGCTGTTTCTGGGCCTGCCTCTGGCGTGGAAAACGGCGGCGGTGCTGCTGGCCGTTATGGCGGCGGACCTGCTGATCTTCGCCTATGGCATGGACGGGGGGCAGGCGGCGCTGTATGTGACGCTGCACCTGGTGCTGCTGGGGGCGGCTATCTGGCAGGTGCTGGCCCTGCGGCAATTGCAGCAGGGAGGCGAGAAGCTGGCGGAGGGGGACTTCTCCCATCCCGTGACCCTGAGCCGGGGGGCGCTGCCGGAGCTGAAGCGCCATGCGGAGAACCTGAACTCCGTGCAGGCGGGCATTCAGCGGGCTGTGGAGGAGAAAATGAAGTCCGAGCGGCTGAAAACCCAGTTGATCACCAACGTGTCCCACGATATCAAGACGCCGCTGACGTCCATCGTCAGCTATGTGGACCTGCTGAAAAAGGAGGAGATGCCCTCCGACGCGGCGCGGGAGTATCTGGCGGTGCTGGACCGGCAGTCCCAGCGGCTGCGGAAGCTGACGGAGGACCTGGTGGAGGCGTCCAAGGCATCCACGGGGAATATACCGGTATCGCCGGCCCCTACGGACCTGAACGTGCTGCTGAGCCAGGTGTGCGGCGAGTATCAGCAGCGGCTGGAGGACCAGGTGCTGGAGCCGGTGCTGGCTCTGTGCCAGCCGGGGCCGGTGGCCATGGCCGACGGGCGGCTGCTGTGGCGGGTGCTGGACAACCTGATGAGCAACATCTGCAAATACGCCATGCCCGGGACAAGGGTGTATCTGTCCACGGAGGCGGGAGAGGACGGCGTGCGGATGGTGGTGAAGAATATCTCGCGGTATCCGCTGAATATCTCCGCCGACGAGCTGACGGAGCGGTTCGTCCGGGGGGACAGCTCCCGGTCCACCGAGGGCAGCGGGCTGGGGCTGTCCATCGCCACCAGCCTGACCGCCATCCAGGGCGGCGACTTCCGACTGACCATCGACGGCGACCTGTTCAAGGTGACGCTGACGCTGCCCCGGGCGGAGCAGAAGGAAAAACAGGAATAACGGCGCATGAAAATACCCTCCGGCGGAGTGAAACCCGCCGGGGGGTGATTTTTATGTGTTGGCACAGCGGGACAGAAACTGCCGGGTGCGCTCCATCCGGGGATGGTCCATGACCTGACGGGGGTCCCCCTGCTCCACGATGACGCCGCCGTCCATGAAGATCAGCCGGTCCGCCACGTCCCGGGCGAAGGCCATCTCGTGGGTCACCACGATCATGGTGGTGCGGCGGCCAGCCAGCTGGCGGATGACCCGCAGCACCTCGCCGGTAAGCTCCGGGTCCAGGGCGGAGGTGGGCTCGTCGAAGCACAGCACGTCCGGCTCCATGCACAGGGCCCGGGCGATGGCCACACGCTGCTTCTGGCCGCCGGAGAGCTGATGAGGGTAGTGCCCGGCCCGGTCTGACAGGCCCATCTGGTCCAGCAGGTCCAGCCCCCGGTCCCGGATGTCCGCCTCCGATTCGCCGGGTGCCTTAACCAGACGCCTGGCCAGGGTCACGTTTTCCAGGGCGGTGTACTGGGGAAACAGGTTGAAATCCTGGAACACCAGACCGAAATGCAGACGCTTTTTCCGCAGGTCCCGCTCCCGGTCCGGAGGCCGGGACGCATCCAGCAGGGGCTCTCCCCGCAGGGAAATGACACCGCCGTCGGGGCGCTCCAAAAAGTTCAGGCACCGCAGCAGGGTGGTTTTGCCGCTGCCGGAGGAGCCGATGACGGACAGCGTTTCACCCTCCGGCAGCTGGAAGCTCACATCCCGCAGCACCCGGGTGCCGCCGAAGGCTTTCTCCAGGTTCTCGACGCATAAATATGCCATGGCGGCCTCCTTTACCGGAAATAGCTGAGACGGCGCTCCAGATACCGGAACAGCAGCGTCAGCAGCCCCACGAACAGCAGATAATATATCCCTGTATAGAACAGGGGCCAGGTGATCCCGGCGGACTTCACATAGTCCTCGCCGGCCTTGGTCAGCTCCACAATGGCGATGATCCGGGCCAGGGAGGTGTCCTTTACCAGGGTGATGATCTCATTGGACATGGGGGGCAGGATCCGCTTGACCACCTGCAGAAGCGTGACCCGGAAGAAGATCTGCCGCCGGGTCATGCCCAGCACCTGTCCTGCCTCCCGCTGGCCCGCCGGGATGGCCTGGATGCCGCCCCGGTAGATAACGGAGAAGTAGCAGGCGTAGTTCAGCACAAAGGCCACGATGCACGCCAGCATCCGGTGGCTGCCCCAGATGTTCCGGCCCAGCCACAGGCCCGGACCGTAAAAGATGATGATCAGCTGCAGCACCAGAGGCGTTCCCCGGATCACCCACACCAGGGCGTCGAACACCGCCCGCACCGGGCGGCACCGGCTCATGGACCCCAGGGCCACCAGCAGCCCCAGGGGCAGGGAGAACGCCAGCGTCAGCCCAAACAGCACCGCCGCCTGACGCAGTCCCTGAAGCAGGGAAAGGGTAACGGTCCAGAACATGGCGTTATGCGGCGGGAACCACCACCACCTGAGCATTGCGGCAGTAGGCGGGGGTGCAGGTCATGGCGTTCTGCACGCCGCCGGTGAGGGTCATGCCGTTCCACACCACGTCGATGGCCTGGCTGTTCAGCTCGTTGACCTTCTGGCCCCAGTCGATGACCACAAATTCCACCTCCACGCCCAGGCGCTGGGCCACCAGCTGGGCAAGCTCCGCGTCGAAGCCGGTCCACTGGCCGCTGTCGTCCTTGTAGTCCATAGGCGCAAACTCCGTGATGCCCACCACCAGGGTGCCCTTGTTCTGAATGTAGGCCACGTCACCGGCGGCATCCTGGGTATAGCTGGTCTGGGGCAGCTCTACCAGCAGGTCCTCCCGAATGCCGAACTGCCGGGCCAGCTTCTGGGTGGTGCCGTCCCGATAGGCATCCTCCAGGACCTCGGTGATGAAGTCCGCCAGGTCGGAGCCCTGGCGGCAGCCGATGCCGTATTCCTCCTCCGTGAGGCTGTCGGTATAGGTGAGGTTGGGATAGCTGGTGTCGGGTCCGATCATGGCGCCGGCCATCAGCAGGTCAATAACGGCGGCGTCGGAGGTCCCGGCGGCTACCTCCATCAGGGCGGCTGCCTGATCCTGGACACTGTTGACGGTCCAGCCCTTTTCCTTGGCCACCTCCTCGCCGGCGGAACCGGCCTCCACGGCATAAATCGTGTTCTTGGCACCGCTCTGGCCGCAGGCGGACAGAGCGGCGGTGACAGCCAGCAGCAGGAGCAGACAGACTCCGCGTTGAATGATGTTCTTCATGATTTCCTCCATTCCCCGGCCCCTATCGCCAGGTGATTTAGTATGCTAATACACTACCACGCTACTGAGATAAAGTAAAGACGGAATAACCACCAAAATTACCCCTATGGGGCCGGGGTGTTTTGCACGGAAAACACAAAACGACAAAATGTCCGCACAAAGCGGACGTTTGACTGCGATTGACGGCGGCGGCCCCGGGGCATGCTAACCGGGAGAGGAGGCGCATATGGACATTTTTGACGGATTGTCCGCTCTGGGCGGACTGTGCCTGTTTTTATTCGGCATGAGCATCATGGCCGAGGCTCTCCAGCGCCGGGCAGGCGGACGGCTGGGGGGACAGCTGCGCCGCATGACCCGCAGCCGCTGGGCGGGCTTTTTCACGGGTCTTGCGGTGACGGCGGCGGTGCAGAGCTCGTCGGCGGCTATGGTGATGGTGGTGGGATTCGTGAACTCCGGACTGCTGACCCTGGGTCAGGCGGTGGGGGTCATCATAGGCACCAATGTAGGCACCACGGTGACGCCCTGGCTGCTGAGCCTGGGCGGACTGGAGGGGGGCGGTTTTCCGGGACGGCTGCTGCGGCCTGCGGGCTTCGTGCCCCTGCTGAGCCTGTGGGGCATCATCGCTTATCTGTCCAGGAATGGCCGCCGCCGGGATACCGGCCAGGCCCTGCTGGGCTTTGCCACTTTGATGCAGGGAATGGAGCTGATGTCCGGCTCTGTGGCAGGACTTGCCCAGGCAGAGGGCTTCCGCCGGCTGTTTACAGCCTTTACGGACCCGCTGCTGGGGTTGCTGGCCGGGGCGGTGCTGACGGCGGTGATCCAGTCCAGCTCCGCCTCCGTGGGGATATTGCAGGCCCTGGCCGCCAGCGGTCAGGTTACGGTGGGCGCCGCTGTGCCCATCATTATGGGGCAGAACATCGGCACCTGCATCACGGCCATGCTGTCCTCCGTGGGGGCCAGCCGCAATGCCCGCCGGGCGGCGCTGGTACACCTGCTGTTCAACCTTACCGGGGCCGGGGTGTGGCTGGCGGTGTTCTGGCTGGTGAAGGTGCTGGCGGCTCCGACGATGCTGGCTCGTCCCGTGACTCTGCCGGGGGTGGCGCTGATCCACACGGCCTTCAACCTGCTGTGTACGATGCTGCTGTTTCCGGCGGCGGGACTGCTGGAGCGGGCGGTGCTGCGGCTGCTGCCGGGTGAGGAGGGGGAGAAGGGGACGGCGCTGGACCCCCGGCTGCTGGCGGCCCCGGCGGCGGCCCTGGAAAAATGCCGGGAGCTGGCCGGGGACATGGCGGCCCTGGCCCGGGATAACCTGCGCCGGGGCGTGGCTGCTCTGACGGAGGTGCAGCCTGCTTCGGCAAAGGAGCTGCGGCGGCAGGAGGAGCGCATCGACCGGATGGAGGACGTGCTGGGGACATTCCTGGTGCGGCTCAGCGGCCAGACGCTGACCCGGCGGGACAACGCCCAGGCGGCGGAGCTGCTGGCGCTGATCGGCGATTTTGAGCGGCTGGGGGATCACGCCATGAATCTGTTGGAAAGCGGGGAGGAGCTGCGGGACAAGGACATTTCCCTGCCTGCCGAGGACCGCCGGGAGCTGCGGGTGCTGACAGACGCCGTGGAGGAGATCGCGGACCTGGCCCTGGACGCCTTCCGTCGGGAGGACCCCGCCGCCCAGGCGGAGGTGGAGGCCCTGGAGCAGGTCATCGACGGCCTGAAGGAGCAGCTGCGGTCCCGGCGCATCCGGCGGATGCAGCAGGGGAGCGGCACCATGGAGCTGGGCTTTGTGTGGTCCGACGTGCTGACGGACCTGGAGCGGGCGGCGGACCATTGCAGCAACATTGCCGGGTGCGTGGCGGGGCTGCCCGATGGGAACCAGGGGCTTCATGCCGCCCAGACGGCCCTGCGGCAGCAGGACCCGGCGTTTGAGGACCGGGTCCGCCGCTATGCGGAAAAGTATCGGGTATGAAAAACTACTCCGGCGCAGGCACCGCCTGCGCCGGGGTTCAACTTGTCAAAAATTCTTTTTGACAAGCGGTGAGGGAAATTTCCGCATCCCGTTTCGACGATTATTTGCCATCAGTGTGCCATAATACACGCTGATCGGCTAATTTTTCCACCTGCCGGGGCCGGAAAAGGAATCGCACCGGAAAAAACCCGGTTTTAGGCCGGGGAGGGCTTGAGAAATTGGGACATATCCTGTACAATATAATTTTACAGGCATACAAAGGGGGGATTCCCATGAAACGATATCGTCGCCGGGCGCTGTGTCTGCTGCTGGCGGCGGCGCTGCTGCTGGGCGGCTGCGCCGGACCCACGGCAGGGAAGGACGACGGCAGACTGCGGGTGGTTTGCACCCTGTTTCCTTACTATGATTTTGTCCGGGCCATCGGCGGCGACCGGGTGGAGCCGTATCTGCTGGTGACCGCCGGGCGGGAGGCCCACAGCTTCGAGCCAACGCCTCTGGATGTGATCCGCATCTCTGAGGCGGACGTGTTTCTCTGCAACGGCGGCGAAAGCGAGGAATGGGTAGAGGACATTCTGTCCGCTGCCGGGGAGAACATCGGCTCTGTGGTCCGTATGATGGACCACGTGGACGCCCTGGGTGAGGAATTTTCCGAGGGCATGCAGGGCGGCCACGACGATCACGGCGGCCACGACGATCACGACGGCCACGACGATCACGATGGCCATGACCACGACGGCCACGACGATCACGATGGCCATGACCACGACGGCCACGAGGAGCACATCGAATACGACGAGCATATCTGGACCTCACCCCGCATTGCCATGGACCTGTGCCGGGTCATCGCGGATACCCTGTCCCAGGCGGACCCGGACCACGCGGCGGAGTATCAGACGCGGCTTGCGGCGTATGTGCAGGAGCTGGCGGACCTGGACCAGGCGTTCCGGGACACGGTGGAAGGAGGCAGCCGCCGCCTGCTGGTGTTCGGCGACCGGTTCCCGCTGCTGTATTTCTGTCGGGAGTATGGCCTGGACTACCGGGCGGCCTTCCACGGCTGCTCCGGCGACACGGAGCCGTCTCTGGCTACGCTGAAGTACCTCATTGACAAGGTGCGGGCGGAGCAGATTCCGGTGGTGTACACCATCGAGCTCAGCAGCCAAAAGGTGGCCTCCGCCATTGCCGAGACCACCGGGGCCAGGATCCTGACCTTTCACTCCTGCCAGACCCTGACCCGGCAGGAATTTGACCGGGGGGAGACGTACCTCTCCCTGATGTGTAAAAATGTGGACGTACTGAAGGAGGGGTTGTCATGAGCGAACCCAAGATACTCATAGACTGCCGTGACGCGGCCCTGGGCTATGAGGGCCGCCCCATCTGGGAGCATCTGTCGTTCCGGGTGCGCCGGGGGGATTATCTTTGCATCGTGGGGGACAACGGCTCCGGCAAGTCCACCCTGCTGAAAAGTCTGCTGGGCCTGCTGCGGCCCCTGTCCGGGGAAATCCACCTGGACGACAGTGTGCGCCGGGGGGCCATCGGCTATCTGCCCCAGCAGACCCGGGCACAGAAGGATTTCCCCGCCACCGTCAGCGAGGTGGTGCTGTCGGGCTTCCTAAGCGCCCGGGGCTGGAAATTTTTCTACACACCGGCTCAGAAATCCCAAGCATTGCAGCACATGGGCAAGCTGGGCATTCTGGAGCTGAAGGACCGGTGCTACCGGGAGCTGTCCGGCGGCCAGCAGCAGCGGGTGCTGCTGGCCCGGGCTCTGTGTGCGGCAGGGGATCTGCTGGTGCTGGATGAACCGGTGACGGGACTGGACCCCGCTGCCGCCGACGACCTGTACCGCACCCTGCGGTATCTCAACCGCACCGAGGGCATGGCCGTGGTGATGGTGACCCACGACATCCGCAGCGCCCTGCGGGACGCCACCGCCATCCTGCACGCCGGACGGAACCAGTGGTTCCTGGGCACGCCCCGGGAATATCTGGCCTCGCCCTACGGAAAACGCTTCGGAGGTGACCTGTCATGAGCCTGCTGCTGGAAATGTTTACCTATCCCTTCATCGTCCGGGCCTTCGTGGTGGGCATTCTGGTGTCCCTGTGCGCGGCGCTGCTGGGGGTGCCCCTGGTGCTCAAGCGGTATTCCATGATCGGCGACGGCCTGAGCCATGTGTCCTTCGGGGCCCTGTCCATCGCCGTGGCCTGCGGCTGGGCCCCGCTGCCGGTGTCCATCCCGGTGGTGATCTTAGCGGCCCTGGGCCTGCTGCGGCTGACGGAAAACAGCCGCATGGGGGCCGATGCCGCCATTGCCGTGGTGTCCGCCTCGTCCCTGGCTGCCGGCGTCATTGTCACCAGCCTGACCACCGGCATGACCACGGACGTGGACAGCTATATGTTCGGCTCCATTCTGGCCATGGACCGGTCGGACGTGGCCCTCAGCGCCGGACTGTCGGCGGCGGTGCTGCTGCTGTTCGTGCTGTTTTACCACAAGCTGTTCGCCATCACCTTCGACGAGAGCTTCTCCCGGGCCACCGGTGTGCGGGTGGGGCTGTACAATACGTTCCTCTCCGTGCTGACGGCCCTGACCATCGTGCTGGGAATGCGGATGATGGGGGCTATGCTGATCTCCAGCCTGGTGATCTTCCCGGCCCTGTCCGCCATGCGGGTGAGAAAGAGCTTCCGGGGCGTGGTGATCCTGGCGGGGATCCTGTCCGTGACCTGCTTCTGCGCGGGGCTTACCGCATCGTATCTGCTCAGCACCCCGGTGGGCGCCACGGTGGTCATCGCCGACCTGCTGGCGTTTCTGGTGTGCAGCATAGTGGGGAAGAAATAGATAGACGCTCCCTGCCAAAGAACCCCCGCTTTCACGCGTGAAAGCGGGGGTTCTTTGGCAGGCTGAGGGCGGGGACGCCTGTGCGTTCCGGCCCTTTTTCGGTTTGCAAACGGCTCACAGGCTGACGCCGCCGTCGGCGGAGGATGCGTCCTCCAGCAGGGGGGCAATGCGGTCCAGCAGAGCGCGGACCTGCTGCGGGCAGCGGCCAATGTAACGGGCCGGGTCCATGAGGCGGTCCAGCTCCGGGCGGGTCATGCCAAAGGCCGGGTCCGCCGCCAGACGGTCCAGCAGGTCGCAGGGCTCACCGTCCTTCATCCGGGCGGTGGCGGCCATGGAGTGTACCCGCACCCGCTCGTGGAGCTCCTGCCGGTCGCCGCCGCGCTTGACGGCCTCCATCATCAGGTTCTCCGTGGCCAGGAAGGGCATATACTCCCGGATGGTCTTGTCCACCACCTTTTCGTTGACCCGCAGGCCGTCTGTAACGTTCTGGGCCAGGCGCAGAATGGCGTCGGCGCACAAAAAGCCCTCGGGCATGGACAGGCGGCGGTTGGCAGAGTCGTCCAGGGTGCGCTCCATCCACTGGACGGAGGCAGTCATGGGAGCATTCATGGCGTCGGCCATGAGATAGCGGCTCAGGGAGCAGATGCGCTCACAGCGCATGGGGTTGCGCTTATAGGCCATGGCCGACGAGCCGATCTGGTGCTCCTCAAAGGGCTCCTCCAACTGACGGTCGTGCTGCAGCAGGCGGATGTCGTTGGCCATGCGGTAGACGCTCTGAGCCATAGACGACAGGCAGTTCAGAATCCGGGCATCTACCTTCCGGGGGTAGGTCTGGCCGCAGACGGTGAAGCAGGAGTCAAAGCCGAACCCGGCAGCGATGCGGCGGTTCATCTCGTCAATCTTTGCCTCATCGCCCTCAAAGAGATCCATGAAGCTGGCCTCGGTGCCGGTGGTGCCCCGGCAGCCCAGAAAGCGCAGGCTCCCCAGGACAAAATCCAGCTCCTCCAGGTCTGACAGCAGATCCTGGAGCCACAGGCAGGCCCGCTTGCCCACGGTGACAGGCTGGGCGGGCTGATAGTGGGTATAGCCCAGGGTGGGCGTGGCGGCGTATTTCTCCGCAAAGGCAGAGAGATTCTTCATCACCGCCAGCAGCTGGCCCCGGAGATAACGCAGCCCGTCCCGGTACAGGATCAGGTCGGCGTTGTCGGTGACGTAGCAGCTGGTGGCCCCCAGATGGATGATGCCCGCCGCCAGAGGCGCGGCCTTGCCGTAGGTATAGACGTGGGCCATGACATCGTGGCGGACCTCCCGCTCCCGCTGCCGGGCGGTGTCGTAGTCGATATCGGTGATGTGCTGCTCCAGCTGGCGGACCTGCTCCTCCGTTACCGGCAGGCCCAGGTCATGCTGGGCCCGGGCCAGGGCCGTCCACAGGCGGCGCCAGGTCTGAAAGCGCATGTCCGGAGAGAACAGGTGCAGCATATACGGTGAGGCGTAGCGCCCGGCCAGGGGGGATTCGTAAACGTCGTGGGACATAAGGGTCCTCCGTTTCCTTGGTTTCAGCGGACGATGAGGCTGTCGCGCTCGGCGCCCACGGAGACATAGCCGATGTGGCAGCCGATGGCCCGCTCCACATACTCCACATAGTCCCGGGCCGCCTGGGGCAGATCCTCCCAGGTGCGGGCGGCGGAAATGTCGCAGGTCCAGCCGGGGACATACTCGACAACGGGCTTGGCCTGGTCCAGCAGCACCGGGAAGGGGAATTCGTCGGTGCGCTGGCCGTTGATCTCATAATGGACGCAGACGGGGATCCGGTCCATGTAGCTGAGGATATCCAGCTTGGTCAGGGCGATGTTGGTGGCGTTCTGGGTCCGGACACCGTAGCGGGTGGCCACCAGGTCGATGGGACCCACCCGGCGGGGACGGCCGGTCTTGGCGCCGTATTCGTCACCGGCGTCCCGGAGCTTTTCGGCATCCGCGCCGAACCACTCGCAGACAAAGGGGCCCTCGCCCACGCAGGAGGAATAGGCCTTCACCACGCCCACCACCTCGTCGATGGATGCGCCGGGCAGGCCGGAGCCTACCGGGGCATAAGAGGCGATGGTGTTGGATGAGGTGGTGTAGGGATAGATGCCGTAGTCCAGGTCCCGCAGAGCGCCCAGCTGGCCCTCGAACAGGATGGACTTGCCGTCGGCCTGGGCCTGGTGGAGATAGCGGCCGGTGTCGGCCACATAGGGCTTCACCCGCTGGCCGTACTGCTCCACCCAGGCCATCATCTCGTCCATGGTGTACCCCTTGGCGCCGTAGACCTCCCGGAGGATCAGGTTCTTCCACTCCAGCAGGTCCTGGAGATGGGCCCGCAGATGGTCGGGGTACAGCAGCTCGCCGGCCAGGACGGTCTTTTTCTGGTACTTGTCGGAATAGAAGGGGGCGATGCCCTGCTTGGTGGAGCCGTACTTCTTATCCTTCAGCCGCTGCTCCTCCAGGGCGTCCAGCTCCCGGTGCCAGGGCAGCAGCAGACTGGCCCGTTCGCTGACCAGCAGATTCTCGGGGGTGATGTCCACGCCGCCCTGGCGGACGGTGTCGATCTCCTTGAGCAGATTCTCGCAGTCCAGGGCCACGCCGTTGCCCAGGATGTTCATGACACCGGAGCGGAAAATGCCGGAGGGCAGCAGATGCAGGGCGAACGTGCCCTTTTCGTTGATGACCGTGTGCCCGGCGTTGCCGCCGCCCTGATAGCGCACCACCACGTCATATTGTTGGGTGAGGTAGTCCACCATGCGGCCCTTGCCCTCGTCGCCCCAGTTGATACCCACGATCGCGCAATTTGACATGTCTTTGTCTCCTCATCTATATCATAACAGAATTTTTGGCGGGTTTCCACCGCCAACAGCCCCTTATTATACCGAAAAGCGCGTCAGAAGTAAATAACAAATCCGACATATCTGACATTATTATTTCTAATATTCGTTGTGAATATACACGATAAACATGCATGTATTTTCGGCATAAATTACAAAAAACTTGTGCGTTCTGCTGCTTGACGACTGGGGGGCGGCGGGGCTATAATCATTTGTTCCTTTTAATGGGAGGTAAATGCTATGGAAAAACAGAAAAAATCCCTGTTCGGGCCAATGGACCTGACCAAGGGGACATGCTGGAAAACGATTCTGATCTTTTCGCTGCCGGTGATCCTGTCGTATCTGCTGCAGCAGGTGTATTCCATCAGTGACGCGGCCATTGTGGGCCAGACGCTGACGGCCCAGGAGGTGGCGGGCGTCAACGACACCACGTCGCTGGTGTTCATCTTTCTGCAATTCGCCTTCGGTGTCAGCGCAGGCTTCTGCGTGGTGACGTCATGCCAGGTGGGCGCCCGGAACCAGGCAGGCGTGCGGCGGTCCCTGGCCACCCAGATCATCCTGTCGGCGGTGCTGACGGTGCTGCTGACGGCCCTGGCCCTGGCGCTGCTGAATCCCATGCTGGCGTGGATCAACGTGACGCCGGACAATGCCGAGGTGTATCGCGCCGCGTATACCTATTGCTTCATCATCTTCGCGGGCATCGGGGCCCAGCTGTTTTATAACTTCATCTGCGCGTTTCTGCGCAGCATGGGCGACTCCCTGACGCCGCTGCTGTTCCTGCTGTTTTCCACGGTGCTGAACGTGGGGCTGGACCTGCTGTTCATCATGGTGTTCCGGTGGGGCGTGGCCGGTGCGGCCATTGCCACGGTGGCGGCTCAGCTCATCAGCACGGTGGCGTGCTTCATCTATGCCTTTGCCAAGTATCCTCAGCTGCGGCTGCACCGGGAGGACATGCGGATCACCCGGGGCGATATCCGCCGCCATGTGGTGCAGGGCGTGCCCCTGGGGCTGCAATTCTCGGTGCTGGCCATCGGCATTATCGTCATGCAGGGCGTGGTGGTACAGTTTGACATGCTGGACGGCGTTATGGTGTCCTCCTCCGCCCAGATGGGCTTCGGCGCGGCCAACAAGCTGTCCAACCTGACGGCAACGCCTATGAATGCCCTGGGCACGGCCATGACCAGCTTCACCGCCCAGAACCTGGGCGCGGGCAACCATGACCGCATCCGCAGGGGTGCGCTGCAGGCTCTGGGGATGATGGCCATCATCGCCGTGGCGGCGGTGAGCTGCGGACTGCTGCTGACGCTGAACAATACATATCTGCATATCTTCCTGTCGGCGGACAAGATCACGGCAGATACCATCCGGTTTGGCAACACATTCCTGTATGTGGATTATTCCATGTATCTGTTCCTGGGCTGTGTATTCATCACCCGCAACTGTGTCCAGGGCATCGGACGGTCCCAATTCGTGCTGGGGGCCGGCGCGGCGGAGCTGGTGGCCCGGATCGCCGTGTGCCTGGTGCTGCCTGCGGCTGTGGCAGGGGGCGCCGTCAGCGCAGCGGCCAGCCCGGCGGCGTTTTACGCCCTGTGTGCTGCGGACCCGCTGGCGTGGATCGCCGCGGACATCATCATGGGCACCCCCGTGGTGCGGAACATCCTGCGGAAGGATTACCGGTATATGAATCTGTGAACAAACGCTCCCTGTGCCTTCCGGCACAGGGAGCGTTTGAGCTTGTCAAAAAGGGCGGCGCCCTTTTTTGACAAATTGTAAAGCGTATTACGCCAGCGCCTGCAGCGCTGCCTTGGCAGCGGACTGCTCGGCCTCTTTTTTACTCCTGCCGGTGCCGGTACCGGCGGTTTCGCCGTTGAGCAGCACCGCACAGGTAAACTGCCTGGCGTGGTCCGGGCCGGTGGCGCCGATCATCTCGTAGTGCAGCGTTTGGTTGCTGCGGCGCTGGACCAGCTCCTGCAGCTCCGTTTTATAGTCCCGGCGGCGCTCCTCCACGGCCTCCTCCTGCTCCTTGTCCAGCAGGACCCGGTGGATCAGCGCCCGGGCGGCCTCCATGCCGCCATCCAGATACACCGCCGCGAACACCGACTCCGTGGCGTCGGCCAGGATGGAGGGGCGGTACCGGCCTCCTCCGGCATCCTCGCCCTTGCCCAGCCGCAGCTCGTTGCCCAGCCCCAGGCTCTGGGCCACCTCGTACAGGCTCTCCTCGCACACCAGGGCCGCCCGCATCCGGGTCAGGTCCCCCTCCGGCAAATCCGGGTGCTTGTGATACAGATAGTCCGCCGTTACCAGGCCCAGCACGGCATCCCCCAGAAACTCCAGCCGCTCGTTGCTGCTGACGCCGCAGCACCGGTGCTCGTTGGCGTAGGAGCTGTGGTACAGGGCCGCTTGAAGCTGCTCCTTGCAGCGGAAGGTATAGCCCAGTTTTTTTTCCCAGTACTTGCAGGGTATGCATGATGTTTTTCTCCCTTCCGCAGCGGAAAAAGGAAACCCCGTTGCAACCAACGGGGCCTTCTTTTTCAGCTGCTTGATTGATTCAGTTCAGCTTATTATACAGATAGCGCACGCAGTCGCCCACGGTCTTCAGACCGGTGAGGTCCTCTTCGTCGATCTCGCCCACGTCGAATTCCTCCTCCATGGCCATGACCAGCTCCACCAGGTCCACGGAGTCGGCGCCCAGATCGTCCACAAAAGAACTATCCATGCCGATCTCGTCGGTATCAATGGCAAACTGCTCAGCGATCAGATCCTGCATGGTCTTGAAGATCTCGTCCATCGTCATGAGATGATCCCTCCTTTCGGGCTTTGTCTTGGAAAATAATACGGCAATTGGTCAGGTCTGTCAATACCCTTTTCGCAATTATTCCGCCTGGAGCTGCATCAGGTGCACATTTTCCTGAATTTGTCCAATGATGCCGCTTTCGGCCACCTGTCTGGCCTGGCCGATGGCGTTGTCGATGGCCTCGGCGTTGGAGGAGCCGTGGGCCTTGATGACGGGCTTGGAGATGCCGATGAAGGCGGTGCCCCCCACCTTGTTGGGGTCCAGCTGGGCCTTGAAGGCCCGCAGCCCCGGCATCACCATGGCGGCGGCCAGCTTGGTCAGCAGGTTCTTCCGGAAAATGTCCCCCAGGGCGTGACCGGCAAAGGAGCCCACGCCCTCCATAGTCTTGAGCAGGATGTTGCCGGAGAAGCCGTCGGTGACGATGACGTCGCAGCCGCCCTTGATGGCCTCCTTGGCCTCGATGTTGCCGATGAAGTTCAGGTGGCCCTCCTCCCCGGCCTTGCGCAGCAGGGCCAGAGTCTGCTTTTGCAGGTCTGTGCCCTTGCTGTCCTCCGCGCCGATGTTCAGCAGGCCCACCCGGGGGCGCTCCAGTCCCAGCACCCGGCCGGCATAGAAGCTGCCCAGATACGCAAACTGCATCAGATACTCCGGGGTGCACTCGGCGTTGGCCCCGCAGTCGATGAGCACGGCCTTTCCCCCGGTGGTAGGGATCACCGGGGCCATCGCCGCCCGGCGGATGCCCCGGATGCGCTTGGTGATCAGGGTGGCCCCGGCCAGCAAAGCCCCGGTGGACCCGGCGGAAACCAGAGCGTCGGCTTTGCCGTCCCGCAGCAGGGTCAGGCCCACGCCCATGGAGGTATCCTTCTTGTGCCGGAACACCTTGGAGGGGTCGTCGCACATCTCCACCGTCTCCGCGGTGTGGACGATCTCCATCCCCCGGGGGATGGTGTCATGGCCGCAGTCCCGCAGAGCCCGGAGAATGGCCTCGGTGTCGCCGGTCAGCAGCACCTCCACGCCCCAGTGCTCCATACCCAGCAGGGCGCCCTTCACGATTTCCAGCGGGGCGTTGTCGCCGCCCATGGCGTCAATGATGATCTTCATAGTTCAGAACCTCCTGCTTTACCTGTTGGATAATGGCCAGCGACCGCTGGGACAGCTCGGCGTTTTTGTTGCGCTTGCCCTTGACCCGGTGGTCCAGAGGCGGCATGATGCCGAAATTGATGTTCATGGGCTGGAACTGGGTCACGGACTCGTTGCTGACATACAGCCCCAGAGCGCCGATGGCCGTCTCCCGGGGGAAGTCCATGGGGGCCTGGCCCAGCAGCCGCCGGGCGGTCTCCACCCCCACCAGAAAGCCCGAAGCGCAGGACTCCACATACCCCTCCACGCCGGTCATCTGTCCGGCAAAGGAGATGCGGGGCCGGGCCTTCAGCCGGTAATACCGGTCCAGCAGCCGGGGGGAATCCAGATAGGTGTTCCGGTGCATGACGCCGTAGCGCAGGAATTTCGCATCATGCAGGGCGGGGATCATGGAGAACACCCGCTTCTGCTCCGGGAAACGCAGGTGGGTCTGGAACCCCACCAGGTTATAGATGGAGCCGTCGGCATTGTCCTTGCGCAGCTGCACCACGGCATAGGGCTCCCGCCCGGTGCGGGGATCCTTCAGCCCCCGGGGCTTCAGCGGACCGTAGCAGAGGGTGTCGTGGCCCCGACGGGCCATGACCTCCACCGGCATGCAGCCCTCAAAGACCCGCTTGTCCTCAAAACCATGGACCGGAGCCTCCTCGGCGGTGGTCAGGGCCTGCCAGAAGGCATCATATTCCGCCTCGTCCATAGGACAGTTTACATAATCCGCCGTACCCTTGTCGTACCGGGAACCCATCCAGGCCTTGTCCATGTCCACACTGTCGGCGGAAACCAGGGGGGCGGCGGCGTCATAGAAATGGAGGGCGCTGTCCTCTCCCAGCAGCTCCGTCAGGCGCTGCGCCAGAGCGTCGGAGGTCAGGGGGCCGGAGGCCACCACCACCTCCCCCTCCGGGAGCTGGGTCACCTCACCCTCCACCACGGTGATGTTGGGATGGGAGCGGATACGCTCCGTCACCAAGGCGGCAAATCCGTGGCGGTCCACCGCCAGGGCGCCGCCGGCTTCTACCCGGGTGGCATCGGCGCAGGAGAGGATCAGGCTGTCCAGCCGCCGCAGCTCCTCTTTCAAGAGGCCCACGGCGTTTTCCAGTTGGTCGCTGCGCAGAGAGTTGGAGCAGCATAGCTCTGCGAAATCCGCCGTGGTATGGGCGGGGGTCTTTTTCGCCGGCTTCATCTCCCGCAGCGTCACATGAACGCCCCGTTTTGCCAGTTGCCAGGCGCACTCGCAGCCGGCAAGGCCCGCGCCGATCACTGTCACTTCCATTGGCTTGTCCCCCTCTCTCGGATTTCCGCCCGACGGAGGCTCACGCCTCCGGGGCGGCTTTCTTAGCGGTGGATTTCACAGCGGGTTTCTTCGCCGCTGTGGTCTTCTTGGCCGCGGCCGTCTTCTTCGCCGCCGCGGCTTTCGTGGCCGTTTTCTTGGTGGTAGTCTTGGTTCCGGCGGCCTTGGCGGTGGTCTTTTTGGCCGCTGCGCTCTTGGAAGCGGTCTTTTTCGCCGTCGCGGTCTTGGAAGATGCCTTTTCTGCCGTCGGCTTCTCCGCCTCTCCGGCGGTCTCTTCTGCCGGAGCCGTCTCCTCCCCTCGGGCTTTTTCTTGGGATAGCCCCGCTTCTCCTCCGGCAGGAAGTTGCTGCAAGCGGGATTGATGCAGAAGGGCCGCTTGAAGCCCCGGCCCGCCTTTTTGAACATGGTCTGGCCACAGACCGGGCAGTCGTCCTTCACTGGCACATCCCAGGTCATGAAGTCACACTTGGTGCTCTCGTCCCGGCTGTTCATATGCTCGCAGCAGTAGTAAGTGTACTGCTTGTTGGTCTTCTTGCTGGTGCCGGTGCGCTTCATCAGCCGCCCGCCGCACTTGGGGCAGCGGCCCGGCATCTCCACCACCAGCGGCATGGTGAAGCTGCACTCGGGGTAGCCCGGGCAGGCCAGGAAGCGGCCGAACCGGCCGGACTTGACCACCAGGTTCCGCCCGCACTCCGGGCAGATCTCCTCGCTGACCTCGTCGGGCACCTTGATGCGGGTACCCTCCAGATCTTTTTCCGCCTGCTTCAGGTTCTGGGCAAAGTCTCCGTAAAATTCCCGCAGCACGCTCTTCCAGGGCGTGGTGCCCTCCTCCACGGAGTCCAGCTTTTGCTCCATGTGGGCGGTGAATTTCAAATCGGCGATGTCGGGGAACTTCTCCTTCATCAGCGCCGTCACCACCCGGCCCAGATTGGTGATGTGGAGGTACTTGCCCTCCTTCATCACATACTCCCGGTCCAGGATGGTGGACACGGTGGGGGCGTAGGTGGAGGGCCGGCCAATACCCTGCTCCTCCATAGCCCGGATCAGCGTGGCGTCGGTATAGTGGGCCGGGGGCTGGGTGAAGTGCTGGTCCCGGGAGAAGTCCTTCAGTGTCAGGATCTCCCCCTCCCGCAACGCCGGCAGGGGAGATTCCTTTTCCTCCTTCTCCTCGTCCTTGCCCTCCTCGTACACAGCGGTGTAGCCGGAGAATTTCAGGCTGGAGGAGCTGGAGCGAAAGCTGTGTCCGGCGGCGTCGATCTCCACCGAGACGCTATCATACACGGCGTTGGCCATCTGGCAGGCCACGTAGCGGCTCCAGATCAGCTTGTAGAGCCGGTACTGCTCTCCGGTCAGGTCATTTTTGAGCTGCTCCGGCGTCCATTCCACATTGCTGGGACGAATGGCCTCGTGGGCATCCTGGGCGTTGGCCTTGGCCTTGTAGCGGTGGGTCTGGGGCGGATAGTAGTCCTTGCCGTAGCGGCTGAGAATGAAACTCTTGGTAGCCGCAATGGCCTCCTCGGAGATCCGCAGGGAGTCGGTACGCATGTAGGTGATCAGACCCACAGCGCCCTCCCCCTCGATATCCACGCCCTCATAGAGCTGCTGGGCGATGGCCATGGTCCGCCGGGGCGTCATGGAGAGCTTCCGGGACGCCTCCTGCTGCATGGTGGAGGTGGTGAAGGGGGGTGAGGGACTGCGCTGCTTATCGGTGCGCTTGACGCTCTTGACAGTGAAGGCGGCGTTCTCCGTCTCCCGAACCACCGCATCCACCTCTTCTGCGGATTTCAGTTCCGCCTTTTTGCCATCCTTACCATGATAGCGGGCGGCAAAGGGGATCTTCTTCAGGTCGTTGCCCAGGAGGTTTGCGTCCAGGGTCCAGTACTCCTCCGGCTGGAAGGCCTCGATCTCCCGGTCCCGGTCATCCACCATCCGGGTAGCCACCGG
>ENA-OQCL01000390-OQCL01000390.1-human-gut-metagenome-genome-assembly--contig:-NODE-390-length-21749-cov-5.137314_pt1 | contig 21749 bp, 24 predicted proteins | sample MGYA00242502_ERZ504586 | MGnify/ENA primary metagenome ERZ504586 (study PRJEB26092, sample SAMD00036316) | human gut metagenome | host: Homo sapiens | study: EMG produced TPA metagenomics assembly of... | reverse complement strand
GCCCCCCCCCCCGCCAAAAAGGCTGGCAAGGACAGATAAAGGTTTCCTTGGATAACCCTGGGCATATGGCGGCAATCCCGCCGCCTTTGGTTCCCATACAATGCCATTGGCTTTTGCCAGGCATTGGCTAAAAGCAGCCGACCAGGTTGTAAATGCTGATGCCAGTGATGGCGATCAACAGGCAAAGGAACAGCTTATCCACGCCTGCGTTGTCCATACGGCGGCTCAAGCTGGAACCGATCAGGCCGCCGGTGATCCCGCCAATCGCCATGCAGATCAGCATAGGCCAGGCAAAATCCGGCACGTTGCCCCTTAAAAGGGTCATCAACAAGCTGGCCGCCTGGGAATACAGGATGATATACAGGGAATTCAGCGCCGCTGTTTTGGTATCCATGGAGAAGAAATAATACAGCACCGCCAAATTGATCGGCCCTCCGCCGATGCCCAGGAAGGAGGAAAGCAGGCCCAATCCCAGGCCAATGCCCACGCAGGCAACGGGATGACGTACATCCTTCGTGACGATCCGCTTGCGCAGGCGGGTATAGGCCAGGACTCCCAGGGTCAAAAGGATCATCAGGACCTGCTGGGCAATGCGCACGGCGTTGCCGCCGGACTGGAGGACGATCTCGAAGATTTGTTTGCCTAGGATGCCGCCCACCGCCGCGCCCAGCGCCAAGGGGGTACCCCGCCTTTTTTCCACCTGGATCTCGCCGCCGCGGCTGCGCACCATGCTGGTAAAGGACATGGCCAGGACCGTACAGCCGGAAAGGAAGCTGATGGTGGCGACCGGCAGGCCGGAAGTGGCGTCCATCACCGGCTTGATGATGACGCCGCCCCCTACCCCGCTGATGCCTCCCGCCGTTGTGGCGATCAGGCAGATAAGAAAGCTAAACAGAATATCCACGGCTTTAACGAATGGCGGCGAAACGGGTGTCGCATTCCCCCAACAAGGGCAGGCAATAGTCAATAAAGGCTTTGTCTATGCTGCATCCATCCTGGCCGATCCAACCCAACGGGAATTTTTTCTCCGCATTAGCCACGTCCTCCAAGGGGATTAGACAGGTCTTGCAGGTATACGCGGGGGTGCGGTCCGCCTGGAAGCCCACCATAAAGCCGGTCTTGCCTTCCACCGCGCTGCGCACGGCTACCGCGCCGGCCTCCTCCGCTTCCCGCTGATCCACCGGGGACATAAGGGCCACGCTGACCCGTCCCAGCAGGCCGGGCTTTTCCGAGCGGGCCTTCAGGCCGGTCTCCGCCATAATCATGTCGCACAGGGTTTGGGCAGCGCCGCCGGGCACCTTGTGTCCAAAGCCGTCCACCACGCCGGAATCCGCCACAGGGGAACCGTCCGCGTAATGGATCCCCTCGGAGATGGTCACCAGCAGGCCTTTCCCCTTGGCGAATTTTTCCTTTACCGCCGCCAGGAAGGCCGTCTTATCAAAGGCTACCTCCGGCAGGTACACCAGATGTTCGCAGGGCATCTTATCCGCAAACAGGGCGGATGCCGCCGTGATCCAGCCGGCATTACGGCCCATCAGCTCCATCACCACCACATGGATGGGCAATGCGGAGGCGTCCTGGGCGATTTCCAAAGCGGACACAGCCGCATATTTGGCCGCGCTCCCAAAGCCAGGGCAATGGTCCGTCACCGCCAGGTCGTTGTCAATGGTCTTGGGGATTCCGATCACCCGCAGCTCATAGCCGCTTTGGGTGGCCAATTGATAGATCTTATTGCAGGTGTCCATGGAATCGTTGCCGCCGTTATAGAAGAAATAACGGATGTTGAACCGCTTGAAGCATTCCAGCACCGCCGGATAGTCCGCATCCGTCAGCTTGCGGCGGCAGGAGCCCAGGGCGGAGGCAGGGGTCTTGGCCAGCAGGGCCAGGTTTTCCCGGTCCACCTGACCAAGATCCAGCAGATCCCCTGCCAGGATGCCTTCCGCGCCAAAGCGTGCGCCATAGATGGTTTCGATTTCCGGATGGAGTTTGGCCTCTCGCACAGCCCCCAGCAGGGAGCTGTTGATCACCGGGGTGGGGCCGCCGCCATGGGCAATGAGCATATTTCCTTTGAGCATATGAGCCTCCTTTTTATACGCCTTGCCGGCCCTCTTCCTTCATGCACAAATGCACCGCCCCCAGCTTAAAGGTCTGGGGCAGGGCCAAAATATTGGGGTTGGGCCCTGTAAACTTCCGCTTGGCATCCTCGATGGCCTCCTCAAAGGTGGCCCGGGTTTTAAGGCCCATGCCCCGGGCGATGCCGGGCTCCTGGGCGCCCACGATGTAGATGGCCGCGGTGTTCATCTCCGCAATGTGTCCGCAGCTCATCATGGAGAAGCCATGGAAGGGATGGAAGGCATTGCAGAACCGATATTTGCGGATATATTCCTGGTTGGTGGCGAAGTATTCCCCATAGCGGTTCATATCCGGCAAAATGTTCATATAATCGTGCTGGAACAGCTCATACAGCTCCCGCAGGTAGGGCCAGCGCTCATCGTGGAAGTAGCCGTTGCAAATGGAGGAGCAAATGATCACGCAATTGTCCTTCATGACCCGCTTATGGCGGATCACCTGGGCGGAAAGGGCCTGCATCATCTGGATGGGATTGGTGCCCATGCCGTCCCCATAGTGGAAGGCCTGGGGCATACCGAAGAGCATAATGTCATACTTCTTCTCCGCCCAGGGCACATAGGTGCGGATATCGGCGATCTTCCAGCTCTCAGGCTGCATCACCTTGGCATAGCCGGAATACAAGGCGATCTGGCGGGAATAGGTATCCAGCACCGCGTCGCAGCAGAAGAAGGGATGGCCCATCTTCTCCTCCATGTGCATACCGATCTCGTCGAACTTGGTGCGCATGAGGGAATGGCCGGAAACCGGGGTGAAATCCGGCCGGTGCATCACGTCCGGCACATGGTGACTGGCGATGGACCGCCAGTGGGTAATGCCGGTGGCGCAATGCTTATAGCCGCCGGAATAGCCCCCATAGGGATTCCCTTGGGTGTGGCCGATGAGGATGGGGATGTCGCAATCGAACACATATTTGTTCATCAGCACCGGGTCTCCTCGGCCGGTGACCCCCAGATCCACCATGTGGTCATAGTCTTCGCTGTCGTGGCTGGTGATCTGATGGGTATAGTAAAACTCGTTGAACAGCTCCATGCCCAGGATCTGCTGCATTTCCGAGATGGTGGCCCGGGGATGCAAGCCGTTGGAGAACATGAACAAAATTGTCCTTCTTTTCCACCCCGCCCGCGTATAGCTCCTCCAGGCAGGCCCGGATGGCCACCTTCCGGTGGGCGGTGGGCTGGCAGCCGCCCTTTACGATATCCGGGATGATGAACACCACCGTCTTCCCCGGGGCGGCCAGCTCCCGAAGGGGCGGCATACCCATGGGGTTGCGGATGCTCTCCAGGGTTGCGGCATACAGACTATCCCAATCCTGGGGCAGGCAAGGGGGGTCCGCCACAGTGGTGCCGGGGATAAACACGTCCGTATTGTCCGGCACCTGGGCCTGCATAAGGCCATGGCCATATTCAAATTCCAGTTTCATGGGCTCCTCCTTATTTTCCCAGATAAATTTTTATGATCTCCAGGTATTCCGCCGGATAGAATCCGATCTCCCCCTGGAACCGGGTGAGGGCGATAAGGCCGCCGTCGATCTCCGCAATGGAGGCAAGCATCTTGGCGTTATCCTGCTTGAGTCCGCCCCCGTATACCACATCCAACCCGCCGGTAACCTCTTTCACAAACCGGGCGATCTTGGTAATATACGGCTGGTCCGCGGGGGTCTTGCCCGGGCCGATGGACCAGATGGGTTCGTAGGCGATCACCACCTTGCTGGTGTCTACCCCTTCCAGACCGATCCTGAGCTGTTCCCCCAACACCGCCTGCCAGGCCGCCTGCTCCTCGCTCTTTTCTCCGATGCAATACAGTACCGTTAGCCCTTGGGCGATGGCCTGGCGGATCTCCTGGTTCAGCAGCCGGTTTACCGCAGCGGTATCCGTGACCCCCGCCTCCGCCAGCACCCCCATTTTATCGTTGCGCTCCTCGCAGTGGCCGATGATGGTGGAGGTGCAGCCCATGGCCTTGGCGATGGAGGCGGGACGGTTGGTGGTAAAGGCGCCGAAGTTGCCTCCCACGGCGGTGTTCATCCGGTATACGCTCTGGCAACCCACCTGTACCCGGCTATCCGCTTCCAGGGCGCCGACCGCTCCCAGGATATGGGCCTCGGGAAAATACTGCACGAACTCCACCTGGCTGGGGTCGTAGGCGGAAAGGGGGCCCTGGGTGTTTTCCACGATATACCTGCCCCAATCCGCCACCGGGGCGATCCGGTTCACGCCCCCGAATTCCGGGGGCACGTCGAACCGCTTAAGATTCAAATACAGATGCTTCATGGCTTACTCCTTATAGAACCCCTGCATGTCCTCCAGGGTCTTCATCTCCACCAGGGGCGCCCGGCCATAGGAGCCGAACTGGACGATCAGGGAGCCCACCGCTTCCTTAACGCCGGCTTCCACCCGTTCCATCAGCAGGGCCACGTCCCCGTCCGGCACGTTGCCGGTGAGCACGGTATCCATGATGGGCGGGAAGAACACCCGGGGATCAAAGGCGCTGCGCTTCTCCTCCAGCAGGTTGTACACCCCGCCAATGGAGGGGCTCTTTTGCAGCGCAGGCTGGTTTTTGAACAGCTCCTTCATATTCCGGGTCACCGCCAGGCGGATGTCCGTATCCACGTTGATCTTGCGGATGCCGCAGGGAATGGCGGCGGTAAGCTGATCGATGGGGATGCCGTAGGCGTTCTGAATATCGCCCCCCAGGTCGTTGATCTCCTTTACGATATACTGGGGCACCGTGGAGGAGCCGTGGGATACCAGGGCGCAGAAGATGCCCAGCCGGTTGATGCACTCCTTGATGGCGATGGGGATCTCCCGGCGCAGCTTGGCGCCCTTCCCCTTGTTGGCCCCATGCATGGTGCCATAGGAAATGGCCAGGGCGTCCACCCCGGTGGCCTGGATGAAGCGCACCGCATCCAAGGGATTGGTGTAGGTGGAATTTTCCGCGAACACGTGATCCTCCTGGCCGCCCAGTACGCCCAGCTCGCCCTCTACGCTGACGCCTCTGGGATGGGCGTATTTCACCACTTCCCGGGTCAGCTCGATGTTCTGCTCCAAAGGCAGGGAGGACCCGTCGATCATAACCGAGGTATATCCGCCCTCGATGGCGGCTACACAGCTGTCGAAATCCTTGCCGTGGTCCAGGTGGAGCACCACCGGGATGGGGGAATGTTCCCCATATTTGCGCACCGCGTTGGCGATGTTCCGGGCGCCCCGCTTTTTTATCCTCCAGGGTACCGTTGGCAAAATCCACCCGGCCGCCCATAAAGGCGTTGGCCAGATCCGCCCCCTGCAGGATGGCGGGGGAACGGAAGGTCTCGTGCATTTCAATGACCGCTTTGGCCTGGGCCACGGCATTGACGTTGAACGCCCCCTGGGCGTAACCATATTGTTCAGCTGCCTCCATCAGAGGCCGAAGGGGTACGAGCGGCATATTAGTTTTCCTCCTGTTTTTCTTTCCCGGCGTAAACCCGTACGCCGGCTATGTAGGTTTCCATAACGTCCAATGCATCGTTGAGCACCACCAGGTCCCCGTCTTTGCCCGGGGCGATGGACCCTTTCGCATGATCCATCCCTATGACCTTGGCAGGCTGTAGGGTCAAAAGTGGGAGAATCCGCTCCACCGGCTGGCCGGTAAAGCGCACCAAATTCTTTAGCGCTTGGTCCATGGTGAGGGTCGATCCGGCCCGCACGCCGGTATCCGCCAGCTTGGCGTCCCCATCCACCACCACCACGTCGTTGACGCCCAGCTTATAGTGTCCATCCGGCAGGCCGGCCGCCTGGATGGAGTCCGTAATGGCCACCACCCGGTCATAGCCCTTGCAGGCCAGCAGCATCCGTACGCTGCCTGGATGCAGGTGCCGGCCATCGCAAATGGCCTCGCAATACACGTCCCGTTCCAATACCGCCCCCATGATGCCGGGCCGATGTTGATGGAACAGCCCCATGGCGTTAAAGGTATGGGTACAGGCCCGCGCCCCCGCATCGATGGCGGCGCAGGCGGTTTCGTAATCCGCCCCGGAATGGCCGATGGCAATGGCCACCTGATCCCGCAGGGCGGCGATCATCTCCACCACCCTCTCCACCTCCGGGGATACGGTCATGTACCGGATGGCGCCCTGGGCGGCTTGCTGGTATTTGTAAAACAAGGCTGGGTCGCCGGTTCGTAGCAAATGTTCCGGCATGGCGCCTTTATACTGGGTGGAAAGGAAGGGTCCTTCCAGATGGATGCCCAGCAGCCGGGCGCCTCCCGCCGGATCGGCCATGGCCGCCCGGGCTTGGGCAATACTTTGCAAGGTCTGCGCCTCTGTATCCGTAAGGATACTGCACAGCCAACCGGTAACCCCGTGGGGCGGCAAAAAACCGTCCGATCCGGCAAAAGCCCGCCTTGTCCGCCCCGTTCACGTCCACCCCATCGCCCCCATGGGTATGGATATCCATAAACCCAGGGATCAACAGCTTGCCGTCCAGGTCCACCTGTTGGGCATCAGAGACCGCTAGGGTGCCGAAGGACTGGATCTTCCCATCCTGCACCAGCAGGTCCCCTTGCTGGAAGCGGCCGTCCCAATATACCCGGCCGTTTTTGAATAGCGTAGCGTTCATGGGCATATTAGAAGGGCTGGCCTGCGGCGATGGCGTTGGTATAAATAATGGCGTCCTTATGGTTTTGCAGCAACGTCACCGGGAAATGGGCGGTAACCTCCCCATAGGCGGCTTGGCGCACCACGCTCCTGTGCCATTCCCGGAACACCCCAAGCCGGACCTTCTTCGCGGACAGGATCTGCTTGATGCCGATGGTCACCGCATATTCCGGCATGGCGTCGATGGCGCCGCACCGGTCGCCAATGGCGTTGGCGGTCCGGGTCTCCGGGGTCAGCTTCAGCACGCGGGTGCCCAGGCCGGCAAATTCTTCCGCGCTCATGTCCTCCCGGGCCTCGTTGAAGGCAAGATGCCCGTTGATGCCGATGCCGCCAAAGGCAATATCCAGCCCCCCCCAGCTCCTGGATCAGCTTATCCACCTTGCCGGGCTCCTTGGGTCGGGGAAGGCCCGCTGTTCCGGCGCCATGAGCAGCTGGGGATCGATCTTGGTATAGACCGTCCGCTCCATGAATCCCCGGAAGGACAAGGGGCTTTCCTTGGGAATCCAGTTGCCGTCCTCATCCAGGTATTCGTCCATGTTGATGAACCAGCAATTTTGCAAGCTCACCCGATCCCGGTTGATCAGCCGCACAAAGATGGGATACTGGCCTACCGGCCCTACCGGGCAGATGAATACCGTCCGCTGCCCCAGGGCATTGTTCTTTTTGATCTCATCCACCATTTGCAGGGCCAATTCATAAAATACCTCGCCGGAATCCCCCAGCTTAACGATGGGGATCTTGGCCCCGTTCCCCAGCGTTTCCGGGGGAATGTGATAATACTCCATATCCATTTTCTCTCCTTTTCCCTAAAACAGGTGCGCCACATTGAGCTCGCGGATCATGCCGACGATCTCCTTGGTGCGGGTACAGTCGAACTTCCTTAAAAGGCTTTTGATCTGGGTCTTTACGGTGACCATCTCCACACAGCGGGCCTCCGCGATCTGGCGAATGCTTTTATTCTCCAATAGCAATCGTACCAATTCCCGTTCCGCCTGGGTCAGGTGGGACACGGTGTGGATGAAAAACAGCAGGCTGCGTTCCGAGCTGCGAAGCCGGGAATATTCCTTGAGCACCAGCTGTTGGATGCGGGCGTCCAATATGGCCTTGCCCATGTATGCCGCGCGGATGTGCTCCAGCAGCTGGGACTCCTCGCAGCCCTTTACAATATAGTCCACCGCGCCGGCTCCCATGGAGGTCAGGATCATGTTATCCGTCTCATGGGCAGTCAAAAATATCACCTTGGCATCCGGCTTTTGCTCCAGGATCCGCTCCGTTGCCCGGATTCCCGCAGTGGTGGTCTCCATTTCCACATCCATGAGAATCACGTCAAAATCCTTTGCCAGGGCCAGGGCCTGTATAGCCTCGCCGCTGGCTGCGCTTCCTACGACCTCCATATCTGGCTGCTGCTGAATGATATCGCATAGGTCTTCCCGGATAATGTCAAAATCCTCGGCTACCAGAAGGCGAATCACAACTTTTCCCATCTCCTTCTTAGGGTATCGTGTCGTAGCGGGGCAGCAACACAAAAAAGGATGCGCCGCCCTCCCGCCGATTTTCTGCCCGCAGGCTTCCTAAATGACTCTTCACAATGGCACGGGTATGGTATAGGCCCATGCCCCAATTAAAGTTGGAATTTTTGTTGCTATAAAAGGGCTCAAAGATCCGGCGCATCTCTCCGGACTTGATCCCCGGCCCCGCGTCCCGCACCTCCAGCACCGTATATAGGCGTTCCTGGTGGCTCAAGAGCTTGATGGGCGCCTCTCCATGCCCTGCGGCCAGGTTGGCCTCCCAGGCATTGGTCAATAGGTTATACAGGGCCTCGCTCAAGTAGTTTTCATCCGCCAGCACCTGCAAGGTCCCTTCCACCTTGGTTTCCAAGCGAGCCTCGGGATATTTCTTGCGGAACCGGTCCAAGGTGGTGGCCTCCACGCTGCCAAGTTCCACCGGCACCAGCTGTACGCTCTTGGCTTTTACCGTCCGATATAGGTCTTCCGAGCGGCTGATCAGCTGCTCATTAATCTCCGTCAGGCTATCTGCAAAGCCGCGTAGTTTGTTGAGATCCGGTTCCTTTTGTTCCAGCTCTTGATGGATCCGCTTATATAGGACCCGGTTTGCCAGCAATTGGTTTTTGATGCTGTGCACAAACACCGACGCGCCGGTCCGGGCCACATCAAAATTCCGCTCCAGCACCACGTCCGCATGGTCGTCTGCAAAATGGTCTTGGGTATACTTGAATAGGCTCACGATCCCCAAGGCGCTGCACACCACATTGATGAGCACCAAGGTGATCAAGCCGCTCAGGCTGGGATCGAACTGGAGGTATCCAATGCCCCGGGCCCAGATGTAATTATAGCTATAGAAGCTATATACCTGTCCCGGGTCCTGTCCGCAATACAGCAAAAACAAAGCGGACAGCGCCGCCATGCATACAAGGATCCGGCTGAACTGCCGCCGGAAAAAGGAAATCGTAATAGATAAAAAACTCCTGCACCAGCAAAATCAGCGCCAGCGCAACATAGCAAAGGATCCAATAGTAAGAAAAGCTGGCAAGAAATTTCTGTACCCAGGGCGAAAGGGCGATGATCCACCGGTAGATCCCCGGCCAATAGACGAGCAGCGTCAGGCCCGGCATGATCCATATCAGCCTGCGCACCAGCGGCCGCTGGCGGATAACAGGCAGCATGGAATAGTGCATGGCAATGGCCAGCAAAAAGGGCGGAAACAAGAACCGGCCAACGGCGATGATGTATCCCAGTTGGTTAAAGGTGATGAAGCGGTACTGGACCCAGGTGCGGATCTGATTGGAACAAAACAGGAACCGAAGGATCTCCGGGGAGTATCCGCCTTTTTTGGCAATGTACACCAGAATGCCCAAAAAGTAAACCGTCAGGGAAAGGCACAGCGCCGTAAGCAGCAAGGATTCCCGGCTCCGCTTCACGCAGAACACGAAAACGGAACCCAGCAGCAGGCACAGTGCCAAGATCATCAGCATATTCGCCCCTCCTTTAAAAGGGTACCATGCAGCCTAACAATTGCGGCGTATAAGGGAGGGAGCGGCGGTGAAACGCCGCCCCCTCGTGCGGATCAAGAAAGGATTAGTAGTTGCCAGCCTCGGTCATGAGCGCCAGATCCACATAGTCGGAAACCGGGCACACATCGTCCTGGGTAATGGCTTCGCTAGCAAGCAGATTCTGCTGCTGCAGGCTGTAGTAGCCCTCTACCGTGCCGTCGGCGATGCCTTCCGCCACGGCCTTGCCGGTGAGCCAGTTGGCGTCGCCCCGCTGGGAGTAAACGCTGTCATAGTCGGTCTTGGTCTGGTCGGCCACCAGCTGGGCGATCTCCTCATAGTTGCCATCCGCAGCATAGTCCATGGCCTTGAACAGGGCCCGCACAAACCGCACGGCCACGTCCCGGTTCTCCTCCAGATACTTGGGGGTGGCGATCCAGCTGGCCAGGGAGATGGTGGTATCGGCAAAGGTCATGTTATCGGAAAGCTTGGTGGTATTTTGCCATCTGCTCCAGAATGGCCAGGGTGTTGGGGGAACCAGGTGGCGCAAGCGTCTACGCCGCCGGAGATCATAGCGGTCACGATGGCGGAAGCATCCATATCCATGGCGGTGATGTCATCCATGGTCATGCCGGCGGAAGCCAGGGTGTTCTTCAGGATGTCCTCGCTGGAGGTGCCGGAAGAATAGGCAACGGTCTTGCCCTTCAGGTCCGCAATGGTGGCTACTTCGGGGCCGCCGATCACAGCGTCGCCATTGGAGATATGGGACAGGGCGATGATGGTGGCATTGCCCTGAACGCACAGCTTATGGGCGCCCTGGCCAATGTAGCCGAAGTTGACGGAGCCGCTCTCCATGGCGGAGATGATGGTGGGGCCGTCGCCAAACTCGGTGAGGGTCACTTCCAGGTTCTCTTCAGCAAAGTAGCCCTTATCGATGGCGGTAACCACGCTCCACAGGCTGCCGTAGTTGGGCATATAGCCTACGTTCAGGGAAACGGTCTCTACGGGTTCTTCCGCAGCTTCCTCAGCGGGGGCCTCCTCGGCGGGGGCGGCCTCCTCGGCGGGGGCGGCCTCCTCGGCGGGCGCTTCGGTGTCGGGGGTCTCGGCAGCGGGGGTGCTGCAGCCCACCACCAGGGAGCCCAGCATGAGCACGCAAACCAGCAGTGCAAGGATCTTCTTCATCATTTTTTCCTCCTAATTGATTTTCTTGGGTTCTACTTATCATATTTGCTTCGGCAATTGCCGCTGCATAGCCTACTATTTACGAACTTCCAGGTATTCTTTATAGACTTCGCCCCAGATCTTGTTCTTTAGCTCCAGGAAGCGGGGCGTCATCTTGGTCTCCTGGTTCCGGGGATAGGGGATGTCGATGTCCACAATCTCCTTGATCCGGCCGGGCCGGGCGCTCATGATAATGACCTTGGTGGCCAAAATGATGGCCTCGTCCACATCGTGGGTGATGAAGAAGCAGGTCTTTTGATCCTTCTCCCAGGTCTCCAGCAACTCGGACTGGAGCTGGGTGCGGGTCTGGGCGTCCAGGGCGCCGAGGCGTCGTCCATAAGCAGCACCTCGGGGTCCGCCGCATAAGCCCGGGCGATGGCCACCCGCTGCTTCATGCCGCCGGACAGCTCCTTGGGATAGTGGTCCGCAAACTTGGCCAGATCCACCTTTTCCAGGTACTTCATGGCCAGATCGTCGGCCTCTTGGCCTTTGATGCCCTTCATCTCCAGGGCAAAACGGACGTTTTTCTTAACGGTCAGCCAGGGGAAGAGGGCGTATTGCTGGAATACCACGCCCCGCTCGGTGCCGGTCCCAGTGATGAGCTTGCCGTGGCAATATACTTCGCCGGAAGTGGGCTCCGTCAAGCCGGCAATGATGTTCAACAGGGTGGATTTGCCGCAGCCAGACGGGCCTACCACGCAGATGAACTCGTTTTCATAAATATCCAGATCCACCCCATTGAGGGCGATTACCTCGCCGGTACGGCCGGTGAAGGTCTTGCGGACGTTTTTGATCTGGAGCGTTATATTTCTCGCTTCTCCTGCCATCCCGTCAGTCTCCTTTCAAGGTGCTTAATCAAGGTTTCCAAGGTAATGCCGATGATGCCGATGATGATTACGTATAGCAGCATAGGCGCCGACTCAAAGCTGTTGTTCAAGGACCGTATGCGCATTCCCAAGCCGGCCACAGCGCCGGTGGATTCAGCGGCGATCAGGGTGGTGAGGGCCACGCCGGCGCCCAAGCGGACTGCCGTCAAAATGAAGGGCAGGGTGGCGGGGGTGATGACCCGGATGAAGATATCCTTATCGCTTGCGCCCAGAACCCGGGCCGCTTTGATGAGGGTCTCGTCCACGTTGATGACGCCCTGATAGATGGTAACGCACATGATCAGGAAGCAGGCGATGGTGATGGTGATGATCTGGGGCTTGCGGCCAACGCCGGCGCAGGCCACGATCAAGGGCACATAGCGAGGGGCGGGATGTTACGAACGAATTGAATCCAGGGCTCGATGATATTGCGCACCGGCAAATACCAGGCCATGAGAATGGCCACCGGCAGGGCGATGATAAACGCGAGGAAATAGCCGGAAAATACAGAGATCATACTGCTGGCCAAGTCCGTAAAGAATACGCCGCGTTCGATCATGGTAGCCAGGCTACTGAAGGTTACGATGGCATTGGGGAACGCCCGGGCTGTGGCAGGCAAAAGGGAAATCACATACCACAGTACCATGGCCACCAGGAACGAAATCAGCAGCCAAAACCTTGGATGGTATCCTGTTGGCTAAAAGAGGGGCTCTTTTTCTTGTTCATGCTTTTTACTCCTACTCGTTATATACGCTTTGGTGCATGGGAAAAAAACTACTGTCGTTGCAGGAAACATGGTTGCGGTTTAATTTTTTTCTGCGAATCCCTTCTTTTTAACTGTGGTGGTAGATCAAAAGCTTACTTTTTACGACAGCGCGTGTGCGCTGGAATCATAGAAATTACATAGGATTTATTGTATTTTCATTATATGGTAAGTTGCGGAAAAGAAAAAGTATGATATTTCATCATACCTTTTGGGCTAAGGTATGGTTGTGGGGATTTGGTTGGCAACCGCTGCAGCCCCAAGCAGCCATTTTGTATTGTCAAGGGCGGGTCGGGCGGGTAAAATGAAACCAGAAAGGAGTTGCCGGCTATGCTTTATTCCCTACAAAATGCCCATTTATCCGTCCAAGTAGACCCTTTGGGCGCTGAGCTTCGCTCCCTGCAGGATAAGGCGGGTGTTGAATACCTCTGGCAGCGGGACCCTACCCTTTGGGCCAGGAGCGCGCCCCTTCTCTTCCCCTGGGTCGGCCGGTTATACCATGGCCGCTATCAGGTCAATGGGCGCACCTATGCCCTACCGCTCCATGGGTTTGCCAAGGAAAGCATGTTTTTTCCAGAGCAGGATAGCCCCCATATGCTCAAGCTGCATTTGCGGGAAAACGGGGATACCCTGGCCCAATTTCCCTTTCCCTTTGTGCTGACTGTTACCTACCGTCTTGCAGGGCAGACCCTCCACATGGATACCTTGGTCCATAACCCAGGGCCGGCCCCTCTCTATTTTGGGTTGGGCTTCCACCCCGGGTTCCGGGTCCCCTTAACGGCAGGCCTGGACTTTTCGGATTATGCCTTGCAATTCGCTCCAGGGTCCCGCTGCCCCCAACGCATCCAAATCGCCCCCAACGGCCTACGCACCGGCCGTTCCATCCCCTTCCCCTTACCCGGGGGAAACCGTCTTCCCCTATCCCATGCCCTCTTTTCGCAGGAAGCGGTGGTGTTGGCCCAAGCCGGCCATCAGGTTTCCCTGCTGCCCCTGCCGGGGGGGAAAGGTTTGTCCCTATCCTTCCCCAACGCTCCCTATGTGGCTTTATGGCAGCCTGCCAATACCGCTGCGCCCTTTTTGTGCATCGAGCCTTGGTGCACCCTGCCTGGCCTAGATGAGAAGGATACGGTATGGGAACAAGAACCTGGAATGCTCCGGCTTTTGCCCGGGGAACACTTCCTGCACAAGCTGGATATCCGTCTGCTGCAGGTAGATCCTTGAGCGGTCCGGCCAAATCAAAACGGCGCGTTTCAGCTGGAAAACCAGCTTGAAAGGCGCCGTTTCTATGGAATTTGTTTTGTCTATGCTTGGCAAGAGGGCGTCCCGCCCGAAAAGCGTTCCCCTACTATGCCAGCCGCTCCAGCAAATAAGGCAACGTACATTCAAAGCAAACCCCGTATCGGGCTTCCTGGCCTAACTGAGCGGTCATGGCAATGGTCCGTTGAGTATAGTCCACCGCGATGGCAGACGCTTCTTCCAGGGAGCGGTCCCGCAGCAACGCCGCCAAGAGGGCGCTGCCAAAAACGTCGCCGGTTCCATGGTAATAGCCTGGGATGCGTGGCTGGAAGGCATAGGAAACCTTACCAGTAGCCGTATCCAAGCAGGCAGCGCCCAGATCTGCATCGTCGAAATGCACGCCGGTCAATACCACCTTTGGCGCACCGATCTCTGCCAAGCGCTCCAGCATCCCTTCGATATAGGCTTGGGTATACGGCCCCTCCACATAAGGCTCATCCAGCATAAAAGCTGCTTCCGTCAGATTTGGCACGATGATATCTGCCTTTGCGCACAGCTTGCGCATTTCCTTGGGAAATTCCGCGGCAAAGCCGCCGTATAGCTTGCCGTTATCCGCCATGGCAGGGTCCACCAACGCCAGGGTTTCCTTCCCCTTAAAGCGCCGGAACAGCTCCAACACCAGCTCGATTTGCCGGAAGGAGCCCAAATAGCCAGTATACAAAGCGTCAAAGGCTAAGCCCAGGCTTTCCCAATGATCCGCAATGGGCAAAATATCCTCTGTCAGATCCCGGTAGGTATAGCCGGTAAAGCCCCCCGTATGGGTGGAAAGCACCGCCGTGGGCAGGATGGACGTTTCTACCCCCACCGCGGAAATAATGGGTAGGGCAACCGTAAGGGAGCAACGCCCTACACAGGAAATATCGTGTACTGCCAACGCCCGTTTCTGTCGCTGCATATATATAGAACCTCCTTGCCTGTTGGTTTTTCCTGGTCTATAATAATATAAAACTGATATTTTTAAAAAGCTCAGTTTTGCAATTTATTATAATACCAGATTAGGAGTGCCTATGATTACCCTGGACCCCCGGCAGGAATCCGGCCGGCCATTGTATTGGCAGATCTATGCGCAAATTCGGCGGGACATTACCAGCGGCGCCCTTCCCGCCCGGGAAAAGCTGCCCTCCAAGCGCGGCCTTGCCGCCTCCCTAGGGGTTAGCGTAACCACCGTGGATGCGGCCTATGCCCAGCTTGCCTGCGAAGGCTTTATTGAATCCCAGCCCAAGCGAGGTTTTTATGTATGCGCCCTGGGCGCTTTGAAGGCCCGGCCCCCCAAGGTGGAAAAAGTACAGGCGGCAGCCGTTTCTGCCCCTCCCTTGCAGGTGGATTTTTCCGCCTGGGCAGTGGACCCCCTGGCTTTTCCCTACAACACTTGGCGTAAATTGTTAAAAAACGCCTTCAACGAATACGACGACCAGCTGCTGCACCGCACGCCGCCCCAGGGCGACCCGGCGCTGCGGTCCGCCATATCGGAATATCTATATAAAGCCCGGGGCGTACACTGCACAAAGGATCAGGTGGTGATCGGTGCCGGTACCAACCATTTGCTGCTGGTATTGGGATTTATCTTAGGCAATTCCTTTTCCGTCGCCCTGGAAAACCCGGTTTATAGCCAAGCATACCAGATCTTTTCCCGCATGGGCCATCCGGTGTTGCATGTGGACATCGATGCGGCGGGCATTCAGGTGGCGCCTCTACAGGGCCGGGAGCATACGGCGGTTTACGTTACCCCCTCCCATCAGTTTCCTCTGGGGATCAGCATGCCCATTTCCCGCCGGATCCAGCTGCTTCACTGGGCAGAATCCGGCCAAGCCCGCTACATCATCGAGGACGATTATGACAGCGAATTTCGCTATACCACCCGCCCCCTTCCCTCTTTGCAAAGCATCGACAGCAGGGACCGGGTCATCTACCTTGGCACCTTTACCAAATCCATCGCCCCGTCCTTACGAATCAGCTTCTTGGTGTTGCCGCCCAACCTGCTGGACCGCTATCAAGAGGCTTATGGGATGTTTGGTTCCCCGGTATCCCGGCTGGAGCAGCGGGTGCTATATGCATTTCTGGAGGAGGGTTATTTTGAACGCCACGTAAACAAAATGCGGGTGGTCTATCGCAACAAACGCAGCTTCCTGGAGAAATCTCTGCGGGCCGCCTTTGGCGACAGGTTGGTCATCCAGGGTGAAAATGCCGGCCACCATCTTCTGGTGGCCCCCCATAACGGCATGGATGAACCCATGCTTTGCGCCGCCGCCAAAAAACAGGGCGTAGGCGTTTATCCTATCTCCCCCTACTTTATCGGCAAAATGCCCCCTTGCTACCAGGGGAATGTACTGCTTGGCTACGGCGGCTTATCAGAAGAGCAGATCCAGCAGGGCGTTGACCTGCTGCAAAAAGCCTGGGACACCCGCGGGTAGCCCAGGCAAAAACCAGCCCACTGGGCGGGGAAAACTACAGGTTGGATGTTTTGCCGTCTTCTGCTAGACAAACCTTCGCAAAAACAAAAGGATGGGATACCCGCTGGGATATCCCATCCAAATCATACAATTGCGGCTCAAAAAGCCTGTTTCCTTGGGGCGCGGGTTTTTATACCGCCATTCCAAGTTTTTTTATTTGTCCTTGCCCCTGCTGATGGCGACTACCAGTCCGGACAGGGCCAGCAAAGCCAACAAGTTGGGGAATACCATGATGCCGTTGAACAGGTCGGACAGGTTCCATACTAGATCCACCTTCAAAGTGGAACCGATGATGACGAATATCACCACTAACAAGGCGTAGATCTTCACAGCTTTCTGACCGAAGAGGTACTTGATGTTCTGCTCGCCGAAGAAATACCAGCCGATGATGGTGGAGAAGGCGAAGAACAGCAGGCATATGGCAATGAACACGCCGCCAAAGTTGCCAAATACCTTGGAGAATGCCAACTGGGCCAGGGCGACGCCCTCCGCGCCGCTGCCAAGGGAGTTGGTGGAAAGGATCACCAGCGCGGTCAGGGTCAGCACCACGAAGGTATCCAGGAACACGCCGATCATAGCTACGATGCCCTGCTCCTCCGGCTTATCCACCTTGGCCACCGCGTGGGCGTGGGGCGTGGAGCCCATACCGGCTTCATTGGAGAACAGGCCGCGGGCTACGCCAAAGCGCATGGCAGCCTTTACCGTGATACCAGCGGCGCCGCCCAGGACTGCGGTGGGGTTGAAGGCGCCCACGAAAATCTGATAGAACACGTTGGGGATATTCTTGATGTTGGCGATGATGACCACCAGGCTGCCTACGATATACAGGGCCGCCATGATGGGAACCATCTTCTCCGTAACGGAAGCGATCCGCTTCATGCCGCCCAGGAAGATGAAGGCCGCAATCGCCGCAATGATGATGCCGACGATAAGCTTGTTTGCGCCAAAGGCATTGTAGAAGGCGTCGCCAATGGAGTTGGACTGCACCATGTTGCCCATCAGGCCCAGCGCCAAAATGATGGCAACCGCAAAGAAGCCTGCCAGGAATTTCCCAAAGCCGCCCTTGAAGGCCTGCCGGATATAGTAAACCGGGCCGCCGATGACCTCGCCGGTCTCAGAGCGGGTCTTGAACTTTTGCGCCAGCACAGCTTCGCCGTAAATCGTCGCCATGCCGAAAAACGCGGATAGCCACATCCAGAATATGGCGCCAGGACCGCCGGAAATCAACGCGGTTGCGCAGCCGGCGATGTTGCCCGTACCTACCTGGGCCGCAATGGCCGTTGCCAACGCCTGGAAGGAGCTCATACCATCTTTATCCGCGTGCTTGCCAAACAGATTGATGCCGCCAAACACCCGGCGCATTCCTTCGCCAAACTTGCGGACCTGGATGAATTTCAGCCGAATACTAAAAATGATACCCGTGAGAATCAAAATATACAGCAGCAGGTTATCCCAGATAAAATCTTTGACTTGAGAAACGAGCGTTGCCAGTTGATCCATTTGTTTGCTTCCTTTCTTTCACGCAATGATGATGTATGATGCCAAGTGAAACACGTTATATTTTTTCAAATCCCTCCTTCTTTAAAATGAATTGAATTGTTCCTTCAATGGCATAAAGTCATATTAAATTCCCATGCCGAACAATATAGACATAAAAACACAGACTCAACAGTATATTTTTGAGTCGTTATTTTTTATCATGTGTATGATACCCAATGGATCGCATTTCGTCAAGGTCTATAGAAAGGCGGAGTTCCTTTATAGTTATTTACAATATTAACGACTTTTTAACGTCTATCACGCTTTTTCACGTTATTCCAGTAAAATGGCTGGGAATAAGCATTTTTTGCAATTTCTTCACAATGTTCATATTTTCGGTATATAGATAATCCCAGGCCCTAAAATTCCAGGTCCTAAGCAAATGGGGTAGTGTCAAGTATTTTTCGCAAATTGGTTTGCAGGCTCTGGCATGAATGAAGTCAGCCGGCAATGGAGGCATCCTCAACGGCAGCCTCCAGGTGCTTCATGTTCATGTACTTCTTGTTGCCCCACTGGGTGCCGGCCACATGGCGCAGCCGGGCACAGACCAGCATGAGGGCGGAGTTGCCGTCCGGGAAACTGCCCACCACACGGGTGCGGCGGCGGATCTCCCGGTTCAGCCGCTCAATCACATTGTTGGTGCGAATACGAGTCCAGTGTTCACTGGGAAACTCACAGTAGGTCAGAGTCTCCTCAATACCATCCTCTATTTTCCTGGCAGCCTCCTTCAGTTTCATGGAACGTAGTTCTTCTACCACGGCTCGGGCTTTCTCCCGGGCAGCTTTCTTGCTTTCCTGGGCGTGGATCGCCTTGAGCATCTTTGCCACCAGCTTCACCTTGGAGCGAGGCGTTACAGAGAACACATTGCGGTAAAAGTGTACGGTACAGCGCTGGTACTTGGCTTCAGGGAATACTTCTCCCACGGCCTCCAGCATACCGAGGCACTTGTCGCCAACCACCAGCTTCACGCCGTCCAGACCACGGCCGCGCAGCCACTGGAAAAAGCTGACCCAGCTGGACTTGTCCTCTTTCATACCTTCAGCAGCGCCTAAGACTTCACGGTAACCGTCTTCGTTCACTGCGATAGCTACCAAAACGGCTACATTTTCAAATTCTCCGCCCCAATTACGGCGCAGGTAGATCCCATCCACATAGACATACGGATATCGTCCACCTTGCAGAGGGCGGTTCCGCCAATCCTCGATGTGAACATACGCTTTCTTGTTCAGTTCACTGATGGTGGCCGGAGACACCTTGCTGCCCCAAAGCGCTTCTGTGATGTCCTCCACACGCCGGACGGATACGCCGGCCAGGTACATCTCAATGAGGGCTTCTTCCACGCTGCTCTCCCGGCGGCGATACCGCTCAATGATGGCGGTTTCAAAGGAGATCCCCTTGAGCTTGGGCACCTTCAGGGTAACGTCCCCGGAAGTGGTAGTGAGGCTGCGGTGGTAGTGACCGCTGCGATAGCCCTGCCGCTGCTCATTGCGCTCGTACCGGGCCGCCTGGGTCAGTTTTTGAGCCTCGGCCTCCAGCAGCTCGTTCAGTGTTTCCTCTACGCTTCCGCGTACAAGTTCCTTGAGCTGCCCCTTGATAACTTCCTCGTTTAGCTGTACAATCTTCTCGGACATGGTTTGCTGTCTCCTTTCAGAATGGTGTGTCGTGACTTCATTCTACCAGAGGGCTGCAAACCATGTCTTCTTTTATCTACTTTTCAATTTGCGAAACTTATTGTACCTTATCCGGAGAATAGGTAGTGTTAAGGAATGGAACTGTCGACAAACGTCCCAAACACCTCATTCCCATGGGATAATTGAAATAAAGGAGAGATGGAGCATGCGGGGACGGCAAAGTGGCCAGGTGAGCATGATGCTTTTGGATATAGCAGAATTAATTCCAAGCAAACACTTACTTTGGGAAAATCAATCAGATAGTTTGATCTTGTAGCGCCATATTACCCTGCTAAAGGCCAGCTATCTATTGATCCTGTTAGTATGTTTAAAATGCTGCTGGTGGGATACATTTACGGTATCAATTCAGAGCGCCGACTTGTCCAGGAAATTCAGCTAAATATTGATTATCGTTGGTTTTGTGGCTTTGAGCTTGGAGAAAAGATACCGGATCATTCTACATTCAGCAAAACAAAAGTCTGCAAATGAGATGAGAGTAGCTTGTTCCGACAGATGTTTTAAGATAGAAATTGTCCGGTGCTGCATGGAGCAGAAGCTGATAAACGTCAAAGAGATGGCCTCCGATGGCAGCTACATCCCCGCCGAAGTTTCAAGGAACAGATGGATCGACATAGAAGTTGAAATCGGGCAGAGTATGCTAAGCTATCTTGATGATCTGGATTAAGAGCTTGCATCACAGCCTGGATTTAAGAAGCCATCTGGATATGCAGTCACCAGAAAGATTACAACAAGCACAACAGATCCTACGTGTGGCTATTGTAGGAGTACAATACATTTTGGACAGTTGAATAAAAGAGGAAGAAGGATAGGGCCTCATCGGTTATAGTTGAGTTACCACACACCAACTTGACGAAAGGGGGGGCCATATCCTTCATGAGCAAGAGTATAACACAGGACATGGCGTATCGGCAATCTCTGATGAAATATGCAGAGAAGTACGGCGTCAGCCGTGCTAGCCGGAAGTACAACAAGAGCCGGTCGTACATCTACTTCTGGAAATCCCGCTGGGACGGAACGGTGCAGTCCTTGGCCTGCCGGTCCCGGCGGCCACACAGCCATCCAAACCAGCACACAGAAGCGGAGCTGAAATTGATCCGGGACATGCACCGCCGCAACCCCAACCTTGGCATGGTGGAACTGTGGCACCGGCTGCGGTTGCGGGGATATGTTCGGCGTCCGGAGAGCTTATTCCGAGTCATGCGCAAATTGGGACTGTTTCCTGCGATTGTGAAGAAAAAAGTGTACAAACCTAAGCCCTATGAGCAGATGACCTATCATCCCGGCAGCGGGGCCAGACAGCCGTGATTTCCTGCCCCCGGCAAACGTGGTAGGCGTCAAAAGCGGCGGCCGTGGCACAGGCGTGCACGGGCAGAATGCGCAGCAGGGTGCCCACAGGCAGGGGCGGGCACAGGCCCTCGTACGCGGCGATGATGCCGTGTTCCTGATTGGTTCCGCCACGCGCAGTCCGGGTAGCGGCTTGCCGTCGGCATCGCAGACCAGGCCGTAACCCTCCCGGGCGAAGCGCCCCGGCAGGCCCGTATCGCGCGACAGAGCCATCCAGCCCGCGTCCACCACCAGATTGCCGCTGTCTTTCCGGCGGCCGATGACCGTGCAGAGCACGGACAGGGCGATGTCTTCCGGGCGGCAGACGCCCAGACCGGCCATGACCAGATCCTGGAACATGTAGACCCCGGCCCGCACTTCGCTGACGCCCGTGAAATCCTCGCCGTAAAAGCCGTGGGCGTGAGCCCACGCTGACCACCGGGCAGGCGTGCCCCGGCCTCGCGCAGGCGTTGCGCCGCGCGCACGGCCGCGTCGCGCTCCTGCTCGGCCAGGGCCGCGAAAACCTCAGAACCGGGATTGGGCAGATCGTAGGCTGAACCGGCGTGTGTCAGCACGCCCAGCAGGTTCTGCCCGGCCCCGGCCAGCAGGGCCGCGGTCTCCGTCAGCTCCGGATCGTCCGGGCGCAGGCCGGAACGGTGGCCGTCGCAGTCGATTTCCAGCAGCAGATCAAAAATGTGTTTGCGCTCCAGGGCAAAGGCGGCCAGTTGGCGGGCGCTCTCCGCACTGTCCAGCAGCAGGGAGAGGCGTATGCCCCGCTGACGCAGAGCCAGAGCGCGCGCCAGCTTGCCCGGCGTGACGCCCACGGCGTAGCAGAT
>ENA-OQCL01000389-OQCL01000389.1-human-gut-metagenome-genome-assembly--contig:-NODE-389-length-21749-cov-13.710896_pt1 | contig 21749 bp, 20 predicted proteins | sample MGYA00242502_ERZ504586 | MGnify/ENA primary metagenome ERZ504586 (study PRJEB26092, sample SAMD00036316) | human gut metagenome | host: Homo sapiens | study: EMG produced TPA metagenomics assembly of... | reverse complement strand
AAATAGCTGATCCGGGCAATGTCCTCCGGAGGCCAGCCCAGGCGGGACAGCAGGGCCTCCGCCTCCGCCGGACCCAGTTCCTCCTGGTATTTCCCGGCGCTGGAGCCGTATCGGGCTTCCGCCTGGTGGATGCCGATGTCATGGACCAGGGCGGCGGCCTCCAGAACGGCCTGGGTATGGGGGTCCAGATGCTCCTCCAGACCCATAAGCCGGGCGAAGGCATGGACCTTGAGAAAGTGATGGATGCGTTGGGGATCGCCGCGGTCATAGTCGATCATGGCGGCGGCCAGAGCGGAGAGATCAGGTTCCATGGGTGTCCTCCTTATATAAAAAGTTAAGATCGGCGCAGTCAAGAGACGATGCCCAGCAGCTGCCGCAGGTCTGTGATCTCATAGTCGATCCGCAGGTCCTCCGGCCTGGGCGCTCCGCCGGGGTTGAACCAGCAGCACCGGAGTCCCGCATTGTTGGCACCCCGGATGTCGGTGGACAGGGAGTCCCCGATCACCAGGCAGTTCTCCGCCGTCATCCCGGGCAGACGCCGGCGGACGTAGTCGTAATAGGCCGGGTCCGGTTTGGAGGCTCCGGCGTCCTCGGAGATGAAGGCGTCGGTGATGAGCCGGGAAAAGACGCTGCCACGCAGGCGGCTGCGCTGAACGGAGGCCACGGCGTTGGTGACAATGTACAGCCGGTGGCCCCGCCCAACCAGGGTCCGGCACACCTCCTCGGCGTGGGGCAGGGGATAGACGCACTCTCCCAGGGCGGAGAGATAGTCCTCGTTGCACCGGGCCGGGTCCTCCCCGGAGCCCAGCGCCTCCAGGAACCGGATATACCGCTCCAGCGTCACGAACTCCTTGGAGACCTCACCACGGTCAAAGGCGGCCCACAGCTCCAGGTTGAATCTGATGGTAGAGCTGCCGGACCTCCGGCGTGTCGGGGATGCCGTGGCGGCTGCACATAAAGGAGAAGGCCCGGGCGGAGGCCCGGGGGAAATCAAATAAGGTGTCGTCGGCGTCAAAGAGCAGATAGGGATATTTCATGGCAGGGCGTCCTTTCGGGAGAATTCGTCTTTTCCATCCTACCACACAGGGCGGCTCCTGGCAATCACCACAACAGCACCCCGGCCATAACATGGTGCGAGGGGGAATGCCGGATGAACAAGACCTTTGGTGTAATCGGCGGCGACCGCCGACAGGCGGAGCTGGTCCGGCTGCTGGAGGCAGACGGACACACCGTGTATACTTACGGCGTTGGAGGTACCGGCGGGGGAGCAGGGGCTTTGGAACGGGCCACGTCGGCGGAGACGGTGATCCTGCCCCTGCCGTTGTGCCGGGGAGACGGAGTGCTCAACTGCGAGGAAGCGCCCATGCCCACCACGGACCTGTTTCGCCGGTTCCACAGCCGGCAGCTGCTGCTGGCCGGGCAGGTGAAGCCCCCGCAGCGGCGGGAGGCGGAGGAGCGGGGACTGCGTCTGGAGGATTATTTCCTCCGGGAGGAGCTGACCGTAGCCAACGCCGCCGCTACGGCGGAGGCTGCCGTGCAGGTGGCTATGGAACGGCTGGACCGGACGCTGCTGGGCATGGACTGCCTGGTGCTGGGCTTCGGCCGCATTGGAAAGCTCCTGAGCTACCGGCTCCACGGCCTGGGCGCCCGCGTCACCGCCACCGCCCGGAAGCCCGGGGATCTGGCCTGGATTCGAGCCTACGGATGGAAAGCACTGGAGACCGGGAACCTGGACGGATGTCTGGGGACCTTTGGCGCAGTGTTCAACACGGTCCCCTCACTGGTCCTGGATGAGCCGCTGCTCCGTCAGCTGCCCAGGGACTGTCTGTGTGTGGATTTGGCATCCGTCCCGGGGATTGACCAGACTGCGGCGGCCGCCCTGGGACTTCCCTGGGTCTGGGCCCGTTCCCTGCCGGGGCGGCTGGTGCCATGCACCGCGGCGGCGGTTATCCGGGATGCGGTCTATTACATTATGGAAGAACGAGGTGACCCAGTGTGAGAAAAGAACGGGTCGGATTTGCCATGTGCGGCTCCTTCTGCACCCATGCCCAGGTCCTGGAGACCCTGGAGGTGCTGACGGAACAGTACGAGACGGTGATCCCCATCGTCTCGGAGCTGACCGCCTTCACCGACACCCGCTTCGGCACCTCCGACGCCCTGATGGAGCGCCTGGAGGACCTGACGGGCCAGGAGGTCCTGTGCGACATCCCGTCGGTGGAGCCCATCGGCCCCAAGGCGCTGCTGGATGTGCTGGTGATCGCGCCGGCCACCGGCAACACCATCGCGAAGCTGGCGGCGGGCATCACCGACACCGCCGTCACCATGGCGGCCAAGGCCCACCTGCGCAACGGCCGCCCGGTGCTCATCGGCGTTTCCACCAACGATGCGCTCGGCATCTCCGCGAGCTACCTATCGCGCAAGCTCAAGGAAAAGACGGGCCATACCTTCAACTCGCTCGTGACGCGCTACCGCCTGCAGCAGAGCCTCGCGCTGCTGCGCGAAGGGCGGCTGCGCGTCTACGAGGTGGCCGAGCAGGTGGGCTTTGGCGACTACAAGAATTTCGCACAGGCCTTCCGCAAGTACCTCGCGATGACGCCCTCGCAGTTTATGCAGGGCCTGTGATGCATGAGCTAAACGACAAGAAAGAGAGAATCCCATGAAAGAGAAACCATATGAATCCTATACGATCATCAGTGACCTCGACGGCACGATCATCCCGCACGGAGGTTGCGTGTCGGAGGCGAACAAGCGGGCAATCGCTGCCTTCATCGAGGGCGGCGGCCACTTTGGCATCGCGACGGGGCGCACGCCGGAAGCAGCGGCGGGCTATCTCACGGACGTCGCCATCACGGCGCCGAGCATCTTCTTCAACGGCTCGATGCTCTACGACTGGCAGGCTGAGAAAGTGCTCGTGACGAAGCCACTGACAGCAGAGGGCGCGCCGTACCTCTGGCCACGCTTTGCCGCAAGATGCCTTGAGCTCTTCCCAGAGGCCTGCATCGAGGTCTACACGCAGGAGGATTGCCACATCATCAGCGACCCGAAGAACGATGATCCGCGCCTGCCACATGAGCATTATCGCTACTGCCATAGCGACCTCGCGGAGGTGGCCGATGTCAGCAGGACGCCGTGGCTCAAGTTCTTCGCCTGTGCCGATCCTGCAGACCTGCGAGCACTCGAGCAGGAAGCAGAGGTGTTCGGCACGGCGGCCTGCTCGCATCACTTTTACTCGGAGGCGAATTACCACGAGTTTGTCGCCAAGGGCGTCTCGAAGGGCTCGATGCTCGCAGAGGTCCGCAAGCTGCCGGAATTCGCGGGGACCCGCATCATCGCATTAGGCGACTACCTCAACGACCGGGAGCTCTTAGAAGCCGCAGACATCGGCATCGCCTCGGGCAATGCGCACGAAGACCTCAAGGCCCTCGCCGATTTCACGGGCTGCCGCGCCGAAGAGGACCTGATCGCCTGGCTGCTCGCGCACTTCGCCGACATCACGGCCATTCATTCCACTCACTGAGGAAAAGAGACAACAAAAATCCGCTACCTGCTAACAGATGCGGATGGAAATAAAGGATAAAACCTCCTATAATCAGATTAAACGAACGAAAACAAGAAAATCTGATTTTGGGAGGTTTTTCTATGGGCATCTCTTTTGCGGCAGCGACTCAGCAATTTCATCTCTACAACGACAGGATCAGCTACGTCATGAAGGTCCTGCGCGACGGCCATCTCGGCCAGCTCTACTTTGGCGCGCGCCTGCCGGAAGACCGCGACTACGGGCATTTTGTCCACACGGATTACTACCGCCCGACGACGGCCTACGTCTTCGACAATGAGTACGGTTTCTCGCGCGAGCACCTGCGTCAGGAGTATCCCTCGTACGGCACGACGGATTTCCGCGAGGGCGCGGTGGAGCTCGCGCAGCCGGACGGCAGCCACATCACGGACTTCTGCTACGTCTCACATGAGATCGTCGCGGGCAAGCCGAAGCTGCCGGGCCTGCCGGCCACGTATGTGGAGGCAGACGACGAGGCGGATACGCTCCTCGTGCGACTGCGCGACGAGAAGACGGGCGTCGAGCTCGTGCTCTCGTACACGATCTTCCGCGACTTCGACGCGATTGCCCGCAATGCTTGTTTTAGCAACAAGGGCAGCGAGACCGTGGCGCTCACGCGCGCGATGAGTCTCGCCATCGACCTCCCCGATGCGGACTACGACTTCGTGCAGTTCTCGGGCTGGTGGGGCCGCGAGCGCCAGAAGAGCGTCACGCACCTGCGCCCGGGCATCCAGTCCATCGGCAGCCTGCGCGGCCAGTCGGGCCATGTCCACAACCCGTTCTTCATCCTCAAGCGCCCGCAGGCAGATGAGCAGCAGGGCGAGGCCATCGGTTTCTCACTCGTCTACAGCGGCAACTTCCTCGCGCAGGCGGAGGTCGACACCTTCGATGTTACGCGCGTGACGATGGGCATCCATCCGCAGGAGTTCCGTTGGCAGCTCGCGCCGTCGGATTCGTTCCAGACGCCGGAGGCCGTCATGGTCTGGTCGGACCACGGCCTCAACGGCATGAGCCAGAACTTCCACAAGCTCTACCGCACGCGCCTGGCGCGCGGCGTCTGGCGCGACAAAGTGCGCCCAATCCTCATCAACAACTGGGAGGCTACGTACTTCGACTTCGATGAGGAGAAGCTCGTGCGCATCGCCAAGACGGCACACGATGTCGGTGTCGAGCTCTTCGTCCTCGACGACGGCTGGTTCTCCACGCGCTGCGGCGAGACGAGCGGCCTCGGCGATTGGTGGCCGAATACCGACCGCCTGCCGAACGGCATCACGGGCCTCGCGGAGCGCATCAACGCGCTCGGCATGAAGTTCGGCCTCTGGGTCGAGCTCGAGATGGTCAACAAGGACAGCGAGCTCTACCGCGCGCACCCTGACTGGATCCTGCACACGGAGGGCCGCCATGCCTCGCATGGCCGCAAGCAGTATGTGCTCGACTTCTCGCGCCCGGAAGTCGTCGACTACATCCACGATTCCATCTACAAGGTCCTGAGCACGGCGAAAGTCGACTACATCAAGTGGGACATGAACCGCAGCATCACGGAGTGCGGTTCGGCCGGCTGGGGCCCGGAGCATCAGGGCGAGATCTTCCATCGCTACATCCTCGGCGTCTACAGCCTCTACGAGCGCCTGACGCACGAATTCCCGAACATTCTGTTCGAGTCCTGCGCATCAGGCGGCGGCCGCTTCGATCCGGGCATGTTCTACTACGCGCCGCAGTGCTGGACGAGCGATGACTCCGACGGTGGCGAGCGCCTGCGCATCCAGTACGGCACGAGCTACGCTTACCCCGTTTCGTTCATGGGCTCGCACGTCTCGATCGCGCCGAACCATCAGATCTTCCGCGAGACGAGCCTCAAGCTGCGCGGCGATGTCGCTTACTTCGGCACGTTCGGCTACGAGCTCGACCTCGGCAAGCTCTCGGCCAAGGAGCTCGATGAGGTCCGCGAGCAGATCCGCTTCATGAAGAAGTACCGCAAGCTGATCCAGCAGGGGACGTTCTACCGCCTCAAGGACCCGTTCACGGGCAACGTCGCGGCCTGGATGGTCGTCTCGGATGACCGCCGTCAGGCCATCGTCGGCTACTACAAGATGCTCGCGCATCCCTGCACGCCGTACACGTGGATGAAGCTCGCCGGCCTCGATGATGCGGCTGCCTACAAGGTCCGCATCGATGACCATGAAGAGATGGGCGTGTTCACGGGCGCCGAGCTCATGCGCGCCGGCCTCGACACGACGGACTTCTCGGCTGGCGAGCAAAGCCACGAAGAGGGCAGGCATTGCACCGATTTCTGGTCGCGCCTGTTCGTCCTCGAAGCCGAATGACGAATGAGATTATTGTGATTGGAGAAAGAGGAGAAACGCAATGAAACGAGAGATGAGACAGAAGCTCATGTCTGTCGGTGGTGTCATGATCTGTGGCGCGAGTGTTGGCGTCTTCCAGAAGATCGCACTTGGCACAGACCCATTCACGTGCTTTGTCACGGGCATCGCCAATGTCTTCAGTTCGACGTACAGCACCTGGTACGTGATCTTGACGGGCCTCATGCTCGTGGGTGTCGCCGTGCTTCAGCGCCGCTACATCGGCTTTGCGACACTCATCAATCTGTTCTTGACGGGGGTGGCAGCCGATGCGATGCACGGCCTGCTGGACTTTTTGCTGCCGGATCCGACTTTCGGCATGCGCTGCCTGCTCATGGCATTCAATGTCTTGCTCATGAGCCTCGGCGCCTCGCTTTACTATGTAGCAAATCTTGGTGTCTCGGCCTATGATGCTGTCGCCCTGATGGCATCGGAGTGCTACCATATCGCCTCGTTCCGCGTCTGCCGCGTTACGACCGATGTCTGCTGTGTGGCCGTCGGCTTCTTCCTCGCGGCGGATGTCGGCCTTGGCACGGTCATCACGGCCTTCTTCATGGGGCCTGTCGTGCAGTGGTTCACCGACCATCTGGCGCTGCCGCTGCTCAATGGCAGCACCCTGCGCAAACAGGCCATGCCGCGCGAAGCTTGAATCGTTCTCATCGCATAAAAAATCCTGACGATACGTCAGGATTTTTTGATTGGCTTGATATCTGTAGCCTGCAGGTAGGGGCTCTGTTGCAGACGGCGGTAGGCGGTGGGCGTCATGCCGACTTTGCGCAGGAAGGCGCGCTGGAAGGAGTCGCTCTTGGCGTAGCCGCACGAGTAGGCAATCGACTCGACGGAGAAGGTCGTCGTCTGGAGCAGGTGCTCGGCTTTTGTGAGGCGGCAGTTCTGGATGTACTCGTGGGGCGAGAGGTGCAGGTAGCGCTTGAAGAGTGTCGTCACATAGCTGCGGTTGAGGTTCATGTAGTCGGCCAGCTCCTGCACGGTGAACGGCTCCTCGAGATGGGTGCGGATGAAGTTCGTCATGTGCGAGATGTAGGTGTTGTTGTCGGCGGGCGGCAACAGGTCGCGCTGTGCCTCGGCGAGCACGGAGAGAAACTGCATCAGCAGGCCGAGGCGGTAATAGCGGCCTGAAAGCGTGAAGCTGTTGTGCGCGAGCATGTCCTGCACATAGGCGGCGAGCTTTGCGCCCTGTTCCTTGGCGCAGGTGTAGATGGGCTCTGCTTGGCTGAGCCTGAGCGAGGCGATGATCTCTGCGGCACGGCTGCCGTTGAAGGCCACCCAGATGTAGGTCCAGGGCTCCTTTGCATCGCTCTCGTACGTCGTCTGGTAGTCCGGCTCAATCAGGAAGCCCTGTCCCGCGTGCAGGTGGTACGTGTGCTGATTGGCCTGGAATGTTCCCTTGCCCGCGAGGATGAAGTGGATCAGGTGATAGGAGCGAACGGCCGGTCCGTAGCGATGGCCGGGCCCCGTGACCGAATGGCCGAATGTCGTCAGGAAGAGATCGCTCTCTCCCGCTGGGGGCACGTTGATCGACTGCATATCTTCCATATAAGATATCCTCCTGTTCTCATGATGAGTTTATTATATCATGTTTGTCCCATGTTCTGGCAGAGTGTCTTGGCGAGCGCTCTCATGATGCAGATAAAGCAAGAGGCCATCTGATACGGACAAACAGAATAAAATTTTCGCAAAATCCATTGACATTTATGGATTACAGTTGTATGATTGTAAACAATCTACCAAGAACTCATAACGGTATACAAAATGCTTGAAAGGGGACGAACTTATGCAGTTTTTAGAGAAACTCAGTAATTTCATATCGAAGTACATGGCGGTCTTCGTCATTCTCGTCGCTGCGATCGCTCTGTTCCAGCCGTGGACGTTCAAGTGGGCGGCGCCGAACATTGCGCTGCTGCTCGGCATCGTCATGTTTGGCATGGGCACGACGCTGCGCCTGCGCGATTTCCGCCTGGTCTTCCAGCGCCCGAAGGATGTCTTCGTCGGCGCCCTGGCCCAGTTCACAATCATGCCGGGCCTTGCGTGGCTACTCGCCAAGGGCTTTGGCCTGCCGCCAGAGCTCGCCGCAGGCGTCATCCTCGTCGGCACCTGCCCGGGCGGCACATCGTCGAACGTCATGACGTATCTGGCGCGCGGCGATGTTGCACTGTCCGTCTCGATGACGATGACGACGACGATCCTCGCACCGGTCGTCACGCCGCTCCTGACCTGGTGGCTCGCGGGTGCCTGGGTTGACATCTCCCTCTCGGCTATGATGATGTCGATCGTCAAGGTCGTCATCGTGCCGATCGTCGGCGGCATCCTCGTCAACTCGCTGTTCGGCAATGTCGTACAGAAGTACGTCAAGCTCCTGCCGCTGATCTCCGTCGTGGCCATCGTCCTGATTGTCGGCGGCGTCGTCGCCGTCAGCTCGCAGCGCATCATGGAGACGGGCGCACTGATCATGCTCGTCGTCATGCTCCACAACCTGCTCGGCTATGCGCTCGGCTTTGGCATCGCCAAGGCGCTCCGCATGGATATCGCCAAGGTTAAGGCCATCTCCATCGAAGTCGGCATGCAGAACTCCGGCCTCGCTACTTCCCTCGCCATGATGCACTTTGGCGCAGCAGCAGCAATCCCGGGTGCCATTTTCAGTGTATGGCACAACATCTCGGGCTCGCTCGCCGCGAACTACCTCTCCAGCCGTATGACGAAGGAGAAGGAAGAAGAACCGGCAACGGAATCCTGATTATCACCATTTACCCCCCTATTATTGTAAAACCCATAAATTCACCGAAGTCAAAAGGAACTCCCATGACGCCGCAACTGCCACGCGCGCATGGGAGCTCTTTTTTTGCGGAAATGCATCATGTTATAATGAAAATAATGTGTGGAAAGAAGAAAGGGAAGGGAATCACGATGAAGAAACACATCTACATCCTCGCGACAGGCGGCACGATTGCCGGCAAAGCAGCATCAGAGGCGGCGACGACGGGTTACGAGGCGGGGGCCATCGGCATCGCGGACTTGCTCGCGGCCGTGCCGGAGGTCCGCCAGTATGCGGACGTAGAGGGGGAACAGATTGCCTCAATCGACAGCAAGGACATGACTTCAGCAATCTGGCTGCGGCTCGCCGCGCGCTGCAAGGAACTGCTCGCGCGCGCGGACGTCGACGGCGTCGTCATCACGCACGGCACGGACACGATGGAGGAGACGGCGTATTTCCTGCATCTGACGATCCACAGTGACAAGCCCATCGTGCTGACGGGAGCCATGCGCCCTGCGACGGCACTGAGTGCCGACGGCCCGATGAACCTCCTGCAGGCCGTGCGCGTCGCCGCCGCCGATGAGGCTGTCGGCCAAGGTGTCCTCATCGTCCTCGATGGCACAATCGAGAGCGCCCGCGATGCCGTCAAGATGCACACGACAGCACTTGGCACTTTCCAGTCGCCCGAGGTCGGTGCGCTCGGCAGCGTGCACGACGGGGAGCCCGCCTTCTACCGGAGTCCCTTGCGGCGCCACACGACGCGCAGTGCATTCTCTATCGAAGACGTTACCAAACTGCCGCGCGTGGCCGTCCTCTACGCACATGCCGACGACGATGGCTTCCTCGTCGAAGCGGCCGTGCAGGCGGGCTGTCGGGGCATCGTCTACGCGGGCATGGGCAACGGCAGCATCCCCGCGCGCGCGGAGGTGGCACTCGCCAGGGCCGCTGCAGAGGGCGTTGCCATTGTGCGCAGCACGCGCAGCGCAGCGGGCCGCGTCACGCGCGCCGAGGCATCGTACGAGGCGAATGGCTTTATCGCGAGCGACACGCTGAATCCAGCGAAAGCGCGCGTGCTGCTGCAGCTCACCCTGCTGCAGACTGACGACACTGCGGCCATCCGCAAGATGTTCAAGATTTATTGATTGGATTGATACGATAGATAAGATAGATAGGAGCATGCATATGATTGATGAACACGAATGGCGCAGTGTCTTGCAGGTCGCCAAGGACGGGACCTTCTCGGCTGCGGCCAAGCACCTCTACATCTCGCAGCCGTCACTCTCGCAGTGCATCAAGAAGGTCGAGACGGAGCTCGGCGTGCGTTTGTTCGACCGAAGCCAGACGCCGCTCGCGCTGACGACAGCCGGCGAGATCTACGTGCGCCAGGCTAAGGAGATCCTGCGCATCCGTCAGGCGCTCGTGCAGGAGGTCGCCGATCTCTCCGAATTGCGCACGGGCAGCCTGACGATCGGCAGCTCGCGCACGCGTTCGGCTTGTTTCCTCATCGACCCGCTCGTCGCCTTCCACCGCCAGTATCCGGGCATCCAGCTGGCCATCAAAGAGGCGCCCGTGCGGACGCTCGAGGAGTACGCCGCCGCAGGGACCGTCGACTTTGCGCTGCTCTATGACAGCTCGATGCGTGCGGACTTCGATTCGGTTGAGCTCTGCCGCGAGCGCACGATGCTGGCCCTGCCGAAGTCGCACCCGCTGGCCAGGGCTTATGCTGAAGACGATATGCAGGGCTTCCCGCGCATCTCATTTGCCGCGATGGACGGCGAGCCCTTCATCCGGCTGCAGCCGCGGCGGCAGATGGCGGAGGTCTATGACAAGCTCTGCAAGGTCTCTGGTGCCGAGCCACATGTGATCTTCGAGGCGAACAGCATCATCGAGGCGTCGGAGCTCTGCGCGGCCGGCCTCGGCGCGACGCTCGTGACCGACATGCTCGTGCAGAGCTGGCGCTGGAAGGAGCAGGCTTTCTTCTTTGAGCTCGAGGAAGAGGTGGAGGAGCGCCATCTGATGGCCGTCTACAGCCGGCAGCGCCAGCTCTCGCTCGCTGCGCAGCGCTTCATCGACTTCCTGCTGCACGACTGATGGACTGATGCCAAGCTGTGCCCTTCCCTATAGGTTTCTTGAATAAGGACTATAAGCAGAATGTATTTTCTCGATAGCTGTGTTTAATGTTAGAATAGGAATGTCCAATAAATACAAGGAATCATCCATCGTAAATCAGAATGAACAAGAGATATGCTCGTTGAGCATCTGATTATCAGCGGAATCGAAATCGGGAGGGGACAGCAATGTCAAGGGAAATTTCGCGTCGTACCTTCATCAAAGGCGCAGCGGCAGCCGGTGTCGTCCTGGCAGCGGGATCGTACTTCACCTGGAATGGCCGGAATATACCAGAAAAAGTCCAGCGCGGCGACGTCACGTACGACGTACTGATCATCGGCAGCGGCGGTGCCGGCATGCGCGCCGCACTCGCAGCTGCGGAGAACAAGGACCTCAAGGTCGCCGTGCTGACGAAGCTCGTGCCGACGCGCTCAGCATCGACGATGGCGCAGGGCGGCATGAACGGCGTCACGGGCGTCACGGATCCGAACGACAGTTTTGAGTCGCATGCCTTCGATACGATCAAGGGCGGCGACTACCTCTGCGATCAGGATGCTGTCGAGTACTTCGTCGAGCGCGCTGGCAAGAACATCTACGAGATGGACTACATGGGCTATCCCTACAACCGTCAGGCTGACGGCCACTTCCACCAGCGCAAGATGGGCGGCCATGCCCATGCGCGCGCTGCTTACTTCGAGGATCGCGCCGGCCACGCGATGGTCCACACGCTCTTCGAGCAGTGCCTCGCGCACGACATCGACTTCATCTCCGAGTGCCAGATGCTCGAGATCTCGATGGCAGGCGAGAAGAAGGACAAGCTTGCGGGCGTCATCGCCATGGACATGCGCAGCGGCAACGTCATCGGCATCCCGGCAAAGACAATCATCATCGCGACGGGCGGCTACGGCCGCGCCTACTGGGTCCGTACGTCGAACCCCTACAGCTCGACGGGCGACGGCATCGTCGCCGGCATGAACGTCGGCATTCCGTTCAAGGACCCCGAGATGGTCCAGTTCCATCCGACTGGACTCGCCGTCAACGGCGTCCTGCTCTCCGAGTCGAGCCGCGCCGAGGGCGCACTGCTCATCAACAAGGACGGCGAGCGCTTCATGCAGAAGTACGCGCCAGAGAAGATGGAGCTCGCGACGCGCGATATCGTCGCCCGCGCCATCGCGACGGAGATCGAGCAGGGCCGCGGCATCGGCGAGGGCATTACCGCGGGCGTCTACCTCGACTTCACGAAGATCCCGCCCGAGCGCATCCACGAGCGCCTCGGCCAGGTGGCCGACCTCTCACTGCGTTTCGCCGGTGTCGACATCACGAAGGAACCCGTCCTCATCAGTCCGACCTGCCACTACTCGATGGGCGGCCTCGAGATGGCGGACTTCCATACGGGCGAGACGCGCGTGCCGGGTATCTACACGGCCGGCGAGTGCAGCTGCGTCTCGGTCCACGGCGCCAACCGCCTCGGTGCGAACTCCCTCTCGGAGGTCCTCGTCTTCGGCCATACGGCCGGCGACGGTGCGGCGGCCTACGCCAAGGAGCACCAGTACGAGGGCAGCCAGGACCAGCTGACGAAAGATAGCAAGAAGTGGCTCGACTCCTTCGAGGAGGTCACTTCGCGCCCGCACGACGGCAACCGCACGGTGCCGGAGATCCGCGACGACATGGTCAAGACGATGTGGTTCAAGGCTGGCGTCTTCCGCAATGGCCCGGACCTCGAGGCGGCTGCCAAGGAGCTCTCGGTCCTTGAGGACCAGTACAAGAACTGCTACGTCGGCGATACGTCGCACGTCTACAACACGGCCTACGAGCAGTACGTCGAGCTCGGCAACCTCTTGCAGATCTCGCAGGCCATCGTCCAGGGCGCCATTGCCCGCAAGGAGAGCCGCGGTGCGCACACGCGCCGCGATTACCCGAAGCGCGATGACCAGAACTTCCTCAAGCACACGCTCGTCTTCAAGGAGGACGGCAAGTACCGCTTCGAATACAAGGATGTCGTCGTCACGAAATATGAGCCGAAGGAAAGGAAGTATTGATCATGGCTACACTGAGAATCCATCGCTTCGTAGAAGGGCGCAAGTGGGTGCAGGACTACAAGGTTGAGGTCACGAAGGGCATGACGGTCCTCGAGGCCCTGATCAGCATCAAGGAGCATCAGGACCCTTCGCTTTCCTTCACTTGCTCCTGCCGCTCGAGCATCTGCGGCGCCTGCGCCGTGCGCGTCAACGGCAACGCTGAGCTCTCGTGCGAGAAGCTCGTCTCCGACCTCATCGCGCGCTACCAGACCGAGACCTTGACAATCGAGCCGCTCGGCAACTTCCGCGTCATCCGCGACCTCATCGTCGACTGGGACCCGAAGTACGCGCGCATCAAGAAGGTCAAGCCCGTCGTGCACCCGAAGGACGAGTTCAGCGCGGAGGATGGCTGCCGCCAGTCGCCGGCTGACTTTGACAAATACAAGAAATACGCCGGCTGCATCCTCTGCGGCTCGTGCGTCTCGGAATGCAACAAGAACACGCTGAACCAGAAGGACTTCCTCGACCCGTTCGCCTTCGTCAAGGCAGAGCGCATCACGGCGGACTCGCGCGACAAGGACCCCGAAGAGCACCTCAAAGCCGTCCTCGACGCCGGCCTCTGGCGCTGCTTCAACTGCCAGGAGTGCACGGCGAAGTGCCCGAAGCACCTCGACCCGGCCGGCGCCATCGAGAAGCTCAAGGCCGCGACCTTCAAGTACCACCTCGACGACAATGTCGGCGCGCGCCATGCGAAGGCCATCTACGATGACATCCAGGAGTCGGGCACACTCGACGAGTCGAAGCTCAACATCAAGTCGGAGGGCTTCTTCCTGGCCGGCCTGCGCGCTCCGATGGCCCTGCGCCTCATGCGCGTCGGCAAGATGAATCCCTTGGAGTCGCACCCGGTCAATCCGGAAGTCAAGACCGTTGCTGCCATCGTCAAAGCGGCAGAGAAAGAGGAGGAGTAAGCGATGAAATTTGCATTTTTCCCGGGCTGTGTCCTCAAGGGGGCCGCAGCCGAAGCCTATACCTCCATGCAGAAGGTATGTGATGCGCTCGGCATCGAGCTCGAGGAGATCCCGAACTGGACCTGCTGCGGCGCCTCGCATGCGCAGGGCGTCAACGACCTCGCGGCGCTCGCCGTCAATGCCCGCAACATCTCGATCGCCGAGAACATGGGCCTGCCAATCCTGACGGTCTGCAACACCTGCACGCTGCAGCTGCGCACGGCCAAGTACCGCCTCGACCACGACAAGGACCTCCGGGACAAGGTCAACGCCATCCTCAAGGAGGCGGGTCATCCGTACGAGTACAAGGGCACGAGCGAGATCACGCATTTCCTCTGGGTCCTCGACGATCATCCGGAGCTCTTCGAGGGCAAGGTCACGGACGCCCTGCAGGGCACGAAGATCGCTGCCTATTACGGCTGCCACATCCTGCGCCCGCAGGACATCATGCACCATGAGGACGGCAAGTACCCTGAGTCCCTCGAGCGTCTCGTCCGCCGCCTTGGCGGCACGCCGGTCTGGTTCGACGCGCACCGCAAGTGCTGCGGCTTCCATGCACAGCTCGCCGCTGAGCACGACGTGCTGACGGTGACGGGCCAGATCGTCGACAGCGCCGGCCGCGCCGGTGCCGACCTCATCGTCACGCCGTGCCCGCTCTGCCAGATGCAGCTCGACATGTACGAGCCGGAGGGACGCGACGCCGTCCAGTCGTCCGTCGAGATCCCCATCCTGCACCTGCAGCAGCTCATCGGCCTCGCGCTCGGCATGAGCAAGAAGGACGTCGGCTTCGACCGCCACGTCTCGGCTCAGGAAAAGCTCAAGATTGGCTGAAGCACATAAGACAACGTCACACATCATACACATACCGAAATACGCAAAAAGGCATGCCCTCATCTTGGGGGCATGCCTTTTTTGCCAATGGCATCCAGTGTCGCTGTGATTATTTCTCGAGCAGCAGGCCGACGCGTTTCTTGACCTTCGTCAGCGTCTTGTTGGCGATGTAGGTGGCGCGCTCTGCGCCCTTGCGCATCTCTTCCTCGAGGTAAGCGCGGTCTTCCATGAGGCGCGCGAAGTTCTCGCGGATCGGGCGCAGCTCGTCGGCCACGCTCTGGCCGACAGCGGCCTTGAAGTCGCCGTAGCCCTTGCCCGCAAACTCGGCTTCGATCTCTTCCATCGTCTTGCCCGTGATGGCCGAGTAGATCGTCATGAGGTTGCTGACGCCCGGCTTTGCCTCCGGGTCAAAGCGCACGCAGGCCTCGCTGTCCGTGACGGCGCTCTTGAACTTCTTGAGGATGGTCTTCTCATCGTCGAGGATGGAGATGGTGGCCTTCGGATTCGTGTCGGACTTGCTCATCTTGCTCGTCGGGTCCTGCAGGCTCATGACGCGTGCGCCGGCCTTCGGGAAGTAGCCTTCCGGCAGCTTGAAGACCTCGCCGTACGTGTGGTTGAAGCGCGTGGCGACGTCGCGCGTGAACTCGAGGTGCTGCGTCTGGTCGGCACCGACCGGCACGTAGTCCGCCTGATAGAGCAGGATGTCGCCGGCCATCAGGGCCGGGTAGGTGAAGAGGCCGGCATTGATGTTGTCTGGATGCTTGGCCGACTTATCCTTGAACTGCGTCATGCGCGAGAGCTCGCCGAACTGCGAGCAGCAGTCCATGATCCAGCCCATCTCGGCATGGCACTTGTTGTGGCTCTGGACGAAGACGAGGCTCTTCTCCGGGTCGATGCCGCAGGCGAGCAGCAGCGCAAATGCCTCGCGCGTCTGCTGGCGGCGCTTCTGCGGGTCGATGTGGATCGTCATGGAGTGCAGGTCGGCGATGAAGTAGTAGCAGTTGTAGTCCTCCTGCATCTGCTTCCAGCTGCGGACGGCGCCGAGGTAGTTGCCGAGCGTGAAGACGCCCGTCGGCTGGATACCGGAGAGGATGATTTTCTTGTTGTTTTCCATGATGAAACTTCCTTTCTGCTGATCTGTCAGGAAAACAAAAATCCCTGACAGTACAAGAGATACTGTCAGGGACGAAATTTCTCGCGGTGCCACCCTGCTTCATGGACGAGCCATGCACTTAGCGGAGCACAGGCATGCTCCCGGCAACTGACGCGTGCCTTACGTCGCATCCTACTGCACTTAGCGTCTTGAAAACGCCAAGAGGTTCAGTGCGCCCTCAGCGACCCATTTGCCAGACTGCATGCCATCCGGATCCCAGCTCCCCGGACTCTCTGCGGGCGCTCATCTGACGTTATCCTCGCTTCAACGGTTTCACATTGCCTATACCATACCACTGCGCGCAGCGTCTGTCAAGCATGCTCTGCGTGCCTCAGAACTGGTAGGTCTTCGGCACGGCGCGGTAGCCCGTGTGCAGCAGCTCGTGGGCCTTGCCCTCGCCCGGCTCGCCGAGGAAGTCGCGGTAGAGGACCTGCAATTCAGGGTTTTCGTGCGACTTGCGGACGGGCAGGCTGCGGTCAATCTCGTAGAGTGCCTGCATGCGCTTCTTCTTGACGGCAGTCGTCGTGCCGATTGGCTGTCCGCCGCCGCCGATACAGCCGCCGGGGCAGGCCATGACCTCGATGAAGTCGTAAGGTGAGATGCCCTTGCGCACCTGCTCCATGAGGATCTCGGCGTTCTTGAGCGTGTGCGCAATCGCGATGTGCAGCGTGCGGCCGCCGAGTTCGAGCGTGCACTCCTTGATGCCTTTGAAGCCGCGCGCCTCCTGGAAGTCGAGGCGCTCGAGCGTCTTGCCCGTCAGCTTGTCGCAGACCGTGCGCAGGGCGGCCTCCATGACGCCGCCCGTCGTGCCGAAGATGGCACCGGCGCCGGAGGCCGTGCCGAGCGGGCTGTCGAACTCCGTCTCGGGCAGTTGGCCGAAGGAGAGGCCGACGTACTTGATGAGCTTGATGAGCTCGCGCGTCGTCAGCACGATGTCGACGTCTGGCCGCCCGTCGCGGCCGAGCTCCGGGCGGGCTGCCTCGAATTTTTTCGCCGTGCAGGGCATGACGGATACCGTCACGATGTCCTTGACGTCGATGCCGGCCACCTTGGGGTAGTACGTCTTGGCGACGGCGCCGAAGATGCTCATCGGTGACTTCGTCGACGAGAGGTGGGGCAGGCAGTCACTGTAGTGCTTCTCGACGTAGTAGACCCAGCCCGGGCAGCACGAGGTCATCATCGGCAGCACGCCGCCATGTTGCAGGCGGTCGAGGAACTCCGTGCCCTCCTCCATGATCGTGAGGTCCGCGCCGAAGTTTGTGTCGAAGACTTTGTCGAAGCCGAGGAGATGCAGGGCCGTGACCATCTGTCCCGTGACGATGGCGCCCGGCTCCATGCCGAAGGCATCGCCCAGGGAGACGCGCACGGACGGTGCGACCTGCACGATGACGTGCTTCTTCGGGTCCTGCAGCGCGTCGAGAACCTTCTCCGTGTCGTCCTTCTCGACGAGCGCGCCCGTCGGGCAGACGAGGCTGCACTGGCCGCAGAGGATGCAGTCTGTCGTTTCCATCGGCTTGTTGTAGGCCGTCGTGACGACGATGTCGCTGCTGCGCCCCGCGTATGTCAGCGCTGCGATGCCCTGCACGTCCTTGCAGGCGCGGATGCAGCGGCCGCAGCGGATGCACTTCGATGGATCGCGCACGATAGCCGGATTCGTCACGATGCGCGGCTCCTCCTTGCAGACAGACGGCAGTGAGGAGTGCTGGATATTGAAGCGGCTGCAGAGGCGCTGCAGGTCGCAGTTCTGGTTGCGCGGGCAGGAGAGGCAGTCCTTGTGGTGGTTGGCGAGCATGAGCTGCAGGATGGCCACCTGCGTGTCGCGGACAATCTGCGTGTCCGTATGGACTTCCATGCCCTCCCAGATCTCCGTCGAGCAGGCCGCGAGCAGGCGGCGCTTGCCGACGACCTCGACCGAGCAGAGGCGGCAGCGCGCCTTGATGCGCTGGTCCTCGTGGTAGCAGAGGTGCGGGATGTCGATGCCGAGCTTCTGCGCCGCCTGCATGATCTTCGTCCCCTTGGGCACGGCCAACGGGATGTTGTTGATGGTCAGATGGACCATCTCTTGTTCTTGGTTTGTCTTTTTCGTAGCTTCCGTACTCATGCGCGCGCTCCTCCAATATCAAAGAGATCCGGGAAAACCTTCATGGCGGACAGTAGCGAATTCTGTGCCGTTTCGCCGAGGCCGCAGAGCGAGGACATGCTCATGACGCGGGCAATCTTCATCATGATTGCGATGTCCTCGCGCGTGACCGTCCCCGCCGCCATCTTGTCGAGGATGATCTTGATGTGGAGGTTGCCCTCGCGGCACGGCGTGCACTGGCCGCAGCTCTCCTCCCAGAAGAACTCCTGATTCATGCGCAGGAAGTCAAGCACGCTCGTGCGCTCGTCGATGACGAGCATGCCGCCCGAGCCGACCATGACGCCAGCCGTGCGCAAGTCCTCGTAGGTGTATGGCGTGTCGAGGATGCTGTCGTCCGCAATCTTTCCCGAGGCGCCGCCAAACTGGATCAGCCGGATCTTGCGGTCGTGCTGGATGCCGCCGGCGAGCTCGTAGAGAATCTCGCGGACTGTCGTGCCGAACGGGATCTCAAAGACGCCCGGGTGGTTGACATTGCCCGCCACACTGACGAGCTTCGTGCCGATCGACTCACCGCTGCCGCACGAGGCGTAGACGCCCTTATCGTCGAGCAGCAGATGCGGTACGAGCGAGAGCGTCTCGACGTTGTTGAGGCAGGTCGGCCGCGCGAAGACGCCGCTGACCTTGATGAACGGCGGCTTCATGCGCGGGCGCCCCGCCTTGCCCTCAATCGAGCGGATCAGGGCCGTGCCCTCGCCGCAGACATAGGCACCGGCACCCGAGTAGAGGTGGATATCGAAGTCAAAGCCGCGGCCGAGGATGTTCGTGCCGAGGAAGCCGTAGTTCTTTGCCTGGCGGATGGCATTCAAGAGCAGCGGGCGGAAGCAGGCGTACTCCGCGCGCATGTAGATGAAGCCGTCCGAGGCGCCGACGACGTAAGCCGCGATGATCATGGCCTCGATGAGGTTGAACGGATCATGACAGATGAGTTCGCGGTCCTTGAACGTCGTCGTCTCGCCCTCGTCCGCATTGCAGATGACGACCTTGCGCTCGCCGCGGACTGCGCGGGCCTGCGACCACTTGCGGCCGAGCGGGTACTCCGCGCCGCCACGCCCCTTGATCTTGACGGCCGTCAAGAGATCCGTGATCTCCTCCGGGTCCATCGTCACCGCCCTGCGCAGCGCCTCGAAACCGCCGACATTCATATAAGACCCAATCGACGAAGTGTCGTACTTGCCGAAGTTCTTGGTCAGGAAATGTACTTGATTCATTTTGTATCTTCCTCCGGCTCAGGGCAAAGAGCGCAGCAGCGTCTCAATCTTTTCCTGCGTGTCGAGATGATCGTAGACATGGCCGTTGATGCGCACGGCCGGCGCGCGGTCGCAGGCTCCGATGCAGGTGACCTGCTCGAGCGTGAAGCGCCCGTCGTACGTCGTCTCGCCGAGCTTGATGTCGAGCAGCCGCTCGAGCGTCGAGATCAGGCGGTGCGAATCGACGCGGTTGACGCGACAGGCCGGCGAGCAGCAGACCTGGATCGGGTATTTCGCGCGCGGTACCGGCGAGAGCTCGCTGTAGAATTTCAGGCAGTCGAAGATATTCGTCACGCGTATCTTGAGGCGGTCCGCGATGTAGTAGGCCGTCGGTTCTGGCACATAGTGGCGCTCATTGAGCGTCTGCACCTCGAGCAGGATGCCGACGATCTGCGTCGGATCGCAGTCATGCGACTCGAGCACGAGGTCGATGCGCTCCTGCAATTCGCTCGGCAGAGGATATTCCTTCGTCAAGGCAGTCAGCATAATAACCCTCCTAGAAATAAAGGCAATACACAGATGGCAGTATAACATGATAACACCCTTATTATAACGTAATCTTATCCAAAAATAAACGAAAACGTATCTTGGAACAGTAGCGTGGCTTACAGTTTTGTGGTATAATGTACTTGCCCGAAGGTGTCTTTGTAAATAAGACCAACATTGTGGGGGGATTGAATATGGCAATCAAGAACATTGAAATGGACCGTCGTGACAGTGCGAGTTATCGCAAGATGTTGAAACGAGGAGGTTTCCTTTCTGCAAGTTACTTGTCCGTCAGTGGCTTTGACGTCAACCAGCTCAAGAAACTGGCGAAACGCGGAGAGCTCGATGCCGTGCGCTGCGCAATCGGCAAATCCATCCGCTGGTACTACCGGGAACGGCAGGCCGAATCCGCTCACCTTCGTGGCTTGGCTTGAGCCAGGCCCGTGCCAGGAGGCACGCCAACCTCAGGCCAATTGAGGCAAAGACCGGTTATCCGGTCTATTTTTTTCTGCAAGATCTGTTTTTTCGCTTTAGGAGGAAATTCTTTGACCTGGTTCACACTCATCGTGATTGTTATGGTCGTCTCCATCATCGCCGGCCTGCTCTTCACGACGCGCTATCTATTCTCCGGCAGAGCGCTGCGATGGGCCCGTATCATCATGCTGCTGTTCAACGTCATCGGCATGGGTTGGTTCCTCGGGCGCGCCATCATCTACCATCTCATATCGGGGCCGAGCCTCATCATCGAGCTCGTCGTCGTCGGCTTCATGATACAGCTCATCTGCACGGCTTTTGTGCTCGTCGCCGTCACGATCCGCTTCTTCTGGCGCCGCATGATGGCCGTGCCCGTCGATGAGAGCCGCCGTCGCCTGCTGGGCCATGCCGCCATCTATCCGGCAGTGGCTGCCGGCCTCAGTATCTACGGCGGTTTTTGGGAGCGTGAGGCGACCGTCGAGCGCTCCTACACGATTCCCGTCAAGGGACTCGGAGCAGGGGAGGGCTACCGCCTCGCGCAGATCAGCGACATCCATCTCGGCAGCTTCTTTTCCGTCGCAGAGCTCGACACACTGCTGCGCCGCATTGCCGCCCAGAAGCCCGATATGCTCGCCATCACCGGCGACCTTTTCGACGATGTGACACAGAATGAAGAAGCCGCCAAACTCCTCGACCGCTACGTCGATGCATTTCCCGATGGCATCTGGTTTGCGTTTGGCAATCACGAGCACTTCCGCGGCGTCACTGCTATCCGCCAATACCTCTCTAAAACGCGCGTCAACGTCCTCTGCAATGAGAGCCGAAAAGTGCCGAGCAAGAACCTCTATCTGCTCGGCGTCGACTACCCGATGGACCGGCCTCATTTTGAAGCACAGCGCAAGAATTATATGCAGCAGGCCATGAAGAATCTGCCCGCAGATGTACCCGCCATCCTGCTCGCACACCACCCCGAATGCATCGACGATGGTGCTGCCAATGATATCGCCTTGACCCTGACCGGCCATACCCATGGCAGCCAATTCGGCTTCCTCGGTCAGCCACTCTTCCCTGTATTCAAATACACCCGCGGCCTCGTCAAACTCGGCGATTCCTACGGCTACGTCCACAGCGGCAACGGCAGCTGGTTCCCCTTCCGTCTCGGCTGCCCGCCAGAAATCGCGTACTTTACACTGACAAATGCATGAAAAAGTCAGCCTTCCAGAAGGCTGGCTTTTCTCATATGCATTTCAGGAATGACTCCGATAAAATTTAGAAATAGATGACTTTAACCATAGGCGTGTATTGGGAATATGAAAGAAAGTTAGAAAACAGAGCTTCTGTAATGATCTGTCATCTTGTAGGCGTTCAATATTAGTGGTATACTGTAATCATTAATGTAGAAAAATTTAATTATGGGGGCATAGTCAAAATTATCTGCAAAATTAATGTTTATGTTGTTACATCATTATATCTCAAACTTCGCACACCTGAAACCCTTATGAGACAAGGATTCATCAGGTTTTCAGACATCCGTCATCATCACATCATGCACACTGTTTCAGGCACTTTCCCCATAGATCCGGCAGTTTTGCCACGAA